>Ga0257121_1000189_pt1 | contig 54466 bp, 43 predicted proteins | sample SI106_100metaG_FD_190180 | JGI IMG/M metagenome (GOLD analysis project Ga0257121, IMG submission 190180) | Marine microbial communities from Saanich Inlet, British Columbia, Canada - SI106_100 | ecosystem: Environmental > Aquatic > Marine > Inlet | place: Canada: British Columbia | collected...
CCTCACCGGCGTCTACCTTGTTGTCTCCACAGAATAATGAGTAGAAGCGACATTGCTTGCAAAGATATGGAAGTGCTGGATTATGCGTAGAGGATTCACACTGCTCACCGAGTAAGCTCTGCACAATTCCATCTCCACAAATACCAATTTCGAGTAAGCACGTACTGCTACAGCCGTCATTGTCTCTTCTATTCGTGTCATCACATTCTTCACTAGCATCGATAACCCCGTTGCCACAAACACTCGCAGAAGCGACAAGATTGTTGTTTCCTGCAAAGCCATCATCATCATCCCCGTCTCCGTCATCGTCACTCTTTTCAGTAATTATACAGGTACAGATACTGAGGTTACAGGTACGACCAGGATCACAACTTGTGTTGTTGATATCACACTGCTCTTCTGGGTCTAGGTAGCCGTCACCACAAGTTTCAATAAGTGGACTGGTTGGGTAGCACGTACAGCTATCGAGGTCACATGCACGCCTTCCTATGCATGAATTCGTATTCTCATCACACTGCTCTCCAAAGTCTAGAACTCCATCACCGCAAGAGGGGAGTTGTTGTAGCAACGAAGACTGTGAGGAGAAAATGCCATCACTATATCCTTGAGAGCTGCTGCTAAAGCCTCTTCCACATTCGAGATTAGAACATCCCACTCTGTTTTCATCTGCTTGGCAGAACCCGGCAACGCAACTTTCTACCGTACAGGATTTCGTACATCTGCGACCAGATATCTCACACGAGTCACATCGAACTCGCTCACACTGAGTACTATCCGTGCACGGTGCTCCTTGGCTAGAGAATCCTACAGAACTCGCAGAACTAAAGGGGTCACGACATACAGTCAAACACACATCGAGCTGTAGACTAGCATTGCAATTTTTGCCTGGGCTACAGATACCGTCTTCACAGCAGTACTCCGTTTTGGCACATTCGCGCTCTGTACACGTTGCAGGTCCACGCACCACTTGGCAGACACCTCTTATACAATCTGCTTTTTCACAATGCTTTAAGCAGATGTCTCCTTGCACGAAGCAAGAGTCACAGGAGGAGCGCACAATGCTGTGCTCTTGTTATTTCTTCGTTCATATCAGTGGCGAAGATTTTTGCTTACTTTTGATCTTCAAAAGTCACAAAAGAAGACAGGTCAGACTGAACTTTGTGTGACAAACGCTATACATTGTCATACAAACAGTTCCCTCTCCTTCGCAAAGGAGAGGGCTAGGGTGAGGTCGGCTGAGACAAGCTCTAGAAGTCATCCAGCCTCATACTGTCCTTAAAACTCTTTAGTAGGTAGTCAGCAACAGACTTACTGTCTATTGGTGCACTACCAGAGGATCCTGTGTTCCGTGTCAGTAGACACGTAACAGTGCCAATCTCTCCGCCTCTGTGCTCTTCCATAGCGATACAGATACTTGGGTCGTACGGTCCTGCTCGCTTACCGACACTGTCGGTCTTAGAGAGCGTGATACTGTCGCCTATATCCACGTTTCCAATAACCTTCACTGGCACCTGTCCAATTAGTCCGATAAGGGCTGAGGGCCCTTCCATGCCCATCTGAGAGTTACCAATGAACCCCGGATTCGTAGAGTAGATACCAATCATCTTAAGCTCTCTACTATTACAGCGCTTCACGTGCTTAGGGCGCTTAGGGTCTAGACAGGTAATGTCTCCAGGCGTCATCCCAGGGTCTGCTGTCGGGAACCACTCAGCAAGGTCAGCGCCTCCACCAGTGAAGCTTCCTTCTGCAGTCACCGCACCATCTGCCCGTACTTTAAACACTGTGTTATTTGCAGATCCATTTTGTGTGATGACACGGAAAGCGTTATCAGATGTACTTGTCTGTTGCGTCTTAATAACAATTCCACCACTTCCTGTATTTCCATGACGGTAGAGCTCTGTATCGAATACATTTCGGTATCCAAACATGATGTGCGCATTCATACCACTACCTGTTGTTCCACTATAATTATCAAGGGCAAGAACTGATGCTCCCGATGAGTAGAGGTATGCACCACTTTGGTATTCTGTAGCCGTAACGTTTAGAGCACCAAGGCCTTGCTTAATAGCAGAGATAACGTGGAGGTTACTGGCAGGAGAAGCCGTCCCAATACCAACTCGCTCGTTCGTTGTATCAACGTTCAACACAGGATCTCCACCATCTGCATCATTAATCTGGAATGAAGTCGTGCTATCAGTTGTATTGCGGAAAACAACGTATCCACTACCTGTCAGTAGTCTTCCGAAATGCAAGTGTTCGCCAGAGGCTGTTCCAATCACTTCGAGGTCTGTGTCTGGGGTAGCTGTTCCAATACCAATCCTTTCCGTGCTTGCATCAGCAAAGAATAAGTTTGTTTCAGTATCTCCTTCTATACGGAAGTCATTATCGTTTCCTCTTTCGTTAAATACTGATTCTGCATCACCCCGAAGTACAATATTTTGACCACTAGAATCATACAAAGCAAGGTATCCATAATTACCCGAGTTATTGGTTAATAGAGCTGCTCGCTGTGTACCAGAAACTGTGAGATCTGCACCATCTGTGAGCATTATTCCATCACCATTATTTCCTCCTGTATTTACGACAAAATCATAACCATTTGCATTTGATACTGTGCCAACTGCCATGTCCCCTGAAACATGTAATTTCGTGGTTGGGCTATCTGTTCCAATACCAACACGTCCTTGTTCTACAATTAGTCCAGATCCTGAACGGATATGAGCACCACTCATTGTCCCGATAACTTCAAGCTCTGTGTCTGCTGTTGCAGAGCCAATATTATTACCAATAATAGTCGAGCCCGAGACAGAAAGACGAGATCCAGGAGTAGCAGTATCGATACCGATGTTACCAGTACTATCAATGAGCATTCTTTGGTTCCCACTGGCACCACCACCTGTAAAGAATCCAAGGTCACCTGAAGTATGTCGAGATACCAAGTTAAGCCCAGCAGATAAATTACTATCCGTTAGGAGTGTAGCACCATCAGCTTCAAACCCTCCAGATTCAGAATATGCGCTACCAAATGTATACAGCAATGCTGATCCACCATCTGCTTGAACATTAAGACTTGCACTGGATGAGTCTACTGACTGAACAATATTAACTGGATCGTTATTTACAGTAACTGCTCCACCAAAAGTCGTATCTTGACCTGCAATTATAATAGTATTTTGACCGTCTTCACGGATATACACGTTTCCACCAGCATTATCGATATCTCCCAAGAATGTGTTTGATGAGTACAGCAAGTGCCTGTTACCATCGATACTGATAGAGTTACCAGCGCCACTAATTTCAATATCACCTGCGACATCTAGTGCAGCACTTGGACTCGTAGTTCCAACACCAACTCTCTTATTTGTTGCATCGTACACAAGTCCCTTTGTATCAACTACAAGAGTGTTTCCTGTACTTGTTCCAGCGTCCTTGTAGATACTAAGAGCACCAGTCATAGTGTCTCCTCCTACTTCTACGTATCGATTATCGAAGAAGTTCTGCAATGAACCAGTTCCAGAGAACCCATCACCACCATCATCTGTTCCACATTGGAAGTTTCCTTGGGCATCTGTATCAATAGTGTCACAGCCTTGTAGTGAAGAGATTGTCAGGTTTGTTCCACTCATTGTTCCACCAACATCAAGGGTAGTAGATGGATTAGCATTTCGGATTCCAACCCAACCAGAACCTGGGTTTAGGAGTACGTTATTACCACCAGCTGAGTAGATGTCGACATCTCCCGCATAGTTGTAAATAGTGAAGTTGTCATTCGAACCGTTTCCGTGACCAATGTAACTGGTAATTCCTCCTGTATCGTAGAATTCTACGTAGTTATGTGGACTACCAGATTCTGTCTGTTCTAGTCGTAGCATTGCATTGTCTGTGCCAAACATATGGAGCGGTCGCACTGGGCTATCTGTTCCAATACCAACACGTCCACTTTCAACAATCAGTCCTGTTCCAGAACGGAGGTGAGTACCACTCATAGTACCGATTACTTCGAGTTCTGTGTCTGCAGTAGCAGTTCCGACTCCAAGACGTGCATTCGTTCCAGTGAACGATCCACTACCAGAGACTTCAAGTTTTGTATCAGGTGTTGTTGTTCCAATACCAACGCTTTCGTTGCCCTTAATCCGCATTACCTCGTTTGTGTAGTTATCAAAGGCGATGTCACCATTTGTTCCATGTGAGTAAATAGTAAGAGTGCCTTCATTTGGACGAGGAGAGATATTTCTTACGTATGCAGTATCCCATTGTCCTCCAGATGAAGTTGTTCCCAAATTATGGGTACCATTTGGTGAAACATCACCTTGGAATGTGTATGACTGAGAATTTGAAGATGTAAAGTTCAAACTATTTTGAGTATCGATGTAGTTATGATCATCTCCTAGTATGAAGTTCATACCTTCACTATCTGTGTTGTAATTACGCAGTGACAGTGCACCTTGATTATTCCCTGCACTATTTCGTGCCTTAACAGTCAGTGCATAGTTATCTGTTGGTGTAGAGGTATTTACCGATACCTGGCCATCTTCAGCGGCAAATAATGCACGTGATCCAGTACCACTAATGTTTATGTATTCACCACTCATAGTTCCAGTGACATTAAGACCGACTCCTGCAATATCAATATTAAGAGCTCCAGTCATTGTATCTCCACCAGTCTCGACATATCTGTTATCAAAGAAGTTCTGGAGGGAACCAGTCCCTGTAAACTGTGTGTCTGTGTCTGTACCACAGCTAAGATTTCCGTCCGCATCAGTAACGATAGTGTCACAATTCTTCAGTGAGCCAACGGTTAGCGCTGTACCACTCATTGTTCCAATGACTTCCAGTTCTGTGTCTGGGGAGGTAGACCCGATACCAATTTCACCATTGGCATTGATATATAACCTAGATGAACCACCAGTTATAAGGGATAGAGTATTCGCAGTTGCACCAGCTCCTCCTATTCCAGTATCTGTATCGTTATTAAACGTGAATACCGGAGTAGTCGCATCTGAATTAGCGAAGGCGACTCGAGGGCTATATAAAGCGTTATGACCGTGAAGATAGGCACCCTTAAAGCCTACATTTCCTGAAGCATCAATTGTCACACGATCTTGACCTGCAGTACCTAGTGCTAATGAATCGTCACTATGATCGTAATCTACGTAACCTCTGTACGATGCTGTCGTATGATCACCAAATGACAATCGTCCCACTTGGTCATTATCAGTAATTATAGAAATTCCACCACCAGCAGATTGTGCCGCCTTAATAACTAAATCATTTGCGTTATTAGCTTCATATGATTCAGGGGAACCTGTTCCAATACCAACACGGTTGTTAGCGGCATCGACAACGAAGGTCTGCCCATCAATGCTTGCACCTCTTTCTATAGCGATTGAACCAGAAGAGGTGATGCTGTCCTGGGCATGAAGTGTTGCTCCTGATACTGTTCCTTGTACCTCTAGGTCATCATCAAAGATAAACGTTGTAAGGACTCTGTCGTACGTTAGACGCTTGTTCAGTGTTCCACCGAACTGAAGGAAGAGGTTAGAGCTATCGTCTGTATCATCAATGACCTGGAAGGCTTCTGTGTTAACAATAAGTGTTGGTCCCCAGCTACTCGCAGCACCTGCCACCTGAGGGAGCATTATAAAGAGGAACAGTGAAATATTGATAAATGCAGCGATTAGAGCAATATAGATTGCTGGCTTTCGCATGCCTCTCTCCTTATATGTACGTAACCACAGCTTGAATGTGCAAAAGAAGCAGTCACTACACTTATCTTGCTCTATTCGTCGATTTACGCCCAAAAGAGCACTTTTAGGAATATTCTCTAAACTAGACAGATTATGGACATCCAGGCGGTGATACCACCGGTAGAACGTTGTACGGGCAATACCAAACTCTGTACAGGTTTTAGAGATTGAACCATGTTCTGTGAAGTGAGCAAACCAACGTAAACGTTCAATAACTTCTGGCTTTGCGTGCATAGCATGCGCGCGGTCTAGTAGTGCCAGAATGGTATTGGTTGTTGGTATCATGTGTGTGTTTTATTTTTTTGTGTGTTGTTCTACTGAAGCGCTACATTTTGGGCTTCATATTATTATAGCGAAAAACGGCATTTTTTTCAATAAGCAGAGCCCTAAAAGCAACCTAAAGCGCGCAAAACTCAATCTGCCGTATAATGCAGAGTAGGGGACTAAAAGCCCTATTTGAGGGCAAAAACTATTGTAGCGCTACTGTAGCGCTACGAAGTCAGTGTTGTTATTTTTTACAACAGTGGTCTAATCATATTTATATTATGAGGTGGCCTGTCAGCCGAAGACGAAGCGTAGGCTGGCGGAGAGAGGGGGATTCGAACCCCCGAGACCCTTGCGGGCCTGACGGTTTTCAAGACCGTTGCATTCGACCACTCTGCCATCTCTCCACGCGAGAGTATAGTGACAACATGTTGGTCGGGATAGAGAACTTTTAAGAGATTTTTAACTATTCAATGCATCCTTAATCTTCGTTGTTAAGTCTGCGTTACTTGGCAACTCTGCCTTAGGACACTCTCTGCTGGCCCAAAATGCTCTCAAAGCGTCCATATACCCCTTCTCAGAGGTCAATTTGGCTGCAAAAGAGCTAGCTGAAGCCGAAAACCTCGAATTTAGCATATTATGGCTCAATTCATGGATTGCAGAGACAAATGCGTCTTCGCCACCACAAACCTCAGCACGGATCTCATCTTCGATAGCATCAACGATACTGTCCTTATCAATACCTGCAATCAGATATAAGTCCTTCGCAGGGGCAGAAGGGAAGTAATGGTTCACTCCTAGGCGCCTAAGGGAGCAGGGGAGTGAGAAGTCCGCAATTATGTCTGCTACCTGTGTAGCGAGTCCCCCTTCGCTACTGTGGTCCTCTACAACGATCAAGTGGCCAGTTTCTAGTGCTGCTTGAATAACGGCAGAAGAGTCAATAGGTCGTACCGAAGCGACGTTTAAGACGCGAACACTCACTTTTTGTGTAGCATTAGCCATTTCCTCTGCTGCTTCTACTGCAGAATGAACAGGAAGCCCTGTGCTGATGATCGTCACGTTATCAGTGACGTCTCCTGCACCGCGTATCAAATCTATTTTTCCATCGAACACATACTCGGGACCATACACAATATTTCCGTCAGGACTTTTCAGTTGCTCGTGTCCGTCACGTGGGAAAAATGTGTAGACACTTTGGTGGCCCTCACAAATAATTTCCAAAGACTTCTCTGCCATCGCGGCTGCCTGGTTACTGTCGGCAGACATCCATACTTGTGTGTTGTCGAATGGAATATTTAGGTAGTGACGCTCTTGGTGTGTTTCACCATCTTCTCCAACACTCAGTCCCGCGTGTGTGCAGTCGTTGATAATTCCGCAACGTGTGTGCCCACAGTTCACGTCAATTAGCCTAGCGTTCGCCCTAGCCTCGTTAGTCCCAAAGGCTGCAAACGTGTATGTGATGGGCAAAAGTCCTGTTTGGCGCATTCCCGCAGCCATCATGTACATGTTCGCTTCTGCAACGCCTACATTGATGCATCTGTCAGGAAATTTAGCCTCCACTTTGTTGAATCCACCCGACCCCGCGAGGTCTGCATGCAGTACATAAATTCTTTCATCAGATTTCATCATGTTCAGTAGGTGAGTCGCACCAAAATCTTTTCGTGCCGAACCTTTTTCTTCGGTGACTGTTCGTTCGTATCCAGTAGTGTTTAGTGTGAGTTCGATGTCTGTTTCCACTCCCTCTGCGTACCTGTTTTTTTCTGCGTCATAAAACTTTTGATACTCGGTTGTTACTTCGTCGAGTGTCGCTAAATCTTTCAGTGCCTCGGCAGCTTCGTCCTCTGATAATGGTGCTCCGTGGAAGTTCTTACTACCGGTATCTGACCCCTTTTCCATAAGCTCTATTCCGTTGCCCATTGTTGTGTAATAACACACGAATATTGGCTTTCCCTTGCCAGAAAGAGTGTTAGCCATTTCGATGGCTGCTTTGCACTGAGCGGGATTATTTCCATTCTGTACTTCGATAACATTCCACCCACTCGCCGCCGCAATCGCTGCAAAATCTGCAGCAACAGTTTTAGTTGGTATGCCAGAAAGTTGAATGTCATTCCAGTCTCCGTGGACGACCAAGTTGTCGAGCTTCAATGCTGCTGCAAGTCTGAATGCTTCTTGCACTTGTCCTTCTTGACTGTCGCCGTCTGCTAGTAACACGTCGACGTTTCCAGAAATATTTTGTAACTTCATTCCGTATGCAGTGCCAAGTCCGTGGCTCACTCCTTTTCCTAGTGGACCTGTTCCAAAAGGAATGTCTCCGATGCCTGCTTCGATGTGGCCGGGCAAACCAGACGGTGTGCGAAAGGTTTCAATGATCTTTTGTGGAGTAGAAAGCCTCTCATCGCCCGAGTCTCTACCGAACAAATACTGCAGCCCAAAGCCAAGAACAGACAAATGGCCAGGGCTCATACGCAACGGCTGATCCACGGTAGGATTCCTCATTTTTGTGACCCAATAACAAGGGGTAAAGGCCGAGAGGGGACCGCCAGGGTGTCCAGACTTGTGGGTGAGTGGCGCCATTACTGCTAAATGTTTAAGCACAGTGTGCGCAAGTTCGTATTGTTCAAACTCATCTGGTTTTAATGATGAAGAATTTTCATCAGAGATCCAGAAACGTTCACCAGGGTCTGCAGCATTAGAAATTCTCTGCAAAGACATTGGGACTTCGGCAGTACTTTTTCCAGTAAGATCTTTTGGTTCAGGGCGTGTCATGTCAGGGTCTTTAGTAAGTAAGTAAAGTGATTCTAGGGGGAAGGTTCATGCAAAGCAAAAAGGTACCGACTATTCAATAAATAAAAATGTTATACAGCCCACTAGTAAGCCAAAATACCAATATTTAAACCAAAACCCTACTTTAAGGACTTATTACGTTTTATGTCACTATTTGTATACATTCTATTCCTCAGATATATACAAACTTTGCAACCCCAAGCCCTTGTCGAGGGCGGCCTGTCTGGTATTCTGTGTCAGTTATGAAACGAACAAAACTTTCCACAAAGCAGGTCCCACTTATGGGAATTAACATATCGGCAATTGTGATGTTAAGTCTGTTGATGCTTGCTGTTTAACATGGCAACCATAGAAGACTTTCTGGAACTAGATATTCGTGTTGGGCGTATTGTCCAAGTCGAAGATTTTCCAGAAGCCAGAAAGCCTGCCTATAAACTAACGATAGATTTTGGAGAAGAGATTGGTACCAAAAAATCCTCTGCGCAGATTGTTACTAATTATACTAAAGAAGATCTACAAGACCGGTTGATACTGGGAGTGGTTAACTTCCCTCCACGCCAAATTGGCCCGTTTATCTCTGAGGTGTTAACTTTGGGCGTTCCTGATGAAAATGGCGAATTGGTCCTTATAAAGCCAAGTGCAGACGTACCTGTTGGGGGGAGGCTTTATTAGTTTCGTTCCCCTACCTCACCCCCGGCCCCTCTCCTTCCGCCCCAAATCTCCTTCCCAGGAGAGGGGAGCTTCGTTGATGGTATGTAAGACATCTCGGAGGTTATGAAGTACTTGTTCATTCGTGAATCGAAGTATCTTATAACCTCTTGCATGAAGGTCTTCTTCCCTTTCTTTGTCATATTGCTTTTGTTCATCATGAATACCTCCATCAACTTCTATAACAAGACTTTTCTCCACGCAGAGAAAATCAACTATGTACCAAGCGATAGGAACTTGTCTTCTAAATTTTAATCCATGGCATCGTCTAGCACGAAGAGCATTCCATAAAATAATTTCTGCTTCAGTCATGTTCTTTCGTAATTTTTTTGCAAACCGAATCTTGTGGTCAGAAACAGACATAGGAAATCATTCTATCATAACAGAGCTCCCCTCTCCTGGGTGGGCAGGTGGCGTGGGAAGGAGAGGGGTCGGGGGAGAGGTAGGAAGGCAGTTAAATAAACTATCTCTCAATAATCATCATCCTTGGAACACCACTTCGAATCTCTTCTTTAACACCTGTCCAGTCGTGAATAGCATTCACGAGTTTCTTGTGCTTATATTTGTAGTCGAGGCCCTGACGAGTTCCTGGATCATTGGTGATGAAGTATTTTTTGTCATATCCAGTGACAAGAAGCATGTGGTACCACGGTCCATCGCCAGAGTAATAAGGGTTGTCGAGGTCGCGCCCAGCAGCGGGAATGATAACCGGATTGCCTTTTGCAATTTCATGCATAATAGATTCCTTTGTAACATTCTCAGAAATTCGCACATTGTACTCGTAGTACTCTTCTACAATAACTTTTAGGCTTTCAAGCGACACGTCGTATTTGTAGTGGTTCGCTTCTTCCCACTGTGTTAATTGCACAATTTCCCTATTTGCTTGGTCTGGATCTAGTGCTGCATTTCGAAGGTAGTAGTCCATCATAATAACGACAGCTTCTTCGCACGCTTCTTGGTATGGAGCATCCCAGTTTCCGTGTGGGGCTTGTACCATGAATGGCACAAGGATGGATGCTTTTTTAGGAAGCTCTATTTCTTCAATAACATTTTCTTCAGGTATTACTTCTTCTTCAAAGCCAATCTGCGCTTCTGATGACGGCTCCAATTCAACTGGAACAGTACTTGCTGTGCATGAAGTTAGCAGTGTAAAAATGCCGAGAAGAATGGGAAATGCGTAGACCATGTTATTTGCTATAGGCTAGCCCAAATGAGCTTAAAATTCATCAAAAACTACTCTATAATGCCGATAATTCCTCCCCAAAATGTCGCTATGAAACTCTTTTTAGACACTGCAAACCTCGATCAAGTACGTGAAATCGCCTCATGGGGCATATTAGACGGTGTTACTACCAATCCAAGCCTGGTTGCCAAAGAAGAGGGTGCAGACTTCAAAGAGACTGTTATGGCGATGTGTGGCCTCGTAAACGAAGTAAGCGCACAGGTAACAGGAGAGACATTTGAAGAGATGAAAGTCCAAGCAGAGCAGTATAGCTCTTGGCACAAGAACGTCGTGGTGAAAGTTCCAATGACAGTAGAAGGTTTAAAGACTCTTAACTACTGCACAAGCAAAGGTATTCATACAAACACCACACTTGTCTTTTCGGTATCCCAAGCAATTATGGCTGCAAAGTCTGGGGCAACGATGATCAGTCCTTTTGTGGGGAGGCTTGATGACCTAGGTGAAGATGGAATGGATTTAATTGCAGACATTATGAAAGCCTGGGAACACTACAAGTTCGACACACAAGTTCTGGTTGCATCTGTTCGAAACTTAGATCACGTTACACGCGCTGCAACACTTGGTGCACACATCTCTACTATTCCGTATAAAGTTTTTAAAGTTCTTCCACAGCACGACCTTACAGATAAGGGTCTGAAAAAGTTTATGGAAGATTGGGAGAGCGTTCAGTCAAAGTAGATGGTATAGTATCTCCCGATGTCAATTAATCAACTCGGAGTCATCGGCCTTGGAACAATGGGTGCAAACGTTGCACGAAATGCTGCACGAAATGGTGCAAAGGTTGCGGTGTACAACAGAACGACAAAGGTCATGACAGATTTTATGAAAGAGTTTGAAAGCGAAGGAAACTTTGCCGGTTGCGAAAGTTACGAAGACATGATGAAAGCACTCCACGGACCGCGTGCATTTTTGATTATGGTAAAAGCAGGTCCAGCAGTTGACGCTGTTATTGCAGACCTTCTACCACACTTACAAAAAGGAGACGTTATCATCGACGCAGGAAACAGTCACTACCCAGACACAGACCGTAGGGTCGCAGAGCTAAAAGACAAAGGAATTCGCTTCCTTGGTATGGGTGTCAGCGGTGGTGAAGTAGGAGCCCTTGAAGGACCAAGTATGATGCCTGGTGGCGACAAGTCTGCCTGGGAAGACTGCAAGGACTTACTCAGCAAGATGGCCGCAGATGACGGCCAGGGTGGAAAGTGTGTCGCCTATATAGGAGACGGAGGGTCAGGTCACTTTGTAAAGATGGTCCACAACGGCATAGAGTACGGAATCATGCAGCTGCTCGCAGAAACATACGACGTACTAAAGCATGTTGCCGGTTACACCAACGAGCAACTAGCAGAGACATTCTCGCACTGGAATGAAGGAGAAGACCTGCAATCATTTTTGATAGAGATCACCGCGAAGATATTTGAAAAGAAAGATGATCTTACGTCAGGTGACCTTATAGACTCACTGGACGACGCTGCAGGACAGAAAGGAACAGGAAAGTGGACGACTATTTCTGCACTCCATTATGGAGTCGCTATTCCAACGATTAACGCTGCTGTCGATGCACGCATAATGTCTGGTAGTAAACAGCTTCGAAAAAAGCATGCATCTAACGCTGTACGGGTAGACCTAGAAGAGCCTATTCCAAAACCTGAACAAATGAGGACTATCGCTCGTAGTGCACTTCATCTGTCGACACTAACTGCATACGCACAAGGGTTTGAATTGATGAAAGTTGCATCCGACGAACACAAGTGGAACTTGGACATACCAGAGTGTGCTCGTATCTGGTTGGGTGGTTGTATTATTCGGTCAGTACTACTAAAGCAGTTCGATGACTTGTTTGCAGAGTCACAGTGGGGAGGAGAAAAGCAGGTAAACATTCGCAAGTTCTTAGAACTCGCAAACGCACGTGGTATTGCAACACCATCTACATCTGCCGCGATGAACTATTACGACTCGCTCCGTAGAGAGTCTTTGCCACAGTCACTAGTGCAAGCGCAGCGCGACTTCTTTGGAGCTCATACATACAAGCGAACAGATAAAGAAGGAACCTTCCATGCCGAATGGGAATAGTAAAACATACACACTTTTTCTATGTACATATCGCAAGACATAAACCAGGTGCTGGGCTCCCTCGGGGTGACAACAAATGGGTTGTCTGACAACGACATAGAAAAAAGAATAAAGCAGTATGGCTATAACGAATTTCCAGAAAAGAAGAGATCTCTTATTCTACTTTTCCTGTCTCAGTTTAATGACGTAATGGTCTACATCCTTATTGTTGCTCTTGGAATTTCTGTCGCCATGCCATTTTTTGAAAATGGCGGACAGCCCCATGCAGAATCGTTTATCGATGCTGGCGTTATCGCAGCTATTCTTATTTTGAATGCAATACTTGGGTTCGTACAAGAGTACAAAGCAGAAGAAGCAATCGCTATGCTGAAAAAACTTACTGCTCCTCACAGTCGTGTGCGTCGCAACGGTGTGGAGGCGGTACTCGAGTCCCGTCTAGTACTTCCTGGTGACATTATCATTATAGAAGCAGGTGACCGTATTGCTGCAGACGGAAGGCTTATCAGAGAATCCCAGATAAGAATGAACGAGTCGAGCCTGACGGGGGAAACGACAGCAGTCGACAAAACAACAGACGCACTACCCAGAGGGAAGTATCCTATAGCTGACCAAAAAAATATGCTTTTCGCAGGCACTCTCGTTACCAATGGTAACGGTGAATATGTCGTCACGAGCACTGCTATTCATACGGAGCTCGGTAAAATTGCAAAGCTTGTATCAGATACTGAGTTTCCCGAAACTCCCCTTCAGAGAAAAATGAAGCAACTAGGAATGTTGCTTGGCGGGGTTGTTCTTTTTATGTGTGCTATTGTTTTTAGCATAGGGATTATGCGGGAGATGCCAGTAGGAGACATACTTCTTATGGCTGTGAGCTTGGCCGTCTCTGCAGTGCCTGAAGGACTGCCAGCAGTCGTCACAGTGTGCCTTGCGATGGGTGTTCGTCGTATGGCAAAGGCAAATGCACTAGTCCGCAGGCTAGAGTCTCTGGAAACGCTTGGAAGCGTGTCGGTTATCTGTGCAGACAAAACAGGAACCATTACGGAGAACAAAATGAAGGTGATGGACTCATGGACTTTAAAAGGAGAAAGTGAAGAACTACTGGCACAAATAGGAGCGTCGTGTAACAGGGCACAGTTACCAGACATCGGAGACCCAACAGAAATAGGCCTTCTACAATTTGGTAGTCAGCTAAAAGCAGACCGTCTGGAAATCGACACAGAGCTTGTTCCCTTCTCTTCAGAAGAGAAATACATGCAAACACAACATGGAAAGCAGGTCTTCCTTAAAGGGGCACCAGAGAAGATTGTCGAACTCTCTGGTAAACCACATGAGCAACTACTCGAGCAGAACCACGCATTTGCAAAAAAAGGCCTGCGCGTTCTTGCGTGTGCAGTATCTGAAAACAAAAAAATCAAAATAGTGGGGCTTATTGCTATGGCAGATCCGCCACGAAAAACAGTTACATCAGCCATCGAAAAGGCAGCAAATGCAGGCATTCGAACCGTTATGATCACAGGCGATAACTTGGTCACTGCAAAGGCTATTGCTGCAAAAGTAGGGATTCACGGAGAAGCAATGCATGGCTCAGAGCTAGATGCTATTTCCGAACAAGACCTCGCGGCAAAGCTCACCACTGTTTCCGTGTTCGCACGTGTGTCTCCTGAGCATAAGTTGAAAATATTAAATGCCTTTAAACTGCGCGGGGAAATTGTAGCTATGACCGGAGACGGAGTGAACGATGCACCAGCTCTTAAGGGGGCACACGTCGGTGTTGCTATGGGGAAAGTGGGGACTGAAGTTGCACGCGAGGCTGCGAGTATTGTTCTTGCAGATGACAAGTATGAAACAATGATAGCGGCTGTGTCTGAAGGAAGACGAATATACGACAATATCAAAAAGTTTGTCTTGTACCTACTTCGTGCCAATTTCGACGAGCTCTTGTTTATCGGGACTGCCCTTTTTGTAGGACTACCACTCCCCTACTTGCCACTACATATTTTGTGGATCAACTTGATGACAGATGGTTTGCCAGCACTAGCACTTGGTATGGAACCCGCTGAAAAAGATATTATGAATAGGCCTCCAAGGCCTGCATCGGAACATTTGCTCGACGGAGAGTGGGGGAGGCTTGTGTTCTCCTCGTTCTTTGCATTTGGGATGGCCTTTGTATTCTTCTTGTGGAAATTAAGCATTGGACTAGATATTGTCATCGCCAGAACGGAAACACTCACACTTGCAGTCTTGTTCGAGCTCTGTCTCGCATTCTCCACAAGAAGCAGGAGGCCTATCTGGGAGATTGGAATATTTTCAAATAGATGGATGATTGGTGCAACGCTCATTCCGTTCGCAGCTCAATTCGTATTATTGTATTCACCGCTCAGAGAATTGTTTCATTTAGGGTATATTCCAATAATCGACTGGTTAGAGATTGCAGCAATGGTTACGTTCGCATTCCTTGTCTTTGAAATTATCAAATATATCCCAAACAACAAAACATCCAAATAGTCGCTTTAAAAGATGTCTAGAATACGTCACTATGTCTTCATGACCTCTCGCACCTACAAGACAATCATGATTACGTATGTAATCGTCCCGTTCATTGCTGCAATCGCTGCAATGGTACTTCTTTGGAATAGTTACATATTTGCTACAGATTTATATCTGTTGCTCATTTTCCAGACTCTTTCAGTTCTTGGAATCACTATTGGGTACCACCGCATGTTGACGCACGATGGTTTTAAAACGTTCTGGCCTATTCGCGCATTTTTTACGATGTGTGGATGCATGGCACTCGAAGGAAAGCCTCTGGCATGGGTTGCAACGCACGTGAAGCATCATGCGCACAGTGACATGGAAGAGGATCCTCATAGTCCACTAGAAGGCGTGTGGCACGCTCATATGGGATGGTTATTTTCACAGGACAACTTCGAAGATCCAAAAGTGTACTGCCCAGAGCTTACTAAAGACTCAATTGTTATGTTCTTTGAAAAAACATACTTCGTGTGGGTACTTGGTTCATTTGCAATATGTTACGCAGTCGGTGGCTTAACAGGATTTATTTGGGGAGGGCTCGTACGTGTGTTCCTTACAACGCACATCACATGGAGTGTGAATTCTATTTGTCATACATTTGGAGGAAGAGACTTTGAGACAACAGATGAAAGTCGTAACAACTGGATAGTTGGACTTCTCGCATTCGGCGAAGGATGGCACAACAACCATCACGCTTTCCCACGAAATGTTTTCCATGGAATGAGGTGGTATCAGTTTGACCTTTCTGGAATCATTCTTCGTGGCCTCGAAAAGACAAAACTAATTTGGAAAGTGCAACGTGTCGGACAGCCACTACTCGACGCACAACGTATTAAGTCGAAATCTATGCAGCAGAAGCTCTCAGACCTTCGTCTAGATCTTATTGCTCGCATCGATGACGCACGTGTAGAACTGATTGTTATGCAGAAGAAGCTGCCACCAAAGCAGTTGGCACAACTGCGTAGTGCACAGGAAAAAACACTGAAGCGACTAGCAGAGATCCAGCTCTACCTGGATAAGCGAAAGACTATTCGTAAAGCCTCTATGGTAAGGCGTCAGAACGAAGTGGCATTGCTCATCACCACTGCAAAAGCAAAGATGCAGGGTGCAAAGACTGCGTAAAATTTATTACTATCCATATATCAATTAATTGATATATACAAAATATAGTGCTTGTAGCACTTCAAATGTGTTTATTGACTAAGCCCAGCTTCGCTACGCTACGCCGAGGCATCCTTGATAGAGTTGTGATGCCATCTCGGCGTAGTTCGCCATAAGCGAACGAAGACGGATGGCGGAGAGTGAGGGATTCGAACCCTCGGACCCGGTAAAGGGTCAATACATTAGCAGTGTATCCCGATCGACCACTCTGGCAACTCTCCGCTGCCTTCTAGTATAAACAAATATACCTGTACTGCTATAGATTTTGTGCAACTTCCTGTGATCCTCCAAACGCAACCATGGCATCTGTAAGGTTATCTATTCCGTGTATTGTTTTTGTTGGTAGGTATCCGTCGTTCTGTTCCCATGTACTCACTATCAGATCCATGATGACTGTACGAACAATAATACATCCCATACTACGGAACCTCGTATTCATACCAGTGAAGATCTCTTCTTCCTGTCCATATTCATGGAATCCGTACGCTGTATGCTCTTCACCGTCCTTATAGAGGCGAAGGAATCGACCAGAAGGGCCAAATGTCAGACGGTCTCCTTTAATATGCATGGTTTTTGCTACCCAGTTCCATGTAGGAGTCGCGGCATTGTAGTAACGACCAATATACGACACAAAGCGCCTTTGCCCTGTTACAACTTCAAATTCTAGATATCGACCATCTTCGTGGAACATATACCCCGTATTACTGTCTGTATCGACAAGTACCTTATCACCAGGCTCGATCTCCCAGTCTGTAGAAGAAACACTGTATGCAACAGGTGCTGCCTCAGATCCCTGTACAGGGAGAGCAATGGGTGCCATGGGCATAGCCATAATGAGCCCGAGAAGTGTCGAGGTGATAGAAGTCATAAAGTCCCTTATAGTACTAACTTTCTACATCAAGTCAATGGCTTTATATAGCCCAATAGTGGCAATATAGGGGTGTGAAAATGCCAAATTTTGATCCAAATCATCAGCCTGTCCTCATTCATGAGACTTTGGAATATATTGCTCCAAAAGAAGGAGAATCTATCCTCGATGTCACACTAGGGCTTGGTGGTCACAGCAAGGCATTCTTGGAACGCGTAGGCCCTAGTGGGTCACTTACTGGGGTCGATGCAGATAGCGAGAACTTGGAAACGGCTAGTCAGAGCCTTTCAGGTTTTGAGGGTCAGACTACTTTTGTTCATTCAAACTTCCAGCACCTACCAGCACTTGGCCTTGGAACATTCGATATTATTTTTGCAGACCTAGGACTCAGTTCGCCTCATTTAGACAATGCAGACAAAGGCTTTTCCATAAAACACGATGGGCCACTTGACATGCGGTTCGATAGAACAAGTGGCATCACTGCAGCTGCAATGATCAAGTCGCTTCCAGAAGAAGAGCTCGCAGACATCTTTTATCTGTATGGAGAAATTCGTCAGAGTCGAAAGCTTGCAGCAGTACTAAAGACCGACCTTCCCACAACAACGTACGAGCTCAGTAATTCCTGTGAGCATGTCTTTGCCTATAAGACGTCATCATTCCTACCACAAGTGTTCCAGTCGCTTAGAATTGCTGTAAATAGCGAATTAATAGCACTAGATGTTTTGTTAACTGATGGACCTAAAATGCTTAATAGTGGTGGTCGTCTTGGTGTTATCTCTTTTCATTCTTTAGAAGACAGGGCAGTGAAACAGATGTTTAAAAAGCTTTCAACACCGGAGATCGACGAGCGAACAGGCGCAGTGTCTAAGGAATCTGAATTCGAACTGATCACCCGGAAAGCTGTTAAACCAACAGAGAAAGAGGTAGAAGAAAATAAGCGCTCTCGAAGTGCAATACTCAGAGTTCTACGAAAGAGGTAGTACTGGTATACTACTCCCGTGTTTGATTCCTTATTTCAAATCTCTGCAAAGCAGAAGCGGTCGTCTTTAGGTGCTATGGTAAACCAAAGCACAATGCTTCTTATGTTTGCTATTGGTTCAATTATTATTCTTCTCGCGCTTCTTATTTTGTTCCATCAGAACAGCAATGCAACAAAGGGATATCAACTCAGAAACCTAGAAAGAGAACGTTCTCAGCTTCTTTTAGAGCAGGAAGTGCTAAACATGCAGGTAGCGAGAGCACAAGCAATGGACAAAATAGAGGCAGATCGCCAAACACAGTCCATGATTCCAGTCATTAGACCAAAATACACAACAATATTACCCTAGGCAGAGAATGATAAAAATAGTATAATACTTATAAACAAATGAAAACAAAAATTATCATTGGTGTGCTGAGCATTATGGCTGTTGCAGGTGTGTCCGTTGGGACTCATCAAGCTTTAACGTCACAATTAGCAGCATCAGACAACTTTGATTGTGTCGGAAAAGTCTATGGAACACCCGGCTGTCCAATGAAGTCTACGGAAGGATTTGATGAAGTTGTGACCGTGCCTCCAAATTGTGGTGACGGTATTCCAGATGCAGATGAAGAGTGTGATGAAGGTCGATTTAATGGGGCAAGCTTCTGTTCAGACACATGCCTGCTTTACTACTGCGGTGACGGAGATATCAGTCTTCATATTGGTGAAGATTGCGAACCAGACACACAAGAAATTTATGTACTCGACCAGGTCACTGGTCAACTCGCAACCGAGGTGCGGTTCCTCGAACCAAGTTGCGGAGTAGCGTGTAGTATTCCTGTTTGTGAAGAAGACGCTCAGGGGAATGTAACATGTAATCCAGACCGATGTACGTATAACTTTACTAAGCCTTCATGCGAAGAAGAAGGGCTGCAAAATGCAGCACCAGAGCCAGTAATCTCAGATACTGTTGTCGAAAGCTCGCAGTCATCTCCACTTATTAACTTGTTCTTTCCGCAAGGAACGAATAATAGTGATGGAGGTAATGCAACACAGCAATCATCATCGGCAGTGTGCGGAAATGGTTCAATCGAATTTGGAGAAGAGTGTGACGACGGTAACCTCAACGACTATGACAATTGTACTTCCCAATGTCGCATCCCACGATGTGGTGATGGCGTTGTAGAAGGAGCAGAGTTCTGCGACTCACGAGGTATTGATACCGGCAGTTGTAATGCTGACTGTACGTCGCAACAGTGTGGAGACGGATACAGAAACAAAGCTGCAGGAGAACAATGTGATGATGGAAACGACGATGAGACAGACTCATGTTCTAGTGAATGTCAAAAGACAGGATGTGGGGACTCGGTTATTCAGTTTGGTGAAGTATGTGACGACGGGAACTCTAAGGATGATGACGCATGTCGTAATGACTGTTCAGAACCACGTTGTGGTGATGGAATGACGACAAGTGTTGCGCCATTTAACGAGCAGTGTGACGACGCAAACTTCGTAAACAACGATGATTGTCCAAACAACTGCCGACTTGCCCTTTGTGGAAATAGACTTAAAGAAGGACGTGAACAATGTGATGATGGTAATAATATAGATTTTGATGCATGTCGTAACGACTGTACTACTCCATTCTGTGGAGACGGAGTCGTAACATCAGGTGCTCCGTATACAGAGGAGTGTGACGATGCAAATAGAGAGAATGAAGATGCATGTACAAATGACTGTAAAAAGCCACGATGCGGTGATGGGTTATTGCAGAAGTACAGTGGTGAAGAGTGCGATGATGGAAATAGTAACAATGAAGACTCTTGCTCTAATGAGTGTACAAAGTCCCAGTGTGGTGACGGTATAGTTCAGAAGGGTGAAGGTTGCGATGATGGAAATGACAATAATGCAGATGCATGTACGAATGATTGTCGGATGCCGTACTGTGGAGATGCTGTAAGGCAACTCAATGAGGAATGCGACGATGGAAATAAGGACAATAGCGATACATGTACAGACCAGTGTACTACTGCTCGATGTGGCGATGGGAACCTTAATGGAAACGAGCAATGTGATGACGGAAACAACTCAAATTCTGATGAGTGTACGAACACATGTACTATTAGTATTTGTGGAAATGGAATCGTCGAGGGGCTTGAAGAATGTGACGATGGAAACGAAAACAATCTTGATTCATGTTTAACAACGTGTGTCTTCCCAGTTTGTGGTAATGGAAACATAGAAGGGACAGAAGAGTGTGATGATGGAAATACAGAATCTGGAGACGGGTGTAATAATCGTTGTACTATAGAAACAGTATGTGGAGATGGTATCGTTGATGGAATAGAGGAGTGTGATGAAGGTGCGCTGAATTCAGACTCTACTGAAAATGCATGTCGTAGCAACTGCCGCGTGGCTTTCTGTGGCGATGGAGTTGTAGACGATATAGAAGAGTGTGATAGCTCAGATGGATGTACTGCAGAATGCGCCTATCCAACGTTTATGGCAGCGCATGGAAATAGCATCTGGGGTGGGTCTCTAGGATTCCTCCTACTTGGTGGTGGTATATTCGGATTTATCTTTAGACGGAAGCTTCTAGACCTTTCAAAAAAGGCTGCCGATACTGTTCGAGAGTTATCTATAGATGATATCCCACTCGATGAACTAGAGATGCCCTGGCACAAGTGGAACGGTAAGAAGTAGTGTATAAAAAAAGATTATAAGTTTACAACTTCCGGCTTGTTTGCTCTATCACGGAGTAGCAAGACTCTTTGACTTTTCTGAATAAGGCCATATTTCAAAGCGAGCTCTACACCATTGTCCATCGTGACTTCGTCGGACTCATCAAAGTCGATCATAATAGGATAGCATCCGTATACAAGTGTCAGCTCTGTCTGGACGACTGGATCGTTTACGAAGCAAATGAGAGGCACTGGAGGCCTAAACTTCGCTATGTGATGGGCTGTTCGTCCTGTATCTGACAGAAGGACTATTACATCTACCTCTTGTTCTTCTGCTAGTTTTACCGCGCTATCCATCTCTTCTTCGTCGCGACTAGAGAACCGAATATCATAAACAATTTCTAGGCGCGCTAAGTGCGCCTCTGTCGCTTTATGAATCCTCTTCATAGCCTTGAGTGCGAGCACTGGGTGAATACCAGCTGCGGTTTCTCCAGAGAGCATTGTGGCATCTGTGCCTGTGCTCACTGCATGCGCTGTATCTGTCACTTCAGCTCTGGTTGGCATTGGATGTTCCATCATGCTTTCAAGCATCTGTGTCGCGATGATGACAGGCTTACCGGCATCTTTGCATCGGCAGACGATCTCGTCTTGGACGACGGGAAGTTGTTCGAACGGTAAGTCAGACCCGAGGTCACCTCTGGCAACCATAATTGCGTCAGATGCTTCGATGATCTCTTGAATATTGTCAACTGATTTCTTTGTTTCGATCTTTGAAATTAATTTCGATGTACTCTTCAGTTTCTTCAAAAGCTTTCGCACAGACTCAACTTCTGCTCCAGTACGGACAAATGAAAGCGCAATGTAGTCTATGTTTTGCTCTGCGCCAAATCGAATGTCCTCCCAATCTTTTTCTGTTATAGATGGCAAATCAATATCTGCTCCAGGCAAACTAATATGCCTCCGCGATCCGATGGCACCACTTTGCTGAGCCTTTGCAACGACAGATCCATTTTTTTCAACGCTGAGTATCTCAAGATAGATTTCTCCGTTATCAATTAATATCACATCTGTTTCTAATGCATCTTTTGCAAAACCATCGTAGCTAACGATGATGACAGGACGCTTTTCTTTTGGTAGTGGTGTCGGAGAAAATACCACGTCGTCACCAACCTCTACTTTTACTTTTTCATCGACATCACCAGTGCGAATTTCCGCGCCTTTGGTATCTTGCATAATGGCCACTTTTAGCAAGCGACCCTCATTAATACTATGAATTTTGTCGATACTTTCCTGATGCTGCTTCCGTTCTCCATGTGAAAAGTTCAACCGAGCAATATTCATGCCGTTATCTGCAAGTTCAGCCATCTGGTCTTTCTCCCAGCAGGAAGGGCCGATAGTGCAAATTACCTTGGTTCTTGTTAGTGGAATATCAAATAGTTGAGATGTAGTCATATTGACACCATACCCCATTCTAAGGCTGTTTGCGAAGGGCATAATTCTTTACATTTGCAAGTCCTAGGAAAGGTCTGAAGTGCCAAATTATGGTATAATTATATGATTCATGGATAAAAAGACACTTCGCTATCGGGCGCTAACATTCATTGCAATGAATGCAATGGTCTACCTATTTTTCGCGCAAGCAAGAGTTGCATTGCGCCCAACTGGACTAGAGTTCAAATCTGCATCAGACATAGCATTTGCATATTCTGATGTTGCATTTAGTGGAAAAGTATACTGGGATGAGGGGGTAACGGCAGTTGGAGCAGGTACAGGAGTCGCTATTTACGTTAATGGAGCAGCGACAGATACGACAACAACAACGTCTGCAGGAGTATATTCGTTTACAGGACTAACAATTACTGCTCATGATGTTGTGTCAGTATTTATTGATGGAGAAGCAGAAGATGGAATGCTTGTTGGTAAATTTAATGATTCCGTACTACAAAATGCAGTAACAGGAATGGATATTTATAAAGATCGCCTGCTATTACGTACTGGAAGTACAGATTTGCAAATTACTACTACCAATCTTAATACTGCAGATGGCACAGCCAGCGATGCTGATGTAACAGCTGTCTACACACTCAGTGGAGATGACCTGCATCTTGGAAATAACAAGGAACTGCTTATTATTAATACAACTACGCATGTTGCAAGTGGAAGCCTGTATACTCATGACTTAGACGTTCGTGGAACACTGACTATGGGTACAGGAAACATCACTGCTTCTGGTTCTGTTGCTGTCACTGGCACAGGTTCGATGACATTAACCGGAGACATGACACTAACATCTGTAGACTCAGGAGAAATCTTGAATGTAAAATCTACAACTCTTGGAAACTTGTATATTGATAATGGTCTCGAAGCATACTTTAGGTTTGATGAAGGAGTAGGGCTTAATGCATCTGGTAGTACATTTAATACTGGCACCGGAGGTACGCTGACAAATGGAGCTGCATGGGTAACAACAAATACTGGGACAACAGCGTTCTACAATGCACATGCTCTAGAGTTTGACGGAACAGATGACTTCGTAGACTTTGGGGATGCATATGACATCTCAAATACAATTAAAAAAACATTTACAGGGTGGTTTAGGAGAAAGTCTTCTACAACAGAAGACGTTATCTTTTCTAAAAAGAGTGCATCAGGCTCTACTAATGCTGGATATCAGCTCTACATTGATGACGCCTCTGATAGCCTATTATTCGAAGTGGCAGACGGCTCGAATACATACACCATTACATCAACATCAACAGTGACAGATGCAAACTGGCATCACTTTGGCGTGACGTGGAATCCCTTTGATAGCGACGAAAGCAATATCTTCCTTGATGGTGCAATAGATGTCGCTTCAAAAGCAGGCTCTATGTCGGTAGGTTCTGCAACGTATACTACAACACAGAACTTTATTATTGGAGCAGATGACAACGGCACAGGTCCATTCATTGGAACTATTGATAACTTTAGAATCTACAATAGAATTATGTCTGGCAGTGAACTAGCGACTCTTGCAACTGGTGCTAAAGCGTCAGGTTCTGGAACATACATATTGGGATCAAACCTAGATATCAATGGAGACCTTGGAATTTATGGGTCAGTACTGGATATGAGTGGGAGTTATGCAATTAATGTTACAGGAGACGCAAACATCTATGGAGAACTACGAACAAATAGCGGAACAGTGACATTGGATGGAGCATCCGCGCAGACTATTCGAGGGTCAACAGCCTTTAACCAGCTCGCTGCAACAACGACAGTAGAAAAAACTATTACATTTGAATCAAACACTCAACAAACAGTCTCTGGTGCTCTGACATTGCAAGGTGCTGTGAGTGAATTTATCTCACTCCGTGTATCACATACAGGAAGTAGAGCATTACTTATAACAGAAAGTTCAGGTGCTACGCTCTTAGAGTACCTTAATGTAAAAGATAACAATGCATTCAGTGGAGCAACGCTTGCGTGTACTGCGGGGTGCGTCGATAGTGGGAATAATACGAATTGGTTGTTCTTGGGTGAATGTCAGGATGGAGTCATCAATACGGGTGAGGAGTGTGATGATGGAAATAGTAACAATGATGACTCTTGTCCAAATGACTGTCAGTTCGCTGTATGTGGAGACTCTGTTATCGAGGGCGAAGAGCAATGTGAACCGCCAAACTCTTTAAGTTGTCTATCGAACTGTTTGCTACGCTCTGCAGGTGGAGGTGGAGGAGGAAATCTTTCCTCTGCATCAGGAAATGCATCGTACCATACAAGGGAGGAGCCACCAGATGGATGCGGAAATGGTATCGTAGACTACGATAAAGATGAAGAGTGCGATGAGGGAACTCGTTTCAATGGAATGGGAACATGCTCATACTCTTGTAAGACCCTGTTCTGTGGTGATGGAGTTATTAGCCCTCACACTGGGGAAGATTGTGAACCGACTGCTCTTGGTACTTCAAACGGAGTTACCACATATGAAGTAGCAACGTGTGGTACAACCTGTACAGCACCAACAGTAAGTGCTCAAGGGACGTACTCTGGTGGTTGCCAAAGAACATTCTTGCCAGTATGTGGATCAGGAGGAGGGGCATCATCACCATCTCAGTCTACTTCTCCCATCTGTGGAAATGGGACGGTGGAGTCTGGTGAAGAGTGTGATGCAGGAGGCGTCTGTAATGGAGGTACATTTGATGGGTCATTCTGGACAGATAAGACATCTGCAGACACATGTAAAAGTGGGGGTGGAACTCCAAGCGCAGAGTCTGGCGACGGATGTAGCGATACCTGTAAGACAGAATTCTGTGGTGATGGAAATGTTCAGAGTCGTGGCGCCGATAATAGGGATGGCACCGCTGACGATGAGGATTGTGACAATGGGAGCATCTGTAGTAACGACTCTTCAAAGATCTGTCGGTTAGATACAGAGTGTGGCACGGGAAATACCTGTGATTACCATGGTGCAAAGAGCACTTCGTGTTCTAATTCATGCAAGAGTATAACTTCAAATCTAATTCCATCCACATCTACGTCTAATCCAAAACCAGCAAGCCCTGTGAAGGACCCAATTGCAGAAGAGAAAAAGGATGAAGAGCCACTAAAACCATCAGCACCAAGCAATCCTTCCGCTCAGTGTGGTAACGGAATTATTGAAGGAAACGAACGATGCGATAGTGGAAGTAGAAATTCTGACATCTATTCAGACTCATGTAGAACGAACTGTCAGTTACCTCGTTGTGGTGATGGTGTTCAAGATAGTGGCGAAGAGTGTGATGGGGGATTGCAATGCACCTCTTTGTGTAAGAGCACAATGAAACGAATTGTCTGCGGAAATAGAATCGTTGAAGCAGGGGAGCAGTGTGACGATGGTAACCTGAACCCAGATGATGGTTGTACTCGGTATTGCCAGAACTCGGAAATCGCTATTGCTGCAGTAGAATGCGAAGATGGGACAGAATTTGTAGACGGAACATGCCAGCAGGTGGTTAATCCTCTTGTTGCGTCGGTGAACACTCTTGTACTAGATGCAGATGTTGTTGTCGTAAACCCAACGGACTATGCAAATGCTCTGAAGTTTGTACAAGGGAATAATCCTTGTTCAAGACTTGTAATGAAAGGAAAATCGCACAAGGCAGATGCAATCCGAAGTGCTGCAGTACGTCAGAAGATTCCAATCGTTAAAAACATTCAACTAGCACAAGATATCTACAACAGCATGCAGCCAGGGCAGGTGATTTACGGAGAGCTCTGTAAAGAGATTAATGAGATGAAGAAGAAGCATGCAGGCGTTGTAGAGGTAGTAAAACCATCTGCTCCGAATGCACCTGATTCCCTTCCTATTCCACAGCCTACTCAGCAACCACTTCCTCAGGCTCCAACACAGTACGGCTACGGATATTACCCATATGCACAAGTAACACCTACAATTGTGCGAAATGCACCAGCAGGTGAAACAGGACCTGGAATGGTCGGAGTGGTAATTACTGGAATCGCAGGAGGGCTTGGGTGGATGAGGCGAAAGCGAAAGAAAGTATAGGATTGTAAAATCTACAGTGTTCTTGCATACTCAATACTCTTTATGAGTACTGGATACGTATTTATTACAGGCGCAAGTAGTGGAATAGGGGAGTCGTGTGCACGTAAATGCGCAGAGCAGGGGATGAATCTCGTACTTACTGCTAGACGTGAAGAGAAGCTCAATGCGCTAAAGGAAGAGCTCGAAGCACAGTACTCTGTCGAAGTTATTGTGAAAGCAATGGATGTCACAGATCACAAGCAAGTTGAAGCTGTTTTTGCCGACCTAGAGGATAAAGAGATTACGTCGCTGATTAACAATGCAGGCCTTGCTCAGGAGAAGGCGAGTTTTGAAGATTATAAATGGGAAGACTTTCAAAAAATGATAGATACCAATATCACAGGATTTCTCAAAGTCGCACACCAGGCAGTCCCTTTTATTATTAAAAATAAAGGACACATCGTAAACATCAGTTCTATTGCTGGAGTAGAGGCATACGAAGGTGGGTCTGTGTACAGTGCAAGTAAAGCCTTTGTCAAAATGGTCAGTAAATCGCTCCGTATAGACTTGGCCGGTACAGGAGTTCGCGTGACAGACATTGCCCCAGGTGCTGTTGAAACTGCATTCTCAGATGTTCGGTTCAAAGGCGATGTGGAAAAAGCAAAAGCAACGTATCAGGGGTATGAACCACTAACTCCAGAAGACATCGCAAACTCAGTTCTGTTCTGCCTACAGAGCCCCGCTCGTATGAACATCGAATACATGCTCGTTATGCCAACTGCTCAGGCAAGTGCAATGAGGGTCGTGAAAAAGTAAACAAGCTCGAACCTTTTGGCTTGCCATGAGGAATGTAATGACGAATGGTACCCTGAGCTGGACTCGAACCAGCGACCTACAGCTTAGAAGGCTGTTGCTCTATCCAGCTGAGCTATCAGGGCATATTTCTGGATTTCCCTTATTATAACACAATTCTAGTATCAAACGAACCCTTGCGTAAATGGCAAAATACGGTACAATTTCGTGGATGAAAAATAAAAGATTCATGTTGAAGCTTTCAGGAGAGCTCTTTGCTCGGGAAGGCGGCTTTGGTTTAAATCACGATAGCCTAGAAGGAGTAGCAAAAAGCATCAAAGAAGTTGCAGATACAGGTGCAGAGGTGGTTGTCGTTGTTGGAGGAGGAAACATCTGGCGGTTCAGAGACACCCAAGACAGCGGAATAGAACGAACGTCGAGCGATGCTATCGGAATGCTTGCAACAATCATGAATGCAGTTGGGTTACAGTCAGCACTAGAATCAATCGGCCAAGACACACGAGTATGTAGCGCAATCAATGTTCCACAGCTTGCAGAGCCATACATTAGACGTCGTGCAATGAGGCACTTGGAGAAGGGGAGAGTTATTATCTGTGCAGGAGGAACAGGAAACCCATACTTCACCACAGACTCAGCAGCTGCACTCAGGGCTTCAGAGCTCCAGTGTGATGTTCTTCTTAAAGCGACAAATGTAGACGGTGTCTACGACAAAGACCCAAACAAGCACGACGACGCAGTAAAGTATGAAGAGATCTCGTATCAAGACTGTATCTCGCAACATTTAAATGTCATGGACCAAGCAGCATTTAGTCTCTGCATGGATCAAAACCTCCCGATCTGTGTCTTCAAATTCGACACAACAGGATCCTTGCTAAAAGCAGCAAATGGTGAGAAAATCGGAACAGTAGTTCACAATTAATACCCCAAAAACTTATGTCAGATGTCCGCATCGAATCTTTTAAACAGGAAGTTGAAAAAGTATTTACGTTTTTACATAACGAATACTCACGTTTGCAGACAGGACGTGCAAGCGCAGCTCTTGTGGAAAGCGTTAACGTCGAAGCATATGGACAAAGTCAGCCACTCAAAGCAGTAGCTGGGGTTAGTATTCAAGATGCTCGAACTATTGTTGTGCAGCCATGGGATGCATCTGTTATTGGAGACATCGAGTCTGCTCTTACAAAGGCAGACCTTGGAGTATCGCCAGTAAACGACGGAACAGTTGTGAGACTAAATTTGCCACCAATGACAGAAGAGCGTCGAACACAGCTGACAAAGGTTGTCCACTCACTCGCAGAAGATGCTCGAATCTCTATTCGTCAGGCACGCCAAAATGCGCACGATAGTATCAAAGACGAAGAGAAAGACGAAGACCGTCGCTACACACTCCTCGAAGAGCTCGAAAAGGCAGTAAAAGAAGCAAACGAGAAGATCGAAGTGAGCAAGAAAGAGAAAGACGAAGAAGTGATGAAGGTTTAACTTGTAGCAAGCAGGAGGTCAGTTGTATCATACCTGCATGAGTAAGCCTAAAATTGCCATTGTCTCCTTCCCAGGGAATAACTGCGAAGTAGAGTCTATTCGTGCAATAAAGAATGCGGACATGGAGCCGATATTCTTTCGATGGAATGATGACATTGCAAAACTAGCAGATATTGACGGGTATTTCATTCCAGGAGGGTTTAGCTACGAAGACCGAGGCAGGGCCGGAATGGTTGCAGCCCGTGACCCTTTACTTACGCATATAAAGGCAGAGGCAGGAAGAGGAAAAGTAGTTATCGGAAACTGCAATGGTGCACAGATCCTTATAGAAAGCGGCCTTATCCCACATGCAGATGAACTGGAAATGAGCTTGGCACATAATGTGTCTGACGGAGAGGCAACAGGTTTTATTAATGAATGGGTATGGATTACACCAAGTTGCGCTCAGGACCGATGCTGTACGTCGAACTGGGAAGGTGCAATGCATATGCCGATCGCCCATGGAGAAGGACGGTTTACTACGAAAGATCCTTCGCTCATGGAAAAACTTCAATCAAATAATCAAATAGCATTTCAGTACTGCGACGAGCTAGGCTTTGTCTCAGAAGATTCTTCAGTGACGCCAAATGGATCTACTCTAGCAATTGCAGGAATCTGTAACCCAGAAGGAAATGTCGTTGCCCTAATGCCGCATCCAGAAAGAACACCGCTTGGTGATGCATACTTCAAATCTGTTAAAAACTGGATAGAGTCTCACCCTGCTACAAAGGAATCTGGTGTTGTAAAAAATAACAACAGTCAGAGTATAACGCTACCCGAAAGGAAAGCTGAAGGAGAAGAATTGTTCATTGATACTGTTATTGTAAATAATGAAGAACGCACTGTTGAGCAGGCAGCAAAAGCATTAGTATCAGACATCACCGTAAAGCAGCTACGATATATAAAACTTTCTGGAGCAAGTCTTGATTCTGTCTTAGGAAAAATATCTATTTTTAATCCTAATAAGGAAACTGCATACATCCGTAGGGGTTCTGTGTTTACCAAATGGAATGCAGATACAAAAACAGAAGATGAGCACGGTTCTGTACTCGATGGCATTGCCATTCTTCGTAGGGATGATCCAGATACCGGTGCTGCAGAAATCGGGAAGGGGACCCAGACAGGTATTTGTTATGTCTGTACTGGCGCAACAAATGATGAAGTCCAAAAAACAGATGTCATGAGCATTTTTGGAAACCCTCATGCATCAACTCTGGAATTACTTGTGTAGTATGAGCGACATTCAAATCAGAGTATTGGCACACAACATAAGGTCACTTTGGAATGTGGGATCGTTTTTTCGTACAGCAGATGCATTCGATGTAGAGAAGCTACACCTAACAGGGTACACCGCAACTCCTCCTCGTAGAGAGATCTCTAAGACCGCTATTGGTGCTGAAGAATGGATAGACTGGGAATACACAGAAAACCCGTTAGAGGTTATTGCAGACCTCAAAAAAGACGGCTGGGCTATCGTAGGTTTAGAGCTGACAGATGACGCTATTGTCCTGAGTGATTACTCACCGCCAGAGAAAGTGTGCTTGGTCCTTGGTCATGAGGTAACAGGGGTATCTAAGGAGATCCTAGATACATGTGACGCAACGGTAATGATACCAATGCTTGGAAAGAAAGAGTCTCTGAATGTTTCTGTCGCAACAGGAATTGCATTACACCAAATGAGGTCTAACTAGCGAACCTTGAGAAACATTTTGTACTCAGTGCTTACACATGCTCCAAAGCCAAGAAGTATAAGTCCTTTTGCAGCAATCCATCCAATAATAGGAATAATCACGAGAAGAGTTAGAGCTGCATAAACAAGTAATGATGCTCCAACAAGACGTAGTGAGCTCCACTTCTTTTTCTTATGTAGTGCATACCACTGGGCAAGAGTCACAGATGCAAGGGCCTTTGCAAACAGTAGTGCGACGATGTACATCGCAACAACACTGAAGCCAATTGGAATACCAATAACGGTAATCATAAACATTAGAGCAACAAACGGAGTAGCGATGAAGAACAGGACTCCAATAAGAAGGTTCATCCAAGGTCTTGTCATGCACTCCTTTGCAGCATTTGGGAAGTATGTTTTTTTTGCAAAAACTAACAATACAATAATAAACAATCCAGAAAGTAGTTTGTAGATAGATAGCGCTGCAAGTAGTGCAACAACAATGCTTGCAATACCACCACTAACAACAGCAGCTTCACTTGCAGTGATTCCAAGGCTCTCATTAAACGTTACTGTTCCAGAAACTAGAGGTTCAAAGTCCTCGGCTCCACCTCCAAGCCAGTATTCAAGGTCTCCCTTGATAGAAGAGTCTTCCGTATACGAAATTTCACCACTGACAATCTTTGCACTTCCAGCGATGCTACCGTCGATCATCACCTCCTCTGCATACACCTTAATGCTACCTCCTACAGTACTGTATAGTTTCGCAGATCCTGCATGAATCTGAAGATCTCCATCAATTGGAGCATAAATAGTCACCTCTCCAGCAGCCACAATAACATCCCCTCGAATTCGTGCACCTTGTTCAATAGTTACCTCTCCTCCTGCAACAAGCAGGTCTCCATTCACAACGCTATCAATCGTTACCTGTCCACCAGCAATGCGCAGGTCATCACTTATCGTTCCTGCAACATCAATCTCCCCTCCAACAATTGCAAGGTCCTGTGAGACGGTACTATTAACTTTGATTTCTCCTCCTACAACAACCAAGTCTCCCTGGACCGAGTTGTCTATACGCACCTTTCCTCCGGCTACATAACTATCCTCTAAAAGCCTTTCTGAAATAGTAAGCTCTTCAGCTGCCTGAAAGTCTGCGGCATTCGCAAACGGGGCAACAAAAAGTGTAAGAAGGGCAAAACTAGAAAGAAAAGTTTTCATAAGGAAAGTGGGAAAGTGGATCTATTATACACAATCTAGCGGGTCTATATCGACCACTATGTCTGTTAAGTCGATTGTAGATAGTATTTGTTGGGGATTGTCTCCTCGTACCAGGATGTGCCAATTGGTACCACCACCAAAAAATGTAGGAGAGCATCCAACTTTCAGGGTAGGGAACTTTACTCTAATGACTTCGGTTGTTTTCTCTGCCCTATGCTTTTGGTCAGTATTACGAAGAATGAGTCTCAACATAGAACTGTAGGGTGGGTACGACATCTGTTCCCTTGTAGTGAGTTCATAGTCTAGGTATTTAGTAGTCCTGTGGAGTGCTGAAAACTTCACCTCCGGGCAGTCTGGCCTGAATGTCTGGACAATAACTTCTCCAAGTACTTTCCGCCCAGAGCGACCAGTAAGCTGTGTTAATAACTGGAAGGTACGCTCTCCCGCCCTGAAATGAGGAAGCGACATTCCAACATCAGCAATGAGTACTGCAGCAAGTGTGACCTTAGGAAGGTCTAGTCCTTTTACAACAGACTGCGTGCCTAGTAATATATCCGCTTCTCCATTTTCCATCTTCGACAATAGAGACCTCATTTCTTCAGGGTTGGTAAGTGTATCGCTATCAGCCCTAAGAATTCTTGCACTTGGGAATTTCTTCTTAAGGATAGCTTCTATCCCTTGCGTACCAGCGCCAACAGACTGAAGCCTAGCGCTCTGACATCCTGGACATTCATCTGGAATGCGGGCTGTCGCACCACTGGTATGGTCTTGTAGATAGAATTGATTACTAGGAGTTTTGTGCACCGTAAATGGAAGGTTTGACTCTGGAGACATTACTCGTCTCTTGCAATCCAAACACATGAGGGACGTTGCCATTCCACGTCTATTTAGAAAGAGTACGACCTGCTCTTTTTTTTGAATTCGATCCTCGATCGCATCGAACAAAGTTTTGCTAAACGGATAGTTATTCCCGAAGTGTACGTTTCCAAGATCTACTACTTTCACGGTTGGCATGACAGCATTGCCATATCGCTCTGAGAGCACGGTAAGAGTGTGCTTACCAGTCTTTGCCTTATACCAAGCTTCAAGTGACGGAGTCGCAGTTCCAAGGACTAGCTTTGCACCAAAGTTTCTACAGAGTTCTTCTGCGACCTCTCGGGCATGATAACGTGGGCTTTGCTCGTTTTTATATGTCCACTCGTGTTCTTCATCGATAATAACCAATCCCAAGTCATGTGCAGGTGCAAAGAGCGCAGAGCGAGAGCCAATAATAAGTTTGATATCTCCAAAGCGAATCTTCTTCCAGGTTTCTCGCTTCTGAGCAGGGGTAAGCCTGCTATGAAGAATGGCAATATACTTCTCGTCCATCATTCCTGTGTAACGAGGAATGGAATGCTCTGTCAGGAAGATCTCTGGAACAAGTACTATTGCCTGCTTACCATTTTCTATAGCGTCTGCAATAAGTTGCATATAGACCTCGGTCTTTCCACTTCCAGTCACACCAAAAAGCAGTGAAGGGATAGTAGAATTAGAGATCTGTTTATAGGCTTCAGACTGATGCGCAGAAAGCGTTGGCCTTGTAAGTGATGGTAAAGTGTGTTCGATTGCTGAATACTCTTTTGAGACAATCTCTTCGATAACATTACGCTTCAGAAGAACATTGATAGTTGCCTTCGTCGCTCCAGTTTCAGAGCGCAGCCTATCCCATGAAACTTTGTCTTTACCAGTTAAGCTATCGATAACAAGTTGCTGCTTCGATCCTTTGCATTCAGAACTATCTAAAAGTCTGTAATACACTTTTCCTTGTGGCAACAAGGCAGCCCACGGCTTGCCGGGAAGAAAGGGCCTGAGAGCTTGTCTCAAGCTACAACAGTAGTAAGACGACATCCACTCCATTGTTTTCATGTGCTCGGGACTTAGCAGAGGCTCTGGATAGAGTTCATTCTCTATAGCTTTTACTTTAAACTTTGCATTGGCTTCCCCAATACCAAGTACAATTCCTTCTAGACTGTTATTCCGAAGAGGAACTGTCACGATAGACCCTGCTTTAATGTCTCTTTCCGATCCGTACGTTAAGCCGCCAGATATTCCTGGTGACTTCGCCGACGTCAAAATTCGTAAATCCATAGAGGATGTACATCATAGAGGAAAAAATAGCATTGTGTATGTATATGGTCGGGGTGAGAGGACTCGAACCTCCGACCCCACGCTCCCAAAGCGCGTACTCTAGCCAACTGAGCTACACCCCGACGCCGAGGATATTAAGGTAAAATTAGGTGAATGGCTAGAGCTCACACACCTTTTTTGTTACATGATTGCTAAATTACATTTATCTTGAACCAGCTCTAGAGCCATAATCCCTGCAGGGATTATTGAACTTACTGATAACACGGGCTGATGTGCATGGATCTGGGAGATTGTTCTGACGAAGGTTTCGACGGATAGCATTAATGCGGTCTAGACCTTCTGTATTTCTAATAATAGAGCGGCGACTTTGGCGTCCTTCAAAGAGGATCTGAGTGTTGAGTAAGTTTGTCCTGGACCTGAAGCGTCCACGCTTAACATTCTGACGGCGGATGGCGTCCTGAAGATAATTTTCATTTTCTATACGGAGTTGCATAACATTGGCAGCACTTCTGTCGTAATGCGATGCATCTCTTACTTGCTGACGCTCTACACGATTTTCTGCTGCAAGGGCTTTTCTTGCAGTACTAATACAACGACGAATCAGAAATTGACGCGGGTCATGACCTGTTTTCTCTTCAACGAAGTTAATATTGCCTGAATTGAGAGTGTATGCTGACTTGCAATCATTGATAATAGACTCAGAAAGTATTGCAGATGCAGACATAGGAATCAGGAATAAGATTGCAAATAGTGGGAGAGTTAAGTTTTTCATAAACACATTGTCACCAGTTTTGGTAATTCTCGCAACAATTTGCTAGTGACAAAATAATCCTACAGACATTTTATAGCTATTCTGTATACTAGTCTTATGAGTAAATATTGGTTTAAACCAAAGCGCTATGGGTACGGATTCTTTCCTATAAGCATAGAAGGATGGCTCTGTACTATTGGTTTAGTCATTATTATTTTACTTTCAGGCTTCTCGGGCGATATATTTTCAGAATCAGAACCATCACATAAGCAATTAGTCCGATTTGTGTTAGATATATTCATCTTCGCATCTATTGCAACATATTTATTTGAAAAGAAAATGAAAGAACCTCTTAAGTGGAGATGGGGACGACGTTAGTAGCTTACTGCGTAAGCATGTACTGCACACAACTCTCACGCTCTGCGCTTGGATAGTATGTACAAGACCGAATTGCCTTGGTCCATTTGTCGCGTTCTGAACGTCTCTCACGAAGGAGTTGCTGTTCTCTTTCGCGGACAATTGTTCTCCGACTACGACGATGAGTACTGAGGTCTTCCTCACGCTTTTGAACTGGAGTATTTTTGTAGTAGGTCGTACGGATCTGCTCCTGGTTTTCCATGCGCTTATCTAGGCTCCGTTGTGACTCTCTCAGTATATTTTGACCATATTCGTATCGCCTCCAGAATTGCTGATCTGCTCGTTGCTGAATGCGATCAACATCTTCGAATTGCTCAAACTTTTTCTTGGTAAGATTGATACATCGTCGTAATTCAAACACGGCAGACCCTACTAAGGGATCTGTTGGGCCATATCCAATAACAGCACGGCAATGACGCGTCAGTGCTGTTTGTGAAGGGATAGCTGCGCTCGTTACAAATACAGGAATACTTGGGAGTAGTCCGAAACCGAGAAGAGAAATGGCAAGGAGTCTTTTCATAGAAGGAGATTATCGTATACTACAAATATGAATTTGCAAAGCCATCTATCAAAGGTATTACGTACAACCAAAGATCACATTAGTGCCTTGGATGACATGGGCTTAAAAACAGTAGAAGACTTACTGCTCTATATTCCACGTACACACGAAGACCTATCTGTTATGCATACTATCGCTACGGCAAAGCTTAACGAGAAAATCATTGTATCTGGGACAATTGAAAAAATAAAACTGGTCTACACACGCTCAAAGAAGAAACTAGTGACTGCAACCTTTATTGATGGGGACGGAGAAAGCTGTGAAGTGATCTGGTTTAACCAGCCACACATCAAAAGGCTATTGCAAGACGGTGACCATGTCGTCCTAACTGGAAAGCTTGTAGAGAACGGATATAAACTGCAGTTGCAAAGCCCTGTGATAGAAAAGGAATCCGTTACTGGAGACCAAATACATTCCGGAAAGCTTGTTGCTGTGTATCCACAGCATGACATTATTAATACCAAGTGGCTCAGAGAGAAAATTCATCTAGTAAAAAATGTAATCGAAAGCATTCCCGAAACTCTTCCAAAAGATGTGATTGAAGAAGAGGGTTTCCCAAGTAGGTCAGAGGCAATTCGATCAATGCACTTTCCAGAGAATGCAGAGGAGGTTGAAGCAGCAAGGAACAGGTTTGCTTATGAATCTTTGTATGCAATGCAGATAGAAGCTCTAGAACGAAAAAAGGAATGGCAAGGAAATACCCAGGACAGATTAAAAATACCGATGGATGCTCAGCTTATACGCGACTTCTTTTCATCACTAAAGTTTACACCTACAGATGGCCAAAAAGTGACAATATTTGAAATACTGCAAGATATGGAAAAATCCAAACCTATGTCGAGGCTTCTCGAGGGGGATGTAGGCTCAGGGAAAACCCTTGTTGCAACTGCAGTGATTGCCCACACCATTTCGCATGGTGGTCAAACTGCTCTTATGGTTCCAACCGAAGTACTAGCCAAACAACACGTCGAATCAATAGGGAAAGTCCTTGTTGGGTTTTATAACTACTGCCAAAAGAAGGGGCTTGATATTCAATGTCCTCGAATTGCACTACTCTCAGGATCTGTTCCAAAAGGGCAGGCTAGAGAAATCAAGGAAAGTATTCAAGCTGGAAATATAGACCTTGTTATCGGAACACACTCACTCATCGAAGACTCTGTGCAGTTTAATGATTTAAAACTTGTCATTGTCGATGAGCAGCACCGATTTGGTGTTGTCCAAAGAAATAGGCTTACAAGCAAGGGAAGTCCTCATTTCTTATCGATGACTGCAACCCCTATTCCGCGTACGCTTGCGCTCACAGCATATGGTCATCACGATTTATCTGTTCTCACAGAAAAGCCAGGGAACAGGTCTCCAATAGACACAAAGGTTATTTCTCCGGCGGATAGAAAGACTGTGGAACTCTTTATCGACAATCAAATTGGAGAAGGCCGGCAAGTCTTTGTTATCTGCCCACTGATTTCTGAATCTACCAAAGAGGATATGACCGAGATCAAAAGTGTAGAGGCAGAGTTTAAAAGGCTACAAGAGGGGTTCTCTCATAGGCGCATCACATCATTGCACGGAAAAATGACTCCTCAGGAAAAAGAAAACGTCATGCAGGATTTCAAAAAGAATAAGTATGACATTCTAGTATCTACTTCTGTTATTGAAGTTGGAATCGATATACCCAACTCAACTATTATTGTCATAGAGGGTAGTGAACGATTTGGACTCTCTCAGCTTCATCAGTTCAGAGGACGCGTCGGGAGAAGTGACATCAAGAGTTACTGTTTCTTGTTCACTACCAACCCAGAGCAGTCCAGAAGTCCTAGGCTCAAAGCGATGGAAAAACACAATTCTGGGTTCCAATTAGCCGAAATTGACCTTAAGCTGCGTGGTCCAGGGGAACTATTTGGCCGTAGGCAGAGCGGAATCCCAGAGGTATCTACTCTTTCTCTAATGAACCCAGAGCTCGTTGTTCGTGCGAGAAAGGCTGCTGAGCGGTTTATAGGGACGAGTTCATAAGTAGATTCTATAAAAATTCGTTTGTATTGGGCAATTCCACTGCTAGACTTGGTTCAACTACCAATTTTTGAGTATGACTGATCCAAATCCACCACTTCCACCACCACCACCACCACCACCACCTCCACGACCTGGGCAGTCTGTACCTAATGGAGGATTAGATCCGACTCAAGTCTTTGCGTCTGCACCTCCACCGCCACCTCCACCGCCACAGGCTGGAGACCAAGGAGCAGGAGGAGCTCAGGCCCAAAAGAAAGATGCAGGTCCACCTCCACCACCACCAGGGCCACTACCAGATGATGAGCAGTTAAAGGCAGCTGGCTATGACGAAGAAGATATCAGAGTCCTTAAAGAAGTAGGTGACTATCGTTTCTCTACTGCAAGTGCAGGTGTAACAAACGACAGTATTATTGTTCCTGGTCATCCAGAAACAAACTTTGATGAACAATTGTTCCTAACACTTCTTCGTGGGAGTATTTCACTAACACGTGATGAAAAGTGGAGAATTATCCAAGCCATTCCAAAGCTATCACAATTCCAGATTGATGAACTTCAAAAGATTCTCGATGAAGAAAAGAAAAAGTTTTCTCAGCTTTCACCAAAGCACTTATTGCAACTTCAGAAGCTAGAACAGAAACATGCTGAAGACTGGAAGGACTTACAGTCTATTACCATCCAAGAAGGCGCAAAGGAGGAAGAAGAGCAGCAAGCAGATGACATCAGAAAACAGCTAGGACTATAATCCTTACTGAACATTCATTCTATACAGTAGGAATATGCCTATTCCTATAGCTGTAAGAATTACACCAGCAATTTTTTTGCTTCCAAAATGCTTATAAAGAGAAGACAGTAGCAAGAATAAGAATGCTGCAAACGTAAAGCTAAGTACAAGCGGGGACAGGAATAAGCTTTCCGCATATGGAATGCGAAATGGTAAATGTTTTGAAAATTGATATGCTCCAATAATGTAGACCAGCGCATACCATGCTAGAAGCCATCCAGCATAAAGCCTTAGTGTTTCAAACATCGGTAGATACGCAGTATTACGAGTAGGCTTTGGCGCCTTAGTAGAGACTGGTGGTGTTTCGTAAATCTCTATAGGGTCCAGCCCCATTAAAAGTATCTGGTCTCGTGCTGCTTGAAGACTCATAGCATCTACGTAGCCAGATTTCTCTGCTCCGTTAGGGCCTTTTGCAGTGTAGGTAAAGTTGGTCATCTCTACTGAACATATTCAGTAATATTACTCGTGATGTACTGCACAGCTTCTTTGAGGCTACTATCAGCAGAGATCACAAAGTGACGTCCAAATGTCCATTCAGTGTATCCGACAACTGTTCCGTTAGAGTCATCGATAGTTCCATTTGCAACAGGAATGTCTCCTGCAAGAAGGTCGACACTAATAGGACCTTGTCCCATGGCATCTATTGGTGCTGAAGAAAGCTCTACATGCCAGAGTTTATTATTCGTCGTTCCAAAAGACTTGAACCACCAGTTTCGGTGGACAGGGTTGCAGAACCCAATATGAGAGCTGCAGTATTTCTGTGTCCAGTTTGCAGGTGTGTAGTCCTGACGAGACATAACTTCTACCCGCTGTGTAAATTCTTCAGTAGCAACTTCTGGAGCAATTTGCTCTACGACGTCTTCCTCTTCCTCTTCCTCTTCCTCTTCCTCTTCCTCCTCATCAACTAGATCTTCTGTAGGTACCTCAGCTTCTGTATCCGGAAGTTCAGATACAACTTCAGGGTCTGAGGTCTCTTCATCTCCTGGTTCTAGTTCGATTGCTTCCTCTTCATTAACATCCTTCTCCTCCTCTTCTACTACTACTTCTTCATCTGCTAGATCTTCTTCTTTTGGCTCGGTAAGTTCAATACGTTCGACTCTCATAATCATTCCACCAGCTTCGACCGTCGGGCGAAGAGATCCAAATATAGTAACAGCCTCTCCAACATATCCATTGAGATCTAAATTCTCTGCCTCAAGCAAAATGAACTTTCCACCAGGGAGTGACAACCTATGGCTTCCTTGTTGATAAATACTTATTCCTGCTGGTTGAACAGTTCCCGCATAAGAAACATTATTTGTTTCCCGTACTGGTTGCTCTTCAAGAATGTCCTCTTGATTCTCTGTTGGAGTAACATCCTGAGTCAGCTCTACAAGAGTACATGCAGTCAGTGCGAACGGAAGAAGTGCAATGGCGTAAAACTTAGTGATAGTCATAAATGTTTGGATAATGTGAGACAAAAGTATAGCGTTTCTTTTTCAGACTATAAAACATTATCACCGTTCAGCAATACTGAAAAAGCAGGGCCTTCAGGCCCTGCTTTTAGCATTCAGTTGCGTAAAACTATCTCAATGCATCAACTGCTGCCTGGAAGGCAGAAACAGGCTGAGCACCAGATACAAGACGAGTATCACCAGTCTTGTTGTTGATCACAATGTTACCAGGAGTACCAGATACTCCACCAGCGCTACCGCCAGCCATTTCGTCTTTGATGTTCTGTGCGTACTTTCCGTCATCGACACACTTACGAACAGCAGCACCGTCTACACCTGCATCGTTTGCGTATTTTTCAATGTTTGCTGCATCTGCGCCTTCAGCGAAGATAGAGTCTGTGAACGCCCAGAATGCATCGTTACCACCAAGTTCAGTGATACACTCAGAAGCTTCTGCAAGTGGTGTAGCATTTGAGTGGAACCCAAGTGGGAAGTGACGATATACCCAGTTAACATCATCGTTGTCTTCTACAAGCTGAGCAAGTGTTGGGTGATGACGTGCGCAAAATGGACACTCGTAATCAGAGTATTCAATAACTGTAATAGCTGCATTAACATCACCAAAGATGTGGTCTTCCTTAGCATCTACTGGAACAACATCCTTTGCAGATGGTGCTGGAGCAGGAGCAGAAGGAGCGTTTGGAGCAGCAGCTGTTGGTGCGCTTGGGGCAGCAGCTGGACTAGCACCGCCAGTACCTGTTGCAATTCCATAACCGAAGATGATTCCAACGAGTGCCATAGAGACAGCAAACCATGGAGTTGAAGTTGTATTTGACATAATAATATAGTGAAAGAAATTAGTAGAAAGATTGTAAAGACTCTATCTCAAAGGTCAATAAGTGCCTTCAGAAAAAGAGAAAAGTGTATTTCGCATTACATTCATTCACGTTTTAGCAACGTATGTGAAAGATTAGATGCATCTTCATACAACGGGCCCGATCGTGCAATCTGTCTTGGGGTTATCGTAATTCTATCCTCTACTAATGGCGTAAAGAGGAATGAAAGTTCGGATAAATCGACACTAGAAAGTAGAAATACAGTTTGATCTTGTGCGTAGTTAAATGCTTGTAGCAAGCAATCAGACGCATCACCACAACCAGTATTTACAGAACCAACTCCACTGTCAGATTCGTTATTTTCACAACTAAGATATCCAATTGCCCCATAGGACATAAGACCTGCTTCATCAGCTTGATAAGCAAAGTAATCAGATACTCCAGACACAAATGATAAAGCCCCGCCTGTGCAAAGAGATGTTTGCAAGCCAAGGCATAAGACCAATGCAAGGAGTGAGCGGTAGCGCATCACCCGAAACTTTACAGGAGACTACTCTAAAGTGCTAGCAAGTGGAGCTGATGCATGTACCACTGCATTCGGTAAGTACTTTTTCGCTAAGTACTGCGGAAGTGTTTTGTATCGAGATCCGATTTGTTCAGTCCGAACAGTACCATCTAAGTACGAAACCTTGTTGTCCCAAACGATTTCCGTAGGTTTAAGATTGCGGCCCTTATACCGGTAGTCATCAGGCGCATTCGCTGCAAAGTGTGGACCAGTAAGTTCTACTGTTCGTCCATCAGGTGTTCCAAAGATGTTTACAAAGGCCTCCATTCCGTCATTGTACGACTGAATAAGAAGGGGATTTCCAGTGTCGTTTGTAAAGACAAGATCTTGTGAGCCTGGGTAGATAGTGGCGTCGATACCAATGCCGTGTTTTTCGTAATAGCTCACAAACAAGCTGTGTGCCCGCCTCTCTTCTACAGGGAACCCAGCATTTACAATTGCTCTATAGACAGTAGTAGACGCCTGACAGATTCCTCCGCCGGGTGCATATTCAAGGTCACCACCATTGAAAATTACCTTCGCCATGTGCCATCCATTTCCCTGGCTTACGGGTCCATCAAGTGTTGAGTTGAACGAGTACTGCTCACCAGGACGAACGACAGTATTGAGAACATGTTGATTTAATGCTTTTTGAACATTCATTTTACGAGCGTATGTAGAACCTGTGTAGTCAGACCGACCCTGTCCCCAGAGGACAAGCTCTCCCATATCTTCACCTGTCATATTGACGACGCGGCCATCAATCTTTTTTAGAGGAATGGTGATAGTCTCAAGGTCGGAACCAAATGCTTTTGCAATTGAACCAGCAGCAAGGTCCGCGTCTGGTAAATATCCAGATTTCGCAACTCCTTCTACCTCTGCACGTGATGCATTCTTTCTGTCGCTAAATTCTGCCCATTCAATATTTTTGAGAACAGCGTGAATAGGAGCATCAAGCTCTAGTACAATTTCGCTATCCATAGTGTGCTGAATTGCTGTTGTATTTAACGTAAATGACGCATTACGTAACGTGAATGATGGCTGGATCCACAGCGGATACCTCTGTGCAGATACATCCCAAACAGTCTGCTCAGGATTCTCTTCTGTTGCAAAAGCTACTCTAAAGTGACGACTTAGTAGACTCTGCCTCTGCTCTACTGCTTCAACAAGCTCTGATAGAGGTGGCGCTGATAAAGTTCCGCTATTTCGTAGTCGACGTTGCAGTCGCATAGCAATGCGCTCTTCCTGAGAATGACCACGGCTTGCAGATGGCATATTGTATGTTCTTGTTGATCCAATTCGCCCCTGCCACATAGAGCTAATATCACTAAGCGATGCATGGTTACTTTCTGCACTATATTGACCCATGAAAACGAGTCCGAGAACTATTGTGAGGGCGGCTATACTTTTTATATGATGTTCTCTAGTGTGTTGCATGAAAGTGTTGTTTTGTAATGTTTGTTTGTAATAGTATTATACTACAATTTGACACTTTTATCAATACTCATACTAACATACTTTCAATATGAAGGATGAAATCATCAGACTCTTAAAACCGTTCATATCATTCAAATCTGTTGCTGAATCGGAGATTCAGAAAAAGGAGTGTTTGGACTGGATAGCAACTACATTCTTCACAGAAAAATTTTCTGACCTCAAGAGAGGAGTTTATGATAAATCTCCGTGGATATACCTCCCAAATGCAGACTCTAAGCTGCTTGTTTTTGCACACGTCGATGTCGTTCCAGGTGTCGAAACTCAGTTCGAATTGCGTGTCGAAGGAGACATTGCAACCGGTCGCGGGACGTCTGATATGAAGGGAAATATTCTTCCATTTTTGATGGCATACAGAGACGCTTCGAACGAAGGAGAAAAGCCTCCAGTGAGTATTTTGATCACCACAGACGAAGAGGTTGGGGGACTGACAATCCCACATTTGCTTGATGAGGGCCTATTTTCTGAGCCAGCAGCGTACACGCCAGACTCAAATGACCTCGGAATCGTCATAGAGCACAAAGGAGTCGTGTGGGTAGACCTCATCGCCTACGGGAAAGGAGGTCATGGAGCGTACCCGTGGGATACAGAGAATCCAAATATCCTACTCGCAAAAGCAATTACCACAATTGTAGAAAACTTCCCAACAGGGGGGCACGATGACTGGCAAATAACAGTCACACCGACAATGGTTCTAGGTGGCACCGCTCAAAACCAAATACCAGGAGAGTCTATGGCGAGGGTAGACATCAGGTATCCGGCATCACTATGTAAAGATTCCGACGAAGCAATGAGCATTGTTTCAAAAGTTCTTCCCGAAGGCTGCACCTTAAAACTCCGGCTAGCCGCAAGCCCGCTGCAGACATCTGCAGAAAATCCTACGGTTAGCTTATTTAAGAAAGTCGCAGAAGAAGTGATAGGCAAACCTATTCCATTTAAAAAAGAACATGGTGGAACAGATGCCAGATACTTTTCAGAGAAGGGGATTCCAGCATTCTTGTATGGACCAAAAGGTGCTGGGCTTCATGGTGACAATGAATGGGTTAGCCTGTCTTCTCTTGAAAAGCATTATGAGATGTATCGAGAGTTGTTTAAGCAACTGTCTTTGTGACTTTTCCGATGAAAAGTAACCAAAAATCTTAGCCACTGATATGAACGAAGAAATAATAAGAGTGAAGCGTTGTGCGCTCCTGGACTAAGTTTGCTGCGGAAACTTAGCACTGCGTCACTATGCAAGAATGTAAAAGCTGAATGATCTTCGTCCATACTACAGTGTCTGCAAGACGTCTTACTAAGAAGCGAAGCGGGTGGGCATGGCAGACTTTGTGTTTGAGGGCGAAGAATTAGTTAAGAGTATTATTTTACAGCAACGAATGCCCCGGCACGCCGGGGTTGAGGAGCGCACGCTTAGTACTAGTGTTATTTCTTCGAACGAGTTCAGTCTGCCTTGATTTTTTCGTCCTTTTTTTATCAAGAAAAAAGGGACAAAGGAATAACGAAGTTACTAGAAATAGAGTGTTACAAGCATTGATCCAGCCATAATGGCCATTCCAATGTCTTCAATAATAGTAATATACGTAAGAGGAACATCAATAAATGTACCTAAGCAAGCACATTGAAATTTCTCTTTCTTGGCTATTTTAATAGATACTCCTGCAGCACTAAATACCATTAAGACTACTGTGATCATATTCAGAGCAATAGAAGTTGGAATGAGTATGTATCCAAGTCCTAGAGCAAGCTCTATAAATGGATAGAGTAATCCATAGCCATGCCAGTGCTTTGCAAGTAAGTCATATTGACTATAGCCTTCAGCGAAACCCTTTACATCCAGTAATTTAAATCCTGAAAATACAAGAAAGAAACCTGCCATGAAATTGTACATAGCATTCAGCCACGCTATACCACTTTGTATATCCCAAGCACTAGCAATCGAAGCAAGTGCAATAAGACCGACAATGATGAACAAGGGCTTGTACTGAGCAATTCCTTTCGTACTTTTATCTGCAGCTAATTTTAATGATTCCTTAGGAACTAGATCCATTCCTCCACATTTAGGGCACTTTCCTGGTGTATCTTGCTGTACCTCTGGGTGCATTGGACAGGTGTAGATAGTCATGATTCAAGAGTGAAAATTCTATTGGTGGCCCAGACCAGATTTGAACTGGTGACACCTCGAGCTTCAATCGAGTGCTCTACCAACTGAGCTACCGGGCCACGGCGAATCAGCCGACAAACTATAACAAGTTCACAGGTCTAAGAGAAGCAAATTTTCTCCTATATATGCTCTGTGACATCAATGTCTCCGATGAAGACTTTCGTCTCTTCATCCTTCATTTCCTTCTTAAGAGCCTTTTTAAGGCCGATCTTCTCCACAATGTCCTGAAGCCGAAGAACAGCACCAACAGACATAAACTCTGTCATGACGACTAATTGCTCGATTCTCTTACCCGTAATTCGAATAGTTCCATCGTCATCCACCGCAATTTTGTACGCTCCCATTCGGTCATCAGTTGCTTGTGGGCGAAGCACTGGAGTCTCTTCATCTTCTTTTACTTCTTTTGGCTCGTCTGCTTTCTTTTCCTCGATAACTATTTGAAGAAGCTTTCGAAGAAGTGGTTCTATGTTTTTATGGGTCGGAGCAGAGATAGAATCGTGAATCTGAATTCCTGCTTTTTTGAGCTCGTCTATGACTGGAGTAATGTCATCGAAAAGTAGGTCTGCCTTACTAAGAACCACAATTTCTTGTTTCTCCTCGAGGGCAGGGGAGTAGTTCACCAGTTCTTTTCGAATTGCTTTGTAGTCGTCTATCAGCAGTTGTGCATCAACCTTTCCGTCGACCAACGCCCTAGAGATATCGAGCATGTGAAGCAGTACACGGCATCGTTCAATGTGCTTAAGGAATTGGATACCAAGACCCTTTCCTTCAGACGCTCCTTCGATGAGCCCTGGAACATCGCATACAACAAACGACCTGTCGTCGATTTCAACAACACCAAGGTTTGGAACAAGTGTCGTAAATGGATAATCACCAATCTTTGGCTTAGATTCTGAAATAGTAGAAATCAGCGTAGACTTTCCAACACTCGGATATCCAATAATACCAACATCGGCAACAAGCTTTAGCTCTAGGGTCAATTCTTTATGCTCACCTGGTTCTCCTTTTTCTGCAAAGTCAGGGCGCTGCCTAGTGGAAGACTTAAAGTGAGTATTTCCGTATCCTCCTCTGCCGCCGCGCACAATAATTACCTCATCATCCTCATGCATAAGATCTGCGATGATAGTGTCTTCTTCTCTAACTTGTGTTCCTGGTGGAACAATAAGGAGTAAGTCATCTCCTGCTTTTCCGTACTGATTATTCTTAGCTCCAGCATCACCATGCTCTGCTTTGAAGTTCTTTGTAGAACGGTAATCACTAAGGGTATCAGTATTCGAATCAGCTCTGATATAGATATTTCCTCCTCGACCACCATTTCCACCATCTGGACCGCCTCTGGGTACGTATTTTTCCCGGTGCCAAGAAATGCAGCCATTTCCGCCAGATCCGCCAGTTACAGTGATGACAGCTTCGTCTTGAAACATAAAAAGTGGTAAATCGAGCCGGATTATAGCCTAAATACGCTACTATTTGCTAAGTTTCTTGGTAAAAGCTTGACCAGTAGATAACTAGCACTCTATAATCCCGAGTGCTAATTCTTGTATTTTTTTCAATCTATTACTATGAGCAAGATTATTGGAATCGACCTAGGAACGACTAACTCCTGCATGGCTGTTATTGAAGGCGGAGAGCCGGTTATAATCCCAAATGCTGAAGGAAACAGAACAACACCATCTGTTGTAGGGTTCAAAGACGGCGAAGTACTCGCAGGTGTCGCTGCAAAAAGACAAGCAGTAACCAATCCAGAAAATACAATCTTCTCTGCAAAGAGATTCGTCGGAAGAAGGTTTAAAGAGATCGAAAGTGAAGCAAAACAAATGCCATACAAAGTAACAAGTGGTAAAGAGGGCAGAGCTATGATCACCGCAGGTGACAAGGAAATGCTCCCACAGGAAATTTCTGCAAAAGTACTTCAGAAACTAAAGGCTGATGCAGAAGCATACCTTGGTTCACCTGTAACGAAAGCAGTCATTACCGTTCCTGCATACTTCGATGACTCTCAGCGTCAGGCAACAAAGGAAGCAGGAAAAATTGCCGGCCTTGAAGTAGAGCGAATTATTAACGAGCCAACAGCAGCAGCGCTTGCATATGGTCTGGATAAAGGACACGAGCAAAAGATTGTTGTGTATGACCTTGGAGGAGGAACATTCGACGTTTCTATTCTCGAACTTGCAGATGGTGTATTCGAAGTACTTTCAACAAATGGAGACACTCAACTGGGAGGAGACGACTTCGACTCTGAAATTATCAAGTGGATCCTTGAAGAGTTCAAAAAAGAATCTGGTGTAGACCTCAGCAATGACAACATTGCATTACAGCGCTTGAAGGAAGCTGCTGAAAAAGCAAAGATCGAACTGAGCTCACAGAACGAAACAGAGATTAACCTTCCGTTCATTACGGCAGACGCTACAGGCCCGAAGCACTTAACACTAAAGATGAGCCGATCAAAGCTTGAAGCATTGGTAGGCGACCTTATCACCCGAACAAAGAAGCCATGTGAAGATGCACTGAAAGACGCAGGTATTTCTAAGTCTGATATTTCTGAAGTAGTACTTGTAGGAGGAATGACACGAATGCCTGCGGTAACAAGTCTTGTAAAAGACTTATTTGGTAAAGAGCCACACAAAGGAGTAAACCCAGATGAAGTAGTGGCAATCGGTGCGGCTATCCAAGCTGGTGTAATGGGAGGAGATATCGACAGAGACATTGTTCTTGTAGACGTTTCACCTCTTAGCCTTGGAATTGAGACTATGGGTGGCGTTGACACAAAGCTTATCGAACGTAATACAAAAATTCCAACGTCTAAAAGCCAGGTGTTCTCTACCGCTGCAGACAATCAACCATCTGTAGAGATCCACGTTATCCAAGGAGAGCGTCAAATGGCTGCAGATAATAAATCCCTTGGACGGTTCATCCTAGACGGAATCGCTCCAGCCCCTCGCGGAGTTCCTCAGATAGAAGTAACATTCGACATTGATACTAACGGTATCTTAAACGTCAAAGCTTCAGACAAGGGAACAGGTAAAGAACAGCACATTACTATTCAGGGTTCTACTGGTCTTACCGACGAAGAGATCGACCAGATGCAGAAAGATGCAGAAATGCATGCTGATGAAGATGCAAAGAAAAAAGATCTTGTCGATGCACGAAATGGAGCAGATGGGCTCGTATTTAACCTCGAAAAGCAAATGAAGGAGCACGACAGCAAGATAGGAGATGACCTCAAGAAGTCTATCAACCTAAAAATGGCTGAGCTCAAAGCACTTATTGCCAAAGAGGATGCAACTGCTGAGGAACTAAAAACTGCAACTGAAGCTCTTGGCGAAGAGGCTCAGGAAATCGGAAAGATCATCTACGAGAGCGCTCAGGAAAAGCCTGACGACACAAACTCAGCAGCAGATGATGCCGGAGAAGACGTCGTTGACGGAGAAGTAGTTGATGACAAAGAGGAAGCTAAAGAGGAAAAAGCTGATGAAGAGAAATCAGAAGAAAAATAAGAGGATTAAGTAAGAAGTCAGTAAAAGAGCTCTGGGCTACAGGGCTCTTTTATGAATATATTGAGTAACACACACTATTTACAGACTAGACACCCATCAACTGAGCAAGTTCTACAAGACGACTGCTATATCCCCATTCATTGTCGTACCATGAGAGGACTTTGAGCATTGTTTCTCCATCTTGCTTATGAATCTTTGTATTCTGTGCATCAACAATGGAGCTACGACTATCACCAACAAAATCTTTCAGAACAAGTGGTCGTTCTTCAAACCCAAGAATTCCTTTCATCGCTCCTTCAGATGCTGCCTTAAGGGCTGCATTTACTTCGCGTTCATCAACATCCTTTTCAAGAGTACAGACAAGGTCTGTGAGGCTTCCTGTAGGAGTCGGTACACGAATAGAAATACCATCAAGCTTACAGGCAAGTTCTGGAAGAACCAATGACACTGCCTTTGCAGCACCTGTCGTTGTCGGGATAATGTTTTCCGCAGCCGCCCTCGCTCTTCGAAGGTCTTTATGTGGCAGATCCAAAAGACGTTGGTCATTAGTGTAACTGTGAATAGTCGTCATGAAACCATGCCTGATACCAAAGTTATCGTTTAACACTTTCACAAGAGGTGCAATACAGTTCGTTGTACAGGAGGCATTCGAGACAACATGATGCTTATCAGCGTCATAGGTATCTTCATTAACACCGATAACAAATGTTGCATCTGGCTCGTCTTTACAAGGAGCAGAGATAATAACTTTCTTAGCACCTGCCTTTAAGTGAGCAGCAGCACTTTCTCGTGTTCGAAACACACCGGTGCATTCAAGAACAACATCCACACCAAGCTCTTTGTGAGGAAGTGTCGCTGGGTCTTTCGATGCAGTAACGCGTATTTGACCATGTTCTGTTGTAAGCATTCCATCTTTGTAACATGCATCTCCACATGCGTGGTGACCATACGTGCTATCCCATTCAAAAAGGTGTGCAAGTGTTTCTGCATCCGTAAGATCGTTAATCAAAACGACGTTAATTGGAAGTTTGTTTTCCTGGATGATACGAAGAGCTTGTCGACCAATGCGACCAAATCCGTTAATAGCTAGGTTCATAGAAGTGGGGTAGAAGTTGATCGTACTCTACCAGTCTATTTCAGCTTGTTAAATGCATTCTTTAAAAGAAGTGTATCTTCTTCCATAAGAGGCGACTCACACACGAGTGTACCGCCAATTTTGCGCTTCTTCAGAACTGCTAAGAAGTCTTCCCATCTGGCATCACTTTCAAGCAGCGGTAAATGACGTCGCTCTCCCTTCTCTGTATATTCAATGCCCGAGTAATGCATGTGCATGTTCTGCAGCGATTTTGTACCTAAGTACTCTTCGTAGAGGTCGAACATCTGGTTCCATTCTTTTGTCGTATTCCACTCTCCATTAGACCGAGCGTGCATGTGGGCAGAGTCTACTGTCGGGTATATGCCAAATTCTTTACTAAGCTTAAGAACTTCTTCAAGGGTACCGAACTGAGATATCTTTCCCATCGTTTCAAAACCAAGATTGATAGTGAGTCCCATCTTAGAAGCGCGCTTCATGATGTCATCAGTAGCCCTGTACACATTGTCATATACTTCTTCCGGGTCCATTTTTAAATAAAATGCAGGATGAACACACACGGAATGTGCACCTGCCAACTGGCCCATAGCCATAGCGTTCAGAATTCTTATCTTTGAAGCTTCGAGCTTTTCCTCTTCTATAGCATTCAAGTTTATAAAATACGGAGCATGAACCGTTAAGTACATGTCGAGTTCTTTAGCTGTTCCTTGAATTTCAAGAATTCTTTCTTCATTCATAGGAACACGCTGCACCCATTCCATTTCCATAGCAGTAATGCCTAGTGACGCAGCATGATGCAAACCCTTAACAGTTCCACCACTTCCAGGGGTAGATCTCGGGACACCGGCGACAGCAAAGTGTAACATGCTAATATTCTACCATGGCTCTTGACCAAAACATCATCGATCGTACAGTAACCAGTCCGCACGGAACTGAGGGGTACAAAGTATGTGAAACACTTCTAGACGCAGGGTTTGACGCTTGGTGGGTGGGAGGATGCGTTCGCGACATGCTGCGTGGCAACATTCCAGAAGATATAGACATCGCAACAAGCGCGCATCCAGAAGATATTATTAAACTATTTCAAAAGTTTGATGATACAGCAGCCGCACTTGGCTCAATTATCGTTTCTGTCTCTGGCCATACATTTGAGGTAACAACATATAGAGAAGACCACGAACTCACCGACGGTCGCTTTCCAGAATCTGTAACATTTACGGACTTAGATAATGACGCCGCTCGTCGAGACATCACCATAAATGCACTGTATTGGAATCCAATTAGCTCTGAACTCAAAGACCCCTTCGACGGAGAGAAAGACTTACAAGAAGGACTGATCCGCTTTATTGGAGAACCAGAGACTAGACTCGAACAAGATGCTCTACGTCTACTGCGAGTGATTAGGTTTAGAGCACTCATAGACGGCCAGTATCATCCAGATACCTTCAAAGCATTACACGCAAAAGCAAAGAGTGTAGCAATACTATCTGGAGAACGAAGAGTTCGAGAGCTCCAAAAGATACTACTAGGACCGCGTCCAGAAATCGCTTTTGAAGACCTTTGGGAGACAGATGTCATAGAGCACCTTATTCCAGAGCTTCATGCCTGCAAGGGCGTTGCACAGCCAAATAGCGCCCACAAAGAAGGGGATGTATGGAACCACACAATGCAGGTTATTGCTTCATTTACTGAAGATCACGGTGCAGATACCAGATGGGCAGCGCTTCTTCATGACATTGGAAAGCCCGCAACATTTTCTATCGACGAAGAACGCATCAAATTTAACGAGCATGCTAAAAGGGGAGGGGAGATCGCGTCTGCTATTTTCGATAGACTTCAGTTCTCTCGTAAACGAAATGATAAAATCTGTTGGATCATAGAACACCACATGATGATGGGAACATTTGAAACATTGGATGACAGCAGAAAAGCTCATTGGTACTACCATCCGTGGTTCATAGAGCTGCTTCAGGTATTTTGGCTGGATATTGCAGGAACCACACCATCAGAATTCGATTTCTATGAAAGTATCATCAAAGACTACAACGCTTTCCTAGACTCAAACCCTCGTCCAAAGAAGGCTCTGCTATCTGGTGAAGACATTATGGAAGCACTTGGCATAGAACCTGGCGTTGAAGTTGGTCGTATTCTCAAAGAGCTAGAAAAAGCACAGGTAGAGAAGACCGTTACAACAAAAGCAGAGGCGCTAGAGTTTATAAAGAAGTAGGTGGTGCGCCACAGTGGCTGTTTTCTGAACTTCGGGAGGTGTATGTAAGTACTAGGGCTACAGTGTGGTCCTATTAACGGATATTAAGAAAATGATGATAATGATGGATATCAGACATCATTGGATTCCTCAAACTTATACGCATTACTTAAGCCAAGATTTTACTCTTTGCCAGAAACCTCCTCCTATTTCTGTTTCTGCCTTTGTCGACACAATCTCTCCTTCCTCCACTTCTGCTTCTGTCGACATAATCTTGCCTTCCTCTTCTACTACTGGGAACTTGCACGAATTTCCTTCTTCAACATATCCCTCATTACATAGCCAAATATCCGTAGGGCTTTCTACGTAGTGTGCATTTTCAGGAATCTTAACGCAGTATTGCTTGTTAAGCGACTTTCCGTATCCATCTACACATATACAATCACCCTTTTCTTTGTAAGAGTTGGACGGACATGCTAACTCAGGCTTTTCATCGTTAATAGGTACAACGGGAATCGCTGTATTTACATTGTCGTGTTGTTCCAAGTCACGAGTGCAGCCACTCCTGTCGGAATTGATCTTGAATCCGTAATCACAAACACACATAGTCTTGTCATTTGGATCGGTATGAGAATTTCCTAAACATTCATACGTTATAGCTTCAGTTGGTTTTATAACACATTTATCTCTTGCATCGTTAATTTCGTACCCCTCATTACATATACATCTTGTAGCATCTTGAGGGTTTTGGTGTGAGTTTATTGGGCAAGTATATTCAGGCTCTTTTAGTACGCAGGCAGTCTTTGCGCTATTAATTTCGTATCCTACATTACAGAGACACTTCGTAGAATCCTGAGGATTCTCGTATGAGTTTAAAGGGCAGTCTTTATATGTTTCAACCTTAGGTGTTGGTACGTATGTTGGTACGTAAGTCCCACCACCGCTTGATATCTCTTCACCATCCCATATTTTACAGTCATCACCATCGGGAAGAATCAAGGTATCTCCAATACCATTTAAAGAAGATCCTCCTAAGTCTAGGTACACTTCGTCACCTTCGTATCTCCACAAGCTAAGGCTGCAACCGATGCCAAGTTCTACTAGATATTGATCACCAGAAAAAAGAATAATTGCATTGTCTCCATCAATGTCTTTAATAAGTTTAGCTTTATGAGTTACTTCGTGGGCTTCACTAATATTGCATGTATCTGGATCTCCTCCCCAACTACTTGGAACAATTATCTCATCATATGAATGTATCCCGTACGATGAATCAACAATTACAACATCTCCAGTATAAACGGGGCAGTAATGAATTGTTACGTACCATACGTTCGAGTAGTCATCTTGAATTAGTAGTCCGTCACTAGTCTTTTCTGTAACAACATACGCAGTTGCAGCTTTGGCTTGTAGAGGAGCAAATCCCAGAATGGCCAATATTAATAGAAGTAGAAAATTTTTCATTCTCCAACTTGGTAGTAATACTCTTCACATCCTTCATTGAAGGATTCTGAATTTCCATTGCAACTTCCGCCTGTTCTTTCTGCCCACTCATACCCTGCGAAATGACCAGTACCATCCGAGTATGGATTCTCGGCATACTTTGCATCACCATCATAATAATTACTTGAGCTATTTCCGCACGCAGTGAGTAAGAATGTTGCCGTGATCAAAATGGTTCTGAGCATACTAGTCTGTTAATTATTAAAGATTTGAAAGTTTCCATACTAACCAAACTACATCCTTTCGAGTCATATCAGATCCTACATCTACTTCATTAGTAAATAAAGCATTGTTGTACTTTGCATGAGCAAGGTATTTTGCATACCATTCTCCTCCAACAGATTCAGTCTGTACACTCAATGCCTCATAGGCAATTTTTAATGCCTCAGCAAAGTTTACTGATTTCTCTGGCCTGAAGGTGCCATCTGGGTAACCTTCCACAATACCAAATTGTTTCGCATATTTTACATATGGTGCATACCAAGCATTTGGATCAACATCAGGGAAGGCAGCAGAGATAGTCGCATCATTTACATTGGCTTGAGAATTAGCCTCTATAATTATTTTCAAAAACTCCGCCCTATTAACTGGACTATCAGCTCTGAAGGTTCCATCTGGGTAACCTTTAAGAACACCACTAGACTTTCCCCATTCAATAGCAGGGTAATATGAATGTGAAGTCGCGATATCTGCAAATGCGGAAGTATCACCATTTACCGTAACCACATTAGTAGGTTGCGTATCCTCTACTGCATTTTTCTGATCCGACAATAAAAAGCTACTTCTCCCCGTTCCATTATCAATGGATATTTCAGTACCACTATACTTACTTACTTTAATTTCAATCTTATTAGGAGCCCACATAACAAGGTCGTTTCGGCTTAACTCTGTCCCTCCAATATATATTCTTCCCTGTGATTGCCCAAACCATTTACCTTCTATGAGATACGATTTACCAGGACTTATACCCTGTGCGACCTTTCCACCTTTTTCAATTACAGACTCAATTATTGATTTAACAATAAAATCTCCGACTACTATGTCTGGAGCCCAATCCCAACTATCACCACAAAGTGTGCTTTGCTTACCTTTAATAATTGCACAATCCTCTTTATATTCTTGATATCGAAGATGTACCTTACTTTCTGGGTATACATCCTCTGGAATTTTAAGAGTAATAATATTATTAGTCCACATAGTGATTTGACTACTATCATGAGCATAACAATTACGAGTGGCATCTGAATAAATAGAGACTAGACATACTTCCTTTTTTGGTGGATGACCATGTTCCATGTCGTACCTCCCTTGTAG
>Ga0257121_1000192_pt1 | contig 54284 bp, 48 predicted proteins | sample SI106_100metaG_FD_190180 | JGI IMG/M metagenome (GOLD analysis project Ga0257121, IMG submission 190180) | Marine microbial communities from Saanich Inlet, British Columbia, Canada - SI106_100 | ecosystem: Environmental > Aquatic > Marine > Inlet | place: Canada: British Columbia | collected...
CACTATCATGTTTTAATGCATCATCAATAGCACCAACTCCGCGAGTCTTTAGTTCATTTGCAACAATATTCATAACAATACCTTTAATAATACTATTATTAGTATTATATAGAAACTATTTAAAAATTTAGAAAATAATAGAAATGGCTATTTTTGCTCGCCAACACTCAAAATAATGAGTTTATCCATGTCAACTAGTCTTGCGTAAGCGTTTTGAATGTCTTGTGCACTAATATTCTTAATTTTGTCGGTAAAACCGCTCAAATAATCCAGTGGTAGCTCGTAAAAGCCAATAATGGATAGATAAGTGAGGATATTGGCGTTGCTTGCCGTCTCTAAAGCGAAGCCACCGATGATATTATCCTTGCCATCTTGGAGTTTTTGGGTATCAATTGCATTATTTCTGAAATTTTTGAGCGTTTGTAGGGCGATATTTTTAGCTTCAAGCGCTTGATCATTTTTGGTTTGCATGCGCATCATGAAAAAACCATTGGATTTCATTTTAGTGAAATAACTATAAGCCGAATAAGCCAAGCCTTTTTTCTCTCGAATTTCATCGCTCAAAATAGAGGTGAGACCACTACCGCCAAAAATATGATTACCTAAATACAAAGGGTAATAATCAGGGTGTGAACGATTAACGCCACTCTGACCGATGAGTAAGTGTGTTTGTTTTGAAGGAAATTCAATGTGGATTTTTTGCGAGGATTTTAACGCTGTTATTACGGGATTATTTTTAGCTTTTTTTCCAACGTTGAGCCCATGAGAAATTTGCCTAGCAATTTGCTTGGCTTTAACTTTAGTGATATCGCCCACCAAAGCAATGGTGAGGTTTTTCGCTACGTAAAACTTATCATAATGTTGCTTTAGATCTTGCAATGAAATTTGATTAATACTCTTTTCTGTGCCAATTTTTGGGTGCGCATAAGGGTGATTAGCAAACACTGCTTTATCAAAAGCAAGTGATGCAATGCTGGCGGGTGATTGCTTACTGGCCTCAATAGAGCGTAAGGTTTGGCGTCTTTCTCGGGTTAAGTATTTTTGCTCAAAGCTCGGCTGTGTGATCACTTCGGTAAAAGTGTCGAGTGATTTTTTTAAGATTGGTTGTCGCGTTAATGTGCGTAACGACACAATTGACATGTCTTTAAGTGAGCTGGTTGAAAACTGTGCACCCACGGATTCAAAGGCATTAATAATTTGCTCTTCATTGTGATATTGAGTAGCTGTACCTAATAGGCCGTTAGTTAGAGAAGCTAAACCAAATTGGTCGCCATCTCGGGAAGCAGCAGCGTCAAAATTAAGAGCAACATCAAGTATTGGTAAGCCTTTGGTTTGAGCAAAAAACACTTTAGCCCCTTCAGGGGTAGTCCAATGCTGAATGTCAAGCTTGGCTTGTGCATTGGTGACCAATAATAAAAATAAAATTAAGGTTCTCATTTGATCTCCTGTGGAATCAACTCAACCGAATTGGCGTTGGAAAAAATCAAATATTGTTTTGCAACCGTTGCTACGTCCTCTGCACTGACGTTGTTCATTTGATCGACATAAGTAAACATTTTATCAATGCCCAAACCAACCGTTGAAAGCATGCCTAAATAATAAGATTGGGTGGATATTTGATCTTGCTCAAATACAAAATCAGCCTCAAGCTGCGCTTTAGTGCGTATCAGTTCGTCCTTAATTAATGCTGGTTTATTAATTAATTCAGCAACTTGAGTTTTAATGGCCGACAATACCGTGTCATTATTCACACCTTGTGCAGGAATAAAGCTAATAGTAAACAAAGTATCGTATTTATCGTACAAGCGATAACCCACGCCAATGGATGAAGCAATCTGCTGATTTCTAATCAGTTTCTTGGACAGACCATTGTCAAGGGCATAAGCTAACATTTCTAGCTTGTAAGCTGTACTTTCATTGGTAGTCGTTTTTAAACTTGGCACAGGAAATGATAATACATAAAAAGGCAACTCTGCTTTTAGTTTCAATATTTTTGAATGACCTTTGAGAGTGATGGATGGATTTTTAGAGACTTTGATATCAGGATTGTATCGATAGTTACCAAAATACTTCTTTGCAAAATCAATCACTTGAATAGGATCTACATCACCCACTACCACCAAGGTAGCGTTGTTCGGAGCATAGTATTTTTCATACCAAACTCGCAGATCGTTCAAACTGTAACTTTCAATATCTGCTTGAAAACCAATCACCGGAGAATGGTAAGCGCCCTTTTCATCAAAAGAAATAAAGCGTAAGTTTTCATACACTTTTGAGTTGGGCTTGTCTTCCACGCGCATACGGCGTTCTTCGATCACCACTTGCCTTTCCTTGGTTAACTCACGGTTAGAAAAAGTAAGGTTACGCATGCGGTCAGCTTCCATCTTAATAGCAAGTTCGAGCTTAGACTTGTGCATTTTTTGGTAATAGGCGGTGTAGTCTTTAGAGGTAAAGGCATTTTCATCGCCACCATTTCTGGCGATAATGCGTGAAAATTCGCCTGATTTGTAAGCATAGGTACCTTTAAACATCATGTGTTCTAACATGTGAGAAACACCGGTTGTTGGGCGAGATTCATCGCTAGCACCAACTTTGTACCAAAGCTGAGAGATAAACACTGGTGCACGTTTATCCGTCTTTACAATGATCTTTAGGCCATTATCCAATGTGGCCTGAGTAATTCCGTTATAGGCCTTACCTATGACGGAATTAGAAAATGCATGAGTGGATAAAAAAAAGAATAGTAAAATTAGGTTCTTCATATGCAAACCATTATAGCGAGAAGCCTTGTTTAATTTTTTTAAAAAAGATAAATCTGATCCAAAAGAAAAACCTGCCTCGTTAAAGCAGCGTCTGGTCAAATCTCGACAAAAATTAGGCTCAGGTTTATCCAGCCTATTACTGGGTAAAAAAGAGATTAATGACGACTTATTGGATGAGCTAGAAACACTGCTCATTACCGCAGACATTGGCATTAATACCACGGATAAAGTATTGGAATCGGTGCGTAAAAATGCATCCAGAAAAATATTAAAAAATTCTGATAGCTTGTATCAATTCTTAAAAGATGAATTGAGAAAGTTATTGATTGATGATAATCAACTGAATATCAACGTTAATTCAACTTTTGTGATTTTAGTAGTGGGTGTGAATGGCGCTGGCAAAACCACTACCATTGGTAAATTGGCAAAATCATTTCAAAACCAAGGTAAATCAGTCATGCTTGCCGCTGGTGACACCTTCCGCGCGGCTGCGGTTGAACAGCTGAAAGTCTGGGGTGAGCGCAACGAGATACCCGTGGTAGCACAAGCCACGGGCGCGGATGCTGCATCGGTAATTTACGATGCTTATGAATCTGCTAAAGCCAAAAACATTGATATTCTGATTGCCGATACTGCTGGCAGATTGCACACGCAAGGCAACCTCATGCAAGAGCTAGAAAAAATCAAACGCGTACTCAAAAAACACAACGAAAATGCCCCGCATGAAACCATGCTGGTTATTGATGGTGGCTCGGGGCAAAATGCCATTAATCAGGCTAAAGAGTTTAACAAGACAATTGGACTAAGCGGCATTTGTATCACCAAGCTTGATGGCACTGCTAAAGGTGGTGTGGTATTTGCCATTTCTGATGAGCTTAAATTGCCCGTACGCTATATTGGTGTTGGTGAAGGGATTAATGATTTAAAGCCTTTTAACGCTAAAAAGTTTGTCGACGCATTGTTTGAGTAGTACTCATATCTAAGGTTAATTTTCATTTGAAATTAATAACTTCAAATGGTATGATTATTCACCATAGCTCCAATCAACCCATACATATTTTTTCAAGGTCACTTAATGTTTAAAAAACTAATATTAATCTTAGGTTTGCTCGTATCATTTCAAGCAATGTCGGATGGCGACTTATTCGACGAGCATTTTAATGATTATTCTGAAAATTTAAGTGATGCTCAAGATGCCAACAAAAAAGGTGTGTTTGTTTTTTTCTTTATGGATGACTGTCCTTTTTGCCAAAAAATGGAGCGTCAAGTATTAAATCAGCCTGACGTTATTAAATATTTTAAAACGCATTTTTTAAATTACAAAATCAATACTAATTCAAATCTTGAATTAGTTGATTTTGACGGCAATGATACGGTTGAAAGAGTTTTTGCAAAAAAACACAATCGAATTGGTGCAACGCCTGTACTCGCTTTTTTTGACCTCAAGGGCAACCGAGTGGTTAGACGCACTGGCTTTGCTAACCAAGAAGACTTTTTACTACTCGCCAAATTTATGGTTGAAGACGCCTACTTAGAGGAAAAATTTATTCGCTATAAGCGTAAAAATCGATGAAATTTTTAAGCTTCTTATTATTGCTAGTATCTAGTTTTGTTCACTCAGAGCAACTGCCTAACCCTTTAACACTGGGTGACGCTCTAAAACTTTCTGATGAGTATAACTTCGCTGAAAAACAGCAGCTTTTAAATATTGATTCTGAGCAACATCGACTGAGTGATTGGGAAAACCAATACGATGTAACGTCAAATATTGATTTACAGCTTGCAAAGCGAAGCGACTACAACTCTGCTATTAATAATTCTCACGCCTTTATTTTTCTTAAAAAAACACTTTACAATCAAGCCATTGAAATTGGAAAAAATACACAGCTAAATACACTTAATAATGCAACTTTGTCTTTTCAGCAATTACAGCAAGATAAAACTATTAGGATAATGCGCGCTTATTTTGACATCGTTTTAGCAGACTTATCTTATGAAACTGCACTAGAGGAGCTGGCAATGTTTGCTGTTCAGGAAGGTCGAGTTAAAGATGATTACGACATTCAAAGTGCATCAGAAGTAACCTTATTAGAAAAACAAACCAAAACGCAAATTAGTCAAATTCACCGTATTAGGGCAGAATCTAAGCAAATTCAAACTCGAGCTAAGTTGGCTCAGCTACTTAATATTAGCTATGAAGATCGTCCCGATGATGTTGTTATGCCTAATTACAAATCTTTATTTAAAAAAGAGCTGGCCGAGTTTTCTTATTATCAAAAAAAACTTACAGACAACTTAAAACTTAAACAATTAAAGCAATCTTTATCAGCTATCGGTCGTCAAATTTCTCAACAAAAAGGCAACCTAGGTGTTGTAATTAACTCAAGTGCTCGAGTTGGAGAACAAGGATATCAACGCGAAAAAAATGGCCAATGGCGCGCTGGAATTCAACTGTCTATGCCTTTTGGTACTGATGCCAAACAAGATAGTGAGATATCTCAACTCATGATTCAATCTAAGAAAAAACAACTTGAGATTGAAAAGATTCAGCAAGATTTATTAGGGGAAGCATTGGATCATCACCTTAATCTTAGTGCATTAAGGCAAATCCATAAAGCGCTAATCGTTGAATTGGACTATCGAGATTTGTATTTGGAAAAAGCGCGTGCCAATTATGAAATGGAGATCAAAAGTGACATTGGTAAAGCTATGGTCAACTACACAGATACTGAAAGAAAACTAGCTGAGAATGAATTTAACTATATTATCACCCTTAAGAAATTACACCATCTCATTGGAGAAGATTATGAAATTTAACCACTGGCTAGCATTAGGCTTATTTCTACCTGGCATAACGTTAGCGCTAGATATTTATCCTCAAGTTTCTGGCTCTATTGTTGAAATGACAACACCTGGAAAACAAGTTAATGCTGGGGATATATTGGTGAAGATTGATGATAGACAGGCCCAGCTAAAGTTACAACATCTAGAAATAACTGGCAGTATCAAACAACAAGCTTTTGATGATGCCTTATTAATTCTTAATCAAACTCAAGAGTTATATGATCGAATGGTGGCTTCTCATCGCGATTTAGATATTGCTAAAATTGAACATAATGCAAAAAAGCGTGAGCTTAATGTGCATAACGTGTTAATTAAAATTCAAACAATTGAACTGGAAAAATACCAGATTAAATCTCCTATATCTGGCACAGTCAAAGAAACACCTCAATTGAGAAATGTGGCCAATATAGCCTCACCGAAGGTTCTAGTCGTTATTGAGTAATTCGATTTGAGATAACTAGTTTGCCTTGCATTTTGCCTCTTTCAATAACCTGATGCGCCCTTGTTATGGTATCCACATTGATCGGATTAAGATGCTGAGTTAATGTGTGCCTTATGTCGCCATTTTCAACCATTAATGCTAGTTTATTCAGCAGCTCATGCTGTTTAACTAGATCATTGGTTTGGAACATAGAACGAGTAAACATCATCTCCCAAACCAAAGTGATACTTTTAGCTTTTAGTAAGTTAAGGTCGTAAGCTTGTTGAGTGTTAGCCAGTAAGCAAATACTACCTTGAGGCGCGATTACTTGAATCATTTGATCAAAGTAATCATCAGGCACGCCCATGCAAAGGATATATTTTGGGGTATCTAAGTTATTGTCTTTAAATTGTTGAGCAAGATGCTGATGGTCAAGCACAATATCAGCACCCATTTGCTTGCACCAATCTTTAGATTCTGCACGAGAGGCTGTGGCAATCACATTGATGCCAATGACTTGTTTGGCAAATTGAATCGCCATTGAGCCAACCCCACCTGCAGCGCCAATTAGCAATAAGGTTTTGTCTTTATCTGCTGGTGTGATTTTTAAGCGGTCGAATAACGATTCCCAGGCGGTAATACTGGTGAGTGGTAAAGCCGCTGCTTGATCATAATCAAGCGAAGTTGGCTTGCGACCAACAATGCGCTCATCCACCAATTGCTGCTCAGCGTTAGAGCCATCGCGTGTCATGTCACCGGCGTAAAACACTTCATCGCCCACTTTAAACAAAGTGGTTTTGTCACCCACTGCAAGCACCACACCACAGGCATCAAACCCTAAAATAACCGGTGTTTTAGGCTTAGTAGTAATGGTTTGTTTGATCTTAGCATCAATCGGATTGATGGAAATAGCACGAACTTCGACCAATAAATCAAACCCTAATGGGTCAGTGACTGGTTTTTCAAAATTAACAAATTCAGTGCCGTTATAACCAACTGCTTGCATGATTATTTTCGGGTATTTTTCTCAACACGCAACATCGACAACATCATCACAAACATGATAAAGACACCAAGCATTGCTGCCGCTATGCCCAACACTGCAAAGCCTATTGCTTCGTCCACTGTAACCGAGGCTAATTTAACTAAAAAATATTGTTGTATTCCCTGCTCTTTATTCGCATTGGCCTGTTTGGAAAACTCTTTATCGTACCATTTGAAAAAATCATCAACGTTAACTTGGGACCCGCCAACATTCACCATCTGTTTAGTTAGCTTAGCCAATGACTCTGCATAGGCCAGTTGTAAATCTTGAGTGTAGGGATTGGACCTAATCTTTACCAAAATTTTAACGTTTTGTTTTAAATCCGTTTTGTCAATCACCCCTTCAGGCAGTCTCTCTAAATTGGCAACAATTTTCTCTACGTGATTATTAAACTCTTGACTGAACTTATCTTCTTTTTTGGTGCTTAAATCTTTGCCCGTGCCCTCCCCCTGAGTACTGATTGGATTTTGATATTTGGAAAATTCAATCACCGGTGCATCAACTTTACCGCTTGCTGTAGCGGTAAATTTATCAAAACTAACAATACCAAGTATTATCACCGCCACAAACGAAAGCATGGCAAATAGCAAACCTAATCGCTGTGTAATTTTAAAAAAGTTTTTTTCAATCGATCCTAACATGTGCGTTTATCCTTTGTTGTTCATAATATTGTTATGTTTTTCTAATAAAGATTAGAGATTATCTACCCTTTTAAAACATCCCTTGCTCCTAGTGATAATAATTTATCAGCCAATTCTACTCCTAATGCTTCTGCCTTGGCAACATCGCCACAAACTTGTTGTTTTAAGATGGTGCCTGTATCTACATTACCGACCAAGCCAGTGAGTGTCATTTGATTATTATCAATGGTTGAAAAACCGGCAATGGGCACTGAACAACCTCCTTCTAGTTTTTCATTCATAGCACGCTCAGCACTGACCCTGTAAGTTGTTTCAACATCAATCAGTGGTGTGATTAAATCTAAAATCTCTTGATCGTTTTCACGAATTTCAATGCCCACAGCACCTTGGCCAACGGCTGGCAAGCTCTGCTCTGGTGAAATTTGTTGTTTAATTCGATCCTCAAACCCAAGGCGGATCAACCCTGCACAAGCCAAAATAATGGCATCGTATTCGCCATCATCCAGTTTTTTAAGTCGTGTGTTGACATTTCCGCGTAAATCCAATATTTCTAAATCAGGCCGAATGGCTTTGAGCTGCACAATACGGCGCATCGAACAAGTACCCACCTTGGCATATTGTGGCAAATCATCAATACTATCAAAATGATTAGACACAAAAGCATCGAATGGATTTTCACGCTTTAAAATTGCACCCAGTGCAAATCCTTGTGGAATTTCATACGGCATGTCTTTCATCGAATGCACGGCAATGTCTGCTACACCTTCCATCATGCCCACTTCTAATTCTTTAATAAACAAACCTTTTCCACCGATCTTAGACAGCGGTGAGTTTAAAATTTGATCACCTTGAGTGGTCATCTTCACCAGCTCAATGTTCAAATCAGGATGGTGCGTTTCGAGTCGAGTCTTAACGTGTTCCGCCTGCCATAATGCTAATGGGCTTTTACGCGTTGCAATTTTCAATGTTTTATTCATACTTTCGACTAAAATAAGGCTAATGATTAAATTTTATCTGTTATTTTTGATGGTTTTAACTAATTTTGCGACTGCGCACGAGTTAACCCTGCCCGTTGCAAAAGATTTTTTTATGGACTCTCAAAAAGTTTGGAAAACCAAAACACCAATTTTAATAATGTTTTCCATTCCTGATTGCGGATATTGCAAAAAAATTAAAGAAGAAGTTTTAAGTCCAATGGCCGAAATGAATGAATACAACGAAAAAATTATTATTCGTCATATTGATGCACAAAGCTTTGATGAGATTAATGATTTTTACAATGAAGATACGTCTCACAATGAGTTTGCATTTAAATACGCGGTCAACTTTTTTCCAACGGTTATGCTGGTTGATAATTACGGTGCACCTTTGGAAAAAATTATCGGCGTACCAAGTGAAGAGTATTATTGGACCGACCTAGATGAGGCAATTGAAAAATCAACCAAAAAATTACACCAACGAATGAAAGCAGAATTATGACAACAAATACTAATCAATCTTGGGGTGGGCGTTTTAACCAACCAACCGACGAATTTGTCAAAATTTTTGGCGCCTCGGTATTTTTTGACAAAATCCTAGCACCTTACGACGTTCAAGGCTCGATTGCACACGCCACTATGTTGCAAGAAGTTGGCATCTTGACAATTGATGAAAAAGATCAAATTATTAAGGGTCTTAATCAAATTTTAGCTGAAATCGACGCAGGTAAATTCGAATGGTCAGTTGCACTCGAAGATGTGCACATGAATATCGAATCTCGTTTAACTGAGATTTGTGGTGATGCGGGCAAAAAATTACACACGGGTCGTTCGCGTAACGATCAAGTGGCAACTGATATTCGCTTGTATCTACGTGATCAAGTTGATGCAATCACACTAGAGATCAAACGCTTACAGGTAGCATTGCTTGACTTAGCTGAAAAAGAAGCGAGCACGATTATGCCTGGCTTTACCCACTTACAAGCGGCACAGCCGCTTAGCTTTGGGCACCACATGATGGCGTATTTTGAAATGCTATCGCGTGATGCTGAGCGTCTGGTTGATTGCCGTAAACGTATGAATTCAATGCCATTAGGAAGTGCGGCATTAGCAGGTACAACCTATCCGATTAATCGTGAACGTACAGCGGAACTTTTAGGATTTGATCGTATTTGTAGCAATTCACTTGATGGGGTAAGTGATCGTGATTTTGCCATTGAATTTTTATCAGTGGCCAGTTTGATTATGATGCATCTATCACGTTTTTCAGAGGAGCTGATTCTTTGGTCCAGTGCGCAGTTTGATTTTATAGAATTGCCCGATAGCTTCTGCACCGGATCATCCATCATGCCACAAAAGAAAAATCCAGATGTGCCGGAATTAGTTCGTGGAAAAACTGGGCGCGTGTATGGCAACCTCACTTCATTACTAACAATCATGAAGGGGCAACCACTCGCCTACAATAAAGACAATCAAGAAGACAAAGAGCCACTATTTGACACGGTAGACACGCTTAAAGCTTGTCTGCGTGTGTTTGCTGATATGGTTCCCACCATTGAAGCCAAGCGTGACAACATGTACAACTCATGTAAAAAAGGCTACACCACTGCTACTGATTTAGCGGATTATTTAGTTAAAAAAGGTTTACCATTTCGTGATGCACATGAAGTGGTGGGGCAATCTGTATCTTACGGTATTGAGCATCAAAAGGATCTGGGTGAGCTAAGCTTAGAAGAGCTACAAGCCTTTGATGATCGCATTGAAAACGACGTGTTTGATGTACTATCCTTAGAAGGTTCATTAGATGCTCGTGATCACTTGGGGGCAACATCACCCAATCAAGTTAAAGCAGCAATTAAAGAGGCACGAAAACACATAGCTCAACCTAAGTAAATAGAATGACTTCTGACAACGTCAACTTTTTTATTATCAAGGCGTTTTATGCAAAGATAGTTGTTCATATCTTAAATAAAATAACGCAGAGAATAAAAAGTTTCCTAAGTCCCGCAGGGCAATGTTTAGAATTACCATCTACTGCATTAAGTTTCTTGTTAATAGCAATAACTATCAACTGCAAAACTTACTTTGTAGCTAATAATTCTAAACCTTGCAGAACTTCATTTTATTTACTTAGATTGGGCTAATATAATGAAAATTATTTTTGCAGGTACGCCTGAGTTTTCAGTTTCTACTTTAGAAGCACTGATTGATGCTGGACATGAAATTGTTGGCGTTTATTGCCAGCCTGATCGTCCAAAAGGTCGAGGTCGCATACTCACTGCTTGTCCAGTAAAAGAAAAAGCTCTTGAGCTTGATTTAACCGTCTATCAGCCTGAAAATTTAAGAGATTCTAGCGCTCAAAAAACACTAAAAAACCTTGGAGCTGATGTGATGATAGTGGTCGCTTACGGACAAATATTGCCATTGGAGGTATTAGAATCGCCTAAATATGGCTGTCTCAATATTCATGCATCGCTATTACCACGCTGGCGTGGCGCAGCACCGATTCAGCGCGCAATTTTAGCAGGTGATAAACAAACGGGTGTCGGCATCATGCAAATGAATGAAGGGCTAGATACAGGCGACGTCCTGCTGGAAAAAATTTGCAATATATCAGATACAGATACTGCTCAAACCTTACACAATAAATTAGCTACTCTTGGCGCTGATGCTATTGTTGAAGCGCTTGAAAATATTAATAATCTAGTGTCAAAAACTCAAGATAAATCTGGCATCACTTACGCCAAAAAACTCAGCAAGGAAGAGGCTTGGATTGATTGGACACAAAGCGCCATTCAAATCAGTCAACAAATCAGAGCGTTTAACCCCTACCCTATTGCACAATGCAATGCAAGTAGCGATAAATTCGATGCAAAAACTTTACGCATTTTATCGGCTAGTATTATAGGCCTTGCCTATAACCAAAAACCAGGTGAAATTATTGAGTATGGTAAAGGGGTTTGCATTATTGCCACGGGTGATGGAGCGTTAAACTTAGAGCAAGTTCAATTAGCAGACAAAAAAGTGGTCAATATTAAAGACTTTACTAATGCTTATAAAATCACAAAACTAGAATAATCATGCCTTTAAAACGTTCGCTAACTTTGCCACTACTCACCTTATATGGATTAGGTAATATCTTGGGTGCGGGGATTTATGTTTTAATTGGTAAAGTGGCTGGCGTTGCTGGACTATTAACCCCTTTATCTTTTTTATTCGCATCACTTTTAGTGATTACCACTGCTTTCACTTACAGCGAACTTTCATCTCGCTATCCTGTAAGCGCTGGTGAAGCAGTTTACCTATTCAAAGCCTTCGGCAAACAACAGCCTTCCTTAATCATCGGCATCATGATTGCCATTACGGGTGTACTCTCAGCAGCCACTATTACCGTTGGGTTTGTTGGATATTTACGAATTTTTATCGACGTACCTAACTATATAGCAATCACACCTCTGTTATTAATATTAGGTGGTTTAGCTACCTGGGGTATTCGGCAATCCGTTCAAGCGGCTGCGTTATTAACCTTAATAGAGATTGTTGGTCTGCTTATTATTATTTGGGTGGGTCGTGATTATTTAAGCTACGTGGACACAAGCATCTACATAGATTCGTTCAAGTTTAATGACTTATCAATCTGGGCAGGTATTTTTGCGGGCGCCTTCTTGGCTTTTTATGCATTCATCGGTTTTGAAGACATGGTAAATGTTGCAGAAGAAGTGATTGAACCTGAAAAAAACATGCCAAAAGCCATTCTGTTATCACTAAGTATCGCAACCACTCTTTACGTATTGGTATCACTGGTGGCTGTTAATGCGGTATCACCACAAACACTAGCTGACCACAAAGCACCGCTGGCACTCATTTATGAGCAACTGAGTGGATTCTCACCCAGCTTGATTGCTGGCATAGGCATGCTCGCTATTATTAACGGCGCACTGATACAGATCATCATGGCTTCTCGAGTATTGTACGGCATGAGTCAGCAAAAATGGCTGCCTGAAATATTAGGAAAAATCAATAACAACACCAAAACCCCAATTCATGCAACCATTGTCATTACATTGATTGTTTATATTTTGGCACTCTGGCTGCCAATCATGACGCTGGCAGAATTAACCAGTTTGTTTATTTTGATTATTTTTTCATTAATGCACCTTGCATTATTAAGCATCAAGAAAAAATATCCAAACCCTAATAAAAATGTTCGATGCTATCACTTTAGCATTCCCTTAATTGGGCTTGTTACCAACACTGGTTTTGTTCTTTTCTATTTTTTAAGTTGAATAAAATCAAGCTGACGCCAAGCCTCATACGCCACAATTGATACACAATTAGACAAGTTTAAACTCCTTGATTCTGCCTGCATCGGCAATGTAATGCCTTGATACTGGTCTAATATTTCTCTTGGAAGGCCACGAGTTTCTGGGCCAAACAAAAACGAATCTCCACTTTGATACTCTGGATCGGTATAAATTTGCTTTACTTTTGAACTGACTGCAAACAAACGTTCTGGCTTTGCTTTGGCAAGATAATCTTCAAAATTTTCATACTCATAAACTCGAGCCAATTCTTTGTAATCAAGCCCTGCTCGTCTCAAGCGTTTATCGGTAATTTCAAATCCAAAAGGTTTGATCAAGTGCAAGCTTGCACCCATGTTTGCTGATAGACGAATTAAGCTACCAGTGTTGTTTGGAATCTCAGGCTCAAACAATACTAAATTTAACATAATATTTTATTTTTGTACTTGAAATGCAACAATCATCCCATAGATAGATAACATATAAACAAAAATCAACTAATAAAACTTATGGATATTAACAAACTAACTTCGCAATTTCAACAAGATTTAGGTGCGGCGCAATCCATTGCGGTTCAGCATAATCATAGTTCGATTGAGCCGATTCATGTTTTGCAAACCATGATTCAAAATGGTGAAAGTAGCGTTAGAAATCTACTTGTACAAACTCAAGTGGACCTTTCTAAAGTTAAGCAACAATTAGACCAAGCGATTAACAACTTAGCAAAAGTCAACAACCCTACTGGTGATGTTAATATTTCACAAAATTTATTACGATTATTAAACCAAGTTGATAAATTAGCGCATGATAGAAATGATGCCTATTTATCAACCGAATTATTTCTACTAGCCATCATTGAAAGCAATGATGCTGCCAGTAAAATTTTAAAAGATTGTGGCGCCAATAAGCAAGACTTAAGTGCAGCAATTGACACCCTTAGAGGAGGACAAAGCGTGAATGATCAAAATGCAGAAACACAACGAGATGCACTAAACAAATACACACAAGATTTAACTCAGTTGGCGATTGATGGAAAACTCGACCCTGTTATTGGTCGTGATGGCGAGATTCGTCGCGCCATCCAGGTGTTACAACGTCGTACTAAAAATAATCCAGTACTAATTGGTGAGCCAGGTGTGGGTAAAACCGCCATTGTTGAAGGTTTAGCACAGCGTATTATTAATGGCGAAGTACCAGAAGGTATTAAAGGCAAGCGTGTATTGTCACTCGACATGGCAGCCTTAGTTGCCGGTGCAAAGTATCGTGGAGAATTTGAAGAGCGCCTAAAAGCCGTGCTTAAAGATTTAGAAGCTGAGCAAGGTCAAGTAATCTTATTTATTGATGAATTACACACCATGGTTGGTGCAGGTAAATCTGATGGTGCTATGGATGCAGGTAACATGCTAAAACCAGCACTCGCTCGTGGCGATTTACACTGCATGGGCGCCACCACATTGGACGAATACCGCCAATATATTGAAAAGGATTCTGCTCTTGAGCGTCGATTCCAAAAAGTACTGGTTGATGAGCCGACCGAAGAAGATACCGTTGCCATTTTGCGCGGTTTGAAAGAAAAATACGAAGTGCATCATGGTGTGGAAATTACTGACCCTGCCATTATTGCTGCAGTAACCTACTCAACACGCTACATCACAGATCGTCAATTGCCCGATAAGGCGATTGATCTAATCGATGAGGCAGCTTCACAAATTCGCATGGAAATTGATTCTAAACCAGAATCAATGGACAAACTCGATCGTAAATTGGTACAGCTTAAAATTGAACGTATGGCTTTAAAAAAAGAGAAAGACAAAGCAAGTAAAGAGCGTTTTAAAGAATTAGAAAATACCATTAAAAAATTAGAAAAAGAATACGGTGATCTTGAAGAGGTTTGGAAAAAAGAAAAATCCATTGTTCAAGGTGCTCAGCACTTAAAAGAAGAACTCGAACAAGCCAAAGTTGATCTTGAATCGGCACATCGTAATAATGATTTAGCTAAAATGAGCGAACTTCAATACGGCGTGATTCCTGAATTAGAAGAAAAAATCACCCAAGCTGAAAACGTTGATGGTGAGGACATGACCTTGCTTAGGAATAAAGTCACTGAGGATGAAATCGCCCACATTGTTGCGCGTTGGACTGGCATCCCTGTGGATAAAATGATGGAAGGTGAAAAAGACAAACTCCTACAAATGGAAGAAATTATCCACAAGCGTTTAGTAGGGCAAGACAAGGCCGTTAAAGTGATTTCTGATGCCGTTCGTCGTTCGCGTGCAGGATTGTCTGATCCGAATCGACCTGACGGATCATTCCTGTTCATGGGCCCTACTGGTGTAGGCAAAACTGAGCTAACTAAAGCCTTGGCTGACTTTTTATTTGACACCGAACAGGCTATTGTTCGTTTGGACATGAGTGAGTTCATGGAAAAACATTCAGTTGCACGCTTAATTGGAGCGCCTCCAGGTTACGTTGGTTATGAGCAAGGCGGTGTATTAACTGAAGCGATACGTCGAAAGCCTTATTCAATTATCCTACTTGATGAAATTGAGAAAGCACACCCTGATGTTTTTAATGTACTGCTGCAAGTTTTAGACGATGGCCGCTTAACCGACGGCCAAGGTCGTACCGTTGATTTTAAAAACACAGTGATCGTTATGACTTCAAACTTGGGATCTCACCTAATCCAGGATAACCCAGGTAAAGACATACAATCTGAGCTTATTAAACTAGTGGGTGAGCATTTCCGACCAGAGTTTGTTAATCGTATTGATGAAATCGTGGTGTTTAATGGCCTTGAAAAAAATCAAATCAAAGGCATTGCTGTATTGCAAATTGACATCTTAAAATCTCGACTAGAGGATTTAAACCTTAAACTAAACCTAAGTGATGTTGCTATGACACTAATTGTAGACAGAGGCTACGACCCTGTCTTTGGTGCACGACCATTAAAACGCACCATTCAACAATTACTGGAAAATCCTTTGTCACAAAAAATTCTTGCAGGAGAATTTTTACCAGGATCAACCATCAATGCTGATGTTAAGAATGATGAGATAATTTTTTCTTAAATACACAACTTTCATAGAGCTTGATATAATCAAGCCTTATGGAAGCTTATCTTAAAATTGTTAAAAATGGTTTATGGACTAACAACCAAGCTCTAGTCGCATTACTGGGCTTGTGCCCTTTGTTGGCAGTCACCAACAATATTGTTAATGCTATTGGCCTTGGCCTTGCCACAACCTTTGTACTGGTAGCTTCTAACGTTAGTGTTTCTATTTTTCGCAATCAAATTTCAAAAGAAGTACGAATCCCCATCTTTGTATTGATAATTGCCTCTTTTGTCACCATTGTTGAGCTATTAATGCAGTCTTATTTTTATGATTTGTATTTAATATTGGGTATTTTCGTACCTCTAATCGTAACTAACTGTGCAATACTTGGTAGGGCTGAAGCTTATGCCAGCAAAAACACCTGGGGGAAATCTGCGCTTGATGGACTGATGATGGGCATTGGTTTTTCAATTGTACTGATTGTACTGGGTGCAATGCGTGAACTAATCGGCTCAGGTACGTTATTTGACCAATCCAGCTTGATACTAGGTAGTTTGGGTGATACACTAAGCGTGACTGTGTTTGAAAATTACCAAGGCACGTTGTTGGCAATTTTACCACCAGGAGCATTCATCGGTTTAGGGCTGATTGTTGCAGTTAAAAATTGGTACGATCAAACAAAAACAATTTAAAAATAGAGGAGAGAGAAAAATGAAAAAAATAATTTTATTATTTTCCAGCTTATTAGCACTAGGGGTTAATGCTGAAGGGGAAGTTACTAAAGAGGTGTTTATTTCACCAGGTGTAGTGTCTGTTAATGTTGTTCATCACTATAAGCCTGTCAAATTACAAAGAGATCAAGATAGAGAAAATGAAATCTCTGATTTCTATCTAAAAACTGCACGTGGGAAAATTCAACCCATGCTTCCATTTGCGCCACATTTAGTTGAGACTATTGGCGAGCTCGATGTGATTGACTACGTTAAAAAAAGATCTGATGGTGACGATACGATTCTTATTGTTGACACACGTACGCCAAACTGGCCTGTCATCACAGGTGGCATCCCAACAGCGGTTAATATTCCATACACAAGATTTAAAAATAAAGAAAAAGCACTAGAGATTATGGAAGATCAGCTTGGCGTTCAAGTGGACGATGTGTATGATTTCTCATACGCTAAAACTTTGATAATGTATTGTAATGGTGTTTGGTGTGGTCAAACACCAGCAGCGATTACTGCCTTACTTAAATATGGCTACCCTGCTGCAAAACTTAAATACTATCGTGGTGGTATGAATTCTTGGAAATCTTTAGGTTTGACAACGGTTAATTTGTAACTTTTGAACACCGTTAATGATTATCTTAAAAGTGGTGCAATTGATATTGTGCCACTTTTATCTTTGGCGCTTAATAAATCAAATACGGCTCTTTACACTCAAACTGATTACCAATTAACGGCAATAGAGTCAAAACAACTAGACACACTAATCCAGCAAAGAAAAAAAGGTATTCCATTTGCCTATCTAAGTGGTAAAAAAGGTTTTTACCACTTAGATTTTAAAGTCACACCCGATACACTAATTCCAAGACCAGAGACTGAACTACTGATTGATATTGCACTTGATTTATTCAATGACAAGGAAGAACCTTGTCATTTACTGGATTTAGGCACTGGCAGCGGTATTATTGCCATCACCCTTGCGGATAAAAACCCGCATTGGACAGTTAGTGCAACGGACATTTCTCAAGCGGCACTTGATGTGGCCAAAACCAACACAACGGCTCAAGTTAGCTTTTTTCAAGGCAGTTGGTTTGAGGCCGTACCTAGCCAAACTTTTGATTTAATTATCTCTAATCCTCCCTACATTGAACAAGACGATCCTTATTTAGACGATTTACTCTTTGAACCACAAACAGCATTAGTATCTGGTGAAGATGGATTAAACGATATTCGCATTATCATTAGCGATGCGCCAGAACACCTAAACAAGGGTGGTTACTTACTGCTTGAATATGGCTTTGATCAGCAAGAAAGAATTGTAGACCTACTAAATGAAAAGTTCCATCATATTAAAACCTTTAAAGACTACAACAACAATGATCGTGCAGTGCTTGCACAAATAAAATAGACTTATTGTTGTGCTTTGATTTTTAAACCCTTCTTAAGTTTATCAATATACTTAGAATCCACCTCACAGTATTTATCTTGCTGAGTAAAAAAATCTTCTTCTACCCAAGTGCTTGAAGACTTAAAGACTGGTGCACTGCCATCAGCATAAATCACTGTGTTATCGGTATAAATAGTAATCGTTTTATCCTGAAAAAGAATTGACTTCTCAGCATAGGCATTAATTGATATGCCTAATAAAATTATAAGAATAAAGTTCTGAATCTCTTTCATAACCTTATTCTACAACAAAACATAAAGGAAAAAGATAAAGGTTTTTACGAGTATTTTTTCTTTCTATAAGGCAGATTTTATAAATATGAAGGAGCATGGGGTCAACCATGTGACTGAATATTTATAAAATATAACGCAGTAGAAGGAGAAAAGACGAAGTAAAAAAAGGTGAAGTTAGTCTATAAGCCGGGTTCTGTAATAGATGGTCATTCATCTACGAGCATTGTTGCCAATACTCTTTAGCACTCTACCCGCTACCTTGTGCGAGCCGCACCATGGGTAGCCTATTTGAGCTTGCTCCAAGTGGGGTTTACCTTGCCACGGTTGTCACCAAACGCGCGGTGCGCTCTTACCGCACCTTCTCACCCTTACCTATCGAAATAGGCGGTCTAAATCTCTGCAGCACTTTCCGTTATGTCACCATACCTAGCCGTTAGCTAGCACTTTGCTCTGTGGAGCCCGGACTTTCCTCTGAAAGTAAACTTCCAGCGACCATCCGACCAACTTCAGGGCTAATTATACTTGACTTGAATGTTTTGAAAGATACTGTGAATGTTGTGTCCTTGAGTATCTACTGCAACCGTTACCGGCATATCTTTAACTTCTAGCTCGTAAATAGCTTCCATGCCCATGTCTTCAAAAGCAATTTTTTTGGCCTTTTTAATGGATTTTGAAATCAAATAAGCCGCACCACCAACTGCAATCAAATAACTGGCTTTGTGTTTTTTAATGCTTTGTGTGGTAGATTCTCCACGTTCAGCCTTGCCAATCATGCCTAAAATATTGGTATTTTCCAGCATCATATCGGTAAATTTATCCATACGCGTGGCAGTAGTTGGCCCTGCAGGGCCAATTACTTCACTACCCACTGCATCCACTGGACCTACGTAATAAATAAATTTATTATCAAAATTCACATCTTTAGGCAAGCCTTCACCACTATCAAGCATTTTTTTCAAGCGCAAATGAGCGGCATCTCGCCCAGTAATAATCGTACCGGTTAATAGCAAGGTGTCACCAATGTTCCAATCACTCATTTGTTTTCGAGTTAAAGTACTTAAATCAACTTGTTTGTATTGTGAATAGTCCATCTCTAAATCAGGATAAATACTCATATCAACTTCTGGTAATTCTGCAACGCCAGTGTCATCCACTGAAAAATGCAGATGACGCGTTGCTGCGCAATTTGGAATCATAGCCACTGGCTGTGAAGCCGCATGGGTTGGATAATCTTTAATCTTAACATCCAGCACCGTGGTCAAACCGCCTAAGCCTTGTGCGCCAATACCGAGATCATTAATCTTACCCATCAAATCTAGGCGCAACCGTTCAATGTTACTTGGGTTGGGTTTTTTAGCAATGTCGGCAATGTCAATCGAATCCATTAAACTTTGTTTTGCCATGAGCATGGCTTTTTCTGCAGTACCGCCCACGCCAATACCAATAATGCCTGGTGGACACCAGCCTGCACCCATGGTTGGAATCGTTTTTAACACCCAATCGGTTAGACTTTCGTCGGGTTGCAATACGGTAAATTTAGCCTTGTTTTCCGATCCGCAACCCTTAGCAGCAACAATAAAATTAAGCTTATCGCCCTTCACTATCTTTGTGTGAATCACCGCTGGTGTGTTGTCTTTGGTGTTGGTTCTAGTAAACAGAGGATCTTCAACAATGGAAGCTCGCAAAGGATTTTCTGGATTTGTATAAGCTTGTCTTACGCCTTCGTTAATCATATCATCTAAGGACAAATCTGCATCCCAAGTAATACCCATCCCCACTTCAACAAAAATATTAACTATGCCGGTGTCTTGGCACATTGGACGCTGACCTAAGGCAGCCATTTTTGAATTGATTAAAATTTGGGCGATGGCGTTTTTAGCCGATTGATGCGTTTCTTTTTCATGGGCATTGGCCATGGCCTTAATAAAATCTGGCGCGTGATAATACGATATGTATTGCAAGGCGTTAGCAACACTCTGAATCACCTGTTTTTGTTTGATTTCCATCTTAATTATGCTTTAAGTATTACCTAATTTTTGCCAAGTGTTTATAATATGACATCTACTTCATTTTAACCAATATTTAACTGGAATTTTTTATGTTTGATTTTTTAAAAGGCCAAAGCCTTTCAATCGATTTAGGTACTGCTAATACACTGATTTATATGGATGGTGCTGTTGTACTCAACGAGCCATCCGTGGTGGCTATTCGCCATGACAGAGGGTCGTTAGAATCCACTGTTATTGCCGTGGGTCAAGACGCTAAAAACATGCTGGGAAAAACACCTGGCTCGATTGAAGCCATTCGTCCCATGAAAGACGGTGTGATCGCTGATTTTAAAATCACTGAAAAAATGTTGCAACATTTCATTCGCAAGGTATTACGTACTAGTTTTTTTTCACCCAGTCCTAAAGTACTTATTTGCGTACCTTGTGGCGCTACTCAAGTTGAGCGTCGTGCCATTAAAGAAAGCGCTATTGGTGCAGGCGCACGCGATGTATACCTGATTGAAGAGCCAATGGCAGCAGCCTTAGGTGCTGGCATGGCTATTGAAGAAGCCTCAGGTGCCATGGTGATTGATATTGGTGGCGGTACCACTGAAATTGCAATTATGTCACTCAATGGTATTGTTTATTCCGATTCACTGCGCATTGGTGGCGATATGTTTGACGATACAATCGTGAAGTTTATTCGCCGTGAACACGGCATTATTATTGGCGATACAACGGCTGAAAAAATCAAACAAGAAGTAGGTTCAGCGTTTAAAACAAAAGCCGTTAAAAAAATTGAATTCAGAGGGCGTGATGTTACTAAAGGCATTCCAGTGAGTTTTGAAATAACCAACACTGAAATCCTTCAAGCCCTACAAGAGGCCTTATCAATGATTATTAGTGCAGTTCGAACCGCGCTGGAGCAAACACCGCCAGAACTTAGCTCTGATATTGCTGAAAATGGCCTAGTACTTACCGGTGGTGGCGCCCTTCTAGAAGGGCTCGACAAACTCATCAATAAAGAAACTAACTTGCCAGTGCGTATTGCGGATGATCCACTCACGTGTGTTGCCCGTGGTGGTGGCGTTGCACTTGATATGATCAGCAAGCACAACATGGGTTTCTTAGCCTCAGAATGATCAACTAAAACCAGAAATTATGAAGTTTTTTAAACTCTTCATTCCTATTTTTATTTCTGTTTTTTTAATAATTTCAGATCATAAATTTTCATACGTAGACAACCTAAGGCTCTCTATCGCCACACTAATATCGCCTATTTATTTAGTGGTTAATCTACCAGCAGCACTCCATACTTGGATCAATGAACAGGGTACCAGTAAAGAAATTTTACTGAACCAAAATAAACAATTAACCAATGAACTGATCGAATTAAAAACCAAACTGCAAATTCACAATGCACTTTTATTGGAAAATAAAAAGTTAACCAAACTGCTCGGCGCAAGTTACAGTATTAAATCACAAAAATTTAAAATGGCTCGCATCAGCTCGATTAGTCAGTCTCGGTTAAAAAAGCAAATCATCATTAATAAAGGTAGTGACAATGGTCTTAAAGTCGGACAAGTGGCACTGGGCACTAAAGGCATTGTTGGGCAAATAACTCAAGTAACACCCCTATACAGCACCGTACTCATGGTCACTGATCCAACTCAACATGTGCCCGTTAAAAATGAACGAAATGGTGTTCGAGGTATTAGTAAAGGACTCGCATCTAAAAAAGGAAAACTCATTGTTAATTTTATTGAGCCTGGGGCAGACATAGAATTGGGTGACATTTTTTTAAGCAGCAACATTGGCTCTAAATTTCCACAAGGGTATCCACTGGGTAAAGTGATTCATGTTGAAACTCATAAAAATGAGCCTTTTTTACACATTCAGCTAATGCCAACCCAAGATAGTAAGCAAATGGAATTTGTTCTTATAGGGGACTCAAATTAATCATGAAAATTCAACGCCCTTATGTTTTTCTAATTAAAATCACAATTTTTTCTATGATCATGAGCGCATTGCCTTTGCCTCAATTATTACTGGAATTATCGCCTTTTTGGGTGTTGCTTTTTTATATTTATTGGTTGGGTTATTCAGCTGCCAATGGTCGGTTTTTCATTGCGTTAGTTTTAGGCGTTTTAATCGACATACTACAAGGTAGTATTCTTGGTCAAAATGCTTTGGCGCTTATATTTAGTAGTGCGTTTATCTCCAACGTTCAACAATCATTTTTTGTTTCTAACTTAAGCACTCAACAGGTTTATGTGTTTGTTGCATCCAGTATTTATTTAGCTGTTATTTTGTTAATACATGTACTTATTCAAGGGTTTAGCTTTAGTTACTATCTACTATTAGCGCCTTTATCAAGCGCTCTATTTTGGCCAATAGTAAGACTACTGCTCTTAAAGTTTCGACACTAATCACACAGAGCCCGATTAGAAATGGAAAGAATCAGCAACACCGTACTGGAAAATAAAATTTTTTCATCTAGGCTGGTTTTGGCGTTTGTATTTATTTTCATATTAACGTCGATATTAATCCTTAGAGTCTACAACCTACAAATTGTTAATCATGAGTATTACACGGAAGAAGCGCTTGGTAATCAAATGCGTAGCATACCCATCACCCCAGCAAGGGGAAAAATATTTGATCGAAATGGTCAGATTTTAGCCACTAACCAACTTTCATACAGACTTACCCTTACTCCAGAAAAAGTTAAAAATACTGCTAAAACCCTGTTATCTCTTAAAAAAATAGGCTTGATTAATGATAAAGACATTGAACAATTCAATAAAAATAGAAAGCGTTATAAAAAATTTCACAACATTCCGCTAAAACACAAACTCAGTGAAATCCAAATGGCTGAATTCTTGGTTGGCAATCAATTCATTGGTGTTGATGTAGAGCCTTATTTCCACCGTGTTTATCCCAATGGTACTTCAAGTGTCCATGTGATTGGTTACGTTTCAAGGATGAATAAAGAAGATAAACTTTTCTATGACAAGAAAAATTACTTGGGCACTTCTTTTGTAGGAAAAACTGGCATTGAAAAACAATACGAAACACTACTGCATGGCAGTAATGGCGTGAAACAAATTGAGCGCAATGTTTCTGGCAGAGTCATTGATACTAAAACCATTGAAGGTGCCGTGGCTGGCAAAGATTTATACCTAAGCATTGATCTGGATTTACAAAAAAAAGCAGAATCACTCCTACTAGGAAAACGTGGATCCATTGTGGCGGTGAATGTAAAAAATGGCGAAGTTTTAGCCCTTGTCAGTACTCCTGTTTACAATCCAAATTGGTTTGTCAATGGCATCTCCCATGCTAATTACCAAAACCTGCAGACCTCAAAAGATATTCCACAACTCAATCGATCGATCCGAGGGCTTTACCCTCCAGGTTCTACCGTTAAGCCTATGGTGGCACTGGCTGGCCTTGAAGAAGGAGTGATTACCAATCAGAGTAAAACATTTTGCCCTGGTTACTACAAACTCCCTAACGTTAAACGAAAATTTAACGATTGGAAGCGTACAGGCCATGGTCATGTAGATGTTAAGGATTCCATTGCACAATCGTGCGATGTATTTTTCTACGATCTTGCCAATAAAATGGGCATAGAAATGATGCACGATAATTTGAATTATTTTAATTTTGGCAGAAAGACAGGGATTGATATCCCTGGTGAAAAAGGTGGAATATTACCCTCAAAAGCCTGGAAAAAAATCAATAAAGACGAGCCTTGGTACCGAGGTGAAACGCTAATTGTTGGTATTGGTCAAGGCTTTATGACCTCAAGCCCACTGCAACTTGCCGTTGCCACAGCAGCACTGGCTAACAAAGGGGGACTCTTCAAACCAAAATTACTTACAAATATCCAAACACCCAATCAAGCCATTGAAGAAATACCTGGTGATCCACCCGTGCAAATACCGATTAAAAACATCAAAAATTGGGAGGATGTGGTTGAAGGCATGCGACAAACCATTTACGCCCCAAAAGGAACGGCTAGAAGACTGAATAAAGATTTAACCTATACTCTGGCAGGTAAAACAGGAACCGCTCAAGTATTTGGCTTGGATGCAGAAGAGCAGTACATTGCAGAAAAATTGGATGAACGCTTAAGAGATCATGCACTATTTACTGGTTTTGCTCCAATCGACAACCCTGAGATTGCCATTGCCATTATTGTTGAAAATGCAGGCAGTGGTAGCTCTAAAGCGGCACCGTTAGCTCGTCAAGTATTGGATGTGTATTTTAAAAAGAAAGTGGCTAATTAAAACAGGCCATTAACTTTTCCTCAATGACAGGAAAAGCAAGTGTGCAGTCTGTTTTGTACCGTTGCTTCAACTGATCAAGTTGTGTTTGATTAATTTTATCAAAAAGAATGATGATTTTTGCCTCGGGCGAATGAGACTCTAACGTTGCCAGCAATGATTCAATGTTACTGACTCGATCTCTAAATTCTGGATTATAACTAAACTCAGCCACCAGCACTTGATATTTATTTTTCTTCGCAAGCTTAACCGCCTTTCGTTGAGAGTTCTCAAAATCAACCAAAAACCCTAACCGAGCAAACAAAGGAGTGTAATCGTCAAAACCTCCTTCATCAACAAAAAATAATAATTTATTGCTGCTCATAGAAGTCTTTTTTAAATTCAGAGAATGTGTTTTTCTCGATTGCAACTCGCATTTGATTCATTAAATATTGATAATAATGTAAATTATGAATGGTGTTTAGTCGAGCACCCAAAATTTCATTTTTTCTTTGTAAATGATGAAGATATGATTTTGTATAATTTTTACAAGTGTAGCACTCACAGTGCTCATCCAGTGCTGAAATATCAAACCTATACTGCGCATTGCGAATTTTAACAATGCCAACTGAGGTAAATAAATACCCATTACGTGCATTGCGTGTTGGCATCACACAATCAAACATATCAATACCACGTTCAACCGCTTCAACCAAATCACTCGGCGTACCCACGCCCATCAAATACCGCGGTTTATCCTTTGGCATTTTCTCAGGCAGATAATCCAACACTTTCATCATCTCTTCTTTTGGCTCACCCACACTTAACCCACCAATGGCAAATCCATCAAAACCTATATTGACCAGTGCCTCGATAGATTCAATGCGCAAATCCTCATGCATACCTCCTTGTACAATGCCAAATAACGCGTTATTGTTGTTCAGCCGATTGTGTTCATCTTTAGAGCGTTTAGCCCAACGCAAGGACAACTGCATGGATTGACTAGCCGTTACTTTATCCGCTGGATATGGAGTGCATTCATCAAAAATCATAACAATATCTGAACCGAGTTTTTTTTGAATTTGCATGGATTCTTCAGGGCCCATGAAGATTTTATCGCCATTTTTAGGTGATTGAAAATCCACACCTTGCTCACTGATCTTGCGCATATCGCCCAAACTGAATACCTGAAAACCGCCAGAATCTGTGAGTATCGGCCCTTGCCAATGCATAAAATCATGCAAATCTCCATGCGCTTCAATCACATCAGTGCCTGGGGTGATGTCCAAATGAAAAGTATTGCCCAAAATAATTTGTGCACCCGTTTCGCTCACTTCTTCAGGTGTCATTGCTTTGACTGTACCATAAGTACCCACTGGCATAAACGCCGGTGTTTCAACCTCTCCACGATCAAATATCAAAGTACCACGACGGGCTTTGTTATCTGTATTGATTAAGTTAAACTTCACTGTTGCTTTTCCTTAGAATCTTTAGATTGCATTTTCCAAAGACTAGCGTACTGACCATTGGCCTTTAATAACTCATCATGAGTGCCGCTCTCTTTAATTAATCCATCAGACAAAACGATGATTTTATCTGCATCAACAATGGTCGATAATCGATGGGCAATAACCAAGGTTGTGTGTTTACTTGCAAGTCCTTTTAAGGCTTTTTGTACCATCTTCTCAGAATGTGAGTCGAGCGCTGAAGTGGCTTCATCAAAAATCAAAATCGGTGGGTTTTTGAGTAGCACCCGAGCAATGGCTAGGCGTTGCTTCTCACCACCAGAGAGCTTAAGTCCCCGTTCACCAACCAGCGTGTCGTAGCCTTGTGGCAATTGATCAATAAAGCCATCAATAAAACTCAGTTTAGCTGCTCTCTCAACTTCTTCTTTGGTTGTATTTTTCTTACCATAAGCAATGTTGTAATAGATACTTTCATTAAACATAACGGTATCTTGTGGAACAACACCAATAGCCGTTTGTACAGAACGCTGATCTAAAAGCTTAATGTTTTGCCCATCAATTAAAATTTCACCTTTGCTCACGTCGTAAAATCGAAACAGCAATTTAGCTAAGGTTGATTTTCCTGCGCCTGAAGAACCTACAATCGCAACTTTTTGACCTGGCTCAATGACAAAACTAATGTCTTTTAATACTTCGTCTTTGCCTTGATAGGCAAAGGCAACCTGATTAAACTCAACTTTTCCTTTGCTAATCTTTAGATTTGACGCATGATCAATGTCTTGAACTTTAGAAGTCCTCTCGAGTAAATCGAACATATTGTTCATGTCAATAAAATTGTGTTTGATTTGTCGGTAAATAATCCCTAAAGAACCAAGTGGCATAAATAACTGCAACAGTAATGCTTGAATCATAATCAAATCACCCAGACTCAAGTTTTGATCCACCACGCCTTGTGATGCCAATACAAGAATAATGGTAACACCAACGGCAATCACGGCTCCTTGAATAAAATTTAGCGCCGTCATCGAGGTAAAACTTTTGGTGGCAACGTCCTCCCAACGACTCATGGTATCGTCGTAACGATTCACCTCAAAATCTTCTTGATTAAAGTATTTGACCGTTTCGTAATTAATCAAGCTGTCAACGGCATTGGTATTTGCCTCAGATTGCATATCGTTCATTTGATAACGATACTTCATTCGCCAAGTAGTAATGGCTAAAGTTAAACCGATGTAGAGCACCACGGTTACCAATGAAATACTGGCAAAGAACACATCATAATTTACCCATAAAATACCGATTACTAGGCAGATTTCAAAAAATGAAGGCAAGATATTAAAAACAAAAATTGAAAGCAATGTGGAAACACTCTGAGTACCTCGGTCAATATCACGAGTAATGCCACCAATACGACGATTAAGATGAAAAGATAAATCAAGTGTATGCAAATGTTTAAACACGCCCAATGCAATCAGATGCATAGCATGGTAGCGTACCTTTGCAAAAATCGCATCTCTTAACTCGTTAAACAACGAGCTGGCTAATCTAAGTGCTCCGTAAGCAAACAGCATGCCCAGTGGCAAAATCAACAACACATTAGTTTGATCTAACGAATCAACAATTTCTTTTAAAACTACCGGCACTGCAACGTTGGCTAATTTTGCAAAAATTAAAAATAAAGTCGCCAAAGCTACACGAACACGCATTTTTAACAAATACGGCATGAGTTTTTTTAAAACCTTAATGTCTCTGGTTTTAAAATCGTAAGCCTGGGTTTGATTACCTAGTTGCATGCTTATTTAGAAAAAGCCTGATTAATTTGGTCAAAGTCAAAACCTCTGGATTGTAAAAATCGCTTTTGTTTGGCTTGTTCGTTGTATTTCAAAGACGCGAGTGAGCCGTATTTACTTTCTTTAATGGCTTTTGCCAACTCAAACCAATCAAATACAGATAAGTCAAAGTGTTCAATGCCTCGCTGTTTAAGTTCAAGTGTAATTTTAATAGGGCCTTTGCCTTGATTAAAACGCATTTGAATAAAATCTTGTGCGAAGCGCTCATCACTTTGGTAATTTTGTTCAATCAATAAATCAATGGTGTGTTCAATATCACTGGCATCAAAATCTTTGAATGATAGTTTTTGTCTAAGTTCTAATTGTGAATGTTCGCGTCGAACCAGCATCCGCATAGCAACTGCGTAGCATTTTTCTCTACTCGACGCTGTCACCATCACTCATTAATTTTTCGCGAATTTTTCCTTCAATCTTTTGACTTAATTCAGCGTGCTCAATGAGGTAATCTCTAGCATTGTCTTTACCTTGGCCAATGCGTTCACCTTCAACACTATACCAGGCGCCAGCTTTTTCAACAAAGCCTAACTTTACGCCCAAATCAATAATTTCACTTTCACGTGAAATACCTTGGTTATAAAGAATTTGAAATTCAGCCTGCTTAAACGGTGGTGCTACTTTATTTTTCAATACTTTAACACGTGTCTCGTTACCTAGAATCTCGTCACCCTTCTTAATAGCACCAATACGACGAATATCAAGACGCACAGAAGCGTAGAATTTAAGCGCATTACCGCCCGTTGTGGTTTCAGGATTACCAAACATAACGCCAATTTTCATACGCAATTGGTTGATAAAAATTACCATGGTGTTGGTTTTTTTAATGTTTGACGTCAACTTTCTTAACGCTTGAGACATGAGTCTTGCTTGTAAACCCATGTGCGATGCACCCATTTCACCTTCAATTTCAGCCTTAGGTGTAAGCGCTGCCACTGAATCAATGACCACGATATCCACACTGCCTGAACGTACTAACATGTCGGTAATTTCCAAAGCCTGCTCACCCGTATCAGGTTGGGAAATTAATAAATCATCTGTGTTAACCCCTAGACGCTTTGCGTATTGAGGGTCCAGTGCATGTTCAGCATCAATGAATGCTGCCGTACCGCCAAGTTTTTGCATCTCAGCAATCACATGCAAGGTCAAGGTTGTTTTACCTGAAGATTCAGGTCCGTAAATTTCAACCACACGACCACGTGGCAAACCGCCAATACCCAAAGCAATGTCTAAGCTTAAACTACCAGTAGAAACCGCTTCAATATCTGCATGAGCGTTTTCATCGCCCAAGAACATAACGGAACCCTTACCAAATTGTTTATCGATCTGTGCAAGTGCCGCTTTTAAAGCTTGTTTTTTCTGTTCATCCATGCTGTTTCTCCCGAGTAAAATGTGACTATGTTTTATAAAATAAATTTTGACAATTATATCTGAAATATGGGCTCAACTTTTTCAAAAAATGACTCACATTACATGGCGATCGCTCTCAAACTTGCCAATGAAGGAAGGTATGGCGTAGGAGCCAATCCTATGGTGGGTTGTGTGATTGTTAAAGACGATCAAATTATTGCAAAGGGCTATCACCAAACCTTCGGTGAAGCGCACGGGGAAATCAACGCGCTGAAACAAATTGATCACCAAGCCCATGGAGCAACTTTCTACGTTACTTTAGAACCTTGCTCTCATCAAGGTAAAACTCCGCCCTGCGCACAAGCCATTATTGATTCTGGCGCTAAAAAAGTCATCATCGCTCTACTAGATCCTAATCCTTTAGTCAGCGGGAAAGGGATGGCCATGCTTGAAAATTCTGGTATTGAAGTAATAACAGGACTGATGGAAAATAAAGCCCTAGAACTCAACCGTGGTTTTGTTAAACGTATGCAAACGGGATTACCGTTTGTCACTTGTAAAATTGCCATGAGTCTTGATGGCAAAACCTCAATGACCTCTGGTGAAAGTAAATGGATTACGGGTGAGCCCGCAAGGCAAGACGTGCAAAAATTACGCGCTAATCACCAAGCCATTATTACCGGCTCAGGTACCATTATTACTGACAACCCTTCAATGACCGTGCGCCTTAACAATATCAACTCATCACCATTAAGAGTGGTGATTGATAGCAAAAATCAAATACAAGACACGGCTCTCAATATTTTTTCAAACGATGCACCGACGCTAATTCTAAACACCAACAACGTTCAAGTACTTGAATCAGGAAAACTGGATTTAAACGACGCTCTTAAGCATTTGGGCGATCAAGGGATCAACAATGCATTGCTTGAGGCTGGTCCTGGACTTATCGGCGCCATGCTTGAGGCCAAACTCATTGATGAGTTTATTATTTACACGGCACCCATATTGATGGGCAGTGAGGCAAATTCAATGGCAACCTTGGTGTTAAATAAAATGAGCGATAAAATTGAACTCAGTATCAACGACATTAGAATAATTGGCGATGATATTCGTATTAGCGCTAAAATTAAACCATGAAAACCTTAACCAACAAACGCATTGTACTGGGTGTTAGCGGCTCTATTGCTGCTTACAAAGCGCCTGATGTTGTACGTCGCTTGCAAGATTTAGGCGCTGAGGTTCGGGCCATACTCACCCAAGGTGGGGCTAAGTTTATTACTGAGCTATCTTTACAAGCCACCTCAAAAAACAAAGTGCATAACAATTTGTGGGACAATGAAGCCGAATTATCCATGGGGCATATTGAGCTCGCTAAATGGGCTGATGCTATTCTCATAGCTCCAGCCAGCGCCAATACCATTGCTAATTTAAGCGCCGGTAAAGCTTGTGATTTACTCACTAACGTGGTGTTAGCTACTGATGCACCCGTGCTGATCGCACCAGCAATGAACCAACAAATGTATGCCTCATCGGCCGTTAAAGACAACTTATCCGCTCTTCTAGCGCGTAACATCAAACTCATCTCACCTGAATTTGGCGAGCAGGCCTGTGGTGATGTTGGAGAAGGAAGGTTAACCGAGCCCAGTAAAATTGCCAAACAAGTGTCTGAAGTGTTTAGCTCCACAAAACTCACGGGTAAAAAAATACTCATCACACTCGGTGCGACCATCGAACCCATTGACCCTGTTAGATATTTATCTAACCACAGCAGTGGTAAGATGGGAATGGCACTCGCCAGAGCATCAATTGAAGCAGGTGCAAAGGTCACACTGATTTATGGCAATGTATCCATCCCACTGAGTGAAGAATCAACCAATATTTTGGTCGGCAGCGGTGAAGAAATGCATCAAGCCGTTATGGAGAATATTAAAGATCAAGATGTTTTTATTGCCTGTGCAGCCGTGAGTGATTATCGAGTTAAAAACATCGAAAAAAATAAAATAAAGAAAGAAAATACAGAGCTTACTCTTGAACTAATTCCCAATAAAGACATCCTTGTTGATGTCTGCAAATTAAAGCAAAAACCAATTTGCATCGGCTTTGCTGCTGAAACGCAAAATTTGATTGAAAATGCACAAAATAAGCTTAAAAATAAAGGTTGTGATGCCATTATTTTAAACGATGTGTCAAAGCGTGATTTTGGCTTCAAAAATGATGAAAATGAAGTGGTATTTTTAACCAAAAAATACAGTCAAAAAATAGAGAAAAACAGTAAACAAATAATTGGTCGAAAAATTATTGAAATCATCGTTGAAAAATTCTTATAAATAATTAAAAACCTTGTTAAATCAACGTTCAATAGAGTTACTCACAAAACTGTGGATAACTCTGTTTATATCCGGTTAAAAATTATCAAAAATACCGATACATTGCGGATTTCTATGGTTTTGAATAAAAAACAATCAGTTGTTTTTTTTAATTAAAAATCAATGACTTATTAATATTTATAAAAAATATTTTATATTAGAATATGGTTATTTTCTTAACTACCACCATTTTGAGGAAAACTTTTCATGTTCCACGTATTAAATCAAGTGTTTCACGAAATATTAGACTATCATTAAATACCAATTATCTAATCTTCTAATACTTATCAGAATAATCAATTTTATATGCTAATTTATGCCCTAAATTTCCTACTTGGAATCGTGGTATTTTCACTCAAAAATACCACGCAAATAACAAGTTTTGAATGGGGTTTATTTTTAGTGTTAATTTTGAGCTTTTTCGCCCTTTTTAAGCGCCATAAACCTCTCTCGTTTAACATTGCTGTTTTTTTGCTGGGTTTTGCATGGATGAGTCTATTTTCCAGCCAAATTATCAATGCTCAAGTTCCGAATATTCACCTTAATAAGCCACTTCTTGTTCAAGGAAAAATATCACAACTCCCCGAACAAACACACAAGAAAACCAAATTTATTTTTGAGGCTCAAACACCTTTTAAAGGACGTCTAAAATTATCTTGGTATGGAACCAATTACCCGCCATTAAAAACCGGAGACACTTGGCAATTATTAGTCAAACTCAAACGCAATAATGGGTATCAAAATTTAGGCGGATTCGATTATGAAAAATGGCTATTTTATAAACAAATAAATGCTACTGGTTATGTTAGATCGTCCGATTCAAATCATCGCTTGGAAGAAAATCAAACACTGTCCATTGACCAACTGCGCCAAGAGACACGCCGCTCTCTTAGAGTTTTTTTAAAAGATCTTAATTTTGGAGGGGTGATTAATGCATTGATCATTGGTGATCGATCTTTCATTACCGATTCGCATTGGGAGTTGTTTCAATCCACCAACACCACTCATCTTAGTGTTATATCTGGACTTCACATTGGACTAATATCAGGTTTGGTATTTTTATTAACTGCTTTTATTTGGAAACGATGCGCCCCTTGCACTCTGCGCATTCCAGCCCAAGTGATGGGTAGTTATTTTGGCATTTTATCAGCATTACTCTACGCGCTCATTGCTGGGTTTTCCATTCCAACGGGTCGTGCTTTTATCATGGCCAGCGTTGTGTTTATTTCCATTATATTAAGGCGCCACCATAACGTTTGGCAACTTTATGGTATAGCCTTATTATTAACCCTGATGGTCAATCCAGTTAGTATTTTTAGCGTTGGATTTTGGCTGTCCTTTTACGTGGTGGCGGTTATTATTTACGGTGCTGGCCAGCACCGAGACAAGTCTTGGATTTATCGTTTAATTTACATCCAGCTGCTGATTACTCTATCCACCATACCACTGATTGCTTGGTTTTTTAACACGGGATCCATCCTTTCGCCCATTGCTAATCTGGTGGCCATTCCTGTGTTTAGTTTTATCACTACGCCCTTGTCTTTAATCGGCGCATTGTTTGCCTTAAGCAACCTTACTTACCTTGCTGAAATTAGCTTTGAGATCAGTAGTCAATCTTTAATCGCTTTGTCTTACTTATTGGACTATTTGAAAAATTTTAGTTTTAATCTGTGGCATTACACACAAAGCTCTAGCGTTGATTTAATCTTATTTATCAGTGCCATCTTCATTGCTATTTTGCCAAAAGAACTAAAATTAAGAAGATTATCTTTACTAATATTAGTACTAACACTATTCTCACCAACGCCTAAATTAAGCAACAACTCAGCACTCATTACCGTGCTCGATATAGGCCAAGGACTGTCAACACTAGTTCAAACCAGAAACCATATTTTGTTGTTTGATACTGGCGCCGCTTACCCATCTGGATTTAACATGGGCAACAGTGTGATCAACCCTTATCTTAAAACCAAGCAAATTAAATATTTGGATAAAATCATCATCTCTCATGGTGATAATGATCATATTGGTGGGCTAAAAAGTGTACTGGGCGAATTTAATGCACTGGAAATACTTACCTCAGTGCCTGATAAGATTACCCAAACTGCATTAAGGTGTAACTCGGGTCAAACGTGGCAATGGGATGGTGTGTTATTTGAAATACTCAATCCTAGTGAGAATGCTAATTTTAAAGGTAATAACGCCTCATGCGTACTCAAGGTTTCCACTAGAAAATACTCAATACTACTCACCGGTGATATTGAGAAAAAAGCCGAAAAATACTTGGTCAAAACTCACAAAAACAAACTGGATAGCACCATTATGCTATCGCCTCACCACGGCAGCAAAACCTCATCCACGACGGCTTTTCTTAACGCCGTATCACCCGATATTATTATCATCTCTAGTGGTTTTAAAAATCGTTTTAATCACCCGGCCAAAACAATCACCGATCGATACAATGATCACAACATACAAAGTATCAACACCAATTGTGCTGGGCAAATTGAGATTGGATTAGCTGATGAGATTACAATTTCAAAATACAGAAAAAAACATCAGCGATTCTACATGCGCCAATGCGAAACCCTTTAATAGTGGCGAATCTCACTCACTCGATCACCTAATAAGTCATCCAGTTCTTCGCTAAGTTGCTGCTTAGGTGATACAAAATAACTCTGTGGAAGTAGCAATTGACCCTCAAGATTGTCGTATTGATATAAAAATTTGACCGGACACTGACCGTGATGTTCATGCAACACATCAGACAGCTGATTAAACAATGTTTGATGTTCAACCTTAAGTTTAATCTCAACACTTTTAAAGAAACTATCAAAACTGTCAATTTCATCAACGATGAGCTGATACTCATCACCAAATTTTTTGTTCTTTTTTATTTTGGCAGAAATCACAACAATCTCATTAGCGATGAGTTTATCGCTGAGTGGTCCAAGGGCTCTTGGAAAGATAACAGCACTGAGTTTAGTCGAGCCATCTTCAATGATGATGCTGGCCATTTGATCGCCACTTCTTGTGGTAATATAGCGCAATTCTGAAATTAAAGCCAACACACGTACTTCCTTATTGTTTCTAAGCACTGTATCTTTAGGCAAAGTTACACCAATGCGTTTTAAATCATCTTTGTATTCATCGGTTGGATGGTCGTAAAAATAATAACCCATCACGCTCTTTTCAAGTTTCAGTCTTTCTTTAAACGAAAATCTTGGACAAGGATCGTAACTCAACTCATATTCTGCGTGTTCTTGAATGCTGTTAAACAAAGTATTTTGCCCGTTGGTTTGGTCATTTTGTCTTTGCTCCGCTTGCTTAACGGCCTTTGGATAAGTTTTGAGCAAACTAGCCCTATCAACGCCAAATACATCAAAAGCACCGCTGTAAATCAAAGCCTCAATAGCGCGTTTATTAAGCGATTTCTTTTCAATACGTGCACAAAATTCAAACAAGTCTTTGTACTCGCCACCCGCTTCTCGCTCTGCTACCAAAGTTTGTACCAAGGCTTCACCAACCCCTTTAATAGCCCCTAAACCATAAACAATGGTTTTATCATCTTTAATGCTAAACTCATAATCCGACTCACAAACGTTTGGTCCATTAACGATTAAACCCATGTTTTGCACCTCACCAATGGTAAATGCAATTTTATCAGTATCATCCATTTTGTCCGAAAGTACCGATGCCATGAAAGCCGCTGGATAATGCGCTTTAAGCCACGCTGTTTGATAGGAGATATAAGCGTACGCCACTGAGTGCGACTTGTTAAACCCATAGCCTGAAAATTTATCAATCAGATCAAAGATTTCATTGGCTTTTTCTTTTTTAATGTTTTTCTTAGCCGCACCCTTAACAAAAACATCTCGCTGTTTTTCCATTTCTGAGGCGATCTTTTTTCCCATTGCACGACGCAATAAATCCGCGCCACCGAGCGAGTAACCAGCCATTACTTGGGCAGATTTCATTACTTGTTCTTGGTACAAAAACACACCATTGGTTGGTTTAAGAATTTCCTCAAGCATTGGGTGTGGGTATTTAGCGTCTTCACCGTGTTTTACATTAATGTAGTCATCCACCATGCCTGCACCTAATGGCCCTGGTCGATAAAGCGCCAGCATGGCAACAATGTCTTCAAACGAATCGGCTTTGAGTTTTTTTAAATACCCGCGCATACCATCAGACTCCAGCTGGAAAATTCCGGTAGTGTCACTGCGTTGTAATAGTTTATACACGGCTTTATCGTCCAGCGACAAAGCATCAATATCAATCAGCTCATCGCTTAAGCCTTTAGCGTGAATCATTTTTACGGTTTTATCAATCACCGTTAAATTTGATAATCCTAAAAAGTCAAATTTAACCAATCCTAACGCTTCAACGTCTTTCATGTCAAACTGTGAAACCACGCCATCGGATTCACCAGGACCTTTGTAAATAGGGCAAAAATCACTGATCTTGCTCGGTGCAATCAACACGCCACCCGCGTGCGTGCCAACATTACGTACCAAGCCTTCTAACTCTAACGACAGGTCAATAAGTGCAGTTACGCTCTCTTCAGAATCGTACCTTTGTTTAAGTTCTTCGGAATACCATTTGTCCTTATCTTCCTTTGAGTCTTTTTGGTCAAAAATACCCAAAGCTCTTGAGAGGTTTATTTTTAAATCATTAGGGATTGACTTAGATATCCTATCGCTAAACCCATAAGGGTGTCCTAAAACACGACCTACATCGCGCACAACACCTTTTGCCGCCATCTTACCGTAAGTAATGATTTGCGACACTTTCTCTTGACCGTATTTTTTAGCCACGTAGGTAATCACTTCATCACGACGATCGGTACAAAAATCAATGTCAAAATCTGGCATGGATACGCGCTCAGGGTTTAAAAAACGCTCAAATAATAACTCATGCTTAATGGGGTCAACGTTGGTAATGCCAAGCGCATAAGCCACCAAAGATCCTGCGCCAGAGCCTCGACCTGGGCCAACGGGAATGTCATTATTCCTAGACCAGGCAATGAAATCTGCCACAATTAAAAAATACCCTGGGAAGTCCATTTGCACAATGACTCCCAGCTCAAACGTTAATCGTTCGTCATAAATCTTGCGATTGGCTTTTATTTTTTCAAGACGCTTGCCTAAACCAGCCTTAGATTCTTGTTCGAAAAATTGAGCAATGCTTAAACCTTCAGGCACAGGAAAATTGGGTAAATAATTTTTCTTATGCAACTCAAAGTGTAAATTACAACGCTTGGCAATCTCAACACTATTGGCTAATAGCTGTGGCAAATCGGAAAATAGTGCAGCCATTTCATCCGCTGATTTTAAATATTGCTCAGCACTGTAGAATTTTTCACGGCGTGCGTCATCCAAAAGCTTACCTTGTGAAATACAAATTCTAGCCTCGTGCGCTTGATAATCCGATGCCACTAAAAACTCCACATCGTTAGTAGCCACCAAAGGAATGCCTGACTCAAGCCCTAACTCAAGACAAAGGTGTAAGTATTTTTCATCATTAGCACGTCCGGTTCTTTGCACACTAAGATAAAAACGATCCGTAAATACCGAAGCCCAAAATTGCACTTTTTCCCGAGCCTCCAACGCCTGATTTGCCATTAAATGATGGGCAACATCACTGCGAGTGTGTGGGGCAATCATGATCAACCCTTGATGATGATTTACCAACTGTTCAGTGGTAATACTTACCCCTTCCACACTTTGTCCATGAAGGTAAGACAGTGAGATTAATTCTGAAAGATTGGCATAACCTTGACGGTCTTGACACAGTAACAATACTGAAAAATTTTGAGCCTTATCTTTAACCGTTAACTCTGCACCAAAAATAGGCTTAATACCGTTAGAGATGGATTTTTGATAGAATTTAACCGCCGCAAAAAGATTGCCCACATCGGTCAAAGCAATGGCTTTCATGCCTAAATCTTTAGTTTTATCGATGAGTTTTGGTATGCGTATTAAACTATTCTTAACAGAATATTCACTGTGACAATGAAGATGAACAAAATCAATATTGGGCATTAAATCATTTTATGAAAATAAAAAAACTAAAAATACAAGGGAACTTTTATTGTATTTTACAACTAATAAATTGAAATTATATACCCAACTTCTATAATTAAACATTACTCAAAAAATAAAATATTCTGGCTCAGAATAAAATTTAGAAAATAATGAGAATCAATATTATTTAAGTCAGAAAATCTTTAAAAATAGCTTAAAAGTACATTTTTAAGCTGTAATATCGGTCATTTTTATTGAAATCCATCGAGAATTTAAGGTTTTTATAAAAATTTTAGAAATAATGTGAATTGTAAAAAACAACGGAGGAATGTGTTGTTTTGGTCTTTTTTTTAGCTTGCTTTGCTGGCCTTAAGGAAACTATCCCAGCTAAGCCATTGATCTTCATAAGCCCCTCGAGGATCTGAAGGCAGATCTGCATGAATGTCCTTGTAAGATATTTGATAATCTAATTTGGTAACAACGGGTAGTACGTAATCCTTAATCAAGTCCATTGCCTCGTTGTACTCAATATAGGTTTTCTTATTTCTCATTAATTGATTTTTTTAGAGTTAAAAAAATGCCCCAATTAAGGGGCATTTTATTTTTTTCAGTTTTGCTTAGAAACTAGGACCCGCAGAGCCAGCAACGGAGGCTTGCGCCAAAGCGTTGATTGCTTGCGTATGAGCTTTCTTAGCCAATGCCGTTGCGGCATTAACTTTTCCAGCTTTGTGTAGCTTCTTAGCTTCTTTAATCATCGCACCGGTATCACGCCATGCCATGCTAGCTGACAATGCCGAAGCATAATCTGCTTCCGCAGCGCCAATAGCTGCTGAAAACGCATCACCTGATGAGCCAGCGTTCCAGTTATGAGCACTTGGTAAAAAATCAGCTGCTTGAGTTGACAAAGCAAGTACCGTTAAAGTTGTTAGTAATATTTTTTTCATCATATTCTCCTACTTTCTGTAACGATCAGCACTGATCTCAATACCGTTGCTCATCGCTTGATGGAAGAACTCCATATCACGATACTCTGAACTTTGTGCCATCAATGGCTTAGCACGCATGTTCTTATAACAACCACCGTAACGACGATGAAGTGTACCAATACCGCCCCACTTCGCACGATACATTGGCACGTGTGACGTGTGACCTAGTGCTGGTGATAAGATATCCGCACGTGCTTTTTTGCCTGCGTTGTACACATGACAATCAGCACAAGACATGTTAAACTGACCACGCTTAGCATAGAAAGTGGCTTTACCTCTTTCATAAGCTGCTTTTGCACCATCAGATTCAACTTTTACGTTGATCTTCTCACCAGCTGCTTGGTCAGAAATCCAAGAACTGATTCTGGCAATTTTGCCTTTCATCGTGCCCATCTTCTTGCCAGTTTGCTCGGTGTAACATCTACGAATTGTTCCTTCCAGTGTTACCACTGTGCCGGCTGCATCATCATAGTATGGATGAGCCAAACGTGCTGCCGCTGGATCTTTCAACGCCGAACATTTACCTAAACCAAATTTCTCGAACTCTTCTCCGCCCTTTTCAACAGCTTCCTCGTACGGAGGAATACCATCTAGGATTTCCTCGAATTGGTCTCTTGAACCTGCATCTAGTGCATACACACCAATGGTGTAGTCTGCAAACTCAACACTTGGATTCTGTTTTTTAAAGTAGCCTTGAAAGGCTTTAATGTCAGCACCTACGTCCGTACCAGCGGATGCAGTACCAATCATTAAACCCAAACTGACTACTGCAGTTATTAGCTTTTTCATTAATCTCTCCTCAATAATATCGGTTATTTAGATTTTGCAGTTGCAGAACCTGTTTTACCTTTATTGTCCTTATATTTAAGCTCAATAGTGTCGCCTTTAGCGCCAGGAACGTTAAACTTAAAATACGGATCCTTAGAAATTGAACTACCAATATCAGCATCAACCACTTTAGTACCATTGTGTGATACAACCATGTGCACAATATGATTGGCAGGTACTAATTTACCCTTCTTCTTACGAAGACCAGTTTCCATTGGATGCTTGATTAAACACTTAATACCGATAACGCCTTTTCTAGCCTTAGGCTTTAATTTAATTTTTCCCATTTTTTATTCTCCTTTAATAATCTAATTAGTTAATTAACCGCCACAGCCGCCAATCGTTACTTTCACTTCCTGTGAAACTTTAGTTGTTGCACCACCGGCCGTTACTAAAGCATCTACTGGAGAAGTTTTACCCATTTTAATACGGGTAGAAACATAACCTTGAGCACCTGATAAGTTAAACGAAGCTGCTAATGGTGTACCGTTGTTCTTAACATAGAAAGAAATGTTAGTCACGCCGTCCATCTTAGAAGCATCAACTGTCATTGGTACTACCGCACCATTCTCAGCGATTTTAGGCGCTTTGAACTTAAATGAACCTTTACCAGCACTTGCAGATGAAGCACCTGCTGCATCAGACTTAGCTTTAAAAGCTGCTGTATTAGCAAAAACCATACTTGGTGTTAGTAAGCCTGCGCCTACTGCCGTTGCAACTGCAGAACCTGCCATTGCACTTTTTAGAAATAATCTTCTTTTCATCTTATTCTCCTTATTTTGTGTAAATGAAATCTGTGATTTGATCAATTTGCTTCTCAGTCAGTGCTTGGTGTTTACCAAACGGAGGCATAATTGTTTGTGGATTTTTCACCGTTGCATCCCAAATTTGCGCCCTTAGAACTGCTTTGTCTGGAAATCTTGCCTTCATGGCAAGTAATGGTGGACCGACATTTCCTGGTAAATTACCACCTGGAATCATGTGACACGCTAGGCAATTACCCAACTTACGACCGAAAGTAACTTCTTCGCCCGTCATCTCTTTAGCACCTGCCTCCATTGGTAACATAAACAATGTTGCCAGTGTTACAACCGCCGAGATAGAAGAAATGGTTTTCTTCATACTTCTCTCCTCTTATATATAAAAAAATAAACCCCTACTAAGATCTTAAAATCTTATGAACCTACAATAATAACCGTTTAAAAAGTATTTGCAACACTTTTATGGAACATTAATATAGATTAACTTAAATTTGTTCGGCTGCTTTAATCAAGGCCTGAGCTTTATGCATAGTTTCATCCCATTCTGATTGGGGAATAGAATCATACACAATCCCTGCTCCAGCTTGTACGTAGAGGGTTTGATCTTTAATAATAGCAGTACGGATGGCAATCGCCATGTCCATACACCCGTGCCAAGATAAATAACCGATGGCGCCCGAATAAACATTACGCTTTAGGTTTTCTACCTCGTTAATAATTTCCATGGCACGTACTTTTGGAGCGCCACTGAGTGTTCCTGCTGGAAAAGTTGCTCTTAAGACATCAATAGCACTCATGCCGTCTTTGAGTTCACATTCTACATTTGATACGATGTGCATCACATGTGAATAACGCTCAACAAACATTTTATCCGTCAACACCACGGTACCAGTTTTGGCAATACGACCAAGATCATTACGACCAAGATCAATCAACATTAAATGCTCAGCAATTTCTTTTTCATCGGCCAACAGGTCTTTTTCTAAAGCTAGATCTTCCTCCTCATTTTTTCCGCGAGAGCGCGTACCGGCTATGGGACGAACCGTTGCTTTTCTATTGCTATCCACTTTGGTGAGAATCTCAGGAGAAGAGCCTACAATCATCACATCATCTAGATTAAGGTAATACATGTAAGGCGATGGATTGAGTCGTCTTAATTGGCGGTAAAACTCAATGGCAGGTGCTTTAAATTTACAACTGAGTCGTTGTGAAGGAACCACTTGCATGACATCGCCAGCAACGATGTATTGTTGAATGTCTTTAACCGCTTGTTTGTAGTTTTCTTCTCCAAAACTGGAAATAAAATCTTCACTATGGATGTTATCGGATTGATAATCTGTCGGTGCGATTGGTTGTTTAACTTGTTCAGAAATTTCAGTCAACCTGTCTAAGGCCTCATTAAAAGTTTGCTCATCAGGATTGATGTGCGTGATTAAAAAAGCCTTGTTGAGTAAATTGTCAAACACTACTAAATCATTAGAAACCATGAGCAAAATATCGGCAATGCCAAGTTCATCGGTTTTATTAATTTTTGACAATCTTGGCTCAATGTAGCGAATAATCTCGTAACCAAAATAACCCACTAAACCGCCGTTAAAATCAGGCAATTCATCAATAACTGGTACTTTGTATTGTTGTTGATATTGCTCAATCCATGCCAGAGGATCTTCGACGTTAAAAGATTCTACAAGTTCGGAATTTTTCTCAATGCGAATTTCATAATCAAATACTTTGATAACGGTTTGAGCGCTCAGGCCAATCATCGAATAACGACCCCATTTTTCACCACCTTGAACCGATTCGAAAAGATAAGAATACGGCGTATTTCCAAGTTTTAAATAAAGACCAAGCGCGGTATCGGTATCAAGGACAATCTCCTTAAAAACTGGAATGTGGTTGTAGCCATCAGCGCTGTATTGATCAAAACTTGATTTGTTCATACGTGCATTTTAAACCACAGAATGTAAAAAAACCGCACTAACTCACATTAGCACGGTTTTTTATTTAAGCTTGAAGAGTTGCTCTTATTCTTCGACTGGCGTTTCTGCTTCCGATTCAGCGCCCACTTCGCTTAGTTGTGCTGATAATGCAGCTTCAGCATCGGCCGCTTGCATCACATTTTCTGCGCGTTTAGCACGACGCTCTTGATGATGTACAAAGCCTGTTCCTGCTGGAATTAAACGACCAACGATCACATTCTCTTTCAAGCCTTTAAGTGTATCTACACGGCCCGTGGTTGACGCCTCAGTTAATACTCGAGTGGTCTCTTGGAACGATGCAGCTGAAATAAACGACTCTGTTGCTAACGAAGCTTTAGTGATACCCATTAGTAACCTTTGGTAAACAATCAAATCTTTACCTTGCGCCTTGAGGTGTTTATTTGCTTCAATAACACGAACGTATTCAGCCGTTTCACCATTAACAAACGACGAATCGCCTGTGTCAAGAATTTCAACTTTACGTAACATTTGCTTCACGATCACTTCAATGTGTTTGTCTGAAATCTTCACACCTTGCAAACGATAAACATTTTGCACTTCTTTAATGATGTAGTTGGCCAATGCCTCTACGCCCAATAAGCGCAAGATGTCGTGCGGATTAGAAGGGCCGTCTGAAACAACATCGCCCTTAACCACTGATTCGCCATCAAATACATTGATTTGACGCCATTTATGAATCATCATTTCCGTGGCTTCTCCTTCTTCAGAAGTAATGATCAAGCGATCTTTACTCTTAGTAGAACTACCAAAACTAATCAAACCCGTTGCCTCTGCAAGCAACGAATGGTCTTTGGCTTTACGCGCTTCGAATAAATCAGCAACACGTGGTAAACCACCAGTGATGTCACTGGTTTTTGATAAATCTTTAGGAATCTTAGCAAGGATCTCACCAGCTGAAATGACTTGATTATCTTCCAGATGAATTTTCACGTTGGATGGTAAGTAGTGTGTTGATAAAACCATTTCTGCATCTTTCTCATCAACTAATTTAATGAGTGGCTTCAAGCCTTTAGCGACTATTGATCTTTCTGCTTCATCAATGATCTCAAAGAAGGTTAAACCGGTTAATGGATCTGTGTTTTTGTTAACAGTAATACCCTCAACAAAATCAACAAAAATCACTTGTCCAGATTGCTCTGCAATGATTGGGTGCGTGTGCGGATCCCAATCTGCAATTTTATCTTTCGCCTTAACACTACCACCGTCTTTAATGTGAACAATCGCACCGTATGGAACCTTGTAGCGCTCTCTTTCTTGACCTTGTTCATTACGAATGGACATTTCTGATGAACGAGATACCACTACCAAGTCTCCATTAATGTTGGTAATAAATTTCATGTTTTCAAGATGAACCACACCATCAATATTAACGTTAATACTGTTAACCGCTGTTGACGCAGAAGCCGCGCCACCAATGTGGAACGTACGCATGGTTAACTGAGTACCAGGCTCGCCAATCGATTGTGCTGCAATGACGCCCACGGCTTCACCCACGCCAATCTTATGGCCACGTGCCATGTCGTTGCCATAACAAGATGCACACACGCCATAGCCAGTATCACAAGTAATGGTAGAACGAACCTTAATGAATTCAATGCCTAATTCGTTAATTTTGTCTGAATCGTTTAATGAGATTAAATGACCTTTTTCTAAGAAAACTTTCTTAGACTCCGGCATTAACACCTCTCCCACAGTAACACGACCAAGTACTGCATCGCCTAAAGTTTGTACGATGTTGCCACCTTCAATCACTGCCTTCATGATCAAACCATTTTCAGTACCACAATCTTCTTCAGTCACCACTAAGTCTTGACCAACATCAACCAAACGACGTGTTAAATAGCCTGAATTAGCTGTTTTTAGTGCTGTATCGGCCAAACCTTTACGAGCACCGTGCGTTGAAATAAAGTATTGCATGTTATTCAAACCTTCACGGAAGTTTGAAGTAATTGGCGTTTCAATGATGGACCCATCTGGCTTAGCCATTAGACCACGCATACCAGCTAACTGACGAATCTGTGCTGGAGAGCCTCTAGCCCCTGAATCAGCCATCATGTAAATTGAGTTAAACGATGGTTTCTTTTCAGTTTTTCCTTGTGCGTCTGTCGTTTCTTCAAAACCCACTTCGTCCATCATGGCTTTTGCTACTTTCTCCGAAGTGCGTGACCAGATATCAATCACTTTGTTATAACGCTCACCATCCGTTACCACGCCCGATGCAAACTGCTGTTGCACGTCTTTTACTTGCGCTTCTGCCTCTTCGATCATACCTGCTTTAGTGCTAGGAATAATCATGTCATTTGAGCAAAATGAAATGCCTGATTTAGTTGAATACTGGAAACCCATGTACATCATCTGATCGGCAAAAATAACCGTTTCTTTTAATTCTTGAGAACGGTAACAAACGTGAATCAAATTCGAAACTACTTTTTTGGTAATGGCTTCGTTGATTAAATCAAACGATAAACCGGCCGGTAAGATTCTTGAAAAAATTGCACGGCCAACCGTGGTGTCAACAATGCGTGTTGAACTTGGCTGGTATTTTTTATCAACTTTTTCATAGTCTTGAATACGCAATTTAACTTGCGCATGTAAAGTTGTTGCACCTGACTCATAAGCATTCAATGCTTCAGTAGCGTTGGCAAAAATCATACCTTCGCCTTGTTGATTCACCATCTCGCGTGTCATGTAGTACAAGCCCAAAATTACGTCTTGTGAAGGCACAATAATCGGATCACCACTAGCAAGGTGCAATACGTTGTTAGAGGCTAACATTAATGTTCTTGCCTCGAGTTGTGCTTCTTCAGATAATGGCACGTGTACCGCCATCTGGTCACCATCAAAGTCAGCATTAAATGCACCACAAACTAATGGGTGTAACTGAATCGCCTTACCTTCAATCAATAACGGCTCAAACGCCTGAATACCTAAACGGTGCAAAGTTGGTGCACGATTAAGTAATACTGGATGCTGGTGCACTACTTTTTCTAAAATATCCCAAACTTCTGGTGTTTCCATCTCAACCAGTTTTTTAGCGGCTTTGATCGTAGAAGCCAAACCTTGAGTTTGCAAACGATTATAAATAAATGGCTTAAATAATTCTAATGCCATTTTCTTTGGTAAGCCACATTGGTGAAGCTTAAGATAAGGACCACAAACAATAACTGAACGACCCGAATAATCCACTCGTTTACCGAGTAAGTTTTGACGGAATCGACCTTGCTTACCTTTAATCATATCTGCGATTGATTTTAATGGACGACGGTTGTTGCCCATTACTGCACGACCACGACGACCATTGTCAATCAATGAGTCCACAGCTTCTTGAAGCATGCGTTTTTCATTACGAACAATAATTTCTGGTGCATCTAATTCCAATAAACGACCTAAACGGTTGTTACGATTGATTACACGACGGTACAAATCATTCAGATCAGAAGTTGCGAAACGACCACCATCAAGTGGCACCAAAGGTCTTAAATCAGGTGGAAGAATTGGCAATACATTAAGTACCATCCACTCAGGTTTATTACCCGATTGAATTAATGAATCAATTAACTTAAGGCGCTTATTGTATTTCTTAAGCTTAGTCTGGCTCTTTGTATTTAAACTGTCTTCACGTAAATTAGCGGCTTCTTTTTCAAGCTGCATTTCTTTTAAAACGTCTTGAATGGCTTCTGCACCCATCTTCGCTTCAAACTCATCATCGCCAAATTCGTCCAATGCATCAAAGTACATTTCCTCGGTTAATAACTGTTTGTGAACCAATGGTGTTGAGCCTGGATCAGTGACTAAAAATGCTTCAAAATACAACACACGCTCAATGTCTTTAAGTGTCATATCCATGAGCAAGCCTAAACGTGAAGGTAGAGACTTTAAATACCAAATGTGTGCAACCGGTGCGGCTAATTCAATGTGTCCCATGCGCTCACGACGCACCTTAGAGAACGTCACTTCAACGCCACATTTTTCACACACTACGTTACGGAATTTCATGCGCTTGTATTTACCACACAAACATTCAAAATCTTTCATTGGACCAAACACTTTGGCACAGAATAAACCTTCTCTTTCAGGCTTAAAAGTACGATAGTTAATGGTTTCAGGTTTTTTTACCTCACCAAAGGACCATGAACGAATCTTCTCAGGAGAAGCCAGTCCAACTCGAATCGCATCAAAATCTTGTTCTTTATTTTGTTGTTTTAAAATTTGTAATAAATCTTTCATCGGATTCTCCTAATTAATGTTGCTCAAGTTCAACGTCAATACCCAGTGAACGGATCTCTTTCACCAGTACGTTGAATGATTCTGGCATCACTGATTCTGTCAGGTTCACACCATCAACAATACTCTTGTACATTTTCGCACGACCGGCAACGTCATCTGATTTCACCGTTAGCATTTCACGCAACGTGTGTGCTGCGCCATAAGCTTCAAGCGCCCAAACTTCCATCTCACCGAAACGTTGACCACCAAACTGTGCTTTACCACTAAGCGGTTGCTGAGTAACTAATGAATAAGGACCTGTTGAACGTGCGTGCATCTTATCGTCAACCAAGTGGTTAAGTTTCAGCATGTGCATGTAACCAACCGTTACAAGGCGATCAAACGCCTCACCCGTGCGACCATCGTAAAGTTGCTCTTGGCCTGACTCTGGTAAATCGGCTAACTTAAGTAACGACTTAATGTCGTCTTCCTTAATGCCATCAAACACTGGGGTTGCCATTGGTACACCGCCACGTAGGTTTCTTGCCAATTCAATGATTTCTTCATCACTAAACGAATTAAAGTCTTCTTTCTTACCGTAAGAATTGTAAACCTTATCTAAGAAAGCCCTGATTTCTTTAACCATGGTTTTCTTCTGCTCGTCTAACATTACAGCAATCTTATGACCCAAGCCTTTAGCTGCATAACCTAAATGAACTTCCAATACTTGGCCTACGTTCATACGCGATGGTACGCCTAATGGGTTAAGCACTACATCGACGGTAGAACCATCTTCAAGGTACGGCATGTCTTCAATTGGAGACACTCGAGAGATTACACCTTTGTTACCGTGACGACCCGCCATCTTGTCACCCACTTGGAGTGTTTTACGTGTGGCCACATAAACTTTAACCATTTTCATAACGCCCGGTGGTAATTCTGCACCCTCTTCAATCTTAGCGCGCTCTTCTTCGAAGAACTTGTCAAACTCAACTTGCTTAGCCTTCGCTTGCTTAACAAGCGCTGCCACTTCTTTATTCACCGCTGCATCTTCAACTTTAAGCTTCGCAATGTCAGAATTATCTAATGGCTTCATTGTTTTGGCGTTAAGTTTATCACCGGCTTTAATATTACCAACACCCTTAGTAACGGTATTACCCGAAAGCTTAAGGCGAACTCGGCGGTAAATATCGCCATCAATAATACCAAATTCATCATCGATGTCTTTTCTGATCTTAGCCAAGCGATCTTCATCAATGCTCAATGCTCTTGAATCTTTTTCAACACGGTCACGGGTAAAGACTTGAACGTCGATAACCACACCGGATTTTGATGCACCAATGCGCAATGAGGAATCTTTAACATTATTGGCCTTTTCACCAAAAATGGCACGTAATAATTTCTCTTCTGGAGAGAGGACAGTTTCACTCTTAGGCGTTACTTTGCCTACCAAGATGTCACCACCCTTAACACGGGCACCTACGTAAACCACACCAACTTCATCAAGCTTAGCTAGTGCTGATTCGCTTACGTTTGGAATGTCGGCAGTAATCTCTTCTGGGCCTAATTTAGTATCACGAGAATAAGCGGTTAATTCTTCAATGTGAATAGTTGTGTAGCGATCTTCTTGCACCACTCTTTCTGAAATTAAAATTGAATCCTCAAAGTTATAACCATTCCATGGCATGAAGGCAATCTTCATGTTTTGACCTAATGCCAACTCACCTAAATCAGTTGAAGGGCCATCAGCTAATACATCACCAATTGCAACTTTATCACCCGTGTTTACCAAAGGTTTTTGGTTAATACAAGTATTTTGATTAGAACGAGAATATTTAGTTAAATTATAAATATCAACACCTAACTCGCCTGCTTTGGCTTGCTTTGAATCCACTCGAATTACAATACGAGAAGCGTCCACTGCTTCAACCACACCGCCGTGTTTGGCTGTCACGCAAACGCGTGAATCGGTTGCCACAACGCGCTCAATACCAGTACCTACCAATGGCTTTTCAGCACGCAATACAGGCACAGCTTGGCGTTGCATGTTTGAACCCATCAGTGCACGGTTTGCATCATCATGCTCCAAGAATGGAATCAGTGACGCTGCCACGGATGAAATCTGCTTAGAGTCAATGTCGATCAAGGTAACGTCTTCAGAATTCACTAATACAAACTCGTTTTTACGACGACATGGAATCAGATTGTCCATCAGTTGACCTTTACTACTTACTGCAGCATTGGCTTGTGCAATCGTGTGCTCAAGCTCGTCAATCGATGAAACGTAAATAATTTCATCGGTTACTTTTCCGTCTTTAACCACTTGATACGGAGTCTCTAAGAAGCCGTAATTATTGGTTTTAGCATATACTGCCAAAGTGTTGATCAAGCCAATGTTTGGACCTTCCGGTGTTTCAATCGAGCACAAACGGCCGTAATGCGATGGATGCACGTCACGCACTTCGAAGCCAGCACGTTCACGCGTTAAACCACCTGGACCCAGCGCCGAAATACGGCGCTTATGAGTCACACCCGATAAAGGATTTACCTGATCCATAAACTGTGAAAGTTGAGACGAACCAAAGAACTCTCTAACGGCTGCCGATACTGGCTTAGAATTAATCAAATCTTGTGGCGTTAATTCATCCGTTTCAGCTAAATTAAGACCTTCTCTTACGGCTTTTTCAACACGCACCAAACCAATTCTAAATTGGTTTTCAATCATCTCACCAATGGCTCGAACACGACGATTGGCCAAAGTATCAACGTCATCAACGCTGTCATTACCATTTTTAATATTAATTAACAACTTAAGGACACTAATGATGTCATCGTTAGTTAATACGTGTTCACCCGTTTCTGACTTAATGCCTAAACGGCGATTAAGTTTCATGCGGCCCACTTTAGACAGATCGTAACGATCGTTCTTAAAGAATAAGTTGTTGAACAATAAGTTAACCGCGTCTTCTGTTGCAGGCTCACCCGGACGCATTACATGGTAAATGGACATACGAGCTTCCAACTCAGTTTGAGTCTCATCAAGACGCAACGTGTCTGAAATGTAAGCACCACCTTCAGATTCATTAATATAAAGAATTTCGATTTTTTTAACTTTATTAGTACCAAGTGCTTCTAGCACCTCTTCAGAAATCACAGTATTAGCTGCAAACAAGATTTCACCAGTTTCTTTATCGATTAAATCTTCTGAAATTACCTTATCTAATAAATACTCAAGTGGAGCATTGATTGATTTAACCTTGGATTTTTCTAAAATTTTTGTGTGTTTAGCCGTAATACGACGACCTTTTTCAACAACAACATCTTTGCCAGAAATAATATCAAATTCTGCAATCACACCACGTAATTTTTCAGCTGATAAACCTACATCGCAAGATTTTGCTTTTAACTTAACGTTCACTTTTCCAAAAAAAGTATCAAGAATCTCGCTACCATTAAGGCCCATTGCACGCAACAATGTAGTTACTGGTAATTTTCTACGGCGATCAATTCTAGCGTATAAGTGTTCGTGATGATCAAATTCAAAATCCAACCATGAACCACGGTAAGGAATAACGCGTGATGAGAATAAAATCTTACCCGAAGAGTGTGTTTTTCCCTTATCGTGTTCAAAAATAACACCTGGGGATCTGTGTAGTTGCGACACCACAACACGTTCTGTGCCATTAATTACAAACGTACCGGTTTCGGTCATTAATGGTAATTGGCCTAAATAAACATCTTCTTCAATAATTTGTTTAACTCGGCGTTTTTTCTTTAAGGTTGAACCATTCTTATCAAATAAAACTAAATTAAGCTTAACGCGCAAAGTTGAGGCAAAAGTTACGCCACGCAACTTACACTCTTTAACGTTAAATTTAGGTTCTTGTAATTCGTAATCAACGTATTCAATTTCTGCATAGCCATTAACCGCTGTTATCGGGAAAACTGATTGAAATACTCCGTGTAAACCAACATCTTTTTTATTTTTTTCACCGGCTTGGATAAAACCATTGAATGAGTCGATCTGGATAGCCAGTAAATCTGGTTCAGTTAAAATTGATTCTCTTGAACCAAAATTATTTCTAATTCGCTTTTTTTCAGTGAATGAATAAGCCATGAATACCTCGCATTAATTGATTATTACTTATAAGAATTTCTTCTTACATTAAAAACACCAAAATCCCCTTGTGGGGATTTTGGGTAATACACAGAACTAATTACTTAAGTTCTACGCTAGCACCTGCTTCTTCAAGCTGCTTCTGAATTTCCTCAGCTTCAGCTTTAGATGCGCCTTCTTTGATAACCGCATCTGCAGATTCAACCATGTCTTTAGCCTCTTTAAGACCTAAACCAGTGATTGAACGTACTGCCTTAATAACAGCAACTTTCTTTTCACCGAACGATGTCAATACAACATTGAATTCAGACTGCTCTTCTGCTGCGCCGCCAGCATCTGCTGCTGCCGCTGCTGGTGCTGCTGCCGCTGCCGCTGCTGATACACCAAACTTCTCTTCCATTGCTGAAACTAATTCAACAACATTCATTACAGACATGTCTGCAATTGCATTTAAAATATCGTCATTTGATAATGCCATGATATTTACTCCTTTTTTTATTTATTATTGTTTTTGGTCACGAACTGCCGCTACCACTCGAGTTACTTTTGTTGGAACTTCATTCAAAGTTCTTGCTAGTTTCTCTACCGGTGCTAACATGAGTGCCATAACCAGACTGATCGCTTGATCTTTCGTTGGTAAGTCTGCAATACGTTTAAGCTGATCTGCATCTACAAATTCACCTGAAACGCCCAAACCTTTAACGACTAAATCTTCATTTTCTTTAACAAAGTTTTTGAAAACTCGTGCTACTGCGCCTGGGTCTTCTTGCGAAAAACCAAGGATTACAGGCCCACTAAGTACCGGTAATACACACTCACACGTTGTCTTCGCTAATGCTATTTTTGCTAATGTATTTTTTACTACACGTAAAGTTACATCGGCATCCAGTGCATTGGCACGAAGATCAGTCATTTGTTCAACACTTAATCCGCGATACTCGGCCACGCCAACAGAAATTGCACTATCTGCTAGTGAATTTACTTGTTCGACAACAACCTTTTTTGCTTCAAGATTTAGAGCCATTTGCCTCTCCTGAACAGTTTAAAAAAGAAAGTTATATTTATAACTTTCGCCACAGAGTATTCACATACCCTCTACATAGGCAGACCAGAAAACCGATCAATTAAACAAACACACCAGAAGGAATGTTTGCACCCATGGTCTTTGAGGTCAGTCAGAATAAATCTGAGACCCAAAGAATTCTTTTTAGTGAATGGTTAAATATCCACTGATGCTAAATCAACACTTAGACCTGGGCCCATGGTTGAAGAAACATTCATTTTTTTGAAATAAACACCCTTAGCCGAGCTAGGTTTTGCTTTTTTCAACGCTTCTAACAAAGCATCAATATTTTGTGCCAATGCTTTCGCATCAAACGATGCCTTGCCAACACCCGCATGAATAATGCCTGCCTTATCTGCACGATAGCGCACTTGGCCTGCTTTGGCATTATTAACAGCCGTTGCTACGTCTGGCGTTACTGTGCCTACTTTTGGATTAGGCATTAAACCACGTGGACCCAGTACCTGACCCAAACGACCAACCACGCCCATAGCATCAGGTGAAGCAATGACTACGTCATAATTAAGATCACCATCTTGCATTGATTTCATTAAATCTTCCATGCCAACCACATCGGCACCCGCTGCTTCAGCTTTAGCCACGTTATCACCTTGAGTGAATACCGCAACGCGTACTGTCTTTCCAGTACCGTTTGGCAACACCACTGCGCCACGCACATTTTGATCTGATTTTTTAGAATCAATACCTAAATTAATACTTACATCAACCGATTCATCAAACTTAGCGCTTGCGCACTCTTTTAATAAGTTTAGCGCATCATCCATTGAATAACGCTTTTCAGAATCAACTTTAGTTGAATTGTTTTTTTGTTTTTTTGTTAACTTAGTCATCTGCTCAACCCTCCACTTCAATACCCATTGAACGGGCTGTACCAGCAATAACATTAACCGCTGCATCCATATCATTTGCATTAAGATCTTTCATCTTAATGGCTGCAACCTCTTCAAGTTGTGCGCGAGTAATCTTACCCACTTTATCAGTGTGTGGCACACCAGAACCTTTCTTAATACCAGTCACTTTTAAAATTAATAGTGCTGCTGGTGGTGTTTTGGTAATAAAAGTAAAACTACGATCGTTATAAACCGTAATCACTACTGGCACTTTCATGCCTTTATCGATGTCTTGTGTTTGTGCGTTAAACGCTTTACAAAAATCCATAATGTTCACACCATGTTGACCTAATGCAGGACCTACCGGTGGTGAAGGATTCGCTTCTTGCGCTGGAATCTGCAGCTTAATATAAGATTCAATTTTTTTAGCCATTTTTCTTCCTTGAGGGGTTAACCTCGTTTTTGGGTACAAGCGCCTATTCGGCTCCCCTGTTAAATCACAATCCTAGAAAAAACTCTAGGGTTGCTTTTTTTAAGTTTTCGCTACTTGAGAAAACTCTAACTCTACTGGAGTCGTGCGTCCAAAAATTAACACCTCAACTTTCAATAAATTCTTTTCATAATCAACCGATTCAACTGTTCCAGTAAATTCGTTAAACGGTCCATCAGTCACTAAAATTTCTTCGCCAGGCTGATAAGCCACTTTAGGTTTCGGCTTGTCTGCACCTTCTTGCACGCGCGCCATAATCTTATCCACTTCGCGCTGTGTAATTGGCGAAGGCTTACCCGATGAACCGCCGATAAAACCAATCACGTTATTAGTGTTCTTAACCAACAGCCAACTTGGCTCGGTTAATTCCATACTTACCAACATATAACCCGGGAAAAACTTACGCTCAGCCGTTTTCTTTTGTCCGTCTTTTAACTCAACCACCTGCTCAGTAGGAATCATGACATCGCCAACGATATCTTCTAACCCTTCTCTAGCAACCGCTTCTTCAATTGCTATTTTAACTTTGGCTTCATAACCACTTCTTGCATGAAGCACGTACCATCTTTTAGACATTTAAATCCTTTAGTTCGTTAGTAACTGGACAGCCCAGGTAAAAAATGCATCTACAATCCATAAGAAAATCGCAACAATTACTACTGCTACCATAATCATTCCCGTTGTTTTTACAGTTTCTTCTCGATTTGGCCAAACAACTTTTCGTAATTCAATCTTGGTCTCTTTAAAAAAAGCATTTAATCGAATGCCTTGCGGTGATTTTAAAAATACAAAACTAGCCAACACTAAACCAACAAGTAAAAACAACACCTTGTACAGCGTTGTGTTTAACTTTAACGGGTCTAAATAGAACAGCACAAGAGCACCAATCACAATCAGGATTGATATACTCATTCCCAGTGATGATTCTTTTGCTTGACTCTCTATATTCTTACTCACATTACACCCTTCATATGGCAGGCAAGGAGGGACTCGAACCCCCAACCAACGGTTTTGGAGACCGCCACTCTACCAATTGAGCCACTTGCCTAAATACTCTAAAAGGCTCAGACAATTTTGCCTGAGCCAAACTTCATTCTTATAAATTACGCCGTCACCTTAGAAACAACACCCGCACCTACGGTACGGCCACCTTCTCTGATTGCAAATCTTAAACCTTCTTCCATCGCAATCGGTGCTAACAGTTCAATGTCCATCTTAACGTTGTCAC
>Ga0257121_1000196_pt1 | contig 53929 bp, 55 predicted proteins | sample SI106_100metaG_FD_190180 | JGI IMG/M metagenome (GOLD analysis project Ga0257121, IMG submission 190180) | Marine microbial communities from Saanich Inlet, British Columbia, Canada - SI106_100 | ecosystem: Environmental > Aquatic > Marine > Inlet | place: Canada: British Columbia | collected...
TGGGCTGAGCGAGGATTATTTGTTCCTGAATTTGATGAAACCTTATTTAATCTAGAAATAAACCAAATATCAGAACCAGTGAAAACCCAATTTGGATACCACATAATCCAACTTAATGAATTAAAAGCAGGTATTCAGCAAAATTTTGAAGATATTGAATATGATCTTCGCTTCGAATACTCAAGACTGCTTGCAGAAGAAACATTATTTGATTTGGCTGGCCAAATGGATGATTTATCATTGCAAGCATTTAATGAATTAGACAGCGTGGCATTAAAACTAGAGTTACCGATCCAAGTAATGAATGCGGTTACTAGAAATAGTTCTACATTACTCAATGAAGACCCTGAGTTAATCCAATTGCTTTTTAATCCAGTCTCGATCGAACAAACAGAGAATACACCTGTTTTTGAAATTAATAACACAATATTAGTAGCGAGAGTTGCAGAACATAGGTTGCCTATGATCAAGGAATATTCATTGGTTAAAGATCAAATTGTTTCTTTTCTTGAGAAAGAAATGGCAACAAAGTTAGCAGGCGATTATGCAAATAAAATTCTTCAAGATTTTTCAGAATTTTCCAGTTTTGAAAAATTAGCTGAAGACAACAGTTTAGAGGTCATAGGGTTTGATTCAGTTTTACGATCAAATACTGATATTCCTTCCTCATTACTTGATCCTATATTTAAATTTTCAAAACAGGATATTGAAAATAATAAAGTAATTGATGTTCAAGATTCTGAGAATATTTATCTAATTAAGTTAACTGAAATCAATCCTGGGAAATTAGAAAAATTCAGCGATGAAGAGAGAACTGCTGGGAAACAACAGATATCAGAAGAAATAGGATCTTCTGAGTTGGATGCTTTTGCTGAAACATTAAGAGAGAATGCAACAGTTGTAGTGGATGATAAGCTCTATAATGATCTATACGATCTTTAATGTAGAACCGACTTAATTTGTTTCGAAGGTCATTCCTAAATTTCTATAACCCGCATCGACATAGATTGTTTCACCTGTAATGCCAGCAGAAAGATCAGAGGATAAAAACGCAGCGGTATTACCCACATCTTGAATCGTTACATTTCTTCTCAATGGAGTGATGGATTCAACATGTTTGAGAAGACCTCTAAAACCACTAACACCTGATGCGGCAAGTGTCTTTATAGGGCCTGCTGAAATTGCATTGACTCTAATCGTGTCTGGACCTAGATCCGCTGCTAAGAACCTTACATTTGCCTCTAAACTCGCTTTGGATGGACCCATAACATTGTAGTTAGGAATTGATTTAATGGCTCCTAGATAAGACATGGTGATCAAAGAAGCATTATTATTGAGCATGTGTCTTGCTTCTCTTGCCATTGCAGCAAAGCTATAGCTGCTAATTTGATGAGCTGTATTAAAGCCTTCGCGTGTGACGGAATCAATATAAGATCCTTGAAGTTCCTCAGATGGAGCAAAAGCAATTGAATGGATTAAGATATCAAAGTGTTGCCATTCGCTTTTCAAGCTCTTAAAAGCATTTTTAATCTCTTCATCACTTGAAACATCTAATGGAATAACAATATTGGAATTGAAGGTTTCTGCAAATTTTTCCACTCTTGGTTTTAGCTTTTCATTTTGGTAAGTGAATGCAAGCTGAGCACCTTCTCGATGCAGGCATTCCGCTATACCATACGCAATAGATCGTTTACTCGCTATTCCTGTCACTAATGCTTTTTTTCCATCTAGAAAACCCATACTGTCTCCCCAAAATATAGTGTAATATTTAATTAAATAATTTTATTTTATCTACTAAATACTATTATATTTTACATTAAAATAAACTAAGCAATTACTTAATCTTAATGAGAAAGAATGAAACAAGTTGATATCTATACCGATGGCGCATGTCGAGGGAACCCTGGTCCAGGCGGATGGGGTGTTTTATTGATCAATAAAACAAATGAAAAAGAACTCTTTGGCGGAGACGCAGATACCACAAATAATAAAATGGAAATGATGGCCGCAATTAAAGCTTTAGAATCACTCAAAGAGTCTTGCCAAGTTAATCTTTATTCAGACTCTAAATATGTTGTGCGTGGAATCACAGAATGGATTAAAAAGTGGAACGTCAATAATTTTAAGAATGCTAAGAAGAAACCAGTTTCAAATGCTGAACTTTGGATACAACTTGATGCATTAAATGCAAAACATCAAGTCAAATGGATATGGGTCAAGGGTCACTCAGGAGATCCTGGAAATGAACGTGCTGATAGTCTTGCCAATAAAGGGTTGGATTTATTCTTGAGTAAAACATGAGACAAATTTTTCTTGATACAGAAACCACTGGGCTTTCAGCAGCGAAAGGCCATCGGATAATAGAAATTGGAGCCGTTGAAATAATTGATAGAAGATTAACTGGCAATGATTATCAAACTTATCTAAACCCTGAAAGAAAAATAGATCCAGGGAGTATTAACATCCACGGAATTACCAATGAATTTATTTCTGATAAGCCTCTTTTTAAAGAAATTCTAAAAGATCTTCTAAGTTATATCAGTGATTCTGAAATCATTATGCACAACGCGCCATTTGACACATCATTCTTAGATAATGAATTCTCACTTGCTGGCATGCAAAAGAAATTAGTTGATCTATGCAGTATTCAAGATTCATTAGTAATAGCTAGAGAAATGCATCCAGGCAAGAGAAATAGTTTGGATGCATTATGCACAAGGTACGATGTGGATACTTCAAGTAGAGACGTTCATGGCGCCCTTATCGATGCAAAATTATTAGCAAATGTATACTTGTTAATGACTGGCGGACAAGTTGGTTTTTTTGGTGATCAACAATCATCAAACGATCATCAAGAAAATAATGTAACTCATTTTGATTATTCAAAAAGAAGCATAATAAAAGTCAAAGCCAAAAAAGATGATTTAGAAAGTCATAAAAACTATATTCAAAGGTTATCAAAGAACACCAAAAAAAGCTGAAATGGTAGAATAAAATACTGGTTTTATATTAGAATAGTCTTTTCTAAATTGGAGTAATGAATGGAAGCTGGACATACACTAGTAATGAATGATGGAATGATGATTTCGGGAATTATCCTTGCACTAAGTTTTATTGGCATATTCACAGAGACTCTGCATGGTTTTCATAGGGTAAAAGTTGCCATGCTTGGCGCAGCAGTAATGCTTGTAGTTGGTCAATCATATGGTTTTTATTCACCAGAAGGTGCTTTTGAAGCGGTAGATTGGAATGTAGTCTTTCTTCTTGGTGCAATGATGGCAGTAGTTGCAATAATGATTAATTCTGGAGGATTTGAAGTACTTGCCGCCAATATTGGTAAAATTGCTAAGGGAAGGCAATATATGCTCCTAGCAATGCTTGGAACGGCTGTGACAGTGATATCACTATTACTTGATAATGTTACTACTGTAGTTATTTTCGGTCCATTGATTGTTCTAATTTGTCAAAAAATGAAGGTGTCAGCAATACCCTACCTAATGGCTGCAGCACTTTTATCTGATACAGGTGGAGTCGCCACATTAGTAGGTGACCCGCCAAATTTAATGATTGGTTCTGCTTTTGATATCGCATTTATGCCATTCGCATACAAGATGTTCCCAATCGTTTTTATTGCATGGATAGCGACACTAATTTTTATGAAATATCTATTCAAAGATGAGTTGGCAATAGTACCAGAAGGAAAATTTGAAGATTCTATCCCATATAAGGATAAGGGTCTTTGGTATAAAGCTGTAGCAGTATTGGGTTTAATGGTAATATTTTTCATTATTCATAATACTATTCATTGGGAACCATGGATGGTAGCTGGAACTGGTCTAATACTCCTGACAATTCTTGCTAAAGAAATTGAATTCGAGGATGTGATGACGAATATGACTCATGAAATACCTCTCCTAATGTTCTTTGTGGCACTATTTATGCTTGTCGGTGGTGTAGAAGGAAGCAAATTTCTAGAGTACCTAGGTCAATACTTAATCCCATTATTAATTGACCCTATTAGTGGTGATGTAATTCAGGAGAATTTCATGATTACTTGCATTGCTTTGATGTGGGTAGCAGCTATTATGTCAGCGGCTATTGATAACATTCCATTTACTGCTGCCATGATTCCAATTATAGCTTCCTTAGAAGCTATCGGTGTTAATATAGCAGCACTATGTTGGTGTCTTGCATTAGGTGTTGGTATGGGTGGAAATGGAACACATATTGGATCAACAGCGAATGTATACATTGTTACGGTTTCTGAAAAGTTAGCCAAAAAAACAGGCAACCCAGACATGGCAATTACACCTCTAATATGGGCTAAAAAGGGATTACCTGTTATGTTGTTAACGTTAGTGATATGCACTATCGTCATGTACACATTTTTTGATTATTATTCTCAACCTTTAGGAGGCTAAGAATTATGCAAGAGAAGAATAAAGGTTGGAGTACAGTCAAGGAAGATGAAAGATACGTCGTCACAGATAATAATCTATTAAAAAATCTTGTAGCTAGTGCTACTTATTTAAATCCAGATAAGAGTACCAGTGGCCACAAGCATCCTGGTCAAGAAGAGGTGTATGTCTTTATGACAGGAACTGGAAAAATGGAAATTGACGATAGAACCTTTGAGGTCAAACCAGGCGATGTTGTTTTAATTGAGGATGGGGAATTTCATCGTGTCCATAATGATGGGAATGAAATACTTGAATTTGTCTGTGTCTTCGATGGCAAAAGATCTCACTAGAAATATTAAAGATTTTATAAAATAAGTTTATCTTTAAATGGATTGTTTTAAAGCATACGATATTCGAGGAAGAATTCCTTCAGAATTAAACGAATCTATTGCCTATAGAATTGGTGTTGCTGTTGCTGATTATTTTAACGCTTCCACCATAGTGATTGGCTATGATGTCAGGCCATCATCCATAGATATTTTCAATGCTCTTTCCCAAGGGCTTGCTTCGAGGAATTGTAGGATATTTAATATTGAATTATGCGGTACAGAAGAAATCTATTTTGCTACGAATTTTCTCAATACAGATGCCGGTATTATGATTACAGCCAGCCACAATCCATCCGATTATAATGGGCTGAAAATAGTAGGCTCCAAAGCAAAACCAATTAGTATGGACAGTGGTCTGGATGAGATTATGTCATTAACAGAAAAGGCTGTATATGTTGATAATAATGAGTTTGTGGAGCTTACCAAAAAAGACATTCGTTCTGATTATATAAACAAAGTTCTTTCCTTCGTGGATATCAATAAAATCAATCCATTGAAGGTAGTCTTTAATGCTGGCAACGGTTGTGCAGGTCCAGTGATTAATGATATGCAGAAACTACTCCCAATAGATTGTATTAAGATAAACAATGAACCAGATGGAAGTTTTCCTAGTGGAATACCCAATCCATTGTTATTGGAGAACAGACAAGTTACTTCAGATGCTGTCATTGCTAACAATGCAGATCTTGGTATTGCTTGGGATGGTGATTTTGATCGTTGTTTCTTTTTTGATGAGAGTGGTAATTTTGTAGACAACTATTACCTAATAGGTCTTCTATCAGAAAAGCTTCTGGCTAATCATCCTAATAGCTCAATTGTCCATGATCCAAGACTGGTCTGGAATACTCAAGAAGATGTGAAGAAAAACTTAGGGGTTCCCATGCTTTCAAAAGCAGGTCATTCTTTTATTAAAGAAGTGATGAGAGAGAACAATGCCATCTATGGTGGAGAAATGAGTGGACATCATTATTTTAGAGATTTTTATTACAGTGATAGCGGAATGATTCCTTGGTTATTATTACTGCAGAGTATTTCAGAATCTGGTAAAACACTTTCAGAATTGGTAAGTGAAAGGGTGAGTAAATTCCCTATTAGTGGGGAAATCAATACAACAGTAGCAAATCCTCAACAACTGTTGGAAACAATAAAGAACCATTATCAACAATATGATCCAGCTATCGATGATCTTGATGGCTATAGTTTTGATTTTAAGACTTGGCGTTTCAACCTAAGAATGTCAAACACGGAACCGCTTGTTCGATTGAATGTTGAATCCAGAGAGAATCAAAAATTAATGGAAGAGAAAACTAAAGAAATACTAGGATTAATTGATCAGCATAAGTAGTCGTTTTTATTTAATCTCCTCTAATTCTTTTAGATATAATTTTCTCATAAATGGAATCATTAGTAATACTGGGACACCCAGTATAAAAGGAACAAGTGCCATTGAATAACGAACACCTTCTACACCAAATACATAGTCATTAAGAATACCTATTGCAGTGGGACCTAAGAGTAATCCTGTAATACTGATACACATTAGATAGAAAGCAACTGAGACGCCTCTGATATTTGATGGGACAATTCTTAGTAAGGCTATCAATGCACTGGAAGAAGTAAGTGCTATGCCGATCAAATTTATACCTAATAGTACAAAGCAGACGGTCGGATTTGGCATTAATGGAGCTATGATTGCAGTAGGGACTAAGATAATAGCACCTAATATTACAACCCTTAATCCGCCGTCTTCATAACCTTTTTTTCTTAAGTAGTCAGCCAGCCAGCCAGCTGTATTATTTGAGATAGGACCTAAACATAATAAGAGCAATCCATTAATTAAAGCATATTGAGATGGGGCCATACCCCATGTCCTTTCAAACATAGGAGCGAGCCATGCTTGCGAGTAAGCAATAACAGTCATTACACAGGCTGGTAATATGAAACTGCACATAGCACTAGCTTTTGAATAGAAATACTTAAGCGCTTCTACTATTGTTGGTTTTTCTTCGTTCTCTAAATTAGGATCTATTTTTCTCGGTGGTTCTTTTAAAAAATAAACAAAAATAGCTAATAATATTCCTGGAAAGCCAACAAGAATAAAAGCAAGTTGCCAAGGTGCTATATCGCCTATCAAAGGGATTTGAATTGAATCAATAGACTGAGACCAAATGAGAACCGCCGCACCTGAAAGATATGCAATCGCAGGTCCAAATGACATACCCATGGTGTAAAAACCAATCGGTCTTCCTCTATTTTTTTCAGGAAAGCTATCAGTAATCATTGATAAAGCACAAGGACTAAGTGTTGCCTCTCCTATACCCACTGTCATTCTGGCTAAGAATAGGTGGCTGAATTTTTGAGCAAACCCAGATGCAACAGTAGCTAGCGACCAAATAAAAATCCCAATGGAAACAATGGATACTCGCTTTACTCGATCAGCTAGATAGCCTAATGGAAGACCCATAGTGGCATAAAAAATAGCGAAAGCAGGTCCTAATAGCAATCCCATTTGAGTATCACTCAGTCCGAGATCTGCTTTAATTGGATCAATGAGTAGACCTAAAATATATCGATCAATAAAAGAAAACATATAAGCCATAGTCATTAAAAGCACCATGTACCATGCATAGGATTTTTTAGCATAAGGATTTTGATTATTTATGGATTCATTATTCATTTATTATCCTTTTCTATTTTATAGATTACGATCAAGTTACCGTCATCATCTAAAATACCAATTTCTCTTCCTTCTCTTCCATCATGTGTGACGAGTTTTTCTTCTCTGTAGATTTTAAAATTATTCTCCAATGCTTTATTCAGAATAACATCCACATCTACAACCTCAATGACAATTGCAGATCGTCTGGGATGAGAAGCTTTTGCTAAACTATTTTTACCTAATTCAGTAAGCGCCATGACCCTGGGTTGATTTTCATAACTGAGAAGGACGAAATTTAATTTAATGCTTCGATCAATTTCAAAAACATCATAAGAGTAAGAATCTTCTTCTGATTCTTTGATTAGATCCACTGTCATGCCTAATATATCTCGATAAAGCACTAACGCTCTGTCTAAGTCTGAGACTAGAAAATTAGCTCTTTGAAATCTCATTATTTATCTCCTAGAATCCTAATTTATTCTTTGGTTAACTTCATAGAAATAGCCATCTGGATCAAACAAAGACATTCCAAGGAAGTCAATCATATTTCCTGTAGCGCCTCTAACAGACCATTCATGTGGATGACTGTGGATATTAGTATTAAGCTTCAAGGCTTGTGCATAGAGACTTTGAACATCCTTGGTGTCAACAACAAATGTAGGGTTACCATAGCCTACAGTTTCAGGTATCTCAGGAGCGGGCATCATAGGATCGACCCATTGCAGTAGGCCAATCATCCCAATTACTGGATCCTCACACTTGTATATTTTCAAATGAGTAACATCGCCTTTCTTGCCTGCCGCCATTCCATTGCCACTTAAAATCACTTCGTCATCATAATAAAGAGTCATGCCTAGAACTTGCTCGTACCATTGTGATGAGGCATTCATATCTCTGACAATCAATGTGGTTCTTTTAATAAGAGCATCAACCATATTTGTTCCTTTTCTAGCTTAAATTATCTGATTCAATGATCATGACCGCACAATTAGCAATGCCGTCTCTCATTTTCTTTACTTCTTGGTACTCTTCAGAGTTCCAAAATTCTAGACAACTTTCTTTGTTGTCCCATTCTGAAATTACCACTGAATTATTTTCTGCATTAATACCTTCAAGAGCTATTGCACCTGGAGCTCTTACTAGATATCTGCCACCAAACTTTTCTACCAGTTTGCCTGCCTCTTTGCCATAACCATTTACAAAAGCTTCCCTATCAAATATCTCAGCCCTTACAATCATGTATGCTTTCATGTTTGCTCCTTTTTTTTAAACAAATTTTGAATTATTTTCTGAATTCTCTCTTAGTATTCTTATAAAATCTGTAACCTTAATCAGCTCAGAAAAAGATAAGTCCAAATCTTTGACAAAGACTTCTGTCACTTTTTTTTGATAGGTGTAGATCTTCTCTATTTTTCTTTGTCCATTGGCTGATAGTGATATGAAAAACGATTTTTTATGATTTGGATTTACCTTTAGAATAATTAGACCTTTCTTTTTCATTTGATTAATCGTTGCTTGAACACTCTGTCTTTTTAAGCCCAGATAAACAGCAATAGCTGAAACAGTCATAGGTTGTCTCCTAACAATAGCTAGTACTCGCCAAATAGGCACAGTAATTAATGAATCTTTGGAGCAAATATTTTCTGATATTTCCAAAAGTGCACCATTCATTCTAAAAATATTTCCAAGAAATAACTGAAAGTCAGCTTGAAATTCAATGTTTTCATAAAGCTCTTGATCTTTTATCTGACTGTTCATTTATTACTCAGTACTTTTTTAAAGTATGTCCAACTGGTTTCATTTTTTCGATCATCGTCAGTTGGAGGTGCTGAATTATAGATAGGGTATTTTTCCTTAATCTCTTTTTTAATGGGGTCTGGTAAATCGTCATAGCTGTCTAGTTTTTTTCCAAATGTATGAAAATAAACAATGCCATTTCTTCCACTCATTTTCATCCAAGGTAGCCAATAAGATAATCTTTCCCAGCCAATGTTTGCTTTGGCCGTGTCTTTTGATTCATCAGTTAAATTAGAAATACTGCCAGTTGTATTAAACATCTCAGTTGCATGATAAATTCCTCCCACGTAGTCTTGAAAATCTCCTGCAAGGGGGTTTTTATAGAATAATGGAATGGTTGTTGTATCCCACCAATCATCGCCATGGATGCTTAAATTATTTTCATAGGGTTTTCCATTTCTATCAATCTCAAAAAAACTACCCCAGTTGACTGGGTCGTTGGCCACATGGAGAACTGAGACTGTTTCATCTGTCCAAGGGTTCGTCCACTCTTTTAGTATTTCACCTGTTTGAGGGTCTTGATAAAAAAGTAGTTCTCGACTCACCATCTTAAAACCATTTCCTCTTTTGGAGTCCTTGACACTTTTGCAAGCTCTTATGTTCATGCCTTCCACTCTAAATAGAAGTTTGTCACTTTCCCCTTGAACTCTGCTGTACATTCTCCCATACCACCAATAAACAATTGGTTTATCATCAATAGTTGAACATAAAATCTTTCTGCTGGCTTCTAGGGCACCTTTCCCAGGAGTCAGTTCAAATGCATTCAAGACATCGATTGAGATAAAGAGGAGTAAAAAGCTTATAAGGAGTATTGTTTTGGTTTTTTGCATTGCATTATCCTTTTTATAAAAAACTGGTTTTATTAATTTAAGTATCCACTAACTCTATTGACGAATTCCTTCATCTCTTCTCTTGTTTGGCGAAGTTCTTTAGTGCAAATATCTAAATGAAACACTACCCTATAGTGTAAAAAATAAAGCGAACTGTCAAATGACAGGCTTCTGTCTATTTAGACAGTATGGATTCAATTTAAAAATAACTCTATAGTTTAAAAACTGTAAAGTCTTTTTAGTTATAATTACCTTATGAAAAGTTTAAAGTTTCTTTCTTTGATAGTACTTCCGAAGCGAACTGATATATGTTGAGTCTAATCCCAAGATTCTTTTATGTGGATACGTCACTGGGGCAAATACATGGCAGACTCTATCCTAATAAAGGTCCAACCATTGTTTGCTTTCATCCTATGCCTTATTCAAGTGGTTATTATCAAACATTTTGCAACAATCTAATAGAAGCCACAGATTTCTCTGTTGTCTCTTTGGACATGTTGGGTTACGGTCAATCTTCGATGATTGATGATCCAATTACCATTCAGGATTATGCACAAACTTCGGCTGAAGCCATTCAAACCTTAATCAGAAATAATGATATTAATCCTGATATTATTCTTCTAGGTTTTCATAGCGGTTCTGCTATTGCCAATGAAATGACAATCATTGAGCCAAAATTAATGAACAAAGCTATTTTTGTTACCTATCCATTCTTTGATGCTATAAAACGAAAAGAAATGATTACTTCTTTATCAAAAACAAGTCTTGATGATAATTTAGAATCTTTAAGGTCAATGTGGGAGTTTACTGTATCGGATCGTGCTGAAGGCGTTCCCTTGGATCGAGCTTTATCTAATTTTAGAGATCAATTGCAAAGCATTGAAAATGGTTGGTTTGGTTTTCATTCTATGTTCCATTATCCCTCTGAAGAAAGACTGCCTTTATCAAAAGTCTCTAGTCTTGTATTGAATGATCAAAGTTCTTTAACTGAACCTACCAGTCAAGCATATAAAATACTTACGAACGCACAATATAAAGAACTAGAGAAGACTAAAGGGGCTATTTTTGAATTGAATACAGATCAAATTATTCATCATATAGAATCTTTTATACTGTCTTAATTCAATGAGTGACTCGATGGATAAAGACTTAATTAGATCTTTTATTATTAGTGGTCAAGTGCAGGGTGTTTTTTTTAGAGACAGTACTCAAAAGGTTGCAAGAAAGCTTAACATTATTGGTTCAGCCACTAATCAATTGGATGGCACGGTTAAAATCGTTGCAAAAGGAAATCGTGAATCATTGAATGAACTGTATCAATGGTTGCATGTTGGACCGGATTTAGCCTTGGTTAAAAAGGTTGATGAAGTTGATATTGATCAAGATCTGCAGTTAAATAGATTCATAATTGCCTAGGGAAATAGATATGAGTTGGAAATTAAGATTATTAATGAATATGCCACAACGGTATAAAAAACTCTTAGTGAAGAAACCCAGAGTTTGTGATGGTAGAACAATGGATACTGGCACCCAGATTTTACTTTATATACTAGAACAAAGAAGAGAAGAGATTGACTACAATACTGTCCAACCTGAGACCGTGAGAAGGTATTATGATGATTTGGCAGGCACTTTAGAAAGAAATCCACCTTCCATGAAGCATAAAGATCATCATTTACAAGTTTCTGATCAAACCATTAAAATAAGAGAGTACATTCCAAACAGCATTGATAATGATGGAAGGTGCCTTTTGTATTTTCATGGCGGAGGGTTTTGCATTGGCAGTATTAAAACACACGACATTGTTTGTAAGTTTTTAGCGAAAATGCTGAAGTGGAAAGTATTGTCTGTTGAATATCGTTTGGCACCAGAGTATCCATTTCCGATTCCATTAGAGGATTGCGATAAGGCAATGGATTGGCTGATTAATAATTCTGAAGAACTTGAAATTAATCCTAAAAAAATAGCAATAGGAGGAGACAGTGCGGGAGGAAATTTATCAGCTTGTCTTTGTATCAAGAGACAAGAGGAGGGGAAAAGCATGCCTGAAAGACAGCTCTTACTATATCCAGGAATTGACACCAAAGGCGATCATCTCTCACTAAAAACTCTTAATGAAGGCTATTTTTTGACTCAAGCCGTTATGGACTGGTTTGGCGATAATTATATGACGGAAGAAGATAAGGATAATATTTATGTTGCTCCTCTCTTATACAAGAAGTCACATACACTCCCACCCACAGTGGTCATTACAGCAGGTTTTGATCCACTAAGAGATGAAGGACAAGCTTACGCATCTTTTTTAAAGGATGCAGGAGTCAAAGTTTTTGAAAAAGAATACGAAGGTATGTTGCATGGTTTTGTGAACTTCACCATTGAGCGTTCTAATTACAAAGCATTACTTGAAATCACAAAAGAATTTAAAAACATCATCTAGTATTTGCAATCGTCTATAATTGGTTCTAAATTCTCATGATAAAGTTGTAACTATGAATAACAATAGAGTCAGAACAAGATTTGCTCCCAGTCCAACGGGTTATTTACATATAGGTGGAGTAAGAACTGCTTTATTCTGTTGGCTGTACGCAAAGAATCAAGGTGGGCAGTTTCTCCTTAGAATTGAGGACACTGATGTGGAACGTTCAACACAACAATCAATTGATGCAATTATTGAAGGCATGAATTGGCTTGGCCTACATCATGATGATGAAATTATTTATCAATCACAACGAACCGATCTTTATCATCAAAAAACAAATGAGTTAATTCAATCCGGTAATGCGTATAAATGTTTTTGCACTCAAGAAGATCTTGAGAAAAAAAAGGCGATGCAAGTAAAGGCAGGTCAAAACCCACGATACGATGGCACTTGTAGAAATTTATCCCAAGACATCAAACAAGAAGGTGACTTTGTGGTTCGCTTTAAATCACAAAAAAACCAAGGAATTACCATCAATGATCATCTCTATGGAAGAATTGAAGTAAGTCATGATGAATTAGACGATTTTGTGATATACAGATCCAATGGTATGCCAACCTATCATTTAGCAGTGGTTATTGATGACCACGATCTCGGCATCACTCATGTTATAAGAGGCGATGATCATTTAAAAAATACAGCAAAACACATACAATTATTTAATGCTTTGGGTTATCAATTACCAAACTTTATACATCTCCCTATGATTCTAGGGTCGGATGGTTCGAGGTTATCAAAACGTCATGGTGCCATGAACGTTATGGAATATAAGAAACAAGGCTATTTACCAGAAGCTCTTTTGAATTATTTGGTCAGGTTAGGTTGGTCTCATGGAGATGAAGAGATATTCAGTAAAGAAGATTTGGTAGAAAAATTCAATGTTGCAAGCCTGAATAAATCAAGTTCTAAATTCGATCTAAAAAAATTGAATTGGGTTAATCAACAACATATTATGGCCATTGATAGCAATGATCTGTCAGATTATTTGATTCAAAATTGCAATCAAGAAGCGATTAATTTACCCAATAATGAAGTAATTATTTCATTTTCTGAAGCTTATAAAACAAGAGTTGAAAATCTTAATGAATTAATGGATTTCTTTGAATCTCTATATTGTAAGGATTTTTATATCAATGAAGATGCTGCAAAGAAGCATCTCAAGGCTTCTATTTTAGAATCTTTAACCGATGTAATACTTATTTTTCAAGATATTGAGTGGAATAGTGAGGCTATACACCAAGCCATCAAAGATGTTTGCGAAAAGAATGAAATTGGTTTTGGGAAAATTGGGCAACCTCTAAGAGTAGCAATCACAGGCAATACAATTTCACCCTCAATTGATCTCACCGCAACTCTTCTAGAGAAAGAAATTGTACTCTCAAGAATTAATAAGGCGATAGAATATATTGGAAATAATTAATTTAGGGTTACAGCTCAGCTAATGGCATAACAGATGAAAACAGGAATATTTCTTGTTGTTTTTTGTCGATACTCTTCATAAAAAGGACATGCTTTTATAATGTATGGCCAGACACTCTCTTTTTCATCTTCAGACAGTTTCTTAGCGTTTGCAGTGAATGTTTTTGAATTAACTGTCATTTCTATTCTTGGATTATTAACTAAATTGTAATACCAACCTGGGTGTAATGGTGAGCCACCACTTGAGGCAACCAATATATAGTCATCTTCATAGGGAATAGTTAATAAAGGAATGGTTCTAAGATTGCCTGATCTTCTGCCAACTGCAGTAATCATACAAATAGGATTACCAAGGAAGGTACCAAGAAATCTACCACCGAATTTTTTATAAAGCAGTGTATGCAGTTTTGTTAAACCCTGCATAATGGGTTTTACAAATCTATGTGTATTCATATATTTGTTTAGAAGGTTAAGCTTCTGTTATATCAAAAATTCTTATTGTTGGTCCTTCATCACATACTGAACCAATTAATTCCACTGTTCCATCTTGAGTTCTAAATGCTAGATATTTCTCATAATGTTCTTTTGATTCCCATGTTTCTGTCATGACAAAATTATTATTATTTTCCACATTAAACGTCAAATTAATTTCATGACAGCCATCATAAGCTCTAGTGACTTTATAGGCTTCTTTGCATAGTTCAGTAAACTTTTCCACTTGACCTTCTTTTAAAACGCCTTCTAATAAAACACTTACAGTCATATTGATCTCCTTTTTATTGGTCTAATTATTCTAGTATGAATAAATTATAGAATAAAAAAGAGATATTAGGGTGAGGAATAGAATATTTAAAACTTACATTAATCATGGATGTTTATGATGTAAAATAAATCAACTAGCAATATGAAATTAGGTTCGACAAGTTTTGAACACAGAATATTCTCAATGCTAAAGGAATTAATGGGGCTATAGCTCAGCTGGGAGAGCGCTTGCATGGCATGCAAGAGGTCCGCGGTTCGAGCCCGCGTAGCTCCACAGCTCTCTATGACTATAGTGGGTATAGGTTTCCTAAGGTTAAAGATGTTGCTTAGTTGTCTAATTCAACCTTATTAACCAGCAAGCCCTTGGCCTTTTTCTTCATATTTTGGACACGAGATGGACACGAAGAATCGGAAATTTCAGATATACATACATATTATCCAAATAATTTCTTAAAACTGGACGGGGCAGTAACTGGCGGTGATGGGTGCAATATCCATCAATATCTAAAAGTAACTCTAAATAAATCTAAAAAAAACGAAGACAATTTAAATCATCTTAAGCTGTAGTTAAGATTCAGACCTTAAATTGTAAATCATGAAAAGCTTAACCATGAAAAAGACATTCTTCCAAAACCAATATTATTCAAAAAATAAATTGAATGAATTTGTATTTGACTGTAACTATAAGGACCTTAATAAAAAGTCGGCCATAGAAACAATAAGAATTCAAAAACAAATCTCTGAAATTTTCAAAAAAAAATATCAGTCAATAATCTCTGAATTCATGCCTTTCATTTTATCTGTTCAACATAAGGGCAAATTACTAGCTGCTACTGGAATTCATCCTGCTTCCATGGGCTCATTATTTGTAGAAAACTATTTTAAAGACAGTATCGAATCTGAAATAGAAAAAGTAGCTAATCAAAAAGTAGCTAGGGAAACGATATTGGAAATAGGAAATTGTGTTTCAGTCAAAAATGGTTATGCCTCATTTTTATTTATTGTAATGATTGGTCTATATCAACACACCAATTTTAAATGGGCAGTCTTCACTGCAACGCCTCAGATCATTAATATTCTTAATAAGCTTAATATGAGCTACTTGCTTATTAAAAAAGTAGATGAGTCAAACCTTAATCGTAATGGGCTAAATGGTTGGGGTAGTTACTATGAAACTTGCCCCCAAGTTATAGCTTTAGACACCAAATTATCATTTGAGAATATTTCAAAACAAGACACATCAATTGCTTTGATTAATAAATATCAAGACTCAATAAAATTTGTTAGCAAGCTAATTACTAACAACAACTTATGAGCAAAACTTTTAATTTTATAAAAAAAAGGGCATTAAATTACCCAAATAGGCTTGCCATTAGACAAGATAAAGAAGTTATTAACTATGCTGATTTAATCAATAAAACTATTGAATTAAGCGAACACATTCAATCAAAAAATATAAAGAGAATTGCATTACTAGAAGATAACTCGATTAACTGGATACTATTGGATCTTGCTTGCCAAATATCTGGGACTACATTAGTGCCTTTACCTAAGTTTTTTACAAATGAACATTTAAAAAAAATTATTCAACTTACAAATATAGAATATCTAGTAACAAGAAATACAAGCTATATTGAAAGCCTAATAGAGGAAGATGTTCAATTAGATCAAACTTTTAATATTTTGAAATGGTTCAAAATTAATCATGTTTCAAAAAATTCTAAGATAAAAGATAAATCGCCAGAAAACACTCAAAAAATAACATTCACATCTGGTTCAACAAATGAACCAAAAGGGGTTTGTTTAAATGAAGAAGCTCAATATATTGTTGCTAAATCTGTATTCAGCGTTACTAAAAATATTGAAAGCAAGAAACATTTATGTGTCATGCCTTTCACAACTCTTCTTGAGAATATAGCTGGTATATATGTACCCTTAATGAGAGGCAACTTAATCATCATAGAAAAACCGAGCTCATTAGGATTTAAAGACGTATTCTTAAATGATTTGGACCTATTTCTAGAAAGGATTAGCAGTTTAGAGCCTAGCTCAATGATTGTCCCTCCTGAGATATTAAGATTAATGGTATCAGCTGCAAAAGGTGGTTGGCGGCCTCCTCTCTCATTAACTTTTCTAACGGTCGGAGGAAGTAAAGTTTCAGGCAGTTTAATCCGTGAAGCAAGATCATATAATATCAACGCGTTTGAAGGTTATGGCTTATCAGAAAGTGCTTCTGTTGTATCTTTAAATCTTCCTGATGATAATAAAATTGGGCTGCAAGGGAAATTACTACCCCATGTACAGATAAAAATATCAAATGGGGAACTCTATATTAAAAATATTGGTTTCCTAGGATATCTTGATGATTATCTCAAGAAACAAGAAACAGCAGAAGAGTGGATCAATTCAGGTGATCTGGCTACATTTGATAAGACAAAAAATCTAAAAATCATAGGAAGAAAGAAGAATCTTATCATCTCAAGTTACGGAAGAAACATTTCTCCTGAGTGGGTAGAGACAGAATTATCAAACTCAGAATATATCAAAAATGCAGTATTGATTGGTAATCATAAGCCTTTTTGCGTGGCACTAATTATCCCTGAAAAATCTCATATTAATACTTCATTAAAGCTAAAAGATGAGATTGATAGAGTGAATCAACATTTACCTGGTTTTGCACAAATCAAAAAATGGAAGATCCTTGATAATGATTTTCCAAGAAATCTATTCAGAAATCATTTCATACCGAACAGGAAAGAAATCTCAAGATTCTATTCTAAGGAAATTAATGCACTTTATTGCATTGGGTAAAAACTATTATGGACTTTTACAAAATATTGACTAATGAGACTAGCACCAACAGAGAAAAGCTTATTAATAATTATATGATTCAAAATGCTGTCGAGGGAGAAATCTCACTCGAAGAGTATGTTTGTTTCTTAATCCAAGCTTATCATCATGTTAAGTACACATGCCCTTTACTTATGGCTGTTGGATCAAAACTCTCATCAGAACAAGAATGGCTGAGAGTGGCTGTTGCTGAATACATTGAAGAGGAAATTGGACATGAAGAATGGATTCTGGATGATATTCAAGCTTGTAATTATAACAAGGAACTGGTCAGATTCTCAAAACCTAATCAATCTACAGAAATGATGCTTGCCTATGCTTGGTATGTTATTCATAGAGTAAACCCTATCGGATTTTTTGGCATGGTGCTTGTTCTTGAAGGAACTAGTATAACTATGGCTACCAAAGCTGCGGATGCTATTCAGTCAGGACTCAATTTACCGGATAATGCATTTAGCTATCTTAGATCACACGGAGAACTAGATTTAGAACACATGAAATTCTTTGAGGGATTAATGAATAAGATTACTGATAAGAATGATCAAGAAATTATTATCCACAGTGCTAATAATTTCTATGACTTATATGGTTCCATTTTTACATCTATTCGTGATATATCGACTACAATAAGCGAGCTTAAGAATCAGTTAATATGAAAAGAAGACATACAATTTCTGCATTTGTCATAACTAACAATGAAGCTGACCGAATAGAGGATTGCTTATCAAGTCTTTCTGGGTGGGTTGATCAATTAGTTGTGTTAGATTCAAACAGTGATGATAATACCGCTGAATTGGCTAGAATATATACTGAAGAAGTTTACGTAACCGATTGGCCTGGATACAGTTCTCAAAGAATCAGAGCTTTAAAAAAATGCTCAAATGATTGGGTATTAACCATCGATGCTGATGAACAACTAACACAAGAACTTAGGGATGAAATTGATACTTTTCTATCTCAAGAAGAAATTGGTTATAACTTATTTAAATTCCCTTTGCAGACATCTCTGTTTGGTAAATTTTTAAAATATGGAAGATATTCTAGTCCTCAGAAAAGATTGTTTCTAAAAAAAGATGGTTATTACAAAAACAAAAAAGTTCATGAAAATGTAAACGTAGTTGATCCAAAAATTAAGCTTCTGAAGTCACCATTAATTCATAATGCCTGGAGAAATTATTATCATCTACAAGAAAAACATTTGAAATACGCGGTCTTATCAGCTGAAGAAAAATATGAACAAGGCAAGACAACAATACTGAGTTATACAGTGTTGAGGTTATTTACTGATTTTCTTCAACAATATATCTTTCGATTAGGATTTTTGGATGGTTGGAGAGGGTTCTTGATGGCTATAGTTCTCGCCCAATATGCATTTAATAAATATGCCTCACTGCTAAGTATGAATAAACATGGATATTAGAAATAAAAATATATTAATAACAGGAGCTGCCGGAGGATTAGGCAAGGAACTCTCTAAAAAGCTGAGTGATTTAGATGCGAATCTAGTACTTATAGATATTAATAAAGATCAACTGTTTTCTTTAAAAAATTGCCTCAAAAATTCTAATAAACATGAAGTATTTGCTGCCGACTTAACACAATCATCTTCAATAAAAAAAATTAAAGAAAGGTGTGAAAACAGAAAAGAGAAAATTGATATTTTGATTAATAGTGCAGGGGTAATGAATTTTTCATCACTTGAGAATATAGATCAAAAATCCACAAATTTCTTAATCAATATTAATCTTATTGCACCGATTGCAATAACTAATGCACTATTAAAAGGTCTCAAAGAGAAAAAAGAAGCCATCATACTTAATATTGGCTCCACATTTGGATCTATCGGGTATCCTGGTTTTAGTATATATGGAGCTTCAAAAGCTGGACTCAAAGGTTTCTCAGAAAGCTTGAGGAGAGAACTTCTCGATACCAATATCAAAATAATTCATTTCTCGCCCAGAGCAATCAATACAAGTTTGAATAATGATTCAATTAATAAATTGAACAAAGAACTCAAAAATAACGTTGATGAACCTGAAGAGATAGCACAAGAAATAGTCAAAATTATACAGAAGAATAAATCTTGTGTGCGTCATTATGGTTGGCCTGAAAAACTATATGTTGTAATCAATCAACTGCTTCCAAAAATTATAGATCAGTCAATTAAAACCAACCTTAAAACAATTAAGAATTTCTTTTAAAACAAAATATTAATAAGGAGCAATAAAATGAAAATAAAACTAATTAAATCTCTATACACCCTTGCATGTATATCTCTGATATTCAGTAATATTACTCATGCAAATGCAGACCATGAGGACGATAATACCTTAAATCATATCCAAAAACAGTGGGCCAAAATAAACTATGAAAAAACGGGAGAAGTGCAAAAAGAAGGGTTTCTTTCTTTAATAGAAGAAGTTGAAGTTGCTGTGAATCAGAATCCAGAATCAGCTGCATTAATAACCTGGAGTGGGATTATTAAATCTACCTTTGCAGGGTCAAAGGGAGGAGTTGGAGCGCTACCATATGCAAAGGATGCAAAAAAAGATCTGGAAACTGCTATAGCAATTAATCGAAAGATATTAGAAGGTTCGGCTTTGGCCAGTTTAGGCACTCTGTATTACAGCGTTCCAGGATGGCCAATAGCATTCGGCAATAAGAAAAAAGCGGAAAGTCTTCTTAAAGAAGCATTAAAAGAAAACCCTAAAGGCATAGACACAAATTATTTCTATGCAAATTTTCTCATTCAAAAAAGGGATTATAAATCTTCCCTATTGCATTTAGAGGTTGCAGCTAAAGCAAAACCACGAAAAGGTAGGCCTCTTGCAGACCAAGGTAGGCAAAAAGAAATTGCAGAAAGTATTAAAACGATTCGATTAAAATTAAAATAATTAATGAAGTGAGTTGCTAATCAACTTATAAATCTTTTTAATTTAGATATGAGACTACTCCTTATAGAAGACGATATCCTCCTTGGCAAAGGTTTAGTGAAAGCTCTTGAAAATGAAGCTTTCTCAGTGGATTGGTCAAAAAATGGAAAAGAATCTAAAGCGATGCTTAATATCTCTACAACTGATGTGGTTATCTTAGATCTTGGATTGCCTGATATAGATGGCATTGATTTACTAAATCAGATTAGAGGAATGGGTTTTATATCGCCAGTTTTGATTTTAACTGCAAGAGATTCGACTGAAGATAAGATTAAAGGTCTCAATAAAGGTGCAGATGATTACCTAATAAAGCCTTTTGCTCTTGAAGAATTATTGGCCCGGTTAAGGGCTTTAGAAAGACGTCTAACCACAGTCAAGACAAGCTTACTTCAATGGGGAGAACTTGAGCTTGATTCAAGCAAAAAGTTGGTCAAAGAACAAGGTAGGATTATTGAGTTATCAAGACATGAGTATATGTTACTTAAGATGCTGATGGAACGGCCAGAAACCATTCATGATAAACAAAAGATAGAATCTAATTTGTATAACTATGATGAAATTGTAGGTAGCAACACCATAGAAGTGCACATACATAATTTAAGAAAAAAAATTAAAGCCAACCAAATCAAAACTATTCGCGGTCTTGGATATACAATGAACAAACAATGAGGTCTATTAAAGTATTCCTGATTAGTATTCTAATTGCCTCTATCTTGTTATTTGTGTTCCTTGCACTTGTCAATAGCTATTCTCAAAGCACAAATCAAATAAATAAAGTATTCGATGCTCAACTCATAGAAAAAAAAGACCTGATATTACCAGCCATATATGCTAATTCTTTAAATAATAAATCCTATGATCATTGGCCTGCAATCATAAGCAATGAAAACATTTACTTCCAAATTTATAATAGCAATCAAAAAATTATTTTAAATTCATACAATGCTTCAAGCCCCTTCTTTGAGAAACTAGAAGAAGGATTCAGAACAATTAATTATTCAGATAGCAGATTAAGAGTATTGACCTCGTATATTGAAACCAATGATGTTTGGGTTATCATTGCTGAAAGTGAGGAGATTAGATTTAAAATCGCTGATAACATTACTATCGCCGCCACAACTCCAATTTTATTTGTTTTACCTATCATCTCTATCTTAATTTGGTTGATTGTCTCAATAGGACTAAAACCAATTAATGAATTGAGTGAATCTTTATCAAAAAAAGAAGTTAGCAATCTAAGCTCTCTATCCCTGGATAATATTCCTGTTGAACTCACAAATCTTGTTAACTCTATAAATCTACTCTTCATAAGACTAAAGCATTCCTTTATAAGAGAGAAACAGTTGACAGCTGATATAGCTCATGAGCTAAGAACCCCAATAGCGGGCATTCAAATACATATGGAAAACCTCGGGAATGAATTACCTAAAAAGACAGATTCATTTAAAAACCTTCAATTAAGCGTTTACAGATTAAAACATCTTGCTGAACAGAATCTCACGCTAAATAAACTTAGGCAATCAAAAGAGCTATACAGAGCTAATTTGAGAGAGTTAGATCTTAATGAAATTATTAGAATGGCTGCAAATGAAATATCTTCTGAGCTTTCAGAAAAAGAGCTCTCGATTAATTTCAGTGGTATTGAGGCAATAGTCTTTGGGAATAATTCAGACCTACAAAGCTTAACAATTAATTTGTTAACTAATGCTTTAAAAAATACACCTAGAGGAGGCCAAATTGAAATCTCTATTTATAAAGAAACTAACTTAATATATCTTGAAATAATGGATTCTGGTACAGGTATTCCAGATGATAAAAAAGAAAAAGTATTTGAAAGAATGTATAAGTACAAAGGTACTGAATACTCATCAGAAATTGTAGGGTCAGGCATTGGCCTATCAATTGTCAAACGTATAGTAGAATTACATCGAGCAACTATAGAACTCTTAGATTCATCCTTTAGTTCAGGATTAAAAGTAAGAATTGCATTTCCAAAAGTAGAGATCTTTAAGGAGGAACTATGATTAGACAAAATATCTTAAAATTTACTCTGCTTTTTTTATTGTGCTCACATAGCAATATCTGTTTTGCTGAAGTCCCAATTATTGAAATTAAAATTAAAAATCATCTTTTTTATCCTGCTGAGGTCAATGTGCCCTCAAATAAAAAAGTTAAGCTTCTAGTGATTAATGAAGATGACACACCAGAAGAGTGGGAAAGTTATGAGCTCAATAGAGAAAAAGTAATAATGGGTGGAAGAAAAAGCTATATTTTTATCGGGCCTCTCAGCCCAGGTGTATATAATTTTTTTGGTGAGTTTCATCCAAAAACTGCCCAAGGAATAATCTTAGTAAAATAATGAATAATAGTTATTAATCATGATGCTTGAATCAATAATATTAATTCTTACAGAGATCCTGGAGGCCTCAGTTCTTATTGCTTTACTTTATTCAGGATGGAACTGCATCGGATTGAATGGAAGAAGCACAACACTCAAATCAATCATTATTGGAATGATTTGTTCATTAGTAATTGCCTATTATCTTGGTGATATCTCAGATACTTTTGAAGGTAGAGGACAAGAACTTTTAAATGCTATTTTATTATCTTTCTGCATTGGTCTTATCTTTATTTACTCGTATTTCTGCTTGAATGAGAAAACCAATGTATCTATATCATTTCTCACAGGAAGCTTAATTGTCATATTTTCAATTACAAGAGAAGTAAGTGAGATTGCTATCTTCTTAATGGGCTACATTTATAATTCTGAACTCCTTCCCTCATTGCTTTTTGGAGGCTTAATAGGGATAGGTATTGGTACGAGTTTTGGTATACTGCTTTACTACTTTTTAGGCTATATCAGTTCAAAGAAATCAAAAATAATTACTGTTTCTCTCTTAGGATTACTAGCAGCAGGGATGTCGACTGAGCTGATATCATATCTTATGCAAGTCGATATAATTGGTTCCACTACTTTCTTATATGACAGCTCTTTTATTATTAATGAGTCATCATTAATTGGTCGCTTTTCATATGCTATTTTTAGATATGAATCCACACCAACCTTATTACAATTTCTATTTTATGTTTTTATATTATGTAGTTTTAGTACTCTTATTATAAAAAAAGGATAGGTTAAGTTGATGAAAATCAGATCATATAAAACATGGTTTAAGAAATTATTCCTTGTCTCTATTCTAATGGCTCCATTCTCAATAACGGAATCATCGGGAGTTATGGAAAAGGTATATCACCCGTATGTTATTCCTCTAGAAAAAGAAATCGAATGGGGTTTTAATTTTATAGATGATCCAAAAAAAACAAAGCATCTTAACCAAATGCATACTATTGGAATGGGCTACTCATTAAATGAAAGCAACTATATTGAGTTCAATGTTGGCGGAATAAAATATCCTAATTTAAACATAGATTTCAACAATTATGAAATTGAATTTAAACATCAATTAACGGAACAAGGTGAGTATTCAAGTGATTGGGGGTTATTAGTTGAGTTAGAAAGAAACACTGAACAAAAGAAATGGGAAATAGCTACTACAACAATTAATGAAAAAGAGTTTGGTAAGTATAGTCTAACAAACAACTTTTCAATTATTTATGAAAACAGCCCACTTAAAACAGAATTTGAAACATACTTTGGTTCACAACTTCGTTACAGATACAAAGAATATCTTGAACCAGGTATAGAATTGCATATGGGAGAGGGCATAAGAGGTATAGGACCATTATTTAGAGGAATATATAGACTTAATAAAAGTAAATTAAAATGGGAAATTGCTTTTATACATGGCTTTTCCAGTAAAGGAGATGATCAAACAATAAAAGCTCAAATAGAATGGGAATTCTACTAAACTATAGGTTAGGGTATTTAGCTATTAAGATTCTAGTTTCCTTCATAATCCAAGAGAATCTCATTTGGTATCCATAGCTCTACAAACTTCACAAGGCTCTATAAGAAGGATAGAGAAGGAGGATAATAGAGGATAACTACTATCACTATTTCGGCAGCACAAGCAGTTGACTGAACTTGCTAGTTTGTTAGTTTTGGGAGGTCTTACCTAATTATTACAGGAAAATTGAATTTCCACAAAAGGAGGAAACCCAACTGTATTTTCTGATACTAAAGCAAATTCTTTTTTCTTATTGTTGCAGAAATATTTAGCATCCATCAAAACTTCATTTTTTAATTCTGACAAAGTTTCACCAAAACCGCCTCACTGAGCGAACATCCGCTCCAAATACTACCAACAAGGTTATTCCTTAATAAATTTTATATTTTTTGACTAAAATATTTCTTAGAAATTGTATTCTAAAGAAAGAATATTGGGTCTTGTTTTGAAGCCTGATTCTGAAAAGTTAAGATTATTTTCAAATCTTTCATTAATTCTCTTAGAATTGGGTAAAAGATAGATTGAAACGCCTGAATCAAAACCTTTTATCTTCATACCTTTTCCTTTATTCAGATCATTTATAAATTCAGCTTTTTTTTCAGCTTTCATTCCTTGGAATACATTGCTGTTGTAGATCAAATAACCTGCACCTAAGACTAATAGGGCAACCCCTGCTCCAGAAGAAGAACCATCTTCCTCATGGTGTTCTTCGTGTTCCTCATGGGGGTCGTCATCGTGTGAGAATGATGTAACAGGGAACAAAAATGTTAAAGCTAATAAAATTGTTATTATTTTATCCATATGACTACCTCCGAGATTCTAATGTAGATATATTGTGTCTTATGAAACTTAAGTGAATCTTAATATTTGCAAATTTTGTTGTCTTCTTTTTCTTAGCCATTTACTTTTTATCATTCCAGATTAATGGCATTACAAAAATCATAACAAAGGATCACTAACGGCGCTGACTAAAACCCAACCTTTGTGAATTAGAGACTTAAAAATGTACACCAGAGTGTACACCAGATGACTTTACTTTAGAGGCAACTAAAGGGTAGTATCAACGGAAGGCTAGGTAAGTTTCTCATGGCATGGTCTTTACCCAAAGATCTTTGACCAAACACCTTTTCTTGAGCCCAAAGTTTTAGATTTTATGAACTGCTCCTTTAATTCCTGAATCAAAGAGTCATCCTCTTTTATAAAAGAGCAATATTCTTTAAAATTCTCATCATTAAGAAAATTAGAAATCTGGGTATTGAAATCTGCTTCTTTTCCAAACTGATATGATGTAACGGAAATGATTGCTTTCATAAAAAGAAAATTTTCATCTCTGTTCTCTTGAAATATGCTTCCATATAATAGAGTTTTTGCTGCCTCTGGTTTTGAATTAGTGGAGCCCACTGTAGACCTAAATTCTGCAATTAAATACAAGTAGTCCTGCATCGGGGTTCTTGTTATTTGAGCAAGTCGTTCTGCTTCATTTATGCTAATTCCAGTTTTTTCAAGATAACCTTGGAATGCTAATTGAGAGAGATTCATTTTTTATAAGAAGTTTTTTTATTCATGGATGTAAGCATAACAAAAATAATAACTAAAGCATGGCTATCAAAAAAACTCATCCATTAGATCTTTTAAAAGCCTCAATCTCATCCAATATTCCCATGATGCTCTCAAATGCCTCATTATCCTCTGTGTTCGTAACAGCTGGCTTATTGGTAACAAAGATCCTCTGAGCGGTTAAGGTCGCATTAGACAGCGATGCCAAGCCACTGGGGGATAAGGTCTCATTGCTATTGAGTATCTCTAAGGTTTTACAGAACAGACCGTAGGTAATCTCTGAGATAAATTTCTCAGACTTATAGAGTTGATCTTGGAGTTCTAAGTTCTTTGTTTCATCCAGTCCTTGCCTGAGCTTATTAAGGAACTCTTTTTTTTGTTGTTTCCAACCTTCTTGACTGGAGGCTCTGTAAGTGGATGAAGCAGGGACATTGTATTTCTTTATTAAATCATCAATGGTGGGCATGATTCTTTGTCCGGCCTCGTTTAAATACCCATGAACGTATTCATTCCTGATGCTTTCCTTTATTTCCTGCTTCATAAGTTAACCTGCAGGTGTTTATGAAGAAAGATAAACTTAGGTAGGAGTTGGTTCCAATTTTGAACCAGAAGCTCCACCACCACTTTTATAATCAAATCATAAAATTGACTACTGACGGTACTTTTTACATTAAAATTTCATTCTCAGTTTCAATATAAATCTATCTTCTTTTGGGTTGTCCCAGGTTCTACTAATGATTTCACTGACATTCACATCATCATCTTCGTAATGTCTACCTCCTCGAGTATAGACGGCATAGAAATGAGACAGTGGGCTAATTTCATATTTGTACCTAATCTGGAAGGCCAACTGCCCAAGATCAAATCCAGCAGCTGATGAATTGGCAGAATTTAAGTTACCGGTGCTGTCAGCCAACCATTCATTTCCGGTTTCAGTTTGCATGATATTGGTTTGAAATTTAATTCGCAGTTCGTGTTTTTCCTTTGGAAACCAAGTAGCATTTGCCTTAAAGGAGAAATAATCAAGAGGATAGGTCCCAAGCCTGTTATCTTCCAACCAATTAAGCCAATTTTTAGTATTGTACTTCCCAAGATGTATGCCAAATTTTATATTATCTGAAGGGTAATAATATCCACCCAGCGCTATGTTATTTGAAGTTGTAGTAAACGATTGTAATGATTGCCTGTCTCTTGAAAGATACATCCAATAACTCCAACGCGCATCCTGTTTGCCGTAGTACATCAAACTGAAGTTCCCGCCCTGACCGAATTTCACGAAGGGTGCCAATGCACTGCCTCTGGTCAATAGGTCATTGTTTCCTGAAGATTTATGTGCAACTTTAATTTCAAAACCAGAAGTGTCTTTAAATGATTGCTTAAAGCTAAGATTGATATTTTGTGATAATTGCAGACCATGAGTATCGGCATTTTTTGAAAAAGCAAATTTGTATGTGCGTTCTAAAATTTTTGACGTTGTCAGAAAATCATTCTCAGTATACATGGTAAAAGTTCTGAAATTACTCAAATTATTCCGGGTCTGATAACCCATATCATTGATGTTTAAGTCATCATCAAAACGGTAATAAGCCATGCCTGTAATCCAGAACTTATTAGGGTCATAGCTCATACCAAAACGCATCCCGTAGCCACTTTCATCGGTAGTGTCTGAGTACATCAATAAACTATTTATTGTCAGGGTCTCCGTTGTTTTATTTTCATAATCAAACGCATGGACGGTAGCACTTCTATCCAAGGCATCTCGTTCAACATGCGTTGCAAGATACCCCAGCTTATGCTGATTTAATTTCTTCAAAGCCCTAACAGCATAAAAATCACGTCCTGCACTAAATGTTTCATCGTCCTCAAAAGCAGCAAAAAAACCAACATCGGTATTTTCTCCCAGTTGGGTAAACTTCACAGCCGTATCAATGCCATTGCTTGCCTCTTGTTCATTCTCACAAGATTCTTGTAAATCATCAGAACCGCCATATGTGGCTGAAAAATCTGTGCAATTATAATCAGGGGATGCCCCGATTCGACGGGTATTAATGAGGTGGTAGTCATTACCATGGGAAATATTAAACAACCCCTGATTCTGGGCAAAAAATGGCCTTCTATCTGAAAAGAAAGTCTCAACTGGGGAAAAATTAATCACCACTTCATCGCTTTCAACCTGACCAAAGTCTGGGTTTACAGTTACATTCAATTCCCGCCCATTGCCCGGCGCCCAAAACAGATCTAATCCTGCCTGGTATTCAGAGGAATCTTGCAAATTATCGTAGGAACCCACGGCATAAGGGAAAACATCAAATTTTGTCGATTCATACTGATCCACTGTGATCAGATGAAATCGAGAGAGAAATTTTTTGCGTTCGTAATTGATTCCAGGAAACCCTATCACTTTTCCCTCCTGCATCATTTGTCGAGAAAAATAAACGCCGATGTTCCTTTTACTTTCCTGTCCTGACATCATCGGAACCACACTCCAGGGGAGATAAAACTCTGAATACCAATGGGTTTCTGATTCAGATGTCTTGACTTCCCAATCCCCATCCCAATCTCTATCCATCTGACTCTCACCGCTGATAGAGCCATCACTCATGGAGCCGCCTAGACTGACACCAAAAAAATAGCCCATGTTAGCTTTGCCATCAAAATCTATAGAAAGGAAGTTTCGGTCGGAATCAGCCCACATTGCATCACGTTCTTGTTTCCTTCTGTATCGTGTGTCCCATGGTTGTTGATTGATAAATCCGATGTAAATTCCCTTTTCATCAGTGAACACCATCACCGTAGTCGGATGGGTTGATTCCTTTAAGCTAAAAGGACTTGTTTCAACAAAGTTATCAAATCGCTGTGCTTGTTTCCATTCTGTTTCATCCAAACGTCCATCAACAGTGATTTCAGCACTGACATAGGCTGAGAATATTTGATTGGATAAGCAAATAATTAGCCAAAATTTAACTGATAAGTGAAATTTACTCATAACTCTTAAAAAATATAGGCAAGCATTCAAAACTCACACAAAATACTACTAGTTGAATTAATTGGCAACTTTTTTGTGTCTTCTAAAGATCAAATATTTGAATACCCTGTAAAGAGGGAGATGCAGAGTTCTTCATAAATTCCATTATCAGTTATTTATAGGCATCATAATCTTTGATTTATTTCAGTACTGGTTTATGTCTTTTGATGCATCCTTCTTTAAAACTATAAAATTAAGTAATAGTGATAGGATTAATGAAAGCACTGCCCAAAAAGTTAGTGTTTGTGCCCAATTATCTAGTAAAACTGATAAGACATCATTCTCTTGGAGTTTAAGAAAAAGTCCAGTAATTATTCCACTTACCCCCATTGGTAAGAAAAAAATCAGGGTTCCAGTAGTTAATTCTAGGATTGCTAAAGCTAGCCCTATAATTAACCAGATATTACCTGTGTATAAAAGTACCTCAAGCATCAGATTTTACATCCTTGCTAACGGTACCTAGAAGGAGCTCAATTGTCCCAAGTGCTTTCGTTATATCAGATGGCACAACAAGGGTTTTTGTTTGATTTGAGGAAGCTAATTCTGATAATCCATCAACTTGTCTCTTCATAATTTCAAAATTAATTGCAGGCTGACCATCGTTTTTAATTGCTTCAGCAATTAATCTTGTTTGTTTCGCATCTGCCTCAGCTTTAATTTTTATAGAATATGCTTCTGCATCAGCAGAGACTTTAACTCCCTCAGCTTGTTTTTTAGCCTGATAGAGCTCTGCCTCAGCTTTTAATTCAGTACTTCTCTTATCACCTTCTGCTATAGCAATTGCAGCTCTCCTTTCTCTTTCAGCATTAAGCTGCTGTCTTTGAGATTCTTTTGTTTTCTCGTCAATAAGAACATCTAGAATTTCAGTTCTTGTGACTTCAACACCCCAAACTTCAGCTGCTTGAGATAGTCTGTTAGCTATTTCTTGGTTCATAGCTTCTCTACTTGACTGAAGATCATCTAATTGAAGTTTTCCTGCGGCAGATCGGATGACCGATATGGCAGTATTTTCAATCGCCAGATCAATATCTCTTATCCTATATACTGATTTTCCTGCATCAAGAACTCTGAAAAATACAGTAGAAACAAGTTCTACCTCAACATTGTCTTCAGTAATAACTGACATTTTAAATCGAGGTAGTTGTCTCTCTAAAATATCAACTCTAAAAGCAACCCTATCAATAAAGGGTACAATTATTGATAGTCCAGATTCAAGGGTTCTAGTGAATTTACCAAATCGCTCAACAACAAAAACTTTTGATTGCGGAACAACCTTTATGCCTAAGTAAATTATAAAAATAATTAAGACTACAAAGACAACTAAAACTATATTTCCTACATTCATAACTGCTCCAAAAATTATTTACCTGATTCAATTCAAGATATCTAGATTTTATCTTAATTATCACAAAAAATATTGTTCTATCACATTATTGTTAATCTTCTTTCAAATTTCATATGCTGACCTTCAGATCTTTAATGGAATGAAACCTTTTTAATTAGGAAGAGGAATTAATCTTTCAGTTACAGAAGTGTTGGAATTAATTTAAATATTTTTCATACCAAGCCAGATAACGCTCCAGAACATCCTTATTATAACTTGGAGTTGAGAATGAATGATGCTCACCAGGGTAAACAATCAGTTCAGTTGGAATATTCAAATACTTGAGTGCTTGATACATTTGTTCAGAACCAATTAATGGGACGTTATAGTCTTTTTCTCCTACCAAGAAAAGTGTTGGTGTCACTATATTATTTGCATTTAGAAAAGGGTGGGAAACTTTTAGCCAAGTCTCAGTATTATCCCAAGGGGTACCTATTTCAACAATGTATTCTCGTATGTATTGGTCGTCACCAAAACCACTGAGTATATTTGCAATACCAGCTCCTGAGGTAGCTGCTTTGAAACGCTGATCTTTCGCGATGACATAATTTGTGAGCATTCCACCATAACTCCATCCACCTAAGCCTAATCTGTTCTCATCTATATATCCAAGTGAGATCGCATAATTAGCTAATTGGCTGATATCATCAGCATCAACATTTCCCCAATCAGCAAAGATCACTTTTTGAAAATCTATACCTCTACCCGAGCTTCCTCTAGGGTTCGTTACCATGACTACATAACCATTAGCCGCAAACAATTGCCAATCATAGTTGAAGTAAAGCCCATATTGTGAAACAGGACCACCATGCATCCTTATGATTAAGGGGTATTGCTTTGATGGATCAAAATTATCAGGCTTGATCATCATCCCAAATAATTCTTCACCATCAGTAGCTTTGAAGGAAATAGTTTCTGTTTCTAAAATTTTTCTAGAGGACAAAAGCTCAGAATTATGATGCGACTTTTGATTGAGATTACCCTCATCATAGAAAAAAACCTCATCGGGTGAGTTAGTATTCGAGAGGATTAACCCAATTTTTTCATTTCGAACCACATAGTTTTTTGACCATCCAGATATATAGTAATTGGGCGGTGTAATTCTTTTAATCTTTTGATCTTTTAGTGAGTACTGTGCTAATTGACTTTTCATGTTGTCTTCAATGACAAAATATATATTTTGACCATCATGAGACCATTGAGGTGAGGATGCATTGCGATCTAATTCTTTTGTGAGGATAGAGTGTATTTTTGTATCCACGTCTATGACAGCTAATTCTTGAAGTGCATACCATAAAAGAGCAGGGTCACCGCCATGAAGATAGGCAATTCTTTTACCATCAGGACTCCATTGAGGTCTTGATGATGACGAGTCTGCACCTAGGTTAGTGGTTAGCTGAATAGGATTATCGATTGAATCAATATCAAGTATGTAGATATCATAATTATCAGTTCGATCCATCTCACCAGTTTTTGTCACATAGGCAATTTTTTTACTGTCTGGGGACCATGATGGGAGAATCTCATTAGAGTTGCCTTGGGTGAGTTGTTTTGTGTTTCTGCTTTTAATATCCAATAAGTATAGGTGTTGTCTTTCATCGTCTAAAAAATCTTTTCCATCTTGCTTAAAATGATATCGGTCTATAACAATTGGTTTTGGAGTTTGTATCCCAGTCTTTTTTGTTTTTTTATCAGTGGCTTTGGATTCAGCAACAAAGACCATTTGCGTACCCTCTGGCGACCATTCAAAATCATTTATATTTGCTTTTAGCTTAGTGCGTTGTTTTTTTAATGAGTAGTTAGTACTGATTGTCCATATTTGTTGATATTCAGAATACTTGCCCATCCCAGGTGCTAAATAAGCTATCAATGTGTCATCTGGAGAAAACTTTATTTTTCCAACCGATGGATTACCTTTAAGAAGAATTTTTTCTTTATTTTTATTTACATCTAGTAACCAAATATCATTACGGTAGGCATCTTTTTTTTCATCCACAGATGAAACAGAATAAGCAATTTGATTGGCTGAGTGAGAAACATCAATTGAGCTTATCTCATTGAATTGATAAAGATCGTTAATAGTTATTTTTTCTTTGGATAACTCAGTGGACTGACTTACATCGATCCAAGTAAGAGAAATAAAAATACTTAAGGTTAAGGTTGAGAGTTTTATATATTTATTCATAACCTTAATAGTATTGATTTTTAAGAGTTTTAACCATTGAAAATAAAAAGATAAGACAAAAAAAGAGAATGTAAATTAATAATATTGAATCCACCTAATGCATGCTTTCCTTCATTTCGTATTTTATAAGTTGCTCTCAATGTGTTTATGAAGGAGAATTAAATTTGATAGGAGTTGGTTCTAATTTTAAACCATAAGCTCCTTCGCAAAACTATTAATAAAATGAAATCAAATCTCTTACGTGATTAATAACTATGTATTACGGTGAAAAGCTCAATAGTATTACTCATCTGATCGGTGCTGTTTTAGCACTCATTGGTTTTGGAGCTTTACTGACGATTGGTATTCAAACACATGATGTCTGGGTTATTACTAGCTTCAGTATTTATGGGATTACCCTAGTTTTGCTTTATACCATGTCCACTTTGTACCACAGTTTCCAATCACATCAGATAAAAGAATTTTTTTTATTGATGGATCATATAGCCATCTACTTATTAATTTCAGGGACTTACACACCCTATATGCTCGTAAGCATACGCGAAGGCAATGGCTGGTTAATATTAGGTATTGTCTGGGGTTTGGCGTTAATTGGCATCCTTAGTGAGATTTTTCTCGAAGGGAAGGCTATTAAAATTGGACAGATGATGATTTATCTTGGGATGGGATGGGCTTGTTCCTTTGATCTAAGCAGCCTAAAAGAAGCAATTCCTAGTGTAGGCTATATTTTGCTCATAGTGGGAGGTCTGGCTTACACTATTGGAGTAATATTTTATGTGCTGGGTGATATGAAAAAGCTGACTCATGGCCATGGCATCTGGCACTTCTTTGTTTTGTTTGGCAGTGTTTGTCATTTCATCTCCATACTGGGGTATGTACGTTAGTTTGCCTACACGGTTGAATACTAAAAAATGAGATGCAGAACTCTTATTTCATAAAGTGTATATCAAACTGTGGGTTTAATATTGGCATTAAGACTGAGAAGATTTTTTGGATCGTATTTATTTTTTAGATCTTCGAGTCTTTTGTAATTCTGCCCATAGGATGTTTTAACAAATGCTTGGTCTTCATCCATTAATTCATTGACATAAATTCTTTCAGCACAATAAGGGGTCAATGCCTTCCAGTAATCTCTTCCCCATTGGGTATATTTCTCATTGAGGTTGGGGTCTGCCCAATGGCCGCCTACTTCAATATCCCACTTAGCATTTCTTCCTGACCAGGCCGTTTCTGTTTCTCCAACTTCACTGATTGCACCGCCGAATCTAACCACACGCATGGTATCAAATCTGCCTTTCTGAGGACGCCATCGTTCCAGAAGAGCTTCATTCATCTTTGGATCATAGTCATCAATGTGTCTACCTTTTATGTAATATTTTCGGTAATGAGCATTTCTTTTGTCAAGTGCCTGTTGTAAATCAAGAAAATTGGTAGTGCCTATATTATCTGAAATGGGTTTACCAAAGGACCGAATGGGTTCCAATAGTCGATCAGCTTTGCTGACATCTCCTGTATAGCATGTGCTTAGAAAAAAGAAACCCTCTTTTCCATCAGGGGTATTCCACATTCCAGCATTGATGGCAATGTTTCTTGGCATTGTGCTTTCTGTGTAATCATAGTAGAAATCCCAAAGTTCTTTGGCGTATTTGATGTCATAGAGTCTGGCTCCTGCAATGACATTGCCTTTAATACCCAATGGACTGAGTTTAAATTGAAACGAGATTACGATACCAAAGTTGCCACCTCCACCTCGAATTCCCCAAAATAGGTCTGGATTTTCACCCAAACTTGCTCGACGTAATTGACCATCTGGTGTAACAATATCAACTGCAAGCAAGTTATCAATGGTCAGTCCATGACTTCTCATTAACCAGCCAACGCCACCTCCTAGAGTCAGTCCTGCTATTCCTGTGTGAGACACAACACCCGCAGGACAAACCAATCCATGAGGCAGTGATTTTGAGTCTAGATCGTGTAAATGAGCTCCACCTTCTACAGTGGCGATTTTCCTTTCAAGGTCAATGGATACTCTTCTCATCCGTGATAAATCAATGATGATGCCACCATCGCACGTGGATTTACCCGAGATACTGTGGCCACCGCCTCGAACTGCAACCAATAAATTGTGTTCCCTGGCAAAATTGAGTGCATTAATCACATCTAATTTAGAGGAGCATTCAGCTATTAACGCTGGATACTTGTCCCAGACACCATTCCAGACCAGCCTGTTTTTGTTATACCAGTAATCACCTGCAGTCAAAATATTGCCTTCTAGTGCATCCATCAATTCAAGGATTTCAGACCGTTGCAAGATTATTTCTTCGCCAGTAATAGAAATGGCAGCTGTGTCTTGAATAGAGCTTCTTGCCAAAGGCATATATGCTGAAGCACCAACTATGACAGTATTCTTTATAAATTCTCTTCTTTTCATTTTAGTTCACCAATAAACCTATGATTAGTACTTTTTAACTTGAGTCAACTGCTAACTGTACTAGCAAATTATTTATTGAAACCTCGTAATTAGCAGATGATAAATTAATATTATTTATCCTATCAGTTTGTTTTCTTGGCGTCATCATTTATGCTTTTACTAATCAAATTAGGAAGTCATTCATGATTTCAGATAGGTCTAATTACCACTATTTTTATTTTTTAGTAAAGTAGTAGCCATTGTTTTATTTATCAATTGATCATTAAATTGTAAATTTATTAGATGTTTTATAGAGTATATTATTAACTAATATTTTTTTGAGGTGACTACCCATGACATCAAAATTCTTTAGAACTATCTTTTCTGTTTCTTTAATTTCATTAAGCTTTTATGCAATGGCTTCCAATGTAAGGAGTGAAGCTTCAGGTGTTGATCAGAATGCAATTTTTGAGCAAGCAATATTAGCCCTTGGAGGTAGAGAAAATCTTGATGCACTTGCATCTTTTTCCATCGAAAGTAAAAGAGTTCGTTATGTAATGGGGCAGGGACCTGAGCCAGGTATTGGATTACATAGATATTCAGCATCAGAAGCAAAAATTTTTCATTCAGTAAAAGACAATAATTTCAGAGGAGATTTTTTACACACTGGTCAATATCTTGGAGCGGGAGGTGTTCGACCTGTAACTGAAATTGTTGTTGATGGCAATCAGGGTTATTTAATTGGTTTCAACGATTTTTTTCTACAAACAGGTGCAGAAAATGAGGCAATGACACCCGAGCGTCTCACAGTAACAACCAAAACAGAACGTCTAGTTAACCCACATTTTTTAATCAAAGATCTAATGCAGAAGCGTTTGCACTTCATTCCAAAGACAAGCAGGCCAGATTTAAATGCTTATCAGGTAGGTGAAGATGAAATTTTTCCTATCACATTATCACGCTTCAGAGAAACTGGAAAACGAGTTCTAGTGACTAATGATAGATGGTTAAAAAAATGGAAAGATACTAAATATTTTAAAGACTCAGTGGAAGAACGTATTTTTTTTGAAGTTGATTCAAACTGGTTTTCGGAATGGCAAAATAATGACTTTCCAAGTTCTAAATATCATCAATTAATAGTTGAAGACGATGTTTATCCAATCACCTTGTATGTCAATAAAAGCTCCGGACTTATAGAAAAATTATCAACTATGGAAAAAGATTATGTTTATGGTGACGTTGAAGTAGAGGTTACTTATTCAGATTGGGAAACAATTGAAGGTGTAAGTTTTCCTATGCGAATCAAGATTTCATTAGCAGGAGCACCTAGTATGGATGTTAGCAGATCAAAGATTAACGTTAATGCTTTGCTAGAAGATAATCTTTTTTTACCACCTGAAGGAGTTGTCTACATTGACAACAAAGAAAGAGCTTCACGTGGCAAGCGCTTAAGTCAAACCGTACAGTCTTATTCATATGCTGCAGCAGCCAAGGCCAGAGAACTGGTTCGCCCAAAAATTGAAGCGAAAAAGCTTGGCCAAGGAGTTTACTTAATGATTCCATCACCCTCAGATGCCACCTATACAATGGTTGTAGAACTGGAAAAGGGTATATTAATTATTGAGCCAGGGATGGATGAGCTTAAGTGTGAAGCAGTTGTTGATTGGATTAAACTTAATTTTCCAAACAAGCCAATAACCTATGCGGTTGTTTCTCACAACCATGCTGATCATGCAGTTGGATTTAGAACATATGCTGCTGCAGGTGCAACCATAGTTGTGCATGAAGATGCTGAAGTTTGGGCAAAGAAAGTACTTAATCGCAATAAATCAATAATTCTTCCTGATGCGTTAGATAGAAATCCAGTAGCAACAAACGTTTTAACGGTTGCTGATAATCAGCCATTGAGGCTTGAAGGAAATGAAAACTCGGTGACTATTTATCCCGTATACAATCGTCACAGTAAAGACATGTTGATCTTAGAAGTAGAAAATCAAGGTATCCTTTATTTAGGGGATTTATACATTGGGGCTTTAGCTCGAATGTTAAAAGCTGGAAAAAGAAGATCAGACAGCGGAAAGCCTACATATTCGATTGAAGAATTGTATCGGGCTATTCAATTCTATGGGATTGAACCCAAAACCATGATTGGTTCGCATGATAGCGAACCGGTTTCATACGATGATTTCATATACTATCTAAAGGGGGAATAGAGGATATAGACAGGCACTATTAAAAGCATTTTTAACATCTGTTGTTAATCACTTTTGAATAGAGTAATAACTTTATCAAGCTCTAACACTCATTCCCATTCAGAAAAATTCATAAATCTGTTATAAGTAGGGAAATGAATAAACTCAGCCTCATATCAGCTTTACTGCTTTTGTTTTCTTCTAACTTATTTGCACAGTGGTCAGAAGCATCCTCAGACGAAATTTTGATCCGTGGTGGTTGGTTGTTCGATGGCATAAGTAACACTCGCAGACAAAATAAGGGAATTGTGATACACGATGGGAAAATTGTTGAAATTGACAAAAATTTACAAGGGATACTTCTTTCTTCAACTAACGTAATAAACTTGACGGATGCCGAAACAATTTTACCTGGCATGATTGATCTACATGCACACTATAATTTTGATCTTATTGATGAAGGTCGCGTGGAAGAGGTTGTCAATAATGGCATTATATTCTTAGCAAACGGAGTTACTTCTACCTGGTCAGCTGGTGAGTACTATCCTGAGCGAGTTCTTAGACAGCGAGACCTGATAGATAGCTCTAAAGCAATTGGCCCAAGACTTTTTTCATCGGGTCCTTATTTTGGTGGTTTCAGATGTGAGTATAGTGTTAAAACAGCTGAGGACGATTGTTCTGCCTGGCCAAATGATATTACAGAAGAAGAAATACGGGCTGAAGTTGATAAATGGGCAGAACAAGGGATTGTTAGCATCAAAATTAAACAAGCAACGCCCAGTGAAACAAAAATTATTATAGAGCAAGCACATAAACATGGGATGACAACAACTGGACACCTGGCTAATTATGAATGGCAGTATGATGTTCACCCCAGAGATGCAATCATGATGGGGTTAGATCGGCTTGAGCATCAGATTACATTGGGCAGCGGCGGTGCAGAAAGTGCTGATATGGAGGAAGTCATTGATCTAATTCTGCAACACCAAGTTTATTATGGTGCTAACTTACAGATGTATGGCGGAGTCAATCTTAGAGAAGAGCTTGGCGCTGACATGGTTTGGACCAATGAGGCAAAATACTTCACTCCCTACGCACAAAAATTACTTGAACAAAGAGGAGATCCTCTTCCAGAATCTGATGTTGTTGAATATACACAACGTGTACTTGAATTGAATAGACTCTATCAGTCTGGTGGTGAGAATCTGCTTATTGTAGGGACCGATGAGCCTGTCTATACAACTTTACTACCAGGGTTTGCATTTCATCGTGAACTTTTAGCATTAGTACACGCAGGGATACCAATAGTTACAGTTCTAAAAGCAGCAACCATCAACGGTGCAAATGCGCTTGGCGTTGCAGATAAACTTGGCTCTATAGAGCCTGGAAAATTGGCTGATCTCTTTATCATCAAGGGCAATCCATTTGAAGATATTAAAGTTACACGGAATATCAAGTTAGTAATTAAAGGGGGTGTTGTATATGAACCAGAGATACTATTTAAGTCAGCTGAAGGTTTAATCGGACCCCAAGGGCCTGATGATCATGATGATTGGAGGCTTTATATCGAGCCGCTTAGATCAGTCAATTAACCTTTATTGAAATATTATTTATAAATATGAAAAGGTTTACTCAATTACCAATATATATTTTTTTTTACATTATGATGTGCGATAACATTTATGCATCAAGTGATGAAGAGCTCTGGAATTTATCATCTCCAGAATCAAAAGGAATAAATTCCATCGTACTAAAAGAACTTCATAACGAATTTAAGAATTCTGAACATGGCTATATCGATAGTTTTTTAGTTATCAAGGACGGTGATATTGTTTTTGAAAAACATTATCAGGTTGACTATTTTGAGATCACTAAAGACAGTAAGCATGAGCAAGCAAAAATCATGCAAAAAAACTATGGGACTTTAGCTAAACCTCAATATAATTATTTTAACCCCGATTGGCATCCTTTTTATAAAGATACAAATCTCCATACCATTCAATCAGTCAGTAAAAGTCTTACTTCAGCTCTGATTGGTATTGCCATTGAACGTGCAGCAATAGATAGTCTAGAGACTAAAATTATTGATTTTTTTCCTCAATATAAACATTTATTCAACGATAAAATGAAACGATCCATTACTATTCGAGATCTATTGACAATGACAGCAGGCATTAAGTGGGATGAATTTAGTTACGCCTATACGGATCCATTAAATGATGCAGCAACCATGGAGAATAGCCATGACTGGGTTGAGTATATCTTGTCATTACCCATGGAGCACCAGCCGGGAAGTAAATTTGTATATAACAGTGGTATCACCATTCTCTTATCACATGTCCTGCAAAAAGCCACCAAGATGCAAGTTGAGAAATATGCAGAAAAATATCTTTTCAGGCCACTAGGCATCCAAAATTATTACTGGAAAAAAACACCTACAGGTTTAACTGATACTGAAGGAGGGTTGTATTTATCTTCAAGAGACTTTGCCAAAATTGGTCTTTTGTATCTCAATGATGGGGTGTGGAATGATCAACAAATTCTCCGAGAAGAATGGGTAAAACTAACCATGTCTCCTGATATTTTAATTGAAGGTAGTAATCGAAAGTATGGCTTCCAATGGTGGTTTATTCCATTTCCATCAGATCACTCTAATCCTTATAAGGACGGTGAAGAAAAATGGATCTTTAGTGGCAGTGGTTATGGTGGCCAGTACCTTCTTGTTATTCCTGAACATGATCTTGTAGTGGTGTTTAATGGATGGAATGTATTTGATATCCCACGACCAACAATTGAGTATTTATCAAAGAGAGTTTTGAAATCTATTTACTGAAGGTAAACCAAATGGTTAGACTCGAACGTGCTAATATTTCTTTTATAAATATATGAGGAAATTACCCTTTGGTATATTAGGTTATGAATAAAAATAAAAATATAAAAAAGACTCAAGCAGAAAAAGCCTATAAAAATTTAGATTTTTTGAATAGCAAAGATGCTCGTATTGTAAGAATATTATCAGAATATCTTTATCCAAAAGCACAATTTGAAGAAGAAAATATACAGAATACTATTGTCATTTTTGGTTCAGCAAGAGCACCTTCACCCGAGGATTTATGCAGTGAAGAAGGAAGTAATAAAAATCTTAAATTGGCTGAGTACTATGATGCTACGAGAACACTCTCCAAAAAATTGACAGAATGGTCTAAGAATTTAAATGAGGAATATCAAAAATATGTCATTTGTTCAGGTGGAGGTCCGGGCATCATGATTGCAGCTAACCGAGGAGCAAGTGAAGCTGAGGGTAAAAACAGTGCCCTTAGAATATCCTTACCCTTTGAAAATATCCCTAATCCATATGTTAGTCCAGAGTTAGATTTTGAATTTCATTATTTTTTTACTAGAAAGTTTTGGTTTTCTTATCTTGCAAAAGCTCTCATAATTATGCCTGGTGGTTTTGGGACTTTAGATGAATTCTTTGAAATTCTTACACTTATTCAAACTGGAAAAATTAAGAAAAAAATGCCTATAGTTCTTTTTGGGGAAGAATACTGGAACAAATTAATTAACTTTGAAACTTTAGTTGAATTTGGAACGATTAACAGAGAGGACTTAGATCTTTTTTTTCTTACCAGTAATGTAGATGAAGCATATGAATACATTGTTTCAAACTTAAGTTCTAAATAATGGAAAGCATTCGATTAGAGACCATTTAGGGGGCATGTTACCGAAGGGTATATTTTATTTTCATAGAGATGTTGAGAGTATTTCCGTTAATCGTTGGGCCCATGGTTATTCGTATGGCAACCCGGGAGCAATTGGACGCCAACCCTTTGGTAGAATTACCATCGCCAATAATTCCCTCATGAATACAGCAATTGAGCAGGCATGGAGAGCTGTAAAGGAACTAGGAAAATAACGAATAAAAAATGGATCAACAAGACGAATATTACGACAATATGATCACTATGTTGGAACTGATATGGGGGAAAGGTTATATGGCCCCAGGTGGTCCGGGCAATGTCGAAAAAATGTTGAATGGCATTGAGACAGAAGGAAAACACATTCTTGATATTGGATGTGGTTTAGGAGGTCCAGCTTTTGAGATGACCAATACATTTGGTGCCAATGTTGTCGGCATTGATCTTGAGTCCCCACTTATCAAGAGAGCTACTGAGGCAGCAACTGAGATGGGGTTGAAGGATAGATGTAAGTTTCAAACTGTCAAAGCAGGAGCGCTTGATTTTCCAAATCAATCGTTTGATATTGTTGTTTCATCTGGTGCAATCACACAAGTAAAGGATAAGGCTGGTATATTCAAAGAATGTTATAGAGTGCTTAAACCTGGTGGTTACCTTACATGTTATGACTGGACTAAATCAGAAGGACCATTGTCCGAGGATATGTTTTACTGGTTCAAAATGGAAGGTCTTACCTATGCACTAGAAACATTAGAAGAATATAAAGTCCATCTTAAGAAGATTGGTTATATTGAAGTCATGATAAACGATGCATCTGACTGGTACAGTAATGAGGTTCTTAAAGAGTATGAGCTTATCAGAGGGAGGCTCTATCCACTTATGGTTGAACTTTTAGGCCAGAAAGACGCTGATCATTTTGTTGAGAATTGGCGAGCAATGGTAGTGGTGTGTGAGAAGGGAGAGATGCATCAAGGTTACTGTCGGGGCCAACGACCAGTAAAGGATGATTCATAAATCATAAATACTAATATTCTTCTATATTATCTAGACTACCAAATACGATTTCCCCTCCAAATAAGGTGAGTAATTTTTATAGAGCCCAATGTTGGTAATTAACATAAAGTCAACCATAATAGATCACTATGAAAGACTCTTATGCATTAATAACTGGCGCTTCATCTGGTATTGGCCTAGAGATAGCAAATTCTTTAGCTGAAAGAGGGTTTAATTTAATTTTAACTGCAAGAAATGAAATAAAATTAAAGGAACTTTCAAAGGTGATTTCAGATAAGTATAAAATAAAAGTGGATTTTATTTGCTCTGACTTGAGCAAAATAGAATCCCCTCAAATTATTTATAATTTCTGCACATCTAATAATTATCAAATCGATTGTCTTGTCAATAATGCAGGTTATGGAATACCTACTGCTTTTCATGAAACTTCAATGGAAGATGAAGAAGATTTTATTAGAGTCTTGGGTATAGCTGTAATCGCTCTATCGAAAGTATTTTTGCCTAATATGATATCAAATGGTTATGGAAGAATAATGATTGTGTCGTCTGTTGCAGCGTTTGCACCACCTTCAACAATTCAAGCTTTGTATGGACCCATAAAAACCTTTATGAATAGATTCAGCGATGCTTTAAATACAAATTACAATCATAAAGGAATTACTTCTACAGCTGTCTGCCCAGGGTTTACTGTAACTAATTTTCATCAATCAAGTGGCGTTCAGAATGAAATGGATAAAGTACCTGGCTTTATGAAATTTAGTGCAAAACGAATAGCTGAGGAGGCTGTTATAGCAACACTTAATGGAAAAAGTTTATGTGTACCAACTAAAACGTATAGATTCCTAGTCTTTCTATTAAAAATATTACCATCTTCAGCATTAGCACTTATAGAGTCCAATGTTGCTCCAGGAAGATACGATAAAAAATAAACAATGAGTTAAAAGAAATAGGAGAAACTATGCCGACAATAACACTACTTGGATGGCTACATACAATTCTAGGAGTTTTTGCAATACTCATAGGTTTTTATACATTAGCAAAAAATAAAGTTATACAAATCCAGTATAAATCTGGAAAAATATACTTATTACTCACCTTAATAACAGCTTTGACTGCATTGGGCATTTACCATCAAGGTGGATTTAATATGGCACATATTTTAGCTATTTTAACTTTACTTGCCGTCCTTGTTGGAGCAAGTGCCGAGAAATATAAACTGTTTGGAAATTTATCTCCCTATATACAAGCTATATGTTTCTCAGGAACGCTTCTATTTCACATGATACCAGCTATAACAGATGGCTTATTCCGTCTGCCTGTTGACGCACCTATCGTTAATGACATTCAAGACCCCTTACTTTTGAAATTTTACATATGCTTTTTAGCAACATACTTTTTAGGTGTAATCATGCAAATATCTTATTTAAGAAAGTAAAGCATCCATGGAATATTAAAGTTGAAGGTTGTATTTTATTTATTTGTGAAGCAGTAATGAAATTGCAACCATTGTTAGTGAACATTAATGAGGATGGAACACGAAATTTAATCCTTAAAAATGATCCAAATAAGGCTGAATAAAATATCAACTAATTATGTTAAATTAATAATCATGGTCTATTGAAAACATCAATAAATAAAAAATATGGAGAAACATGCAACAACTTAAGCTATTAACATTACTGATATTTTTTTTGAATAATTTTTTTGGATTATCAGTAAATGCAGAAATGCCTGGTATGTCAGGGGAAATCAGAAGAGATTATGCTGATACACAGTTCGGAAGAGTTCATCACTGGACTATTGGAGATGGCCCAGCTCTGCTGCTAGTTCATCAATCTGGACAAACATCTGCTGAATACTTATCGCTTGCACCTTTTTTAGCCAATACTTTTAAAGTCATTGGAATTGACTTACCAAATCATGGACAATCTGATACTTCTAAATATGAAATGAATGCTGATGAGTATGCTGATTCTGTAATTGATGTTTTGAATGTGATTGGTGTAGAAAAAATTCATATCCTAGGACAGCACGGAGGTGCAGCAGTTGCCATCAACTTAGGCTTAAGGTATCCAGAGAGAACAGGAAAGTTGATTCTCTCAGGAGCTGGCAGAGAAGAAAATCTGACAGATAAACAAATACAAGATCTTATTGATCAACCAATGACTCGAGACTTGCCAGTAGATATGGATGGAGAATTTTTAAAAAAGACTTGGTCTGTATATAGAAAAATGAGTGCAACTAAGACCACACCAGAGATAACATTTCAACCTTTTCTCACTAGTTTAATAAATCGTCAAAGAAAATATGACTTACATTATGCCATTTACCGTTACCAACCTAACCTTGATGATTTGAACAAAGAAACACTATTGCTTGAGGCAGAAGAAGATGAATATGCAGGGGATGTGACAGGATTACAGAGAAGAATAAAAGAAAGTACAATAAAGAAAGTATCCAATTCTGGGAGCTGGCAGTTTTATGAGGAACCAGAATTAAATGCAAAAATCATTATTGAATTTCTAAATCAATGAAAAAAATGAAAGAAGTGACTGGTTCTATTTTGGACATTCTTGTTGGTAATAACGAAGACATGAGTAAACAGTATACTCAAAGTATTGTTGTTGAATTGGATGGTTTTCCAAATGACAAACATCAAGGGTACAGCAGAACTGCTTTCGAAGGAGAATCAGTTCCTAAAGGAACAACTCGAAGAAATGATAGGCAGTGGTCAGCGGTTTCAGTTGAAGAACTCAGAATAATTGAGGAGCTAATGCAACTCTCAACTCCATTATTGCCTAGTGTTTTAGGCGCTAACTTATGTTTTCAGGGAATTCCAGATTTCTCTCAATTGCCAAAAGGTACACAATTATTCTTCCCTTCAGGGGCGGTGCTTATGGTGGAGGAATACAATCCTCCATGTCAGTATATGTCAGAACAAATAGCAAAAATATACAGTAAGATCAACGGCGAAGAAGTGAAAAATACTGATTTTTCTATAGCTGCAAGAAAGCTCAGAGGACTTGTGGGAGTGGTCGATGTTGAAGGTGAAATTCATTGTGATGATGATGTTACTGTAAGAATTTTTAATCCAGCCAATATAAGTAACTTCCTCAGTACAAAGTAAACTTAATATTTTTAAAATGATTTATTTATACATTGTAATTTTAGCAATCGCATCTCTTGTCTCATCTAATGCAGCTATCAGCCTTATTTTTGGGATTCTTTTTGCCGTTCTGAATAAAAAGAATGAAATCATAATACCCAAAGATTTGGGTTCAAAGTTTCTTAAAACTGGCATTATTCTTTTGGGTGGTACCATCAGTTATTCTTCTTTTTCTAGCATTAGTATTGATTATTTTCCTTTAATATCACTTTATGTTTTCACGGTCATTATGATTGGCCTTCTCTTAGGAAGCTTGATGAAAATAGAAAAGAAGCATTTGTTTCTATTGGTATCAGGGACAGCAATATGTGGAGGCACTGCTATGGCAGCATTGGCACCGATTATTCAATCAAAAAAGGAAGATCTAGCGTCCTCCATAACAATTATATTCTTGCTTAATTTAGTCGCAATTATTCTTTTTCCAATTGTTGGAAGTGCTTTAGGTTTGACACAAGAACAATTTGGTATTTTTGCAGCTCTTACAATTCATGACACAGCGTCCGTAATTGGAACTGCATCAATATTTGGCCAACCAGCAATGGAAGTTGCCACTATTTTGAAACTTGGTAGAACACTATGGATTGTTCCATTGCTAATTTTTTCATCTTGGTATTTTAATAAAAAAGATGGCCATTCGAATTTTCCATATTTTATATTATTGTTTGTTTTGTTCATTCTAATTAACTCTTTAGTTGGTTTTTCTGATACTACTGTTTATTATTTAAAAAACACCAGTAAGGCTTTTCTTTTACTGGGCTTATTTTTTATTGGCACAGAAATTAGTTTTACAAAAATAAAACAAATTAAATATAAACCAATCAGTTTCGCTGTAATCCTATGGCTCATTGTGATTGGAATGACATCTCTTTTATATTTTCTATTATGAAAACTAGAGTTGCTATCATTGGTGCGGGCATTAATGGGCTGATAGCAGCTAATTATCTTAGTCGATCAGGGTTTGACGTTCATTTAATTGAAAAGAAAAGCAGAGTGGGCGGTGCTTGTGTTTCTGACACTGCACTAATCAATGGATCACATTATGAATATGCCTTAGGTGCTTCTGTCCTAGGTTTGATGCAAAAGTTTGTTTTTGAGCAAACTGGACTTTCAAATCGTATTAAAACCTATGTCCCAATGAAACCTAAATTAGTTTTTTTTCCAGGCGATAAAAAACCAACTAAAATCTTTAGAAATCCAGAAGAACTAGACTATGAACTTTCTCAGAAATGGGGCGAAAAAGGAAATATTAGTGCATTCCGATACGATGAATCCAAGATAATTGAATTCCTCCAAGAGGGCTATTATAAAGCTGAAATACCAACGATTGAAGATGCCATACAGAGTTTAGGAAATGAGCTTACAGAATTATGGATTAAAGGTGATGCCCAAACATTATTGGATCATTACTTTACGAGTGAGAGGACTAAAACCTATATGGCAATGACTGTTTCAGAGAGTGGTCCTGTTTCATTACACGATCCATACTCAGCATTTACATTACCTTTAATGGATTCTGGGTCTATTTTTGAAGGCTATTATGGTTTTGTTAAGGGAGGTATTTGGAAGGTAACGGAAGAACTAGACAATATCAATAAAGAATTGGGGTCTAAAACTATTTTATCAGCTGAGATACTATCGGTGGATACGAATAATAATCGATTGTCCTATAAGCAAGATAATGCAGATTACGATATTGATTTTGATTACTTATTGTTTGGAACAGATCCATTGTCTGCTGCCAAAATGATGTTAGATTCTGATTTAATAAAAAAAATTGAAGGACAAAACTTGATAGGAAGCAGTGGAAAGATGAACATGATATTCACAAAACCTATAAAGTGGAAATCTGGCCCTGATAGTTCATTTCGTTTTCTATTTTCAGTCGACAACACAAAAGAATTTGAAGAAGCGACTTTAAAAGTTTTGGACAGTGATACAGATTATGCTCCTGGATTTATGCAAATTTATTGTGAAGGCGCTGCAATGAGACATATGCAAAACAATGCACAATATGATCGATTGGCTGTTTTTCTTAAAAATATCTCATTAAAGAATCAAGGCGATGAAATTCCTAAAATTGAAAATGAAATCAAGACTAAAGTTTTAGAATATATTGAAAATCCTGAAGATTGTATTTGGACTAAACTGCTAACACCCAGAGATTTAAAAAATATATTTTATTTCCCTCAAGGCAATATTGATCATACAGTGCTAGCCGGAGGCCAATCTTATTTTGATAGAACCTATTCTGCTGATCCAACAACTAACTTCTATCAATTGGGTGATTATGAGAATATATATATCTGCGGGGCAAGTACCTATCCATGTGGCTCTATTGCAGGCACTCCTGGTTATATGTGCAGCCAACAATTAATCCAAAAAACCCAACAGTACCTAAAACTATAAATATTTTTTAAAAAACATACGTTTTAAAAATGTATTTATTTTCAAGGATTTATTACACTAAATGACTTTAGAATCCTTATAGCAAGAAAATAGGGCTAAAAATATTTTTATATAATTAATAAGTAGCAATAATTAACAACTAGATATGAAAAATCAGATACACAATATTAATGTCATAGCTAAAGAAAAGTTACCTTCCCCAAAAGATCTGAAGGACACACTTCCTTTGACAAAGAAAGCTAGTCGGACAGTTCTAAAAACAAGAAAAGACTTAATCTCAATACTGGATGGCAAGGACGATCGACTTGCTGTGGTAGTAGGGCCTTGTTCTATCCATGATATTGATTTGGCGAAAGATTACGCTGACAAACTTAAAGAGCTTACCAAGGAAGTATCAGATAGCTTTCTTATTCTGATGCGTGTTTATTTTGAAAAGCCAAGAACCACTACAGGGTGGAAAGGATTAATTAACGACCCCGATATTGATGATAGTTTCAAGATTGATAAAGGCATTCATATTGCAAGGTCTTTGTGTCTACATCTGAATGAACTAGGCCTAGGAGTAGCCACTGAAGCACTGGATCCTATTATGCCGCAGTATTTAGGCGATCTAACCAGTTGGACTGCTATTGGAGCTAGGACAGCTGAATCGCAAACCCATAGAGAGATGGCAAGTGGTCTTTCTACTCCTGTTGGATTTAAGAACGGAACAGATGGGTCTTTGTCTGTTGCAATCAATGCCATTAAATCATCCAGAGAGTCACATCATTTTCTAGGTTTAAACGATGGTGGAAGAGTAACTGTCTATGAAACAAGAGGCAATCAATATACACATGTTGTTTTGAGGGGTGGCACTAAACCAAACTACGACACCAAGAGTGTGAAATCATGTGAATCACAACTTGAAAAGGAAGATTTACCAAAAAGAATTATGATTGATTGCAGTCATGGAAATACAAATAAGGATTACACACTTCAGCCAAAAGTAGCTGATAATTGCATCAACCAAGTTTTAAAATCCAATCAGTCAATTATTGGTTTCATGTTAGAAAGTAATATTGAAGAAGGAAATCAGAAAATAACTCCAGATTTAAAAGATCTAAAGTATGGAGTATCTCTAACCGATGCATGCATCAATTGGGAATCCACAGAAAAACTTCTGCTTCGTCTTGCAGAAAAACTGAGGAAAAGGTGATATCTTAGGTTTTAGATACCATGAAAAAGAAATTTAATAGTTTTAAAGAGTTCTATCCTTATTACATTGGAGAGCACGAAAATAAATACAATAAGCTAGTGCATTTTATAGGCACAACGCTCTTCCTTATTTTTTTTATTAATCTTATTTTTACTGGAGAAATCAAGTATCTTGCTTACGCATTTCTCTCCGGTTATGGTTGGGCTTGGTTCGGTCATTTCTTTATTGAAAAGAATAAGCCAGCTACTTTTTATTTTCCCTTATATAGTTTTATGGGAGATTGGGTGATGTTTACTGAAATCCTTAAAGGCAAACATAAAATATTTTAATCATTAATTATTTTCAATCATGAGTATAGATTTATTTGATACAGCTTCATTGTTATCTGAAGAAGAACTAATGGTGAAAGAAAACGTTTCTCGCTTTGTGAGAGAAAATGTTAAACCTATAATTCAGGAACATTTCGAACAACATCGATTTCCATCTGATTTAATTCAACCTATAGCAGAACTAGGGTTACTTGGAAGTTCAATTGAAGGTTATGAATGTGCTGGAATGAATGCAACATCTTATGGGCTAATTTGTCAGGAGTTGGAAAGAGGAGATAGTGGAATTAGGAGTTTTGTTTCTGTTCAAAGCAGTTTAGTTATGTACCCAATTTATACCTACGGTAGTCATGAACAAAAAGAAAAATGGCTTCCAAGATTAGCCAAAGCAGAATCCATAGGTTGTTTTGGATTGACCGAGTCTCATGGCGGGTCGGATCCCTCTAATATGAAAACTCATGCTAAAAAAGATGGTGATGATTGGATTATCAATGGCTCAAAAATGTGGATTACCAATGGCTCTATTGCTGATGTTGCTTTGATATGGGCTATGACTGATGAAGGGATCAGAGGCTTTATTGTGGAGACATCCAGCAAAGGTTTTGTTGCTAATAAAATAGAGAATAAATTCTCTCTTAGGGCATCCATAACATCGGAACTCTTTTTAGACAATGTTCGAGTGTCTAATGATAGTGTATTGCCAAATGTTATTGGTTTGAAGGGACCTTTGAGTTGTTTGACTCAAGCACGATATGGAATTTCTTGGGGAGTGATAGGGGCAGCAGAAGATTGTTTAGAACAATTATTGGAATACACGGACAGCAGAATCCTTTTCGATCGTGCACTTTCAGAAAATCAAAGTATTCAGATCCGATTGGCTGATATGCAAAGAAAAATTGTTATGGCTAGCTTGCTCTCTATTAGATTAGGTCAACTCAAGGACAAGAATCAAATGAATCCAACTCAAGTTTCTTTAGCCAAATGGAATAATGTTAGGATGGCACTTGATATTGCTAGAGATTGTAGAGATATGCTCGGAGGTTCAGGCATCAGTGCTGAATATGTTCCAATCAGACACATGTTAAATCTAGAAAGCGTTATTACCTATGAAGGAACAGAGACTATTCATCAGTTAACTGTAGGTAGAAATCTAACAGGAAAGAGCGCCTTTTAATTTTTACCCAGTTGGAAGTAAAGTTCTATAATGTCGTTATTGATTGCAGTCGCATCAATTTCATCTGTATTGCAAAAAACAACAATTGAAAAGCCAATTTCTTCAAAACGAGTGTAGTGAGCTAGCCATCCTACCCATGATCCTGAGTGAGACCACTTTTTCAACCCATTAAAGTATGAAAGATTTTGGGCAAATGCATAGGTGTACTGGTCTTCTTTTTCATTTTCTAGATTTTGATTCTCACTATTTACTTTAGTTTCCAGATAAGACTGCTCCATGGTCTTGATTAACGATGATTTCTTCATACCTAATTTATTGGAATAAAAGTTCTGATCCCACTTGATAAAGTCATTAAGTGATGTGTAAAGTCCTCCATCGCCAATCCAACTTAAATTAGTCACATTGATCTTATATTCATCTTTGTAACCTTTTCTCGGTGAATAAGCATCGGCTCGATTTTTAATAATTAGATTAACATCATCATTAAAAATCGAATCATTCATCTGAAGAGGGTTGAATATTTCTTTTTGAGCCAGTTCCCTTAAAGTCATTCCACTTATATTCTGAGCAACTAGACTCAGAAGAACATAACCTGTATTGCTATACCAAAACTTTTTTTCTGGGTCCCTAATGAGTGGCAAATCTTTAATGATTTGATGGAATTCATCATTACTAAAGTAATCTTCATTGCCCCATCTAAATTCCTCATCAATTGCATTCTTAAATGTATCAGGGTAATCATTGTCTTCATAGTCACCAAGACCACTGAAATGATGAATCATATGGTTGATAGTAACTTTTTTCTTATAATTATAAAGATCTGGAATGTATTGTTTCATCTCGTCATCAAAAGACAGTTTTCCTCGTTCTTCAAGTAACGCTATCAACATAGCTGTAAATTGTTTGCTGACTGATCCTATACGAAAAATGGTATCTGAAGTGATAGCAATATCGTGTTCAAGATTGGCCATTCCATAGCCTTTATTATGAATGTATTCTCCATCCTTAATAACACCAACAGCACAACCAGGTTTATTCTCTCTAGAGTCAAATAAGCCATCAATGGAATTAGAAAATTCTTCATGTGATATGTCTGCCGAGAGATTGAAGCTAATGATTAAAGACCCTAAAAGGGCTAATGATCTTTCTAATAGATCTGTCATTATTTTCATTTAAATAGTTACCAAAGAGTGCTAAATCCGTTATTATCATTGCACAATTTAATCAAGGTTAATATATATTATGTTTTCAATAAAAAGAACTTTTCTCATTCTTTCTCTTATCAGCTTTAGTTTTGCATCACTTGCCAGTGAAGATATACCAGAGATAACTTATGAAAAATTCACACTTCCAAACGGATTAAGAGTGATTGTTCATGAGGACCATAAAATTCCAGTAGTTGCTGTTAATGTTTGGTATCACGTTGGTTCAAAAGATGAGTTACCAGGGAAAACTGGATTTGCACATTTATTTGAGCATTTAATGTTTAATGGTACTGAAAATTATAACGATGAATATTTTGGGCCTTTTCAGCAGGTAGGGGCAACTGATATGAACGGAACAACCAATGCTGATCGAACTAATTACTTTGAAAATGTGCCTACTCCAGCCTTAGATTTAGCACTCTGGATGGAATCCGATAGGATGGGCCATCTCTTAGGGGTGGTTAATGAAGAAAAGTTAAATGAACAAAGAGGTGTGGTTCAGAATGAAAAAAGACAAGGTGAGAACCAGCCTTTTGGAAGAGTTTTTCTTCAAGCAGGAAAGGCAACTTTCCCACAAGGCCATCCTTATTCATGGTCAACTATTGGTTCAATGGCTGATTTAAATGCAGCATCTCTTGAAGACGTTCAATTATGGTTTAAAACTTATTATGGACCTAATAATGCTGTATTGTCTCTTGCCGGTGATATTAATGTAGAGGAAGCTAAAGAATTGGTAAACAAATATTTTGGTGATATTCCAGCTGGACCTGAGCCCATTAAAAGAAAGAAATGGATTGCTAAAAGAACAGGCCAAACCAGAGAAGTTATGTATGACCGTGTTCCCAATACGAGAATTTACAAAGTGTGGAATACAGCTGAAAAAGGGACAAAAGACGAAGCCCATCTTGAGTTGATTGCCAGTCTGCTTGCAGGCGGAAAGAATTCAAGCTTATACCAGTCTTTGGTGTATGAAAAACAACTTGCTACTAATGTTTCAGCCTTCTACTACGATAGAGAGATTGCAGGACAATTTTGGATTGCTGCCGATCTATCCAATGGTCAATCATTAGAAGAGCTGGAAAAAGGAATTGATACAGCTCTTCGTGAGTTCATCAAAAGAGGTCCAACTAAAAAACGCCTTGATAACACTATAACTTCTTTGAGAGCTTCTTGGATTAAAGGATTACAAAGAGTTGGTGGATTTGGAGGTAAGTCTGATATTTTAGCTAAAGGCGAGGTTTATCAAGGAGACCCTGGTGCCTATAAGAACCTGATTAGTATGGTATTCAATGCTACAGCAAAGGATTTAAAAGCCACTGCTGAGAAATGGTTATCCGATGGTGATTACGTTTTAACAGTGATTCCCAATGCACAAAGATCTTTTAATGCCGAGTCTACGGTTGATCGAAGTCAGTTGCCATTCCCGACTGAATTTCCAACTCTAGATTTACCCGATATTCAAAGAGCAAAATTGTCCAATGGATTAGAAGTAGTTTTAGCTGAAAGACATGATGTGCCTATGATTAATTTATCAGTACAGTTCAAGAGTGGTCATTCCAGTGATATTAATGATCAACCAGGTTTGGCTAGTTTTTCCATGTCAATGCTTACAGAAGGGACAAAAAGATACAATGCATTACAACTGAGTTCTAAGCTGGAGGAATTAGGAACTGATCTGTATACCAATGTTGGTCTCGATTCATCAAGCATCAATGTTTCCTCATTAAAATCAAATTTAATACCTTCATTGGATCTTCTATATGAAGTAATGACAGAAGCTGTTTTTGATGAAAAAGAGATTGAGAGAAAGAAAATTAGATGGTTAGCCTCAATTGACCAATCTCTGTCTACACCAAATGGGATCGTCTCTAATATTGCTCCAGGTTTGCTTTATGGAGACAAAAATCCTTATGGTAAGCCATTCAGTGGCAATGGCACTAGAGAGTCAATCCAATGGATGGAAAGAGAGAGCATGATTGGGTATACACAAGAAATGTTAAATCCAAGTAATGCCACAATTCTTGTAGTGGGCGATACTAATTTGGATGAAATAACAACTGTCTTGGAGAATAAGTTTGGCACATGGAGTGACTCGCAAAGTTATCAAGACAATGTAATTGATTATCAGAACTATCAAACGCCAACTGAAAGAAAAATATATTTGGTTGATAAACCAGGTGCTGTTCAATCATTGATAGTAGCAGGCCAGTTGCTTCCATCTCCTGATACTGAAGATGAGATTGATATAGAATTAATGAATGCAGTTATTGGGGGTAGCTTTACCTCGAGATTGAATATGAATCTCAGAGAAGATAAAAGTTGGTCTTATGGTGCAAGAGCGAGACTATCAAGATTTAAAGGACCAAGACCGATGTTAGTTTATGCACCAGTCCAAACTGATAAGACAGTTCCATCAATTCAAGAAATCATTAGAGAATATGATGAATACCTGACATCAAGACCTGCTCAAACAGACGAGCTTGAAGCCATTGTTAAAGATAGATCCCTTGGCTTGATAGGTCAATTTGAAACATTTGGTGCATTAATGGTTGGACTATCGGGTGTA
>Ga0257121_1000200_pt1 | contig 53150 bp, 45 predicted proteins | sample SI106_100metaG_FD_190180 | JGI IMG/M metagenome (GOLD analysis project Ga0257121, IMG submission 190180) | Marine microbial communities from Saanich Inlet, British Columbia, Canada - SI106_100 | ecosystem: Environmental > Aquatic > Marine > Inlet | place: Canada: British Columbia | collected...
AAACCTGCACTAGATTAAATTGATTTATTTGTTTCTATGTTTTGATTTATCATGGTTGAATGAAATTAAATATTAAAAAAACACTGCAGCAGGCTATAGCAGCACATAAAGAAGGTAAATTACAAGATGCTGAACGCCTTTATCTATCCATCTTGCAGTCATATCCTAACCATCCAGAAGCCAATCAAAATCTAGGTGTATTAGAAACAAATAAGCTAATACAACTTTTTCAAAATAGCCAATACGACGAAGCTATAAAATTAGGACAATCCCTTACTGAAAGATTCCCTAAACATCAATTCGCCTGGAAAATATTAGGTGTTGTATTGGGACAAACAGGCAGGCATTCTGAAGCTTTAAATGCAAGTCAAACTGCCGCCGCATTGCCTCCTCAAGATGCCCAAGTCCACTACAACTTGGGTGTCACGCTCAAAGAATTAGGTAGGTTAGATGAGGCTGAAGCAAGCTATAGACAAGCGATAGTGTTGCAACCTGATAATGATCAAGCCCATAATAACTTGGGTGTTACGCTCCAAGAATTAGGTAGATTAGATGAAGCTGAAGCAAGCTATAGGCAAGCGATAGTGTTGCAACCTGGTTTTGCTCAAGCCCATAGCAACTTGGGCCTCATACTCCAAACATTGGGTAGGTTAGATGAGGCTGAAGTAAGCTGTAGGCAAGCGATAGCTTTGCAACCTGGTTATGCCAAAGCTCACAACAACTTAGGTGTTACGCTCAAAGAATTAGGTAGGTTAGATGAGGCTGAAGCAAGCTATAGGCAAGCGATAGCTTTGAAAGCAGACTATGCACAAGCTCACAACAACCTAGGTGTTACGCTCCAAGAATTAGGTATATTAGATGAGGCTGAAGCAAGCTTGAGACAAGCAATAGCATTGAAGGCAGATTATGCTGAAGCTCACAAAAACCTAAGTCTTACGCTCCAAGAATTGGGCAAATTTGATGAGGCTATAAAAATACTTAAAAATGTTATCAACAAAGATAAAAAAAAATACTCCTACCTGTATTGCGACATTCTTCATCTTAAAACCCATGAATATAGTTGGGATGATTATGATTTTTATTTAAATGAAATAAATAAATTTGTTAACAAAACAAATGGGTGCGTTAATAATTTCAGTCTTCTAAGCATTTCAGACAACTTATCTTTTTTGCAAAAAAATGCCAGAAATAATGCCAGAAAAACATCCAAAGCAATTTATCCAAAACTCCCCCTCAATGTAAAACTGAAAAATGAAAACCATAAAATAAAAATAGCCTATTTTTCTTTAGATTTCAAAGATCATGCCGTTGGTAGGTTAGTCAAAAATTTATTTAAAAATCATAATCGTAAAAAATTTATAGTTTATGGGTTTTCTTTTGCACGCCATGAAGATGATAATATTTACAAAGAAATTAAAAAAACATTTGATCATTTTTATGATTTTTCAGAAAAATCAGACTCTACAGCCTTACAAACTATTTCTGACCTTGGTCTTGATGTTGCTATTGACATGATGGGGCACACAAAAGGTAGTCGGTCTTATTTATTTAATAATAGGATAGCGCCAACTCAAATCTCATTCTTGGGATACCTAGGGACCATGGGGGATAATGCATACGACTATATCGTTGCTGATAATTTCGTTATACCCACTGAAAATGAAAAATACTATGATGAAAAAGTTTTAAAACTTCCGATATATCAACCAAACAACTATAAAGAAATTTCTTTCAAAACTATCTCTAAAAAATCTCTTGGTTTGCCTGATAATTCTTTTATCTATTGCTGTCTTAATAATCCCTATAAAGTTACGCCTTTTATTTTTGATTCCTGGATTAAAATTTTACAAGCTACAGAAAATACTTATTTATATTTATTAAAAAGAAACAATAATGGTGAGAAAAATATAAAAAAATATATTTCTAATAAGGGACTTGATCCAAGAAGAATAATATTTACCGATAAAGTTTCGTATGAAAAATACTTAAGTATATTAAATGTCTGTGATGTTTTTCTTGATACATCTCCATACAATGCAGGGGCAACAGCAATTGATTGCTTAGCAGCAAATACTCCAATAATTTCACTTGTTGGTAACTCTTATGTAAGTAGGATGTGCGGTAGTATTTTAAAAAAATTAGAATTAAGTGATTTTATAGCGGTGGATATTGATGATTATATAAGCAAGGCAGTTGCTTTAACAAAAAAACCAAAAGAAAAAATAAATTTAGAAAAATTTAACATTTTCGAAATTTCTAATTTTGTACTTAATTTTGAAAAAGAGTTAATTAAAATTCACAAATAAAAAGTGGTGCCCTCGGCACGATTCGAACGTGCGACCCTCCCCTTAGGAGGGGGATGCTCTATCCCCTGAGCTACGAAGGCGTAATTAAAAAAGTAATTAAATCTATTTAAACGTATTTTTTTAAATTACTAGTATATATTTTCTTTTTAGTATAATTTAAAAAGAATCTAAAAATAGATAGAAGTTAATAAAAATGAGTCTAAATATTTCTATAATAGTTGTTACCTATAACAGTGAAAATATTATTAAATCATTCCTAACGCAACCAATTTTAAGAAAAGAACCTGACATTGTTATCGTGGATAATGCAAGTAGTGATAAAACAAAAACTATTATAAAAAAAATTATGCCTTCTGTAACTTTGATATCCTTAAAAAAAAATGTAGGTTATGGTTCAGCTGTAAACAAGGGGATAAAAGTTATAAAAAATAAATATTTATTAGTAACAAATCCCGATATATATTTTTCGTCAACTTTTTTTATTGAGATGAAAAAAGCTATAAGCAAAAATTCATCCTGGGGCCTTATGGCTCCAACGATAGTGAACAAAAAATATTTTAACAAGCCACCAATATCACAATTTGATGTCACTAAAAAAATGATAAGTTGTGTAAAAGATAAAAAAGTTTCTTTTATTAGTGGTGCTTGTTTTTTAATTAAACCAAATTTATTTAGAAATAAAAAAATATTTGATGAAAATATTTTTATGTTCTTTGAAGATAATGATTTGTCAAAAAGAATTTCATTGATCAATTTAAATAAATTAATTTTAAAAAATTGTTTAATTTACCACGAAGGAGAAAATAGCTCAGGAAACAGTTATGATGTTTTTAGACTTAAAAACCTCCATTATGGCTGGTCTGAATGTTACTTTAATTCTAAATATAACCCTATGTATAAATCATATTTATTGAATTTTTATTCTATTTTAAAATATATTAAAAGGGTTCTTGTGTATGCTATTTTTTTAAATAAAAATAGGTTTTTTGTATCATGGTTTCGACTTTTAGGTAAGTTCGAATTTATCAGAGGAAAAAATAGTAGGCAAATACTTTGAAAAAATTAAAAGATTTACAAATTTTCGTTATAACCATGCATAGGGAAAAAGAAAGGCAAAATAATGCAAAAAAACAGCTTGAAGACTTAAGTAATAATTTTGAATTTTTTTTCGCCTCCAAGAAGCCAAATAAAATACCTTCTTCATATATAGGTTGGAAACGAAGATTTTATTTTGGTAAAGATCTAACACTCGGAGAATTTGGTTGTTTTAATTCTCATAAATTAGTCTTAGAAAAAATAGTAACTAAAAAATTACCGATGGCTTTAATTTTTGAAGATGATTTTATTCTATTGGATGGCTTTAAAGAGAGCATTAATAATTTAATGAAATGTTCTTACAAATGGGAACTAGTTAGGCTACTTTCGAAGCCAAAACTTAATAAAAGAATGAAAAAATCTGTAGCCCATTTTGACGGTAATTATAAACTAGTAAGGCTTGCTACAGCCCCTGGGGGAGCTTATGCTTATATCATAACTCGCAAAGGAGCAAAAAAATTACTTAAGGCAATGGATAATATTTGGTGTCCTGTAGATACGATAATGGGTCAACCATGGAGAACAGGGCTAGAGGTTCTTACTATAATGCCACCTATCGCAACTTGGGACCAATCATTTGAATCTGCTATCGGTGATGCTAGGTTTAAAAAACGAAAGTTATTAGGGTGGCGAAAAATCATACTCCCCTTCTCTAGATTTTGTTTTAAGATTTTTGATGGTTCATATAGAAAATATTTTTATTTTAAAAATTATTTCAAGTCTAAATAACTTATATAAATAATGGCATCCTAAATAATTTTTTATTTTTAAATTAGCAAAATAACAAAGCTTCATTATTGATCCTAATGGAATAATTAGACGCATTTATCGAGATGTGTTGCCATCTAATCATGCGCAAGATATTAAAAATGATTTAGAAACTTTTGAACGAAACTCTTAAGTTATAAATTTTTTTTCATTAATTTCTCAATCATATTAACGCCGAAGCTCACACCAAAACCGTTGACCTCACTCGCTACAGCTCCCAAGCCCCCTTTTCGATTGCTGGATGAAAGATCCATATGCAACCAAGGGACATTGTTATTAATAAAACGACCCAAAAAACGAGTAGCGTGAATATGATCCGGTCCACCCTCTAATGTGCACTGCTTAATATCTGCAATCTGGCTTTTTAAATCTTCTTCGTAATCTTCATCAGATGGAAAGGCAGTTACCCTCTCACCTACATCAGAGCCCGCTCCTACGGCCATACTTCCTAAGGCTGAGTGATTACTCAATACACCGCTATATCTATCTCCCATAGCTACATGCATACATCCCGTTAAGGTCGCAAAGTCTATAATCACTTTTGGTTTCTTTCTAGAGGCCATTGTTAGAGTATCAGCTAACACCATCCTGCCTTCAGCATCTGTATGAACAATTTCAATCGTCATTCCATTAAGCGCTTTAACTACATCATTTTGTTTATATGCTTTGGGGCCAATATGGTTTTGTGCAATTGCCAACCAACAATCTAACTTAACCTTCACCTTTGCATCAGAAATCGCTTTTAAAATACCTAAAACTACAGCTGAACCATTCATATCTTCATGCATGCCACTCATAAATTTTGCTGGTTTTAGATTATGCCCGCCTGTATCAAAGCAAATGCCCTTCCCCACTAAACTAATAGTTTCTTTAGCGCCTCTTGGTGCATATGTTAAATGTACAATAGCGGCATCCTGAGGTTCAGATCCTTGGGCTACAGCATAAAATGCCCCCGCACCTATTTTTTTTAATTTAGGCATTGTAAATTCCTCTACCTTCCAACCATTATCTTTCGATAATTTTTTAATCTTTTGGCGATAAATTGTGGGAGTTAATTGATTTGGCGGCGTTATGGTCAATTCTCTTGTTAGCGTATTACCAGCAACTAAAGCCTCAATATCCTTAAAGCTTGTTTTAGCTGAGGCTCCTAAAACATTTATTAATTTAAGATTTTTTCTTTTAGCCCCCGATTTTAGATTGGGAAGATCTTGGGAATTAACTGAAGCAACATAAACTGCCTGCTTGATCCATTCATCATTCTTTTTTGACTGATTGATAATCGTAATCGATTTAGGGTTTTCTGAAAGTATTTTTTCAAAGGATTTTCTTAAAATAGTTTGGATTTGAAACACGCTTTTATTGTCAGATATCATCACCCACGTTACTAAACTTCCGTTCTCTAGCTCGGCGGATGATGCTATTTCTTTTAATTCGGCTATTTTTTTTCCTTGCCTTTGCAATTTTGCTTTAAGTGCTGCCATGAACAAAGGTTTTAATTGTTTTTCATCGAATAAAATTAAGGCATGAAGATGCTTTCTTAAATTTGGTTCTGAAGGTATTTTACTATTTTGAGAAATCTTAATATTCATATTTTAACCCTTAATTTTGTTGAAAAACAATAACTTAAATACATAAATGCAACCATTCCAGCCCAAATAAAGCTTGACCAATTAACGTAAAACCCTGAAAATTACACTTATTAGTAAGCCTCTAGACATAAATAAATATAATTAATTCTATCTTATTAAATATTTTTATTCGGTCAAAATTTTAAATTAATTAAATTTCATAGGATAAATTAAGCGTATGGATCCAAGTCTTGATAGCGACGAATTAGAAACCCAAGAATGGATTGAGGCACTCAACTCAGTAATTGATGCAGAAGGTTCAGAACGTGCACATTTTTTAATTGAAATGATGATTGATCAAGCACGTCGATCAGGATCAAATCTTCCCTACAATGCAACAACGGCCTATGTAAATACCATTCCAACCCACCTACAACAAAGGCATCCAGGTGACCCTGGCATGGAAAGAAGAATTCGTGCATTGATTAGATGGAATGCAATTATGGCTGTATTAAGAGCCAATATCAAATCACCTGGTGTCGGAGGACATATTGCAAGCTTTCAATCTGCGGCCACCCTTTATGATGTTGGATTTAACCACTTCTTTAGAGCGGAAAATAAATCTTTTGGTGGAGATTTGGTGTATTTCCAAGGACACTCCTCGCCGGGTATATACGCGCGTGCTTTTTTAGAAGGAAGAATGACAGAGGAGCAATTAGATAATTTCCGAATGGAGACAAAAGGTAATGGATTATCTAGCTATCCACACCCATGGCTAATGCCTGAATTTTGGCAATTCCCAACAGTTTCTATGGGCTTGGGGCCTTTGATGGGAATTTATCAAGCGCGCTACTTAAAATATTTGCATAACAGGGGTATCGCCGATACTTCAGACAGAAAAGTCTGGGTATTTTGTGGTGATGGTGAAATGGATGAACCGGAATCACAAGGGGCAATTTCACTTGCAGCTAGAGAAAAGCTAGATAATTTAATTTTTGTTGTTAACTGTAATCTACAAAGATTAGATGGACCCGTTAGGGGTAATGGAAAAATTATTCAAGAGCTTGAATCTAATTTCAGAGGCTCTGGATGGAATGTCCTGAAGGTTATTTGGGGTTCATACTGGGACCCATTATTTGCCATGGACAAAGATGGCTTAATGAAAAAAAGAATGGAAGAATGTGTTGATGGTGAATTTCAAAACTTTAAAGCTAAAGGGGGTGCTTTTACTCGTGAGGCGTTCTTTGGAAAATACCCAGAGCTTAAAGAAAGAGTGGCAGCAATGTCAGATCAAGACATATGGAGATTGAATAGGGGTGGTCATGACCCACACAAAGTCTATGCAGCCTACGCAGCGGCAACTTCTCACAAAGGCCAACCATCAATCGTACTCGCTAAAACAGTTAAGGGTTATGGTATGGGTGATGCTGGTGAAGGGCAAAATATTACGCATCAACAAAAAAGTATGGATATTGAATCACTGAAAACATTTAGATCAAGATTTGACTTACCTATCAGTGATGAAGAAGTCGAAAACCTAGCCTATTACAAGCCTGCAAAAGATTCGCCTGAAATGAAATATATGATGGAAAGAAGAAATGCGCTGGGGGGTTTTTTGCCCATAAGAAAAAAACGGGGGAACAAATTAAATGTACCTTCAATTGAAGCCTTTTCAAATCAATTAAAAAGCTCAGGTGACAGAGAAATCTCTACAACGATGGCATTTGTAAGGATCCTAACCACATTGGTAAAAGATAAAGATATTGGAAAATTTATCGTACCGATTGTGCCTGATGAAGCAAGAACATTTGGTATGGAAGGGATGTTTAGACAATTAGGGATCTATTCATCTGTTGGTCAGTTATATGAACCTCAAGATTCTGATCAAGTGATGTTTTACAAAGAAAAAAAGGATGGGCAAATTCTAGAAGAAGGAATTAATGAGGCAGGATCATTTTCATCATGGATTGCAGCAGCAACCTCGTATAGTAACTCGGGCATTCAGACCATTCCTTTTTATATCTTTTATTCAATGTTTGGTTTCCAAAGAATTGGAGATTTGGCATGGGCTGCAGGGGACTCTCGCTCTAGGGGGTTTTTATTAGGTGCAACAGCAGGAAGGACAACGCTAAATGGCGAAGGCCTTCAGCATGAAGATGGTCATAGCCATTTACTTTCAGCCACAATTCCAAATTGTGTATCTTATGACCCATGTTTCTCATATGAGTTGGCAGTAATTATTCAAAATGGTTTAGAGCGCATGATAAAGAATCAAGAGGATGTTTTTTATTACATCACCATAATGAATGAAAATTATCAACATCCAGAAATGCCAAAAAATATTAATAAGGACATTATTAAGGGCATCTATAAATTCTCTGAAAATAAAACAAAAGGACCTAAAGTTCAGTTAATGGGAAGTGGAGTCATTCTAAGGGAAGTTATTGAGGCAGCTCATATTTTAGAAAAAGATTTTAATATTAGTTCAACCATTTTTAGTGTCACAAGCTTTACAGAGGTAAGACGAGATGCACTTGAAGTGCAAAGGTGGAATATGTTAAATCCAGATAAGGCAGAAAAAAAATCTGTACTAGATGAAATCATTATAGATCTCGAATCCCCTATCATTACTGCCACTGATTACATGAAATCTTTTGCCGAACAAATAGCGACTTTCTTACCCAATAAATTTATTTCATTAGGCACTGATGGATTTGGTCGTTCTGATAGCCGAGAAGCATTGAGAGACTTTTTTGAGGTCGACCGCTACCACATAGTCATCGCAGCCCTAAAAGCTTTAAGTGAAAAGAAAGAGATTGAAAAGTCAGTATTATTAGAGGCTATTAAAAAATATAAAATAGTGAACGATAAACCTAACCCAGCATTGATGTAAATATGAGTTCAGAACAAATTCTTATCCCAGATATAGGTGATTTTGATAGCGTAGATGTTATTGAAGTCCTAGTGAACGTAGGCGATAGCATTGAATATGACATGCCACTAATTACTGTGGAATCTGATAAAGCCTCTATGGATATTCCAGCACCAAAAGATGGCGTCATTAAAGACCTAAAGATTAAGGTTGGTGATAAAGTTAAAAAGGGTAGCTTAATAGGTTTGTTGGAAGTGTCTGAATCCTCAAAGAAGCCTAAGCCTAAAAATGAAATATCTGCCACAGACGATAAAAAAGAAAGCCTTGAGAAAATAACGCATACGCCGACGAGGCCTGCCCCTGAACCACCAGACAAAATAGTTGCTAAGGAAACTCCTATTCCTATTGGCGAAAGTATACATACTGATAACAGCAAAGTAGCACATGCAAGTCCATCAGTCAGAAAATTTGCTCGCAATTTAGGCGTTAATCTATCCTTTGTTATAGGTAGTGGAAATAAAAATAGAATTTTATTTGAGGATGTTGAAAATTTTGTTAAGGGTGAGTTAACGAAACCACGAACTGAAAATATGGGTGCAAGTTTTGCTCCCATCCCTATGCCAAATATTGATTTTAGTGAGTTTGGTAAGACTGAAACCAAGCCACTTTCAAAAATTAAAAAAATCTCAGGTGCCAACCTTCATCGTAACTGGGTGACTGCTCCTCATGTGACGCAATTTGATAATGCAGATATTACAGATCTTGAAATTTTCAGAAAATCTATGCAAAAAGAAGCTGAGAAACGTGGGACAAAATTAACACTTATTGCCTTTCTCATGAAGGCCTGTGTCAATGCATTAAAGGCCTACCCTACGTTCAATAGTTCATTGACACCTGATGGTGATAATTTAATTTTAAAGAGCTATTACAATATTGGGTTTGCTTGCGATACACCTGATGGTTTAGTTGTCCCAGTTGTGAAGGATGTTCAAAAGAAAGATGTGATTGATATTGCAAAAGACCTTAAAGATTTATCTGAAAAAGCGAGAGCAAGAAAATTAAAAATGGAAGAAATGCAGGGTGGGTGCTTTACTATTTCAAGTCTAGGTGGAATTGGTGGCACAAAATTCACCCCTATTATTAACTGCCCAGAAGTTGCAATATTGGGTGTTTCACGTGCTTCTATGCAGCCTGTTTTTAATAAAAATAATGAGGATTTTGAAGCTAGATTAATGCTACCACTATCACTTTCATATGATCATCGAGTTATTGATGGTGCGGACGGTGCAAGGTTTACAAGCCACCTCTGTATGATGCTATCTGATGTAAGACGCCTACTCCTCTAAATCTTATGGCAGAATTTAAAAAAATACATATCCCAAATATAGGTGACTTTGATAGCGTTGAAGTCATTGATGTTATGGTCAACGTCGGTGATGAAATCAAAGAAGAAGATTCATTAATTACAGTCGAATCTGATAAAGCCTCAATGGATATTCCCTCACCTGAGGCTGGATTAATAAAATCGATCGATACTAAGGTAGGTGATATCGTTAAAGAAGGTTCATTGATTCTTTCCATTGAATTACAAACTAATAATAAGTCCACTATAGAATCATCGCCTGCCGAAAAAAAACATAGTACACAAAAACCAGTGACACAATCTTCATCTGAAATTAAAAGTGGTGATGCTGAATATGATGTAGCGGTCTTAGGCTCAGGACCAGGTGGTTATACAGCAGCATTTAGGGCGGCTGATTTGGGCAAAAAAGTTATCCTAATTGAGCGATACAGTACCATTGGCGGTGTTTGTCTCAATGTGGGATGTATTCCCTCAAAAGCACTTCTTCATACCGCAAAAGTAATTACCGATGCTGAAGATACCGCAAGTCATGGGGTTTCATTTAATCAACCTAATATTGATTTAGACCAGCTTAGAAATTGGAAAGCAAACAAAGTGGTTAAAAAATTAACTGCGGGCTTAGCACAAATGGCCAAACAAAGAGAGGTTAAAATTATTGAGGGAGAAGGTAAATTTATCTCTCCCAATCAAATAAACGTTAACCTTAATGATGGTACAGAAAAAATCATCGAGTTTAAATCAGCAATTATTGCCGCTGGTTCTCAGTCTTCTAAAATTCCAAATATGCCTGATGATGAAAGAATTATGGATTCAACAGGTGCATTAGAGCTTAAAGACATTCCTAAAAAACTACTTATTATAGGTGGCGGGATTATTGGACTCGAGATGGGTACGGTCTATGATGCGCTAGGAAGTAATATATCAGTAGTAGAATTAAGTGATGGATTAATTCAAGGCTGTGACAGAGATATTGTTAAACCGCTTCAGCGAAGAATGGAAAACCGTTTTGAAAATATTTGGTTGAATACGAAGGTTGAAAAAATGGAGGCAAAAAAAGAAGGGGTTATCGTACATTTTGAAGGCAGCGATGTTCCAAAAAAAGCCGCCTTTGATCGAGTGCTTGTTGCGGTTGGTAGAAAACCGAATGGGCATAAAATTGATGCTGAAAAAGCAGGAGTCCAAGTTGATGATCATGGCTTTATTTCAGTCGACAAGCAAATGAGAACTAATGTTAATCATATCTATGCCATAGGAGATATTGTCGGGCAACCTATGCTTGCTCACAAAGCGACACATGAAGGAAAAATTGCGGCAGAGGTTATTGCAGGCGAAAAAGTAGAATTCCAAGCAATGACAATTCCTTCAGTTGCCTACACCGATCCAGAAATAGCATGGGCAGGTGTAACTGAGGATGAGGCTAAAGCAAATAATATTGCAATTGAAAAAGCTGTTTTCCCATGGGCGGCAAGTGGACGGGCAATTTCGACCAATAGAACAGAAGGCATGACAAAATTGATTTTCAATAAAAAAACAAACCGAATAATTGGCGCTAGTATTGTTGGCACTAATGCAGGTGAACTTATTGCTGAGACTGTCTTATCGATTGAAATGGGTGCTGATGCGAACGATATCGGATTATCAATTCACCCTCACCCGACACTTTCTGAATCAGTTGCAATGGCTGCAGAAATAAAAGAAGGTACAATCACTGATCTATATATTAAAAAAAGATAATGTACTAAACGTAAAACATTAGCCCCTCAAAAATCAAGCCATCTTGCAGCTTAACTCTTGATTTCCATTCATCTTCTGCTTGCTCATGAATTAAATTTGCATCACCACCCGTTAACAAAATAGGTAACTTAGAGGGTAGCTTCTTACAAACTTGATTCACTGCACCCTGAATACTCGTCATTATTCCTGTGGTAACAGCATCTTTAGTGTTTAAACTTGGGTAACGACTTTGTCCAATCTCTGTATCAATTAAATTCGTACTGTTATTTAGAATGCCTAAACTTATGGCGACGCCAGGTAAAATCATCCCGCCTCTAAAATGGGCTTTTCTTTTACTATCTAGCTGGATTAGATCAATAGTGATTGCTGTTCCAGCATTTATAATAATTAAATCTTTCCCAAATAACCTCCATGCACCTAATGCTGCTAACCAACGATCAACTCCAAGTGTCGACCTATCTGTGTAATCATTAATTAGATCTTGGTTTGATTCTGAATTAACTTCAATAATAGGACAATCAAAAGGGGATAAATTTTCCTTTAGCTTATCTAAAACTACAGAGTGATTTACATTTGAAACTAAAACCTTTTTCACTGATTTAATTTCAGATAAATCAATATCCATAAAATTTTCTATTAAGATTGCATTTGATAAAAAAATATTCTTTTCATCACGATACTGCCATTTAATCCTTGTGTTACCAATGTCAATCAATAAATACATCTATTCTGTACTCCTAACAGATACCTCGCCTGAGGCAAATGACTTTATTCCCTCATCCGTGCTGACAATTAATGCGCCTGTATCGCTAATATTGATTGCTTTCCCTGATATAGTTTGAGAATTTCCCAGTATGATATTAATAGGCTTATCTTGAAAAGCATGATAACTCAACCACTCATCTTTAAAGAGTTTAAATTGCTCGGCTTCAAATGAAGCTAATACATTTGCAAGCTCTTTGATTATTATTGCCATAAAGAAATTACTGTCTATTTGATCTGGTAATAAATTATTGATGTCGATTGCCGGTTGATCAATTTTTTTAAACTGATTTTTAGATATATTTAAGTTTAAACCAACCCCTATAATAGCTGAGCTTTGGCCATCAGTATCCCCCTGTAACTCTATCAGAATACCTGCCAGTTTTTTATATTGCCCCTCATCAAAAATTAAAACATCATTGGGCCATTTGAGGAGTGCTTTGTTTATATTAATTTTTTTTAAAGCGCGTATTAATGCTACCCCTACAGCAAGGCTTAACCCTGATAAAGCAGCAGCGCCCTGTGTAAACCTCCATAAGAAAGAAAAAGTTAAACTCTCACCCAGCGCAGATTGCCATTGTCGCCCCCTTCTACCCTTTCCTTGTGTTTGAATATTGGTAGCAACAACTGAGGCATGAGGATAATCAGAAGAAACTGCTTTTACTAAATAATTATTAGTAGAATCTACTGTATCTAACACCTTAATATTAAACCAACCTCCCTCCTCACCCATTGCATTCTTAATTTTACTTTCATTTAATAAGCTAACAGGCCGTTGAAGTTTATACCCCTTCCCTCTAACAGAAAAGATCTTGACTCCGATACCCTCAGCTTTAGCAATAGCATTCCAAATAGATACTCGTGATACATTAAAATGCTTGGCCATCGTTTCACCAGAATGAAATTTTCCATCCGCAAGGTATTCAAGGATTTCAAAAAAGAGATTTACCAAAAGATTTACTCTACTAAATAATTAAAATCATAACACGGCTTTATGAAGCATAATTCACCTAAAGTTATCAGCATTCAGTGTAAAATATCGCAATGGCAACTAACCAAAAAAATAAAATTATTAGTTCATCAAACTTTATTAGAGCAAAGATTGAAAAAGATATTTCTAACAACCTTTATAAGAATAAACTATGGAATAAAATACCGGGGAATGGTGTCCATCAATCAAATGGAAGTCTGGATGAAGCTAAAATAAGAACGCGTTTCCCTCCCGAGCCAAATGGGTACCTTCATATCGGTCATGCCAAAAGTATTTTTTTAAATTTTGGTTTAGCTAAAGACTTCTCTGGGGCATGTCATCTTCGCTTTGACGACACAAATCCAGAGAAAGAAAATCAAGAATATGTCGACAGCATCATCGAGAATGTTAAGTGGTTGGGCTTTAATTGGAATTTTAAAAAAGAAGAAAACCTCTACTATGCAAGTAACTATTTTGACCATATGTATGAGGCAGCAGTTCTCCTTATTAAGTCTGGCTTTGCTTATGTAGATCAGCAAAATGCTGATGAAATCAGGGAAAATAGAGGCACGCTAACAACCCCTGGCAAAGATTCACCTTGGCGAGATCATTCAATAGAAGATCATCTTAAATGGTTTACAGAGATGCGTGAAGGAAAACATGCTGATGGGTCTATGGTGCTTAGAGCAAAAATTAATATGGCCTCTCCGAATATTAACCTCAGAGATCCAGCAATTTACAGAATTAAAAAATCTCATCATCACAGAACTGGTGATGCTTGGTGTATCTATCCTATGTATACATTTGCACATCCCATTGAGGATGCACTTGAAGGTATAACACATTCAATCTGTACACTTGAATTTGAAGATCAAAGACCGTTTTATGATTGGTTGTTAAGGCGCTTGAAAGAAAATGGTTTCTTTTCAGACCCCCTCCCAAAACAATATGAGTTTGCGAGACTAAATTTAACTTATGTTGTTTTATCCAAAAGAAGACTTATTGAATTAGTTGAAAAAAAGCATGTTTCAGGATGGGATGACCCCAGAATGCCTACAATTGTTGGGGCTAAAAGAAGAGGTTATACCCCTAGTGGTTTTAAATTATTTACCGATCGCATTGGTGTCTCTAAAGCTGATTCCTGGATTGATTACACCATCTTGGAAGACTGTATGCGCGAGGTTTTGAATGAATCTGCACATCGAAGAGTTGCTGTTTTAGACCCCCTAAAATTAATTATCAATAATTTTTCTGAAAACCATGAGGAGGATTGTTTTGCTCCAAACCATCCTAAAAATAAAGATTTGGGCAAACGTACAATTAAATTAACTAAGGAATTATGGATTGATAGAGAAGACTTTATGGAAGAGCCTGTTGCTAAATATTTTAGATTGTCGCCAGGAGCCCAAGTTAGATTGAGATATGGCTATGTTATCAAGTGTACAGATTTTGAAAAAGATGCTAACGGGAAAATAATCAAAATATTTTGTGATTACTTACCCGACACTAAATCAGGAACGCCTGGTGCCGATGCAATTAAGGTCAAAGGCAATATCCATTGGCTATCATGTAAATATGCTGTGACTGCAAAAGTAAATTTGTATGACCGATTATTTAAAGAGGCTCACCCTGGTGACAATAATAATTATATTGATGACCTCAATCCTAATTCTTTAACAACAAAAGAAATTAAAATTGAGGAAAACTTAAGCAAAATCTTACCTGGTGATCAATATCAGTTTGAGCGCCATGGGTACTTTATTGCGGATAACCTATCTAAACCAGATGATATAATTATTAATAGAACCACAACGCTACGAGATAGTTGGCAGTAAATTAAATTAAATTAAAAGCGATCGGAACAACCACTGTTGTGACACTACCCCTTAAAGTGTCAGGTGGCACAGGGAAGGGTTTACTTTTTTCCATCATATTCATCCCCTCTTTATCTAAAACCTTATAACCGCTGCTTTTTTCAATTCTTTTAGAAACCAATGACCCGTCCCCACCAATTTGAATCTCTACAACAACCTCCCCTTGCATTTTTCTTCTTTGCGCAATTCTAGGATATTTCTTATGTTTCGCAATATGCGTTCTCAACTGATTACTATAGTTATTAACAACTTGTGGGTTTGGGGGTGATGGAACTTGATCGCGTACTTCGGGTATAGTTTGAGGTGTTGTATTGGTCTCAACTGTATCAGTTATTGGCTCAACTATAGGTTCTGGTATTGGTTCAACTATAGGTTCTGGTTTTGGTTCAACTATAGGTTCTGGTTTTGGCATAGGCTTTTGAATTGGTTTTGGCTTTTCTATCGGTTTAGGTTTGATGATTGGTTTTGGCTTAGACTGTGGAATTATTTTAGGAGCTTCTTGTTTAACTATTTCAGTGTTAAAAATAATATCAGTAATTGGTTTTGGGTTTAAATTTAAGTTTGAGATTTGTAATTTCATAACAAAAATTACATGAATGATTAAGGACAATATAATCGCATGGGTCAAATTTATTTCGTTAAAAAAATTGTTACTTTTTGTCATATTCATTATTTTTTTACGGCCCATTATTATAGTAAATAACCGTTTAAATATTTTAAAAAAGTTAATTATCAGGAATTTTTCCTGATAAAAAAAAACCCCACCATAAGGTGAGGTTTTTTAGATTAGAAGCCTGGCAGTGTCCTACGTTCGCGTAGAAAAAACTACACTATCATCGGCGCAGAATCGTTTCACTGTCCTGTTCGGAATGGAAAGGAGTGGGTCCAATTCGCTATGTCCGCCAAGCAAACTTTTTTGAGTTAAATAAATAACTCATGTCTTTTTCAATATGTTAAGAAGTAAATTAATGTGTTTTGATTGCGTTTTGCTTTAGTGTCAACATAACCTTAATAAGTTTTAAGGTTATAGGATCAAGCCTCACGAGCAATTAGTATCAGTTAGCTTCATGCATTACTGCACTTCCACACCTGACCTATCAACGTCCTGGTCTTGAACGACTCTTTAGTGCACTTAAAGTGCAAGGGAAGTCTCATCTTAGGGCAAGTTTCACGCTTAGATGCTTTCAGCGTTTATCTTTTCCAGATTTAGCTACCCGGCTATGCTACTGGCGTAACAACCGGTCCACCAGAGATCTGTCCATTCCGGTCCTCTCGTACTAGGAACAGCCCCCTTCAAACTTCCAACGCCCACGGCAGATAGGGACCAAACTGTCTCACGACGTTTTAAACCCAGCTCACGTACCACTTTAAATGGCGAACAGCCATACCCTTGGGACCGACTACAGCCCCAGGATGTGATGAGCCGACATCGAGGTGCCAAACTCCCCCGTCGATATGAACTCTTGGGAGGAATCAGCCTGTTATCCCCAGAGTACCTTTTATCCGTTGAGCGATGGCCCTTCCATACAGAACCACCGGATCACTATGACCTACTTTCGTACCTGCTTGACATGTCCGTCTCGCAGTCAAGCAACCTTATGCCATTGCACTAACAGCACGATTTCCGACCGTGCCTAGGTTACCTTCGCACTCCTCCGTTACTCTTTGGGAGGAGACCGCCCCAGTCAAACTACCCACCATACACGGTCCCCGATCCCGATAAGGGACCTGGGTTAGAACCTCAACAACATCAGGGTGGTATTTCAAGGGTGACTCCACAAGATCTAGCGATCCTGCTTCAAAGTCTCCCACCTATCCTACACAGATGTTATCAAAGTCCAATGTAAAGCTATAGTAAAGGTTCATGGGGTCTTTCCGTCTAACCGCGGGTAGATTGCATCTTCACAACCATTTCAACTTCGCTGAGTCTCTAGAGGAGACAGTGTGGCCATCGTTACTCCATTCGTGCAGGTCGGAACTTACCCGACAAGGAATTTCGCTACCTTAGGACCGTTATAGTTACGGCCGCCGTTTACCGGGGCTTCTATCAAGAGCTTGCACCCCATCAATTAACCTTCCGGCACCGGGCAGGAGTCACACCGTATACGTCCACTTTCGTGTTTGCACAGTGCTGTGTTTTTAATAAACAGTCGCAGCCACCATTTCACTGCAACCCCATCGGCCTTCGCATGTAAAATGCTACAACCTACTGGGGCGTACCTTATCCCGAAGTTACGGTACAAATTTGCCGAGTTCCTTCTCCAGAGTTCTCTCAAGCGCCTTAGAATTCTCATCCTGCCCACCTGTGTCGGTTTGCGGTACGGTCTCAATCTAACTGAAGCTTAGTGGCTTTTCTTGGAAGCGTGGTGTCAATCACTTCATGAACAAAAGTTCACTCGTTAACACATCTTGATATTAACTCCCCGGATTTACCTAAGGAATCTATCTACATGCTTGAACCAGGATATCCAACACCTGGCTGACCTAACCTTCTCCGTCCCCACATCGCATTAAATTGAGGTACAGGAATATTAACCTGTTTCCCATCGGCTACGCATTTCTGCCTCACCTTAGGGGCCGACTCACCCTGCGCCGATGAACGTTGCGCAGGAAACCTTGGGCTTTCGGCGAGGGAGCCTTTCACTCCCTTTATCGCTACTCATGTCAGCATTCGCACTTCTGATATCTCCAGCATTCCTCACAGAACACCTTCACAGACTTACAGAACGCTCTCCTACCATGCATATAAATATGCATCCGCAGCTTCGGTTATATGCTTAGCCCCGTTACATCTTCCGCGCGAGACGACTCGACCAGTGAGCTATTACGCTTTCTTTAAAGGGTGGCTGCTTCTAAGCCAACCTCCTGGCTGTCTGGGCCTTCTCACTTCGTTTACCACTTAGCATATATTTGGGACCTTAGCTGGCGGTCTGGGTTGTTTCCCTCTTGACAACGGACGTTAGCACCCGCTGTCTGTCTCCCGTAATTGTACTTCTCGGTATTCGGAGTTTGCAATGGTTTGGTAAGTCCTTAAGGACCCCCTAGCCATAACAGTGCTCTACCCCCGAGAGTAAGATACGAGGTACTACCTAAATAGTTTTCGGAGAGAACCAGCTATCTCCAAGTTTGTTTAGCCTTTCACCCCTATCCACAGCTCATCCCCAAATTTTTCAACATTTGTGGGTTCGGACCTCCAGTACCTGTTACGGCACCTTCATCCTGGCCATGGATAGATCACTTGGTTTCGGGTCTACACCCAGTAACTAAATCGCCCTATTAGGACTCGCTTTCGCTACGCCTTCCCTATCGGTTAAGCTTGCTACTGAATGTAAGTCGCTGACCCATTATACAAAAGGTACGCAGTCACCCCGAAGGGCTCCTACTGTTTGTATGCATACGGTTTCAGAATCTATTTCACTCCCCTCCCGGGGTTCTTTTCACCTTTCCCTCACGGTACTAGTTCACTATCGGTCGATTACGAGTATTTAGCCTTGGAGGATGGTCCCCCCATATTCAGACAAGATTTCACGTGTCCCGTCCTACTTATCGTTACCCTAGTTCCACACACGGGCTTTCATATACGGGACTATCACCCTCTACGGCCGGACTTTCCATTCCGTTCTATTAACGCGTGTGCTAAAAATAACAGGCTGTTCCGGTTTCGCTCGCCACTACTGCCGGAATCTCGGTTGATTTCTTTTCCTCGAGTTACTAAGATGTTTCAGTTCACTCGGTTTGCTTCACATCTCCTATGAATTCAGAGATGGATACCCTTGCGGGTGGGTTTCCCCATTCGGACACTTCCGGATCAAAGCTTGTTTGCCAGCTCCCCGAAAAATTTCGCAGACTACCACGTCCTTCATCGCCTGTAATCGCCAAGGCATTCACCATATGCACTTATTCACTTGATCCTATAACTTTAAAACCTAAGCCCTTTTCTACTTACGTTTTTCCGCATGAGACGGTCATTATAGTTTCTTCTAAAGCTTACTTTAAAAACTCTTTTTATCTAAAAATAAATTTAGATGCAAAGTGTTGATTTAGTATTTGATTTTGCAATCATTACCCATTTGAAATCATAATCTCATCACAATCTTATGATTTCTAATTTACTTCTTCCATATTGTTAAAGAACATACTAGCTAAAAAGCTAGCCTTAAGAATTCATAAATAAACTCTTAAGGCTTACCTTTTATATACAAAGAATTGGTGGAGGATAACGGGATCGAACCGATGACCCCCTGCTTGCAAAGCAGGTGCTCTCCCAGCTGAGCTAATCCCCCATTTTAAGTTAAATCTTCATTAAAACTGGTGGGTCTGGTTGGGCTCGAACCAACGACCCCCGCGTTATCAACACGGTGCTCTAACCAGCTGAGCTACAGACCCTAAAACAGGGCCAATTTTTAAATTCTTTGTGCTACCAACAACTGATAAGTGTGAATGCTTATAGAGAGATTTATTCTCTAGAAAGGAGGTGATCCAGCCGCACCTTCCGATACGGCTACCTTGTTACGACTTCACCCCAGTCATGAATCCTACCGTGGTAATCGTCCCCCTTACGGATAGACTAACTACTTCTGGTAAAACCCACTCCCATGGTGTGACGGGCGGTGTGTACAAGGCCCGGGAACGTATTCACCGCGACATGCTGATCCGCGATTACTAGCGATTCCGACTTCATGCTGTCGAGTTGCAGACAACAATCCGGACTACGACCGGCTTTCTGAGATTGGCTCCCCCTCGCGGGTTGGCTTCCCTCTGTACCGACCATTGTATTACGTGTGAAGCCCTGGCCATAAGGGCCATGAGGACTTGACGTCATCCCCACCTTCCTCCGGTTTGTCACCGGCAGTCCCATTAAAGTGCCCAACTAAATGATGGCAATTAATGGCAAGGGTTGCGCTCGTTGCGGGACTTAACCCAACATCTCACGACACGAGCTGACGACAGCCATGCAGCACCTGTGTTACCGTTCTCTTTCGAGCACTAAAGCATCTCTGCTAAATTCGGTACATGTCAAGGCCAGGTAAGGTTTTTCGCGTTGCATCGAATTAATCCACATAATCCACCGCTTGTGCGGGCCCCCGTCAATTCATTTGAGTTTTAATCTTGCGACCGTACTCCCCAGGCGGTCTACTTCACGCGTTAGCTGCGTTACTCATGGATTTTACTCCACCAACAACTAGTAGACATCGTTTAGGGCGTGGACTACCAGGGTATCTAATCCTGTTTGCTCCCCACGCTTTCGTGCATGAGCGTCAGTGTTATCCCAGGGGGCTGCCTTCGCCATTGGTATTCCTCCACATCTCTACGCATTTCACTGCTACACGTGGAATTCTACCCCCCTCTGACACACTCTAGTCTTACAGTTTCAAACGCAGTTCCCAAGTTGAGCTCGGGGATTTCACATCTGACTTATAAAACTGCCTGCGCACGCTTTACGCCCAGTAATTCCGATTAACGCTTGCACCCTACGTATTACCGCGGCTGCTGGCACGTAGTTAGCCGGTGCTTCTTGTCAAGATACCGTCATGCTTACAATATATTAGATAGTAAGTTTTCTTCTCTTGCGAAAGAGCTTTACAACCCGAAGGCCTTCTTCACTCACGCGGAATGGCTGGATCAGGGTTGCCCCCATTGTCCAAAATTCCCCACTGCTGCCTCCCGTAGGAGTCTGGACCGTGTCTCAGTTCCAGTGTGGCTGATCGTCCTCTCAGACCAGCTACTGATCGTTGCCTTGGTAGGCCATTACCCCACCAACAAGCTAATCAGATATCGGCCGCTCTAATAACGCAAGGTCCGAAGATCCCCTGCTTTCACCCGTAGGTCGTATGCGGCATTAGCTAACCTTTCAGCTAGTTATTCCCCATTACTAGGCACGTTCCGATATATTACTCACCCGTTCGCCACTCGCCATCAGAGAGCAAGCTCTCCATGCTGCCGTTCGACTTGCATGTGTAAAGCATTCCGCCAGCGTTCAATCTGAGCCATGATCAAACTCTTCAGTTTAATCTTAACTTATTACTTTGCTTCTCAATAAATTGAAAAGCAATTTGTATCGCTTATGCTTTTTTCTCAAATTCATTTTCAAGGTTAACTGGCTATTACTAACCAGTGTGGTCTTGTCACAAATTTCAGTGTAAGCACTTAATATGAGAATTAAAATTAATTCTGTAAACAGAAAAATTTTAATTTTAATCTCAACTATAAGCACCCACACTTATCAGTTGTCAAATTGTTAAAGAGCTTATCGATGTTGGTTGCGGGAACAGGATTTGAACCTGTGACCTTCGGGTTATGAGCCCGACGAGCTGCCAGACTGCTCCACCCCGCGATCGATAAATCAACGAGTATTTTGTTGAACTCTGCGTCATATAACGCAAGAGAGCGCGAATTATAGCAGTGAATTTAAATCAAAGTCAAACACTATTTAACTAAAATTCACATTTATTTTACTAATAATTGATTAATTCTTTTTACGAACCCAACAGGGTCTTCTAATTGCCCACCTTCAGATATTAAAGCTTGATCAAACACCACTGACGAGTACTCATCGAATGCCTTTTCATCCTTCTCCGAATTAAGCTTTTTAATTAAGGCATGCTCAGGATTAATTTCTAAGACAGGTTTAATATCTGGTGTATTTTGACCTGCTGCTTTTAATATTCTCTCCAAGTTACCTGATATATCATTTTCACCAACAACCAAGCATGCTGGTGAGTCAGTTAAGCGATGAGTTACTTTAACTTCCTTGATTTTATTCCCCAGTGATTTTGCAATCTTTTCAACAAGTGTTTTAGATTTTTTTTCAATATCCTTTTTCGCGTCTTTTTCAGACTCATCTTCTAGCTTTCCTAAGTCTAGGTCACCCTTTGCAATTGACTGAAATTTCTTTCCACTCACCTCGGGCAAGTTTGACATTAACCATTCATCTACCCGATCGCCAAGCAGAATAACTTCAATATTTTTCTTTTTAAATATTTCAAGATGAGGGCTATTTTTTGCAGCTAAGAATGAATCTGCGGTTATATAGTAAATAACCTCTTGTTCTGGCTTCATTCTACCTATGTAATCCGCCAAGCTTACGCTCTGCGAATCTGATTCATCAAAAGTACTTGAAAATCTAAGTAAACCTGCAATTTTTTCTCGGTTTGCAAAATCCTCAGCTGGGCCCTCTTTTAATACCAGACCAAACTCATTCCAAAACCTTTTAAAGTTCTCAGTTTTTTTCTTTGCCATATCCTCAAGCGCTGATAAAATTTTCTTAACTGTGCCTGAGCGAATGCTTTCAAGAGCCTTACTATCTTGTAGAATTTCTCTTGATACATTAAGAGGTAAGTCGCTGCTATCAATAACCCCTTTCATAAATCTTAAATATTGGGGAATGAGCTTCTCATTAGCCTCCATAATAAAAATACGTTTGGCATATAACTTAACGCCCTGTGCCTTATCTCTGTCATAAAGATCAAAGGGGGCTTTGCTTGGAATAAATAAGAGAGAAACATACTCCTGACTGCCTTCAACTCTATTATGGAATACTGAAAGAGGTGGGTCTTGGTCATAAGTTAAATTTTTATAAAATTCATCATATTCCTTGGGTTTAATATCTTTTTTATTTCTCGCCCAAATTGCTGAAGCATCGTTGACGACCTCATCTTCCTCTGTTCGAATCGATTTTCCATCTTTAAATTCAAATTTTTTCATTACAATAGGCAATGTGATGTGATCAGAGTATTTTTTAATAATTTCTTTTAGTCTATATTCATCAAGAAATTCCTCTGCATCTTTCTTTAGGCTTAATATAACTGAAGTCCCTCTTGATTTCTTATCAATTGTTTCTAAGCTAAATTCACCATCACCTTTTGACACCCATCGTGATCCAGATTTCTCACCTGCTTTTCTTGATTCAAGGGTCACCTCCTCTGAAATAATGAATGCTGAATAAAATCCTACTCCAAACTGACCAATCAGATTTGCATCTTTCGCCTGATCTCCTGATAATTTTTTTAAGAACTCCTTAGTACCTGATTTAGCAATTGTGCCAATATTTTTAATAATGTCCTCACGGCTCATGCCAATCCCGTTATCTGAAATTGTGATTGTTTTTTTATCATTATCAAAATCTACCCAAATTTTGAGCTCAGAATCATTTTCATATAGATCGCTTTTTTTCAGCGCCTCAAATCTAAGCTTATCCGCAGCATCACTTGCGTTAGATATTAATTCACGTACAGCAATTTCCTTATTACTATAAAGTGAATGAATCATTAGTTGTAAAAGTTGTTTTACTTCAGCCTGAAAGCTTAAAGTTTCTTTCTTTTTTGTCATTTCGTAGAATCCCTAATTAAATTTAATTTAAATGAATATTGCTTTAATAAATGGGGGCAATTTTTTTAATTTCAACTTTTTTTTAAGTGTATTTATATTTTAGAAAAGATATGAGCAACAACATAAAATGCCATTGTGGCTGTTATATTTAAGCTTGACCCGTATCCATCGCAATTCAAACCACCACCCGCTTGATTTGTTTCACATGCCTCTGATTTTTTAATGGGCTCGTCAGAAAAAATAGTTGGTATTTCATGGTTATTTTTTGATAACTTATTTTTTTTATTAAAGTGCTTTCGAATATTCCCTATCAATGGGTCCCCAAAGGTTTTAGATAGATTTGATATTTTTATTCTCGAGGGATCTGTCCTGCCTCCCGCACCCCCCACCATCACAAGGGATAAATTATTCGATTGGCAAAATTCAGCCAAACTAATTTTTACGCTTGATTGATCAATAGCATCAATAATAAAATTAAACTTGTTTGATATATAAGATTTGATATTTGACTCTTCTAAAAAATCATCAATACAATCAACCTGACAAAGTGGGTTAATATCAATAATTCTATTTTTCATCGCTTGTATTTTTGATTCGCCATTAGTGCTGTTGAGTGCATGAATTTGACGGTTAATATTGGACTCAACAATATGATCCATATCAATGAGTGTAATCTTACCCACTCCATGCCTAGCCAATGACTCTGCAACCCATGAACCCACCCCTCCAATCCCAACAACACAAATATGACATTCTTGTATCAATTGAAATTTTTTTTTGCCGTAAAGACGTACAATACCACCAAATCTTCTGTCAATATCCACTGTCTCTTGGGTCATTCCGTTTCCAACACTACAAATGCCGCAGCTATATTTTTTTCATCTGATATAGATAGATGGCATGATTTAATCTTTTTTTCTCGTAACAAAAGTGCTACATCATTTTCTAGCTTGATATCTGGACGCCCTAACTCATTGTTAGTAACAATAATTGACTTAATATTAACAGCCCCCCTAAACCCCGTACCCAATGCTTTAGCAAAAGCTTCTTTGGCAGCAAATCTTTTTGCCAAAAAATTTTCTTTTAGATTGTTTTTTTGAAAAATTAAAAACTCTTCCTGGCTCAATATTTTTTTTGCAAAGGAGTCTCCAAATCGCTTTAAGGCTTTTGCAATCCTTGACACTTCTACAACATCTGTTCCTACACCGAATATCATGATTTTGCATACTCAGTAATAATTTTTTTCATTTCAGCCACGGCATTCTCCCAGCCAATAAATAACGCCTTTGCTACTATCGCATGTCCAATATTTAATTCATGAATCTCTTTGATTCTGGCAATATTTTGAACATTCTCATAATGTAGGCCATGCCCTGCGTTTACTAAGAGGCCTACTTTCTTAGCATATTGAACTGCCTGCCGAATTTTAAAAAGTTCTTTTTCTTTCAAGTCACCTGTAAAGTCCGCATAACTACCTGTATGCAGCTCTATTACAGGGACGTTCATTTCAATCACTTTATCAATTTGTTTAATATCCGGAGTGATAAATAAAGAAACTCGCACACCTGCAGCAGTTAAGTCATTACTTATATCCCTAATCTCATTAAATTTTTTAATCAAATCTAAGCCGCCTTCTGTTGTCTTTTCCTCTCTTCTTTCAGGAACAAGGCAGACATCTTCAGGCAAAACATCCAATGCAATTTTCACCATCTCATCAACAGGGGCTAATTCCAAATTCATTTTAGTTTTTAATAAGGGCTTCAATTCATAAAGATCATTGTCCTGCATATGGCGACGATCTTCTCTAAGATGTAGTGTGATGCTATTAGCGCCCGCTTTTTCTGCCAAAGTAGCTGCATCCAAAACAGAGGGATAATTTGTTCCTCTGGCTTCTCGTATGGTTGCAATATGGTCAATATTAACGCCTAGATTCATCTAATCATCCTAAATATTTAAAAATAGTTGTTTGGAGTTTAATGGCTTATCTCCTAAATAATAATTAATTAAAAATCGCATTAAATTTTTGCTTTGAAGCTCAGTCGCTGCTGAACCAAAATTATTATTTCCCATATCAATTAAGGTTTGACCGGCTACCTTAATACTCTTTTCTGTTCTTAATTTTTCAAATGCACCAAACTCAGCTTCATAATAATATATTTTATCTGCTTGAATCTCTTTAGAGTTCGCATCCACTTTTAAAGCCACCTCATACCCTAGCTCTAAAAGAAGCTTCAATTCGAATTTTCTTAATGTTATGCCTATAGTTAAGTCCTTTGATAGCCTTTCCATTGTTGTATGATAAAAATTAAATAATGATTCATAATTATCTTCTTTAGGCAGCAACCTAAGTAACAATTCATTTAAATAAAAACCACATATTAAAGCATTGCCTGTCATAGGTAAGTATTGTTCGCACCAGTCAATTGCGTGAAGTGTTTTTAACTCGCCATTTCCAGACCAGGAAGCCTCCAAGGCTTGGAAGGATTGTAACATCCCTCTTAAGGCAGACTTTGGCCTTCTTGCGCCCTTAGCGACTAGAGATATCCTGCCAAATTCTTTGGAAAAAATTTCAACTATAAGGCTTGTTTCTTTAAATGGGTAAGTGTGTAAGACATAGACTAATTGATTTTCTTTAAGGGAAGTTAATTTTGCCATCTCATCAAAGCCCCAAAGATTTAAGCGCCCTTAAATCATCAGCCCAACCTGTTTTAACTTTTACCCAAGTTTCCAACCAAACCTTTCCGCCAAAAAGTTTCTCCATATCCAAACGTGCACTTTTTGAAATTTCTTTTAATCGTTCGCCTTTATTACCAATAATCATCGGTTTTAAAGACTCATGATCAACAATAATCACAGCAAAAATTCTCCTTAAATCTCCCTCTTGCTCAAATTTTTCTATCTCTACGGCTACTGAGTATGGAACTTCTTGGCCTGTTAAGCGAAATAATTTCTCCCTCACAATCTCACCTGCTAAAAAACGCTCCCCCTTGTCTGTTAATTCATCTTGATCATATATAAAGGGTTGTTGAGGTAAATACTTTCGGGCACTTTCTAACAGCTCTAATAAGTTATTTTTCTTCTTAACACTTGTTGGGATAATTTCTTCAAATTTATCCAGCTTATCAGCCGCGCCCATTAGGGCTAAGATTTTAGATTTATCTTTGATTAAATCTATTTTGTTAATAATTAATAAAATAGGTGTTGAATTTGGAATCATTTGCAATATTTTTTTATCTGTTTCGTCAATTTCATTAGGTTCAGATAAAAATAAAATCAAATCAACGTCTTTAAGTGCTTGATTGACTGATTTATTCAAGCTCTTGTTCATTTGATTTAAATGCTTTAATTGATATCCCGGTGTATCAACAAAAATATATTGTGTGTCTTTATCTGTAAAAATTCCAACTAATTGATAGCGAGTCGTTTGTGCTTTTCTGGAAGTAATGCTTAACTTTGAACCTACAAAATAATTAAGGAGTGTTGATTTGCCAACATTAGGTTGGCCAACAATTGCAATAGTACCGCAACGCGTATTTATTCTAGACGATTCCATAAAGGCTCTTCTCTATCGTAACCATTGCCTCTTTTGCTGCCTCTTGCTCAGCAATTTTTCTACTTCTACCGCCACCTTCCGCTTTTACATTAAATTTAGTAATTGCACATACGACTGTAAATAATTGATTATGTGCTTCCCCTTCTATATTAATAACTTCATAGACAGGCAATGCTACTTTTTGAGCCTGCAAGAATTCTTGTAATATAGTTTTGGAATCTTTGTGGATTTCCTTTGGGTTGATCTTTTTAATTAATTCAGAAAAAGATCCATCAATGAACTTATATACCGACTTTATTCCACCATCAATAAATATTGCCCCGATTAAAGCCTCAAAAGCATCAGCTAAAATTGATGGCCTTCTCCATCCTGAGCTCTTAAGCTCCCCAACCCCTAAATTCAAAAAATCACCAATTTTTAATTCGTTACTTAATCTAGAAAGTGGTTCTTCTTTAACTAGCTGTGATCTTAAGCGACTTAAATCTCCTTCATCTAAATCGCTAAATTTTTTAAACAGAAGATCAGCTACAACAAAATTTAAAATACTGTCTCCCAAAAACTCAAGTCGCTCATTATTTTTACCCGAATGACTTCTGTGAGTCATAGCAAGCTCTAAAAGGTTTAAATCTTTAAATTTATATTTAATAGATTTTTCAAGATTTTTGAGCTCTTTGGTTTCCATTTTACTTAACTATATCTCCAATTCTTGATGGCTCTGATAGATTTAACCAAATGATAAAAGCCTTCCCTACCAAGAGATCTTCAGAAACAAACCCCCAAACCCGACTATCGGAGGAATTATCTCGATTATCCCCCATAACAAAATAATTACCCTCAGGAACAATAAAGCTTGCAGATTCTCCTTCTACGTTATGAATAAGAATTGAATGCTTCACTTCACCTAGTGTCTCAGTGAGCTCTTGAGCTAGAATAGTGTAATTATCATTTATTTCATATTCATAATTGTTATCAAAAATATGAGGGACAAGCTTCTCATTTATAAATAACTTTTTATCTTCATATTTTATTGTGTCTCCAGGCAATCCAACAACTCTCTTAATGTAATCAATAGAAGTGTCTCTCGGATAATGGAACACAACAACATCGCCTCTATCTGGCTTTCCATTTGGTATTAGAACATTATTAATAACAGGAAATCGAACGCCATAACTAAACTTATTAACGGCAATAAAATCTCCAGCAATCAAGGTAGGCATCATTGATCCAGATGGAATTTTAAAGGGCTCTACAATAAAAGAGCGAATAAAGAAAACAGCCAATAGTACGGGAAAAAAACTCTTAGAATATTCAATGATGATTGATTCTTTTTTTCCCTGTCCTCTTTTTTTTGAAAAGTACAACACATCTAAAAGATAAACTAGGCCAGTAAATCCTGTCACTGACATTAATATAAGTGCAAAAATCATTTAATCATCTACCTGTAAAATTGCTAAAAAAGCTTCCTGTGGTATTTCTACATTACCCACCTGCTTCATTCTTTTCTTGCCTGCTTTTTGTTTCTCTAGTAGTTTTCTTTTTCTAGAAACATCGCCACCATAACATTTTGCAATTACATTTTTCCTTAATGCTTTAATTGTTTCTCTTGCAATAATATTTGCCCCAATTGCAGATTGAATGGCTACATCAAACATTTGCCTTGGTATCAAGCTTCTCATCTTGCTCGCCAACTCTCTCCCTTTTGAAATACTATTTGATCGATGAACAATTAATGATAAAGCATCAACCCTGTCACCATTAACCATTATGTCTAATTTTATCAGGTCAGCTGCCCGGAACTCCACAAACTCGTAATCCATCGAAGCATACCCTCGTGAAACTGATTTCAATCTATCAAAAAAATCTAACACAACCTCATTTAAGGGGATTTCATATGTAATCATTACTTGACGCCCCATATATTGCATATTTTTTTGAATGCCTCTTTTCCCATTTACTAAAGTCATGACAGGCCCGACATAATCATGCGGCAATAAAATATTTAAGTTAATAATAGGCTCTCTAATTTCTTCTATTGTTGATAAGTCTGGTAATCTTGATGGATTTTCAACTGAGATTAACTCGTCATTTTTTAACAAAAGTTCGTACACCACTGTTGGGGCTGTTGTTATTAACTCCATTTCATATTCGCGCTCTAATCTCTCTTGGATTATGTCCATGTGTAATAAACCAAGGAATCCACATCTAAAACCAAAACCAAGTGCGGTTGAGTTTTCAGGCTCAAAGTTTAAAGATGCATCATTCAATTTTAATTTTTCTAAAGCTGTTCTCAAAGCATCGAATTGATTTGATTCTATTGGGTACAGACCAGCAAAAACTTGTGGTTGGATTTCTTTAAATCCGGGTAATGCTTCATCCGCTTTATTTTTAGACAAGGTAATTGTGTCGCCGACTTTAGTGCTCTCTAAATCTTTAATTCCAGCTATGACAAACCCAACCTCTCCTGCGCTGAGTGAATCTCGAATAATAGATTTAGGTGTAAAAATGCCAACGCTTTCACATACGTATTCATCCTTAGTAGCCATCAAATGTATTTTGTCTTTAGATTTTATTTCTCCATCAACAATACGTACTAACATAACCACACCGACATAATTATCAAACCAAGCATCAATAATTAAGGCTTTAAGAGGTTTCTTGATATCTCCTGTTGGAGCCGGAACTTTATGCACAATTGTTTCAAGCACATCCTCAATACCTTGGCCCGTTTTAGCAGAACATAAAATAGCGTCATCAGCCTCTATACCAATAACATCCTCAATTTCTTTTTTTACACGATCAGGATCAGCAGAAGCCAAATCAATCTTATTTAAAACCGGAAAAACCTCTACATTCTGATCTAGGGCGGTGTAACAATTAGCAACGGTCTGTGCCTCCACTCCTTGCGAAGCATCAACGACTAACACTCCACCCTCACATGCCGACAGAGAACGACTAACCTCATAGGTAAAATCAACATGACCTGGTGTGTCGATTAAATTAAATACATATACTTGGCCATCCTTTGCTTTATATTTAAGAGTCACTGTTTGAGCTTTTATCGTGATCCCTCTCTCTCTTTCCAGATCCATTGAATCAAGAACTTGAGCTTCCATCTCTCTATCAGCAAGACCGCCACAATGCTGAATAATCCTATCTGCTAAAGTTGATTTACCATGATCAATATGAGCAATGATTGAAAAGTTTCGAATATTTTCCATAATTTTTACTTAAGTCTTAAAAAATTAAAGGCGCTAAAGGCGCCTTTAATTTTGATAATTTTACCCGATTGTAAAACGAATAATGAATTTATTATTTAATTTATTACTTTTACTGGGACAAAAAGTGTATCTCCATTTCGAAATATTAATAATGCAATCGTTTTTCCCTTGGGAGTTTTATTAATTTCCCTGTTAAATGCCCTGACTGAAGTAACGGGCGTATTATTCAGTGCCAGAATAATATCTCCTGTCCTAATCTGTGATGAAACAGCTTGGCCAGTGGCCTTCATTACAACCAAGCCATTTCTGCCATCAAGCATTTTTTTATCTTTAGCACCTGATTCTTTTAATACCAATCCTATTCTATTCACACTTTCTTTGATTGTTTTTTTATTTGAGGCTTGCATTTTGTCAATAGGCATCTCGCCAATCTTTACCCTCAAAATTTTAGTTTTTCCATTTCTCCAAATTTGAACAGGAACTACTTTATTTGGTTTGGTCATACCAACGTATTTAGGAAGATCCGAGGATAATGCAATCACCTTTTTATTAAATTTGAGAATCACATCCCCTGCCTCTATCCCTGCTTTTCCTGCAGGTGTATTTTTATTGACTGCTGCAACAAGAGCGCCACTATTATCTTTTAAGCCCAATGCTTCTTTTAGCTCATCTGTTACTACTTGAATGGCGATACCCAACCAACCACGAACAACCCGGCCATTCATCTTTAATTGGTCTGCCACATCCATTGCCACATCAATCGGGATTGCGAAAGACAGCCCCATATAACCACCTGTTCGGCTATAAATTTGGGAATTAATTCCTATCACTTCCCCATTAGTATTAAATAATGGGCCGCCTGAATTACCAGGATTTATGGCTACATCAGTTTGTATAAATGGAACAAAATTTTCTTGAGGTAAGGCTCGTCCTTTAGCGCTAATAACTCCAACTGTCATTGTATTCTCCAAACCAAAAGGGGAACCAATCGCAGCAACCCATTCACCCACCTTAATATTTTTTGGGTTACCAATCTTTACAGCCTGTAAATCTTTAGCATTAATTTTAAGTAAAGCTACATCAGTTCTTTTATCAATACCTAATAATTTAGCTTGAAACTCTCGTTTGTCTGCCAATTTGACGATGATGGAATCTGCTTCTCCCACCACATGTGCATTGGTGATGATATAACCATCAGATTCTAAAATAAAACCTGAGCCTGTCGCACTCATTTGTTTTTGTTGTTGGTCATTTGGGCCCATACCTGGAGGCATTGGAATACCAAAACGATTGAAAAATTCTTTCATGTGCTCTTCTTGAGGGGATAGCTGTCGATTACCTTTATTGACAGCATTTTTTATAGAGCTAATGTTCACCACCGTATTTCCTTGCTGATCAGCAAGCACTGTAAAATCTGGAAGAGATACGGCATAAGAAAAACTCATAAACAGAAAAAAAATAGTGATAAGTTTGCTAAGAAAATTTATTTTCAAAATAGAACCCTTTTAAATAGTTTTAATTAAATTTTGCTTAAAGTAGCTTCTTTGTAAAAAGAATCATGTTTATAGCTATTAAATATCTTCAAACTTGTAACACCTACTGCCAAACCTAAGACTGCGCCAAAGAAAGCATATAGGTCTTTTAAGTTGTCGGTAAATAAACTAAAAACAATCATACTAAAAAACATGAAAAATAAAGGTAACCCATAAAGCAATAAAGAAGTTTTTAGAAGGTAGCCTTCCTCAATAGACAAAGAAACACGATCACCTATATTTGCTTGAATATCGTTTGAAAAAATAAGGTTTTTCTTCTTGTGTGAAAAAATTTTTCCCCAAATTCCATTGCCACAGCCTTGTGTTTTTCCGCATAACCCACATGGTTTAGAGCGATTAATTTCAATCTCAATAGTATTTTTTTCTATTGAAACAACAGTAGCTTCTTCAGTAATCATAGTCAGAACTCTAACGCCCCACTAAAAATTTTTCAAGCAAAATACTAAAGGCTTGTTTACCCCCCTTCTGAGATTTTTCTACCAATTTCTGATCAATCGCTCTGTCCCGGCTTACAAGGTCAATTTCCATCTTCGAATTAACTAGTTTATTATTCGAGCTATTGTACACTGTAGAATTATCAGAAATGACTTTTAGTGGTTGCATAAATTTAATCTTTCTTATTATATAAATGACTCTTTAATGACCAAAAACATTATTGAAAGCTCCTAAAATAAATAGTAAAAAATGAATAAAAATAATTTTAATGTTTTAATAATCGGCAGCGGCCTTGCAGGCTTAGCAACAGCCTTAAAACTTGCAGATAAAAAAAGTATTGGCATTGTTTGCAAAACAAACTTAACTGAAAGCTCAAGTCACTGGGCACAAGGTGGCATTTCAGCAGCAATATCATCCAAAGACCCAATATCATCACACATTAGCGATACGAAAATTGCAGGTGCAGGGTTGTGCAATGAAGCTATCACCGAATTTGTTGTTAATAATAGTGAAAAGGCACTTGATTGGCTAATAAAAATAGGCGTTGCTTTTACAAAAAATAAAAAAACAAATGACTTGCACCTCACACGTGAAGGCGGTCATTCACAGATGAGAATTGCTCATGTTGCTGATACTACAGGCAAGGCCATTCAAGAACATTTAATTAAAAAAATCCTATCACATCCTAATATTACTGTTTTAGAAAATCATATTGCTGTTGATATCATTACATCAGAAAAAATAAAAATGAAAATGAAAAAAAACACCTGCTTGGGTGCTTATATTTTAGATAATAAAAAAAATATTGTTAACACTTTCTCTGCAAATAACATTGTTTTGGCGACCGGCGGTGCAAGCAAAGTCTACCTTTACACAACCAATCCTGATGTGAGTACTGGTGATGGCATTGCAATGGGTTGGCGAGCGGGATGTAAGGTGGCTAATATGGAGTTTGTTCAATTTCACCCAACCTGTTTATTTGATGTGAAAGATAGATCCTTTTTAATCTCAGAAACTTTGAGGGGTGAAGGAGCAAAATTAGTCCTTCCTAATGGTGAAACGTTTATGGAAAAATATGATGATAGAGGTGATTTAGCGCCTCGTGATATCGTTGCCCAAGCTATTGATTATGAAATGAAGCGAAAAGGATTAACGTGTGTTTATTTAGATATCAGTCACAAACCAGCAGATTTCATCCAAAAGAGATTCCCGATGATATATCAAAGGTGTTTGGATAGAGGTATCAATATAACTAAAGAACCAATACCAGTCGTTCCTGCTGCGCATTATACGTGTGGAGGGATCATGACTGACCAATCTGGTAAAACAAATATTAATCAACTTTATGGAATTGGAGAAGTGTCTTTTACTGGGCTTCATGGCGCAAACCGCCTAGCAAGTAACTCTTTATTAGAATGTTTAGTTTTTTCTTCAACTGCCGCCACATCAATTTTAAACAATGATTTTTCACATGACCACAAGCTACCAAAATGGGATGAAAGTCGAGTGACAGATGCTGATGAGGAAGTTTTAATTACTCATACCTGGAACGAATTAAGAAGGTTTATGTGGAATTATGTTGGTATTGTTAGGACCAACAAACGCCTTTCGAGAGCCCTGCATAGAATTAATATGTTAAGAGATGAAGTCGGCGAATTTTATAAAAATTTTAAGATTTCTTCCAATCTCATTGAGTTAAGAAATTTACTACAAGTTGCTGAATTGATTGTTCTTTCATCCATAAAAAGAAAAGAAAGTCGTGGCTTACATTATAGTAAAGATTTTCCTAAACCTGATAAGATAGCGAAAAATACTGTCCTAGTTCCACCAAACTTTAAGGACTAAAATTAGATTATAAATTTCTTAAGGCACGTATGTTAAGAATTAAAACTAAGTTAAATAAAAAAAGGTTAAAAAAATGAAAATTTCAATGAATACAGTCGTTACGATGAGTTACGAAATACGGGATGCTGATAACAATATATTAGAATCAAGTAAAGAGCCCGTAAGCTATCTCCATGGAGGGTATGACCAAATTTTCCCTAAGGTTGAGGAGGCGATGCACAACAAAAATAAAGGGGATAGAGTTGAAATTGCACTTGAGCCTTCAGAGGCATTTGGTGAATACGATCCGGGCTTAGTTCAATTAGAGCCTACAAGCGCGTTCCCTGAATCAAAACTAAAAGAAGGGATGGCTTTTGAGGGTGAAGATGAAAAAGGTGAGGTTATAATTTACTATATTAAGAGTATTGCTGATGGCAAAGTCGAGGTAGATGGAAACCATCCATGGGCGGGTCAAAAAATTAGTTTTCTTGCAACAGTTGAGGATGTTAGGTCAGCTAAAGACGAAGAAATTTCGCATAAGCATGTTCATGGACCAGGAGGACATCAACATTAGGTAGTGCTTAGTGTTTTGTTTTCTTTATTATAATTATGTTGTAAATTTTTTCTTATGAACTTTTAATTCTCAGCTCTTCTGGAATATGTTGTTGTATTATTTTAACTAATGGGTCATAAATTTTTGGATTTGTAGCAACAATATTTCCCGTCAACAGCCAGTTATTTTTTTCATCAAAATCACTCACAATACCACCTGCTTCAGATACTATAAGCCCACCAGCAGCAACATCCCATGTTGATAAATCAATTTCCCAAAATCCATCAAACCATCCTGCAGCAACATAGGCTAAATCAAGTGCAGCAGAACCAGGACGTCTGATACCAGAAGTTTTCCTAACAATCTCTTCGAGGATGACGAGATATTGGGGAAGATAAGTAAAGTCTCTGAAAGGAATGCCAGTTCCAATAATTGAATCTTGAAGTTTAGGGCTTTTAGAAACACGAATTCTTCTATCGTTTAAATAAGCACCCTGCCCTTTTGAGGCTGTAAAAAGATCATTTCTATTTGGATCATAAACAACCGCGTGGGTAATTTCATCCTTTTGTTTAAGTGCAATGGATACACAATACTGCGGAATGTTATGTAAAAAATTTGTTGTGCCATCGAGTGGATCAATGATCCACATATTCTCCTTTTTTTCTGAAGAACCACTTTCTTCAGCTAGAAATCCATGATCTGGATAGGCTTGTTTGAGTACGCGAATAATTTCCTTTTCAGAGGCCAAATCAACCTCACTAACAAAATCATTCATATTTTTACTTGTAATAGTTAAAGAACTGATATCCTCAGAGGCGCGAGTGATTATAGAGCCTGCTCTTCTAGCAGCTTTAATTGCAGTATTTAATAACGGGTGCATAAGAGCCTTAAAATTAAATGGTAAAATTGTTATAAAACAGATCGCTTATTTTACAGATAAATTTGATGGCAACCAAAATAAATTATAATCAATTTGAAATTGTGCTTTGTCGAACTAGCCACCCTGGAAATATTGGCTCAACAGCTCGCGCAATCAAAACAATGGGTTTTTCAAAGCTAACGCTAGTCAACCCAAAGCAATTCCCACACAGTGATGCCAATGCACTAGCGGCAGGCGCTGAAGATATACTTATTAATGCGAAAGTAGTAAAAACAATAGAAGAAGCCCTAAAGGACAATCATTTAATAATAGGATTTACAGCAAGACAAAGAGAGCTCTCCCAAGAACATCAAAATATTAGAGAAATTTCAAAAAACCTTAAAAATGAAACAGGCCAAAAAAAAATAGCTCTCCTTTTTGGTAATGAAACTAATGGATTATCAAATGATGAAATAAAGCATTGTCATATGCTAGGTTATATCAACTCAAATGCTAATTACTCATCACTTAATCTTGCCCAGGCTGTTCAAATTATTTGCTATGAAATTCGTATGAATCTAAGTGAAGATAATAAAATAATTAAGTCACGTAAAAAAAGTGAGTTAGTAACCCATGAAATACAGAATGGATTTTACTTACACCTTGAGCAACTTCTTAGGCAAATAGGTTTTTTTAAAAAGATTCAAGGCGAACGACTAATGCAAAGACTTCGTTTACTGTTTAATAGAACAACAATGGAAAAAGACGAGGTTAATATACTAAGGGGCATTCTTACTGATATTCAAAAAAAAATTAAAGATAAAACCTAAATTTTTATGAGACAATATTCACTATAATTTATATTTTTAAAAGTTAAAAAATCAATTATGTTTAAAAGATTCAAAGAAGACCTCTCAATCGTTTTTGAACGAGATCCAGCAGCTAGATCCTATTTAGAAATCCTAACAACATATCCAGGAGTGCATGCAATTTTAATCCATAGGCTTTCACACAAGCTGTGGTTATTAAAACTTTTCTGGCTCGGAAGATTTTTATCTCATGTCGGAAGGTTTCTAACAGGAATTGAAATACACCCAGGGGCACAAGTTGGAAGAAGGTGTTTTATTGATCATGGGATGGGAGTTGTGATAGGTGAAACCTCAATAATTGGCGATGATTGCACGCTATATCATGGTGTAACTTTAGGAGGGACATCTTGGAAACAAGGCAAAAGGCACCCCACATTGGAAAATAAAGTAGTTATCGGGGCCGGTGCAAAGGTTTTGGGCCCCATCACTATTAAGGAGGGCGCGAGAATAGGCTCTAATGCTGTTGTAGTTAGTGATGTAGCAAAGGGTGCAACTGTTGTTGGAATTCCCGCAAGAGAAGTCAAAGAAACTAAAAAGGCTACAAGTTTTAGACCTTATGCTGTGGGAAAAGATGAGGATGATCCTATAGTTAAATCAATCCAATCTCTTATTAACAAAGTTGCAAAACAAGAAAGGGATATTGAAGCATTAAATAGTAAAAAAAATAAGTCAATAGAAGCTCAATCCAAGAAATCATAAAAAAAAGAATTAATCTTGATTACTTTAGTCAAGTATTATAAAATCTAGTTCTATTTATTAATTTGAAGTGAGCACATGAAATTAACTACCAAAGGGCGTTTTGCTGTGACAGCGATGCTTGATTTAGCATTGAACGAAAAAGATAAGCCAATTAAATTATCTGAAATAAGCAAAAGACAATCTATTTCATTATCATATCTTGAACAACTCTTTGGTAAATTAAGAAAACAGGGGTTAGTTAAAAGCGTTCGCGGTCCTGGTGGAGGTTATTTTATTGCCAAAGAGCATAATACTATCAGTATCAAAAATATTATTTCATCAGTCGATGAGCAAATTGATGCAACCCAATGTGGGGGAACAGAAAATTGTAATGAGGGACATCAATGCATTACTCATAATTTGTGGACAACCCTAAATGCAAAAATTCTTAATTATTTAAATACTACGACCTTAGATGAATTAGTTAAAACACAAAAAAATAAAGTGGAGAAAAAGCCTATCGCCCTTCCAGGCAAAAAAAATAAAGTCGATTCAAATAGAGTGGGGTTTTTTTAATTTATTAAAATGATTTATTTCGATAACAATGCAACCACTGCTCTCCATCCGGAGGTTTTGAAAGAAATGTTACCATTTTTAACCTCTCAACAAGGAAATCCTGCTTCAAATCATACATTTGGCAGAAAAGCCCATACTGCCTTAGAGGAAGCGAGAGAGAAAGTAGCAGCTTCAGTTAATGCACATCCATCCCAAGTTATCTTTACTTCAAGTGGAACAGAATCAAACAATACAATTATCAATGGTATTGCAAAGGCCTACAGTAATTCCCATTTTGGTTATAGCTCTATTGAGCACCCTTGTATATCAGAGCCTATCAAATCATTGGTCAGCCAGGGTTATAAAATATCAGAAATTCCGGTTGATTCAAATGGTATTTTTAATGTATCGAGTATTTCAGATAAAACAAAAAAATCTTTAACATTCTTATCCGTTATGATGGCAAATAACGAGACAGGTGTTATTCAGAATATTGCAGAAATTGCAGATTGGTCTAAAAAAAATACTATTCAATTCCATACGGATGCTGTTCAAGCATTAGGTAAAATTAAAGTAGATTTTGAAGCTCTTGATATTGATGCAATGACTATTTCGAGCCATAAAATTTATGGTCCTCAGGGTGTTGCCGCCCTTATTGTTAATAAAAAAATTGATATCATTCCATACATGCAAGGAGGTGGACAAGAAAAAGGCTTGAGAAGTGGTACAGAAAATATTGCCGCTATCATTGGGTTTGGAAAAGCCTGTGAACGCTCAAGTCAAAACCTAGTCGAATTTAAAGAAAATATTGGCCGACTCAGATTGATTCTTGAAAAAGCTTTATTGGCTATCGGAGCAATTATTTTTTGTGAAAATAGTAACAGATTAAGCAATACAACATTTTTTTCATTTAAAAATATTGATGGCTCAACATTGTTGACAGCCCTTGATAGAAAAGGATTTGCCATTGCGAGCGGCTCGGCTTGCTCAAGCAATAGCTCTGAACCAAGCCACGTTCTTTTGTCGATGGGTGTTGATTTAGATTTAGCTCAAGGAGCCCTTAGAATTAGTCTGGGTTTGGAGAGTACTGAGGGTGAAGTTAATGGCTTCATTGACACACTTAAAGATGAAGTTGATAGATTAAGACAAATGGCTGCTGTTGCAGCTTAATTAAAGATAAGGACATTATGAAAAACAAGTTACACGATATGCCAATTTACATGGATTACTCTGCAACCACTCCCGTTGATCCTCGTGTTGCTAAAAAAATGATCCCTTACATAACTGAAGATTTTGGAAACCCTGCATCAAGAAGTCATCCTTACGGATGGGCTGCTGAAAAGGCTGTTGAGAATGCTAGGAGGGAAATTGCATTATTAGTTAATGCCGATCCCAAAGAAATTGTTTGGACATCTGGAGCTACAGAATCAAATAATCTAGCTATTAAAGGGGCAAGTAATTTTTATTCTAAAAAAGGAAAACATATTATTACGCTTGCTACCGAACACAAGGCTGTAATTGATGCAGTTAGAGAATGTGAGCGTGTAGGTTATGAAGCAACCTTTCTTGAGCCTGAGCCCAACGGCCTTCTTGATATTGAGAAATTTAAGTCAACTATTCGACCTGACACCGTGCTAGTTTCAGTAATGCTTGTTAACAATGAAATTGGCGTGATACAAGATATAACAGCCATTGGAAATATATGCCGTGAAAATAATGTAATTTTTCATGTTGATGCAGCACAAGCAACAGGAAAAGTTAAAATTGATTTAGAAAAATTACCAGTTGACCTTATGAGTTTTTCTGCACATAAAACTTATGGTCCAAAAGGAGTGGGTGCACTGTATGTTAGGCGAAAACCACGAATCCGTATTGAACCTCAAATTCATGGAGGCGGGCATGAACGAGGTATGCGCTCAGGAACTTTAGCCCCGCACCAAATTGTTGGAATGGGTGAGGCTTTTAGAATCGCAAGAGAAGAAATGGATGAAGAAAATAATCGAATCAAAAACTTACAAACAAAACTTCTCAAAGGTCTAACAGAAATTGAGGAAACTTATGTTAATGGTGATCTTGAAAAAAGAGTGCCACATAATTTGAATATAAGTTTTAACTATGTTGAAGGCGAGTCCTTAATAATGGCAATTAAAGATATTGCTGTTTCAAGCGGATCAGCATGTACCTCAGCAAGCTTAGAGCCTAGCTATGTTCTAAGGGCATTAGGGCGTTCAGATGAGCTTGCGCACAGCTCTATTCGTTTCTCCATTGGAAGATTTACCACTGAATCTGATGTTGAGTTTACAATAGCATTATTAAAAGAAAAAATTGGTAAATTAAGAGAGTTATCACCTTTATGGGAAATGTATAAGGATGGGGTTGATCTTGAAAAAGTGGAATGGGCTGAACATTAATTAATATTTTTTTGGAGAGTTTTTATGGCGTATAGCGACAAAGTTTTAGATCATTACGAAAATCCAAGAAATGTTGGGTCATTTGATAAAAATGATTCAAATGTTGGAACAGGAATGGTAGGAGCCCCTGCTTGTGGTGATGTAATGAAATTACAAATTAAAATGGGCAGTAATGGAATCATAGAAGATGCAAAATTTAAAACCTATGGTTGTGGCTCAGCAATAGCTTCAAGCTCACTTGTGACAGAATGGCTAAAAGGAAAATCACTAGATCAAGCCGCAGAAATTAAAAATTCTGCTATAGCGGAAGAGCTAGCACTACCCCCTGTTAAAATTCATTGCTCTGTATTAGCTGAAGACGCTATTAAGGCAGCAGTTAAAGATTTGAAATCTAAACAAAAATAAGATGGCAATTTCATTAACAGAAAGAGCTGCTAAAAGAGCTAAGAGCTACTTGAAGTCAAGAGGCAAAGGGGTGGGCTTGAAATTTGGAGTTAAAACGACTGGCTGTTCTGGTATGGCATATGTTTTAGAATTTGTTGATGAGACCAGCCCTGATGATCAAGTTTTTGAAAGTCATGGAATTAAAATTCTAGTTGATCCAAAAAGTTTAGTTTATATAGATGGAACTGAATTAGACTTCGTTAAAGAGGGCTTAAACGAAGGATTTCAATTTAACAACCCGAATGTTAAAGATAGTTGTGGTTGTGGAGAAAGTTTTACAGTTTGACCCAAAATTACTTTGAATTATTTAATCTTCCAGAAAAATTTCAAATAAATTTAGAGAAATTGCAAGAAAACTATCGGACTATACAAAAAGAAATACATCCAGATAGGTTTGCGATGGCAACAGAAAATGAAAAAATTCAGTCTATGATAAAGTCCACACAAATTAATGATGCTTATCAAGCATTGAAATCACCAATCAAAAGAGCTAAGTATATTTTGTCTCTTCATAAATCTTTGGAGAAAATTCCCCTGCCTCCTGATTTTTTAATGCAACAAATGGAATGGGAAGAACACCTTGACACCATTTCGGAAAATAAAAATGAATTGAATAAATTCAAATTTATTATCAATAAAGAATATGAGCAATATTCTTTATTGCTTGAAACACAAATAGATATCAACCAAGATTGGGAGGAGGCTGCTATCACGATAGATAAGCTTCATTTTGTTGAAAAACTACTTAATAAAATTAACATATCTCTTAATTAAATAGATGGCACTCCTTCAAATATCAGAGCCCGGTAAAAGTACAATGCCCCACCAGCATAGAAGGGTTGTTGGTATTGATTTAGGAACTACCAATTCCCTTGTTGCTTCTGTAATTAGTGGAAGCCCAACTATATTGAAACAAATAGATGGCTCAAACTTACTCCCCTCGGTTGTTCACTATTCAAAAGATAAAATTCTAGTAGGTAAGGATGCTAAGAATCATCTTGGTAAAGATGCTGAAAACACAATTTCATCAGTTAAAAGACTAATTGGTAAAACAATTAATGATGTAAATAAAGATCATTTTCCTCTTAATTTAGCTGATGGCGATGGGGTTATAAATATTAAAACATCTATGGGGATAAAAAACCCTATAGAGGTTTCTGCTGAAATTTTAAAGACTCTAAAAATTGTTGCTGAAAATAAATTATGTGGTGAGCTTATGGGTTCTGTGGTTACCGTTCCCGCATATTTTGATGATGCTCAAAGACAAGCCACAAAAGATGCTTGTACATTAGCAGGGTTAAATGTTTTACGACTAATTAATGAGCCTACTGCAGCAGCAGTTGCTTATGGGTTGGATAAAAAACCTAGGGGTCGCTTTGTTGTTTTTGATTTAGGTGGAGGTACTTTTGATGTTTCTATTTTAAATTTATCTAAAGGCTTATTTGAGGTTTTAGCAACTCATGGAGATGCAAATCTGGGTGGTGACGATTTTGATCAGGCAATAGTAAATTTTTTAAATGATAAATATAAACTAAACATTACGGATATAGAGATTCAAAGCATAGTCTCAATTCTGGCTAGAGAAATAAAGGAATCACTATCTATTAAAAAAGAGGTTGAAGTTTTAAAGAAAATTAGTGGTATAGAAATTAAAGAAACTTTTACACAAGAGCAATTTAAAATTCTAGTAAAAGGTTTAATTAATCAAACACTTAAAGCAACTAAAAGTGCTTTACATGATGCTAAACTTAATAATGAACAAATTGATGGGGTTATCATGGTTGGGGGTTCAACTCGAATGCCATGCATCCAAGAAGCTGTTAAAAACTTGTTCAAACAAGAGTTGCATAATGATCTTAACCCCGATGAAGTAGTTGCATTGGGCGCAGCTACGCAAGCAAATATTTTAGCAGGCAATGGACAAGAAGATCTTCTTTTGCTTGATGTAACTCCTCTTTCTTTGGGTATTGAAACTATAGGAAGTATTGTCGAGAGAATTATTCCAAGAAACACAACATTACCCGTCGCGATGGCTCAAGAGTTTACAACTTATAAAGATGGCCAAACTGCTATGATTATTCATGTTGTTCAAGGTGAAAGAGAATTGGTTGATGATTGTCGTTCTTTAGCAAAATTTACCTTAAAAAAAATCCCTCCTATGGTGGCGGGGGCAGCAAAAATTAAAGTCACATTTCAAGTAGATACAGATGGTTTATTATCAGTTTCTGCAGAAGAAACTACAACTAATGCAAGGGCTACAATAGAAGTAAAACCAAGTTATGGTTTATCAGAAGATAAAATCAAAGCCATGCTTCAATCTTCTTACGATTTAGCTGAGGAGGATAAAGCCTCCAGAGCGCTTGCAGAAACAAAGGTGGAAGCTAATCAATTAATTGAATTAACTCAAAAAGCTCTCGACACAGATAAAGATCTACTTTCAGAGTCTGAATTAACTACAATCAAAAATGATCTGAGTGAATTAATTGACTCACTCAAATCTTCAAATAACGATAAAATTAAAGAAGCTACTAAAAAATTAAATTTACAAAGTGAATCTTTTGCAGCCAAGCGAATGGATCGATCTATTCAAAAAGCCTTAACAGGCAAATCTATTAACAAATTGGAATTTTAAGATGCCAAAAATTATTGTTCTTCCCCATAAGCTCTGTCCAGACGGTGATGTCTTAGAGGCTAAAGAGGGTGAATCAATTTGTAATGTTTTATTAAAAAATCATATAGATATTGAGCATGCTTGTGACCAAGTTTGTGCATGCACCACATGCCATGTTGTAATTAAGGAAGGTTTTTCTTCACTTAATGAATCTGAAGAAGAAGAAGAAGACATGCTAGATAAGGCATGGGGATTAGAGCCGACATCGAGACTATCCTGCCAAGCAAAAGTAAAAAATCAAGACATCACAATTGAAATACCTAAATACACAATTAATTTAGCTAAAGAATAAAAAAACCCACCGAAGTAGGTTTTTTCCAAGAAAACGGTAGTATAAATATCCTAGAATTTATAGGTTACATCTAGCTGAAGTAAATCCATCGAATCTATACACATTGCAGTGTCGCCAGCAACACCTGGGGTACAGCCAACAGATTCATCATTAATCTCACCATGAGCATAAGCAACATTAAATTTAACATTATCTTTAATCATGTATTGGCCTTTAAATGCAATCCCTTTAAGGTTAACTTTTGAGTCAAAGACATCAGAATCAACAAGATTTGGGTCAACAGAATAAGTCCCAACCTCTTGATACCATATGTTTCCTTTCCAATCTCCTTTTTTCTGCTTACCCTTATCTAAGGCTATGAAATCTTTATAAGAACCAAAGCCGATACCTAGCATAAAGGCTGAGCCATCACCTGCCCCTCCATTATTTCCTGGAGTTTCATTAACCCAAGCTTTTCTTCTGTCATCACCCTTTAAGTTATAAGCATAATCACCAAATACTGTCATTCCTAAACCCGGTTTGACCATCATCTTATAATCAGCAGGCACTTCAATTAATGAAAGATCATTGATGTAGGTTTGAGCATCAGTGCCTTGTGCTGTTGGATCAAAAACCAACCCGCCATCATCATCATTTGTATACATGGTATGAGTTAAACCCACTTTAATTGATGGGCCAGATTTTGCATCAAACTTGTGCTTACCAATAACTTGCGCTGAAATCATATATTGAGAATCGGTGTCTACGCCAGCTGTACTCTGACTATCATCCCCCTGCATTGTATTGACGCCACCGGTAGTAGAGATGGTAGTTTGCTTACTCATTTTGTATTTAGTACCCCATGAGAAACCATCCCAAGTTAAATCCTTATCCCAGATCATCGATTTTGTATACAAAGGGTTCTTAATTCGGCCTGCTTGTAATTTTAACCAATCTGTCGGTGCCCAACCGACCATTGCACGTTTTACAAAAAGTTCTTCTTTTGATTCTGCATATCCACCGCCACCCAATGTTGCATTATCAGACCTGCCTCTAGAGCCCATAGAAAGTGCAAGATCTGTAAACCAGTCATTAGCGATTTGTGTTTTAATGCCTAACGTAATTTTATAGCGCTGCCTGCTTCTATCAATAGAACCTGGCGTACCAAATTGATCTGCACTTCTCCACTCTTGCCTTACTCTAATTTCACCATAGAGCTGTGCATCATCAAGGTATTTACTAATTGATAACTTACTTTTAACTTTTTGGTCTCTCGCTTTACTTTCACCTGTATTTTTCTTTATAAGGAGGCTAGCTTCATCCTCAGTTAAAATCCCCTTAGCAACTAAAGCATTTACTAAATCTTCTGTTGAGTCTGCAAAAATAGAAGTTGAAAAGCCTATTAGTATTGCTGCCAGTGTGTAAATTAACTTTTTTTTCATCTTATCAATTCCCCGTTTTCTTATTAAAAACATTTGCAAATAAAAATAATCTATTTGCAACAAGAGAATTATTAAATTTCTTTATGACACTTATATGACAAAAACTAAAACAGTTGGGTGGTTAAGATTTTTTTTTAAATGGTGAGGTGGTAGAAAAAGCTAAGAAAAAATAGCATTTTGATGGTCAAATTCAACCAAACCAGAGGTTAGGCTGTATACGCCACCAATAATACCGATTTGTTTTTTTTGAAGAAGATCTTTGACAATATCACTCTGATTAACAATAACTTCCATTTGTTTTTGAACATTCAAAAAACAAACCCTTGAAACAAAGTCACTATTTTCTGAGTTTCGTTCAGAGTCTGGTATTGTTTTTTCATCAGATACCGCAGGTTGTAAAAGCTTCGTGATTTCTTCGATATTACCTTCTTTAAAATTATCGCAAGCTGCTTTAACCGCGCCACAATTTGAATGCCCCATCACAACAATAATTTTTGAACCAAGATATTTACATGAATACTCTAAACTTCCAATCGCTTTTCTACAGGCAACATTTCCTGCTAAACGTACGCTAAAAATATCCCCTAAGCTTTGGTCAAAAATTAACTCGAGCGATGTTCTTGAGTCGCTACAGCCTAATACAGCAGCAAAAGGTTGTTGTTTTTCTTTTAGCTCCTCACGAACTAATGATAAATTTTGATCACGCTTCACATCATTGATAAAACGCTGATTTCCTTCCACTAAAATTTCTAAAGCCTCTTTTGGTGAAAGATTTTCGCGATTTATTTTTTTTAATATGCTCATACTACTCAGCTCTCATGTGTGGGAATAAGATAACATCCCTAATACTTGGGCTATCAGTTAATAACATCACCAAGCGATCAATACCAATTCCACAGCCTCCCGTTGGTGGGAGCCCGTATTCTAAAGCTCTAATAAAATCAGCATCGTAGTACATTGCTTCCTCATCGCCAGCATCTTTTGCGGCCACTTGCATTTGGAACCGATTAGCCTGATCTTCTGCATCATTTAGCTCTGAAAAACCATTTGCAATTTCTCTCCCTGCAATAAATAGCTCAAAACGCTCAGTAATAGCCTTATTTGTATCAGAAGCTCTCGCTAGTGGTGATACTTCTGTTGGGTAATCAATAATATAGGTTGGGTCCCATAGTTTAGCTTCAGCCTCTAATTCAAATAAGGCCAATTGATATGCGCCTAATCCTAGGTTGTCAGGTAAATTTTCTCCATTGCTTGAAAGATGAGACTTAATAAAATCTGCATCATTAAGCTGGTCTTTGGTAAATTGTTTTGAATATTTCATGACTGCCTCAACTAGCGTAAGCCTCTCAAATGGTTTTTCAAAGTCGATTGTTTTTTCTTGATATTTTACTTTTAATGTTCCTAATATTTTCTTAGCCACATCCCTAATGCAATCTTCAGTAAAATTCATTAACCATTTATATTCCGTATAGGCGGCATAAAATTCCATCATAGTAAATTCAGGATTATGTCTTACGCTCAAACCTTCATTTCTAAAATTACGATTAATTTCAAACACACGATCAAAACCCCCTACCACTAATCTTTTGAGATATAGCTCGGGTGCAATTCTCAAATACATATCCATATCGAGTGCGTTATGATGTGTTTCAAATGGTCTAGCCGTCGCTCCTCCAGGTATAGGATGTAGCATTGGTGTTTCAACCTCTAAAAATTCATGTTCTTCCATAAAATTTCGCATATTAGAGATAATTTTTGATCGATTTAAAAATGTTTTTTTTGTATCTTCGTTAACAATAAGATCAACATATCTTTGCCTGTATTTTGTTTCTTGATCAGACAATCCATGAAATTTTTCAGGTAAAGGGCGAATTGATTTTGTTAGTAAAATAATTTCAGTGACCTCGACTGTTAATTCATTTGTTCTCGTTTTAAATAACTTTCCCTTAGCACCAATAATATCTCCCAAATCCCATTTCTTAAATTGAGAATAAAGTTCTGGATTAGCATCCGAGTTGACTAAATCTCTCGCTACATAAAGTTGTATTCTTCCTTTATTGTCTTGAATGGTTGCAAAACTCGCCTTGCCCATCACTCGCTTTAACATCATCCTGCCAGAAACTGATACCTCAACCCCTTTACTCTCAAGCGTTTCTTTGTCATCACCATCATAATTTTGGTGTAATTCAGATGATAAATTTTTAGGTTTGAACTGATTTGGGAAAGCTACACCTAATTCTCTCAATTCTTTAAGCTTATTTCTTCTCTCAGAAATTATTGAGTTTTCATCAACTACAGGTTCATCATTTTGATTAAAATCTTTGCTCAACTTATACCCCTTGCTTTAAACTTTCACTAATAAAGGGATCTAGGTCACCGTCTAGCACCCCCTGCGTATTTCCAACTTCTATACCCGTTCTTAAATCTTTTATTCTAGACTGATCTAACACATAACTTCGTATCTGATGCCCCCACCCAATATCACTTTTAGCATCTTCCACAGCCTGCTTCTCTTCATTTCTTTTGTTCAATTCAATCGCATAAAGCTGGGCTTTTAGCATGTTCATTGCTTCGGCCTTATTCCTATGTTGCGATCGATCATTTTGACACTGTACAACAGTGTTAGACGGAACATGTGTAATTCTAACAGCAGAATCTGTTTTATTAATATGTTGGCCCCCAGCACCAGAGGCACGATAAGTGTCTATGCGTAGGTCAGCAGGATTAATTTCGATGTCAATTGAATCATCTATTTCAGGGTAAACATTAACTCCGGCAAATGAAGTGTGTCTTCGGCTTCCCGAATCAAATGGAGACTTCCTAACCAAACGGTGGATCCCAGATTCTGTCCTAAAATACCCGTAAGCAAAATCACCTGAAATTTTAATAGATGCACCCTTAATCCCTGCCACTTCGCCATCCGATAACTCTAGAACTTCAACCTTAAATGATTTCTGCTCTGCATACCTGACATACATTCTAAGAAGCATGTTTGCCCAGTCCTGCGCCTCAGTGCCGCCACTTCCTGACTGGAAATCAATGAAGCAATTGTTTGGATCCATTGGATTTGAAAACATTCGTTTAAATTCAACATCATCAACAAGTTTTGAAATTTTTTCTGTATCTGTCTGAATAGTTTTAAGTGTTTCTTTATCACCCTCTTCCTTAGCTAAATCAAATAATTCTTGATTATCTTTTATCTGATGGGTGAGCTCTTCAGCCTGATTGACTATATTCTCAAGACCACGCTTTTCTTTACCAATTTTTTCATTTAATGCACGATCTGACCAAGTATTTGGATCTTGTTGAAGCCCCTCAAGCTCAGCAATTCTTTTGGACTTTGCTTCTAAGTCAAAGATACCCCCGTAATGTTTTAAATTTTATATTTATGGCTTGAATTTGCTGGGTTAGGATTTGTAATTCGTCTTGTTCCATTCTTTTTATGATTGCCTTTCTATTTCTGCTATATGATGAGCATTATAACCCTTTTTATCAAAAGTAAATTTGTCATAAAAGTGTCATTTAATTAGTCTAATCTATTAGATATCTAAAAAAGATATTATAGTAAAACCCTTATTAAAATAGGAGCTTAAAAATACATGAACCGACCAAAACTGAAACAAATTAGCATTGCTACCTTTGTATCCTTAGGAATGTTATCAACATCGTCAATAGCAGCCAATGATATTGTTAAAATTGATGGGTCAAGCACAGTTTATCCAATTACTGAGGCAGTTGCTGAAGAATTTCAAATAGCAACGCGTATAAAAGTAACCGTCGGTGTTTCAGGAACAGGTGGCGGTTTTAAAAAGTTTTGTCGTGGTGAGACAGCCGTTTCAAATGCCTCAAGACCAATAAAATTAAATGAAATTAAGAGGTGCAAAGAATCTGGGATTAAATTCATTGAACTTCCAATTGCATATGATGCGCTCAGTGTGGTTATAAATAAGAAAAATGACTGGGCAAAAGAGATGACCCTGTCAGAACTCAAGAAAATGTGGGAACCAGCGGCTCAAGGAAAAATCATGAAATGGAATCAAATTAGAGCTGGATGGCCTGATAAGCCTTTAAGGCTTTATGGGCCAGGGGCAGATTCGGGTACTTTTGATTATTTTACAGAAGCAGTTATCGAGGAATCAAAAGCGATCAGAGGTGACTTTACAGCTTCAGAGGATGATAATGTACTAGTGAAAGGCGTCTCGGGTGATAAGGGGGGTATTGCCTATTTTGGCTTGGCATACTATGAGGAAAATAAAAATTTACTTAGCGCGGTGGCGATTAAGAATTCAACAGGTAATTTTGTACTTCCGAGCCTTAAAACAATAATGAATGGTTCATATAACCCGCTTTCAAGGCCATTATTTATATACTTAAATGCAGAAAAAGTAAAATCAGACCCAAACGTCAAAAAATTTGTCGAGTTTTATTTAAAGTATGCAGCAGAACTTTCAAAAGAGGTGGGGTATGTTCCATTTAGTAAGGAAGAATATGCAGCTATTACTAACCACTATAAAACACTTCAAACAGGTTCAGCCTATAAAGAGCCAAAGATTGGTTTATCCGTAAAAGAGATATTAGAGTTATCAGCAGCTAATAACTAATTCTAATTTGCTTTTTTTAAAAAAGGGGCAGCTTAACTGCCCTTTTTTATGATTTAATAAAAACTAGCTTTTTCATGAAATTGTTTTCATTTATTTATCAAAATTGAGTATCATTTGAATAAGCAAAAAAATTTGGCATTATCAAATTTCCAACTATGGCAAAATTAGAAAATCCAGAAGTTAGCCCTCGGCTCGCGAAAAATTTACGTCGCAATATTCTCGAAAGATGCATCGAGTTTGGTCTGCTGTGTTCAGGTATTTTTGCTATCTTTATTACCCTTGCTATTATTTATGTTCTAGTCTCAGAGGCTATTCCATTTTTTCAACATGTAAGCCTTTATGATTTTCTAACTGATACCGTTTGGACTCCAAACTACTCAATTAAACATTATGGCATTATGGCGCTCGTTTCAGGAACTCTAACAACAACCTTTATTGCTTTGTTAGTAGCAGTTCCTTTGGGCACAATTACTGCAATTTATTTATCGGAGTTTGCAACACATAAAGTCAGGGAAACAATTAAGCCTGTTTTAGAATTGTTAGTTGGAGTTCCAACTGTTGTATTTGGCTATTTTGCGCTTATGTTAGTCACACCACTCTTACAAAAAATTTACCCCGACCTGACGACATTTAATATGCTAGGACCTGGTATCGTAATGGGAATAATGATCGTACCGTATATTGCATCAGTTGCTGAAGATGCGATGCGAGCTGTTCCCATGGCAATGCGAGAAGGTGCTTACGCGATGGGAGCAACAAGATTTCAAACAGCAATAAAAGTCATTACACCAGCGGCTATCTCAGGAATCATTGCTGCTTATATTTTAGCAATCAGTCGCGCTGTCGGTGAGACTATGATTGTAGCTATTGCTGCAGGGCAACAACCTAACTTTACATTTAACCCTGTTGAAAGTGCCGCGACCATTACCGCCTATATTGTGTCGGTAGCCCTTGGAGATTTAGAGCATGGAGGAATTGGTTATCAAAGTATTTTTGCTGCTGGTTTAACATTACTTCTTATGACCTTAATGTTTAACATTATAGGACATGCTGTTCGTAAGAAATTTGCTGAGAGATATTAAATTAATGGTTAATGATAAAAAAGCTGAAATAGAAAATAATCTAACCCGAATAAGGTCATTAATAACAAAGCATAAAAGACATGACCATATATTTGCTGGTGTTGGGATGTTTATTATCATTTCTTTAACCATCACTTTATTAGTTTTATTTTTAGATCTTGTTTTTGATGGTTATCCTCGATTCAATTTAGATTTTTTGACAAATTTTCCCTCAAGAAGAGCAACGGCTGCAGGTATTTTATCTGCCTGGGTAGGGTCAGCACTAGTCCTTATTGTTACCTTTTTTGCAGCTGTTCCCTTAGGGATTGCTGCGGGAGTTTACCTTGAAGAATATGCTAAAAAAAATTGGTTTTCTGATTTAATTGAAATTAATGTCACAAATTTAGCGGGAGTTCCTTCGATAATCTATGGTCTTTTAGCGCTTGGTTTATTTGTTTACGGCTTCGGACTCGGTCAGACTATTTTGACGGCTGGGTTAACATTGGCATTATTAATGTTACCAATTGTTATTGTGGCGACCCGAGAAGCAATCAGAGCTATCCCCATTCACATTAGAGAAGCTGCTTATGCAGTTGGTGCAACAAAATGGCAAGTTTCATTGCATCACGTTATCCAATATTCATATGGCGGTATACTTACTGGCGTAATTATAGGTATGGCTCGTGCCATCGGGGAAACTGCGCCGGTTATTACAATAGGTGCTTTAACATTTATTGCTTTTTTACCCCCAAGCCCTGTAGGCTTAGAACCCCCTTTCATAAATTTTGAATGGTTAGAAGCAGGTTTTACTGTTCTTCCTATTCAAATGTTTAATTGGATATCAAGGCCTCAGATGGCATTTCATGTAAATGCAGCTGCGACCGGTGCAATCATAATTTTATTAACATTGTTAATGAATGGGCTAGCAATTAAAATTCGATATAACATCAGGAAGAAAATTAAATGGTAGATAAAAAAAGAAAGCATCCAAAAGAAATTATCAAAGCAGAATCTAATGCACTTAATTTCTCTTATGCGGATGGAACCCAGGCACTTAAAAATATAAATCTACCCGTTTATGAGAATAAGATAACCGCTCTAATTGGCCCCTCAGGCTGTGGCAAATCAACTTTCTTAAGATGCTTTAATCGTATGCATGATCTGTATCCCGGCAATAAATATGATGGTGAAATTATTCTTCACCCAGACAATACAAATATATTAGATAAACGCGTCGATCCTATAGAAGTTAGGATGAGAATCAGCATGGTGTTTCAAAAACCAAATCCATTTCCTAAATCAATATATGAAAATGTTGCTTATGGGTTAAGGGTTCGTGGTGAAAAAAATAAAAGAGTGCTTGATGATAAAGTCGAAGAAGCGCTTAAGGGAGCGTCTTTATGGGATGAAGTAAAAAAACGTCTTCATGATCTAGCGTTTAATCTTTCGGGAGGGCAGCAGCAAAGATTATGCATCGCCAGAGCGTTGGCAACAGACCCTGAAATTATGCTATTCGATGAACCCACTTCAGCACTTGATCCAATAGCAACTATGAATATTGAAGAATTAATGGCTGGATTGAAAGAAAAATTATCAATTTTGATTGTGACTCATAATATGCAACAAGCAGCAAGAATTTCAGATTACACTGCCTATATGTATCTTGGAGAATTGGTGGAGCATGATAAGACAAATAAGGTGTTTACTAATCCAAGAAAAAAGGAAACAGAGGACTATATTACTGGTAAGTTTGGTTAACTGTTAAATTAACCCTTCTATTGTTTTAGTAAGTAATTTCGCAGCTTTTGATACCTCTGCGCGCGCAGGCCCTTCTGTCATAACCCTAACTAAAGGTTGAGTTCCAGAAGCACGAATTAACACTCTTCCCATACCTTTCATAATACTCTCTGATTCCTTAATTGCATCCTTAACAACTCTAGATTTTAAATTGACTTTATTTTCTGTAGGTATGTTGATTAAAATCTGAGGATAAAGTTTTATTTCTTCAAGAGCATCCTTTAGGCTTCTCTTATTTTTTACTAAAAATGACAAAACCTGCAATGCTGAGATTATGCCATCTCCAGTGGTGTGTAAATTCTTAACTATGATATGTCCGGAGCCTTCACCTCCTAAGAGCCAATTTCTTCTATCAAGCTCCGCTGAAACATAACGATCGCCAACATTTGCTCTCACAAAAGGAATGGATTGCATTTTACATCTCTCCTCGAAAGCTAGATTTGTCATATGGGTACCCACAACACCGCCAAATTTATATCCTTCTTTAATATAAAATTGAGCTATTAAATAAAGTAATTGGTCACCATCTACTAAGGTGCCATTTTGGTCGACCATAATGACACGATCGCCATCCCCATCAAAAGCAATTCCCATATCAGCATTATGAGAAACTACTGCGCTTTGTAAGCTCTTAGGGTGTATAGATCCTGCTTTTTTATTAATATTTAGACCGTTCGGCTTATCATTAACCACAATGATATTAGCTCCAAGAGCA
>Ga0257121_1000207_pt1 | contig 51821 bp, 54 predicted proteins | sample SI106_100metaG_FD_190180 | JGI IMG/M metagenome (GOLD analysis project Ga0257121, IMG submission 190180) | Marine microbial communities from Saanich Inlet, British Columbia, Canada - SI106_100 | ecosystem: Environmental > Aquatic > Marine > Inlet | place: Canada: British Columbia | collected...
AGAATCCCATTATTTTATACGTTCAAAAACCGATATTAAGAAAAATATTCCAACAAGTTATCAAGTCATTGATGTAGGTTATAAATTACACGAACTACACGATGATGAATTTATGAAAGCGATACAGGGAGACCAGCTATATGCGTCGAATTTAATAGAATTAAACAATTTTATATCAAAAACCATAATTATACGTGATAAAAAATAGCCATAATATATATCATGAATTGTATAGAAATTTTATATTTAACGGTTCTATTTATTGTATCTAGTCCGGGAATATTAATACCGAAAATGTATTACAAATCCGTTAAAAACATACTATTGATAACAATATTACACGGCGTTTTGTTTATCAGCTTATTTCGTATGACTTATCCATTAGTGAGGTCCAATACAACTATTGTGGAGAATTTAGAGGTAACAGGTAATACAGATTCTTTAGTCAATATTATCAACACTATTACTGATGGGTTAAAACCAAAACCAACTAAAAAATACACTATTAATACTGAACTTATTCAGGTAACTCCCGATGTTGCTGAAAAATACACATTTTCAGAAGAAAAAATAGGAAACAAAGTTCTAGTATTACCAAATAACTGAAATCGATACAAAATAAAATAATAAAATATATTATAATGAATATTTTATTTATAATATATATTTTCGCATTATTTGTGATTACTTCACCGAATATATTCTTTAATTTAAATGGGAAAAATAATTTGATATCAACTATAATACATGCGGCAATTTTTGTATTTATAATTTATTTAACAAAAGATATTGTATTTGATTACCGAGAGGAAATGGTAATAGGAACCGTGATAAATGATGGTGTTGAAAGTGATATGGTTGTTACGGATGGACTTGATTTATCTAGATCAATTCGTCCAAGAGTAGAACCGATAGATGAGGAAGAGATTGTAATTAACAACACTATACTAGATTATGGACAGTATAATAATCCAAAGGGTGAATATTATCCGTTACCTGGTCCATTACCAAGTATATATGAAGATGAAATAGAGGGTTTTGAAGGGTTTAAAATAGACCTTGATGGTATAAATAGTATTAAAAAAATGTTCAGTGAGTTTAAAAATGACGAACCTATTAAAATAAAAATAAACAATCGTATTGAAGAACCCATTGTTAAAACGATAAGACATTCAGTAGGTCCAGAATTATTACCCGAAGAAACAGAAGCAGTAATTTCAGAAGAATCCGATATATTATCACAATCGACTGGAATAAATGAATCGACTGGAATAAATGAATCGACTGGAATAAATGAATCGACTGGAATAAATGAATCGACTGGAATAAATCAATAGCCTGGTCAATGTGCTATTTTTTTTTAGGGTAATATTATAAAATACGGAAATATAAATGAACCATTATTTAAATACCACCGTTATATTACGTTCATTTGCGAAAATGAAAAAAACACTTACTAAAAATGTATTATTCGTAACTATGATACTGTTATTATCAGGATTCATTGTCTATTATTTGGGTTATAAATATCGCGAGAATATGAATGTGTTTCATTTAAATGTTGACGAATCATCTGGCTTATTAAACCTATTTGATATATTTAGAGATAAACCCAAAAAAGTTGAAATAGAAATAGACAATACAAAAACGCAACAACATATCATATCTATTCCTGATAATTCGAAAAATAGTTCGTCTAGTGAAATAAAAAATGACGTAAATCAAGTACGACAAGCGCCTAATTATTGTAGATATGATTTTGGTTCAGATAATGAAAATATACTGGAAATATGTCTTGAAGATAAACCAAAGTGTGATGGATATAATTTTGCGGAAAATAATTGGGGGAGATGTGTTATAGAATAAATTAAAAATATTATAATTATTATAAGTAATTATTATAATAAGTAATGAATTATACATTTTTTCTTTCTATTTTCATGGTATTTATTTTATTAATACAATGTTTAAAAATGGGAAAAAACAGTAATGATATTAACATTAATATGATTGTTTCTGTTATTTTTACAACACTATTTATGTTAATAAATTTTTATTTAGTTAAAATTCCAATTATTGAAGGGAATACAATGAATGTAACTATTGATGGTGTTAAAAAAATAGAAAGCGTTGTGGAAACCGCGTTTAAACCCGACACTACGGAAGATGTGAGAATAAACGTAGTGAACAACCATAGAGGTATGGTTATACCAAAATCCACTTATACTGGATACACACAATTTACTACAGATGCTCTCATAGAAACGGAAAGAGAAGCACAAGCCATACAAGTAGTAGAAGCAGCAAGATTAGTAGAAGTACCAGTATCAGAAGCAGCAGAAGCATAAAGGGTCGCAGCAGACAAAGCATTTATAAAGGCGATAAGAGGTCTGAGAGGAGGAAGTATGGGATAAGGAGGTAAATAAGTATATTGAATTAAATGAAAGTAATTTTTATCAATGCTCTATAATACAAATGATTTATTTATAATAAATTATAAATAAATGATATACACCAATGTTAAAATATATATATTTCATAATAATTTTGATATTAGTCATATTTTTAATAATTAAATTACGTGAAAAAATGTATAACGAATCATTCGAAGGGGTGAAAATAGATGTAAAGGGCGTGACTGAATTAGAGAAAATTGTGAATGCTACACAGTCGGGAAAAAAAACACCGATGAATTTAAAACTAAATAATAATTTAGGACAAGACCAATATCTTGTCCAAGAACCATCGTATAATATTTCAGAAGATGTACATACATTTCCGGATTCTTGTCCAATTAATTTAGGCTGTTCCGAACCACCTGAACAAAATGAAAAGGCAATTTTAGATGTTTATAGAAATACATTAAATAGAGAACCAGATAAATTGGGGTTTTATTATTGGGTCGACCGTATAAAGACAAAAGGTGATACTATCGATGTAGTAACACAGGCATTTAAAAAATCTCCTGAATATATGCATGTATTGGCCGGATATGATAAAACAGTATTAGATGATATAAATGATTTATATAATATAAATAATTCACCACAATCCGAAGGTATATCAAATACAACGTGTAAAAGTAGTTTTGGAACATTTGCGAATAAAGATATGGAAGACCGTTTTATTTGTTCAAAAGAAAAACCTATATGTTGGGGGTATAGTTATGAAAATGGTTTAGGTAACTGCGGAGGAAATAAGGGATATATTGGTTCAAATGTAGTTGTTCTTGGAGATTATAATATGGAACCGTGGAACATGGATACAAGTTGGTTGGACATCGATGCTAAATGGATTTGGTATACCGAAAATGCCGATATAGAAGCAGGAATAACGGGGAATGTATCGTTTTACTATACATATTATAACTATGATGACGAAAAGAAAGTAGATATATATATAGCCGTAGAAGACCGTGCAGAGGTATATTTAAATAAATCTCATTTATTAACACAGTCGGGTGGATTTCCAAACCCAGGTATTCATAGAGATTTTACATTAATTAAAGGTGAGAATAATTTCCAGATAGATGTGTTAAATAAGGGTAATTACCCAAAACCGGCGGGTCTATTATTAGCAGTAAGCGGAAAAAATGGGGATAATAATAACGAACCTATATTACACACAGATGAGTCTTGGAAATATCAACATGCAATTCCGGTTAAACCTCGAACATATATAGACGAAAAAACGGACACACAATCAAAAGAATCCAACCCATTAATAGCCCTATGGAACAAAAAACATGGGGGATTTTTAAAAATGTCGCTAGATACGTCTATTGATCCACTTAATGAATTAGGACAGGTATCACTTTTAAAATCACAAGATAAGAAATTACCAAATACATATGAGATGGAATCCGCTATATTTAAATATGCTAGAGTAAAACTTAATTTTCGTGACGATAGACCAGTATTTAGTTTATATAATTGTAGAAATCAACGTTATCTACGTAACAATGAACATAATATTGTAGATACATCACATATAGTGATAGACCAAAATTTACCAGACAAATATGTGAATGAGAGATGGATTCCTATTATAAATGATGATAAAACGGTCTCGTTAAAAACAGCAGATAACACAACAGATTATACGCGAATATTATCAGTAAATAATGACGATTTAATTGTTACAAAAGCAATGACGGAACCTGATGATGATTCCAAATGGGAAATCGTGAATATAGATACAATTCATATTGGTTATGTGAGTTTATTAGATAAAAATAAAGCCAACAAACCAGGATTTATAAAAAAGATAACAGATTATATTGGTTATGTCGGTAATTTTCCAATAAATACACAATATCACGACAAACCCATATGGAATGAATCATTTATGTCGCATAATATCGCGACATACGATGATATAAAGACTGTCTCTATATTTCGAACCGATGTTATAGATTCTGATATAGGATGGGATCAAAAGTTAACTTTATTTGGTATTCATGATAAATATGTGAAGAAATTACAACCCTCTAATTTTCAATTGCTATCTAATGGAACAGCAAAAAGAATGATTATCTCAAATAATAAGATGGTCTGTTTTGTAACAAATGAAACTCCCTATTTCAGAGATTTTAATGAATTGGATACAGATTCAGATAGTTGGTATAAATTATCAAACGGTAGTAATATTACTGATATAACAAGTGGTATGATAAATGATAAAAAGTATTTATTTGCTATTATAGAAGGAATAATTAAATTCCGTAGTTTATCAAAAATATATGATATTTCGGTATGGGAAACATACAATTCACATATAAGTGGATTTAAAGAAATAAAATATGATTATTTTTCGAAAATGCTGTATGGTTTAACAGATAAAAATATGTATATTATTATTTCACGTAGTGAACAATTAAAACTAGATATTAATTTAAATGTAAAAACATTTGCTGTATTAAAAAATAATACTAATATTGGTACATATTTATTACTTGTAGATAATAGTGGAAAATTATTTATATCATCCGTCATAAAAGGTAAATCTGAAAACCCAATGTTATTAGCAAACAATATTAATATTCGTAGATTGGATAGTATAAATAATATCATATTCGCAATACGTGAAGATACAGGACAATTGTATTACAAACCTGTATTAAAAGATATACCATTCATAATTTATAATAAACATTTACCTGGTAATTTAATCGATGTTCATATTTACAAGGATGAGATTTACGTTATTGATAGTAAAAACCAAGTATTAAAATGTCCCATTATTCTTAACTAAAAAATATGATAAGAATATATAAAAGAAATGTTTTTCAAATTTTTCGCAATATTTTTATTATTTTTTTTGATTACTCCTGGACTCAATTTATTTAAAAAGAATAATAGATATTATCATATATTGGTTAGTTTATTATTTACCATTTTGTTTTATTTTGTAATGTTATTTTTCAAACAATATCGTGAAGGGTATACCGAAAGTTATAAAATAACATTTAACGGAGTTAATGATTTAGTAAAGATGATTGAAGAGATGATGAAGAAAGAAGAAGAAAAAAAAACTGTTGTTATTAACAATGATTTAACAAAAGAAAATAGATAGATAAATTGTTATTTTTTTCATAATAGATATATATAGAATTTATTATGAATTGGTTATTTTTAATATATATTTTTATATTATTCGTTATATTCGCACCAAATATATGGATTACTGCGAAAATTGATAAAAATATACTTTATTTATTACACGGATTTGTATTTACTTTTTTGTTATATTTTGGTCGTTATATGTTTGATATAAAAGAATCCATGATTAATAATAAAACATTTGATATCACTGTGAATAATCATCCAAATATGAATGTTCATCGAGATAAATATATTCAATATTATCGCGAATATTACAAGCAAATTCAGGAAAAACAAAACAAGAAATACGCTGAAAATATTAAAAAGGCAGAAGAAGAGATACAACAACTCGATGTTATGATTCAACAACAGATACGTGAAAGTGAAGTAAAGAAGGGAGAAATCAATAAACAATTAGATAATTATAAAGCATATCAAGAAGGAAAACTAAATGAATTAAAAGCAGCTCAAGCAAAGAATTTAGAATTACAGAAAAAAAATGAACAAGACATAAAAGATAAATTTGATGCTGAATATAAAAAATTAATGGAAGAAAAGGCATTTGTTGAAATAAATTATAATAAAGATTCAAGTGATTTACAAACAATTATAGCGAATTTGAATAAACAAATAAAGACAAATACAGATTCATATCAACAACAAGTCTTACAACAAAATATTGAAGTCGCCTCTCAAAAATTAATATTAAGCGAACAACTAGCTACCAATAAAGCCAATCAAATAGAAAAGGAGGCAGAAATCACAAGACAAAAGGCGATTGTTGAAAGAAATAAAATTAAATATGATGGAGATATTCTAACACTTAATAATAATAATAAGCGTATTATTGAGGAAAAGAATTCCAATATAGCAACATTAAATGCTACAAATCTACAATTGGATACAGACTTGAACCTGAAAATAACAGAATTATCGAATGAAAGTAAAAAATTGGATACAGTTAAACGTGATTTAGAATCATTACGTTCAGAATATAATTCTACAATATCCTCGATAATTTCGGAAATGGAGGGACTGGATTCCAATATTCCCGGTGATTTAGAAAAAATTAACAAATTAGCGGCGGATTTAGATGGATATATATCAGGTTTAGCAATAAACCGTAGTGAAAAAGCTATGCTTGATGAAAAATATTCGAAATTAACTACTGCGAATACACAAACCGAGTTGGATAAAAGTACTATCGAAAAAGAATTGAGTAATTTAAAAAATAAGTACAATACCAATATTGGTAATGTTGATGAACTTACATCCCAATATACTGAATTAAAACGTGAAAAGGATGATTTATTTACGAATTATACTACATTGCAAAATGCTAAAGCGAAACTTCAAACCGAATTTGATAAATTAAACTCGAATGATTATAAAACATCTAAAGAATATAATGAATTATATTCTAAATATAACAATGAATTAGATTCACATAAAGATGAAATCTCAAAATTAAAATCAGATCAAAATGAATTAGATTCTCAATATAACAATAAATTAGATTCACATAAAGATGAAATCTCAAAATTAAAATCAGATCATAAAAAATCAATTTATAAGTTAATACCAGCAACAAGAGAGAACTGTTTAGATATAGCGAAAGCAGAATATGGTGATAAAGTTACTGCTAAAAGAGGAACACTCAATGCTGGTAATTGGCCTCATCTACCTCAAGGTTGTTCTGTACAAAGTAGAGGTGATTGGGCAGCTCATTGGAATGATAAAGATGGTTATAATAATGGTGATTATTCCAAAGTCGGAGATATAGGGACGACAATAACAAAAGCTAACTGTTTAGATAGAGCGAAAGCAGAATTTGGTTCTAAAGTTACTGCTAAAAGAGGACATCTCACTACTGGTAGTTGGTGGTGGGTGCCTCAAGGTTGTTCTGTCTCAAGTAATAATGATTGGGCAGCTCATTGGAATTATCAAGATGGTACAAGTAATGGTGAATATCGCATAGTCGGAGATACAGGGCCGATGATAACAAAAGCTAACTGTTTAGATAGAGCGATAGAACAATATGGTTCTAACGTTACTGCTAAAAGAAAATATCTCACAGCGGGGGAGTGGAGTCATCTTTCTCAAGGTTGTACTTCTAGCGATGGAGGTGTTCATTGGAATGTTAAAGATGGTAGACTTAATAATGCTTATAAAAAAGTCAATGGTGCATCGCGCCATGACAAAATCAAAGCCAAAGCAGCAGCAGCAAAAGCAGCAGCAGACAAAGTAGCAGCAGCAAAAGCAGCAAAAGCAGCAGTAGCAGCAGCAGACAAAGCAGCAAAAGAAGCAAAAGCAGCATTAGGAAGAGGTATAGGCGGATACGCAGGTCCTGTAAAAAAATAACGAAATTAGGTTATCAGACGGTAATCAAATTACGTAAATTCATTTTTTTTAATATCGCATATAAAATATTAAAAAAATAGCAACCCTTTATAGTTTGTAACCATTATAATCAAATGGGTCAACCCCCTTCTGTGTTTTTACTCGCATTTGGATATTTGTGTCTTTCCCTTTCATAATAATAAATTGTTTACTTGAAGCATATATGTTTATTTTTCCTTGTTGAACCATTTTTGAAAGATAACAGTCGATTTGTCCATCGATTTTATTTGCTTCAACCTCTTTTATCAGTTTTTCCGCACCCTTTTTATTAATAATATAGCAAACCATACCCCAAAAAGATTTTATTTTATTAAATGATTCATTTTCTGTTCTACCAATCGCACGTGTCGTATAAAATAATACCATATCCCAATTATCTGGAAGTTTTTTTAACGACGATTGTATTTTACCATACGTGTCTGGTAAAAATGTAGTATCATCCTCGAAAATTAAATACGCATCATTTTCACTATCATTTATGAGTCGTTTCGATAAATTATAATGACTTATAAAACATCCGGTTCCACCACGGGTTATATCGTGATGATGAGTTCTATACCCTCTCTTCTCCGTCGTATATAGTTTTTTTAAAGTGTTTTCGGTTAACCAATCCTCCTGATTCACATCTTTTCCTACAACCGCAGAATATCTCTCTACCGGATATGCAGAGATATCATTTTTGTTATATTGTTCGATAAAATTTCTATATCTTTTTTTATCTTTATCTAAATTAATCACAAATGACTTTATATTCAGTTCTTCGTTTTGAAAATTCTCACTTTTTGTTTTATTCGTGGTAATTAAAACAATGATTATTATGAATATTAATAGTATTATTACAATTTGATTTCTAGATAACATTATACAATATACAAATCTTTTATTCACAAAGAAATTATTACGCCCTTTTTCTATTTTTAATATTATAGAAAACATTAAAAATATATAAATATCAAATCAAATACAATGGAAGTATAATATTATCTAAAATCCTACATCATATCCATCATCACAAATATCGTCTTCCACGCCTTTTTGAATATTCGCTATATTGTTTTGGATCGTGATATTCGACTTTGAACAGTCACTCTTTGTCGTGTGTTTTTCAAAACGTTCGTCGATTGCCTGGTCTGTATCAGTCGTATCTACATCAAACGCATCCAATTTCTCCATTTCATTCATATCAAGAACCACCTGGAAAGCACCTGTTCCATAATTACCATATTGTCCAGTCATTACATTTGCGGATACACCACGCATATGGTCAAATTCACCGTGTCTAGCTGAGTTCAATAGAACTTCTGTATGAACCTCGAATGTTGCCTTCGCAATAGGCCCTACATTATCGTTCAACAAACCAGAACGGAATATCGGAACCATGTTCTCATTACACGTCATACGATCACATAATAGTCCCAAATGGTGATAATTAATATAGACACCACTGAATTCCATGACCTCCGTCATTTCCAAATATATGGTTTGCCGAGCAGCTTCCATACCCAATACGTTAAATATCTCTCGAATATCATTACTGGTTGTGCGCGAGGAGTCTATGAAATCAAGTGCGAGTGCGTGAAGAAGGTTGGTTCCGGTTGAATCAAGCACCCAGATATCATTCTTCACATATTTACCATCCTCTTTTTTAATAGACATTTCATTTTCACCCGCCACCGAAAACATTCCCTTTTTAATAACAGGCATAGCATCTACCTTTTTAACAGAGTTTTGGATTTTTCGTGCAGTAACATTTTCGATATTATTGATACCACGCAATACAATATTTTGAAGAAGTGTCTCTTGGAAATTATTCAAGAGATAAATATCATCGGATTGGTCAAGTGTTTCGGCCACACCCTTCTTCTTACCCTTGTTCAAAACAGAACCATTCACGCGAATACGGAATACCAAATTATCGTTATTGTAATCCGAAAACACGCACTCGACATCACTTCCGTAATTACTGTTTGATATGGCGAAATGAATATCGTCTGTGGTAATATTCTTATCCAACATGGCTTCAGTATCAAGTTCGATACGAACCACCCATTTTGATTTGGTAGAATCTTCTACTTTTACTACATCAACTGGGTCAAGACAATCGTCGAACAACCTCTCAAATTCATAAAACTGTTCCAATAAGAGTTGGTCTTCTAGAATAGACGTGTCGCGAATTCGGGGTTCAAAATGAATTTGAACAGAACGTGTGATATCAACCAATTTTGTATGTTCCATCATTGTAGCATACATAGTGGCTTTTTCTTGGTCAGACTCCTCAAATGGCTTCAAGTAGACAGTTAACGAAGGATGTTTAGGATTCTTTGTTAGACGCAAAATTTCCTCAATTCTAGGAACACCACGAGTAACATTGGATTTACTCGACACACCCGCCAAATGGAATGTATTCAGTGTAAGTTGTGTAGTAGGTTCACCAATAGATTGTCCAGCAATTACACCCACCATTTCACCTGGATGAACAAGTGCCTCTCTATGTTTAAGAGCGACTGTCTCTAATAGAACAATGAGTGCTTTGCGATGGAAACGCTTATTCACAAGGAGTTCACGTGGTGATAGGTAGAAGTAATACATGACTTCAAATAGCGGAGTAAGAGGTGCGTAAGTCATCTCATTCATCTTTTTGAAATTTTCCTCGATTAAGTCGAATGCTTCTAGAGGGGTAATATCAACAACACTATTTTGATTTAGACCCATTTGACCCTGGATATTCACAATAATATTTTGGAAAGACACAGGCATAGAGATTGAATTCTCGTTTTTATGTTTAAATACGTTCTTCACGATTGAATTGCGCATATCCAACATATTATCGATATATTTACGACATCTCATACGAGTATCACCACGCTGCTTCTTAAGTCTCGAAATAGCACCTCGTGTATATACAGATAACAATTCACTCGCCTGGTCGTTAATACCCACAATATCATAATGCATGTATATATCTTCAACACTCATTCCAACAAGGGGGATGACCTGATTCTCAACACGAGTTGTGTCGAATGAGTCATCGCCGTATGTGAATTGGATAATCTTACCCTTGTTGTTTCGAACAGTCATATCATACTCCACTTTAAGATCCTCAAGACCTTTGATAAGACGACGTTGAATATAACCAGTTTGCGATGTCTTCACTGCTGTATCAATAAGACCCACTCTACCACCCATTGCGTGAAAGAATAGTTCGGGAGCAGTCAATCCTGAAATATAGGAATTCTCGATGAAACCACGTGCTCCTGGACTGTCGTTGTATTTATGGTAATGAGGAAGTGTTCTGCCGTCATATCCATATGGAATACGTTTACCGTCCACACTGGTCTGTCCCAAACAAGATATCATCTGGGCAATATTGGTAGGATTACCCTTTGAACCTGAATTCACAATAATGAGGAAGCGATTGTTTTTATCCAAACTATCACGTCCAATTTTACCGGCCTCATCCGTTGCCTTGTTCAAAATATTACCAACATTGGTCTCAAATTCGATGATACTGGACTTAGCAGTATTGTTCTCAAATACACCCAAATGAACCTTGTCGATTAGTTCCTGAACTTCGGCTTTTTGTTGGGCAATAATCGTCAAAATCTGTGTCTGGGTTACTTTATTAGCAATCAAATCACTAATACCCACACTATACGAGCTTGTTTTCAAATATTCAGTTACGATATTTTGTAAATTATCGTTGAAATCTACACACGCCATGTTACCGAAATCATTATTGATGCGATGGAGCATACCTTTGGTAGTAGAACCAATAACAGACTTATCTAGTTGTCCTCGGATGAACTTACCATTTCGGACTTCAAAGACGTTGGGTGAAGTTGCGAAATCGTCGCCGTCCTTAAATTGCTTTGTCTTATAAACCATGGTCATTGGGGGGATGATCTGTGATAGAACATCGAAAGAAGACAGTATTTTCTTCTCTTTCAAAGCAGCAGTGTCTACATGAGGATACATCATCAAGAGGTTCATTGCTTCGCGATGATTAAATTTAATATTCTCACGAGTTAACCGATAAGATCCGAGAAGTGAATCTTGATAAATACCGATAATCGGTGAATTACTCGCAGGACTAATAGTACAGTATGGGATTGCCGCCAAAGCGCGTAGTTCGGTTTCCGCCAATACATTTTGAGGCATGTGCATATTCATCTCATCACCATCAAAATCCGCATTATAAGGCTTTGTATCACCTACATTCATACGAAATGTATCGCCAACTTTCATAACTTTTACAATATGACACATCATAGACATTCTATGAAGACTGGGTTGTCTGTTGAACAAAACAGCATCCCCGTCCATCATATGACGATGAACAATATCTCCATTGTATAACTCCATTGTCTCGCGGTCAACGATTCGGAGTGATATATTCTGACCCGTTTTTCTCTCGATGATCTTCGCACCAGGTTCTCCGTTGGGTCCACCATCCGGACCATTTTGAACCAATTTTGTTAGGAAATCGCGATTTCGGTCATTTACTATCACTGGTTTTGTAATATTCATCGCAATTTTCAAAGGCACACCGAGTTGTTTGACGGATAGATTGGGGTCACCTGTAATAACAGAACGGGCACTAAAATCAACACGTTTTCCCATAAGATTGCCTCTAATACGGCCATTCTTTGAATTCAAACGTCCCATAATACAATTGAGTGGACGTCCTGAACGTTGCGCCATAGGAGCAACACCTTTGATTTTATTATTCGCAATCATCGCGACGGAATGCTGTAGAATTGTATACCAACCCTCTGTAACATTCGCATTTGATTCAGGATTCGCCATCTTTTCGCGCAAAATATTGTTATATTTAATAATACTTCTATAGATATGCGTCAAATCGTCTTCACTTCTCTGTTGCGCATCATGCTTTACAGATGGTCTTACGGCGGGTGGAGGAACCGGTAGAACTTCCCAAATCATCCAACTCGGTCTCGACCACACAGGACTAAATCCCATAAAATTAATATCATCATCGGAAATACGTTTGAAAATTTTCAGCATATTCTCGGCGGTCATCTTTTTGGTGACTTTATTATCACCATCACCTTCTGTGTCTAGATTTTCCCACGTCGCACAAATGGTGGCCATACCTTCGAGTTTAATTTTATCAGGTTGCTTACATCCACATCCGTCTTCGGTTTGTTCACCACAACGCTTAATAGTTTTAGATGTAAGTGAATTTACATAATCCCAACGCTTGGAATTGGGCAATTCTAATATATGCTTGTGTTGATTTTTGTTAACGAGTAACTTACTACACTTGAAACAGATTGAACGCGAGATTTTCAAAATATCCTTCATATTTTGAATTGAAAACACCGGTCTAGCTAGTTCAATATGTCCAAAATATCCAGGAGTATCAATATAAGTCATACCGTCTGTTGGACAAATAAGACCTGGTTCCAAAACACCCATACGAGGATCAAATAAACCACCGACAACTGGCTTATTATTGTTATATGTATCCCCTGAAGTTATTTCTACCACTGAATTTTTACGAATTTCCTCGGGCGATAACATACTAAATTGGACACCAATAATTCTAGATGGTCTCTCAATATTGTCTTTACTTGAACGTTTGGACATGTTTAATATAATATAATTGGCTATATTTTATATTGTTTTACTTTCTATTAATCTAAATCAATTTTGTGGAATGATATATATTTCAAAAAAAGGTAATAAAGTTAAGATACTATTTAATATTAGTTACTGATATTATGCCTAGTAAATCCAGTGAAAAAAAACCCAATACACGAAGTAAGATCAAACGCCGTAAGGAGGATTCGGACTCTTCCGATGACGACAATGAGATTGAGTATATTTTGTATTCTAATGACGAAGACGACGAAGATAGCGATTCAGATTCAGACTCTGATTCTGATTATATTCCTAAAAGTCAAAAAAAAAAGAAAGTATATAGGGTTTTGGAATATGAATCGGATGAATCACCCGACGAAGAAACTGATGACGAAGAAATTGAATATGATATTGAAGATGACGAAGATGGTTCGAATATAGATCCACGTGAATTACGTAAAACGATTGCTACATTATTTCCATCTAATTATATTAATGAGAAGGTGAAACACGACGACAAGAAGTCTAAAAAAAAATTAAAAACAGTGAAATCCAAAAAAGTAGTTAAGAAAAAGGGAAAGTATAAGAAACGTGTTGAGGAGAATGAGAGTGAGGACGATGATGAAGATGATGAATTTTATGATGATGATGATGATGATGATGATGAAAATATGCAAGAATTTAATCTCTTATTTTCTGCCCTAACTGGTGGTGGACCAAATGAAGATGAAATCAACGACCAAAACGCAATTAAAGATGATCGTAATGAAGAATGTAATAGTGATGATGAGAAACTATTTATGCGTGAAAATTACGAAACAATTACCATCCCTGAAGGAATTGTTACAAAGTCTATGAAAAATAAACAAAAAGAAAAGGAAAAGGAAAAGAAGAAACAGAAAAAAAGAAATACTTCCGAAAAATCCGATAATTGTGAAACAGTAGATGCTGAAAAAGAATATAAAAGTTTGATTGAATTGAAAAAATATCTTTCTACACAACTTAAGGAAAATCCAAAGAGCAAGATTTTGATGAAAGCAGTCGATGAATGTCATGATTCTATTCGTAAATTAGTCAAAAAGTCTCGTCTAAAGAACGCCAAAAAATATTACAAAATGGTCAATGGACAAGACGAGAAAAAGACAGGAGAAATCGAATATTTTAAAAAGCAGTTGTCTAATAAAGAACAGTTGCGTGTAATTAAAGAACTCAAAGAAATCAACGAACATATTAGTATTAAAAAACCGTATCGTCTTACCTTACTAGACAGTAATATTCCCCCGAAGTTCAAGGCGACTGTTATGCAAAAGGTAAGTATGTTACGGTCTATGGAACCAGGAGACCCCGAATATTTTAAACTCAAGACATGGGTAGATGGATTTATGCGTATTCCATTTGGTGTTCACAAACATCTCAATGTTAACATGACAGATGGTATTGAGAAATGTAGCGAATTCATGGAAAATGCGAAAACCATACTAGATAGTTGTGTTTATGGTTTGAATGATGCTAAAATGCAGATTATGCAAATGATGGGACAATGGATTACAAACCCCGACGCGCTTGGAACAGCAATTGCGATTAAGGGTCCTCCTGGAACCGGTAAGACTTCTCTCGTAAAAGAAGGGATTAGTAAGATTTTGGGTAGAGAATTCTCATTTATCGCATTGGGTGGAACTGGAGATGCGAGCTCTTTGGAAGGTCATGGATATACATATGAAGGTAGTCTTTGGGGACGTATTGCCCAGATTTTGATGGATAGTAAGTGTATGAACCCCGTTATTTATTTTGACGAGTTGGACAAGGTTAGTGATACGCCCAGAGGTGAGGAAATCATTGGTATTCTTACACATCTCACGGATACGTCACAAAATAGTCAATTCCACGACAAGTATTTTTCGGAAATTCATTTCGATTTAAGTAAGTGTCTGTTTATTTTTAGTTATAATGATGAATCGCGTATTAATCCTATTTTACGAGACAGAATGTATCGAATTGAGACCAAGGGATATGATAAAAAGGAAAAACAGATTATCGCACGCGATTTCTTGTTGCCTAAAATCAGAGAACAGGTCTGTTTTAAACAAGACGAACTTATTATTCCAGACGAGACACTCGAAGAAATTATTTCGAACGATACAATTACCAAGGGTGAAGAAGGTGTGAGAAATCTAAAAAGATGTCTAGAAATTATTCATACAAAACTCAATCTTTTTCGTCTAATGAAACCAGAAAAGAATATTTTCGCTAAGGATTTGGATTTGGAAATATCCTTCCCTGTTACAGTTACAAAGGAGCATATTAAGAAATTGGTGGATTGTAAAGAACATATTAATCAGAGCCTGTTTGGACTATATGTATAAGGGTACATTTGTACCATTATAATCCCTATTTTTTATTTTAGATAAGAAAATACTACAATTTTACTATAATTATATGATATTTAGTAAAATTGATTTAAATTACCATACAAAAAAAACTATGTAATTAAAAATGAACACAATGTTTGAATTCTATCTCAATTTATTTGATCAGAAGAAACTGTCTACGAACGATTATATGCGTTCTTTCGCACAATTTATAAATTTAAATGGAATACAAATGACGAATGTAGATGAACTAAAAGATGATGAGGAATATTATACATTTAACATTCCTTATAAAAGACAAAGTTATGAATATAGTTCTACAGATAAAAAGTTTATTGGAGACCCTACATCAACTTACTTTACTATAAAGGATTATAAAGACATGACCTCTATCTACTTACCAAACCGATATAATGGTATAGTAGAATATACAATGAAAAAAAAAAAAAAACAGACTATATTAGAAAGGATATTGTTAACGGATAACTTTACTAAACGCCCTACGTGTGCGATATGTTTAAAAGATAAATTTACGGAAACAGGACCATATGTAGCAGTAAGTTTTAACGATACAATATGTAACAAACATATATTTCATGAAGGATGTGTTAAAGATGGTCGAGTGAAAATTTGTCCGTCGTGTAGCAGTGATAAAAAAGAATTAACACGAGTAGATTTATCTAATTTGTTGCCTATATATAAATATAGCGAATATGATTATGTCGTCCCTACAAAATTAATGAATATAATACCAGGAACAAAACAGTATTCGTAAATTGAGGATATTAGATTATTTTATAAAACTTATTAAATATTATTTCATTAGTATATTTAATATGGATAACTGCACAATTGAACATCTCATTCAGATCAAAAGTTTATTAATTTCGTGTGAAAAAAATGATGAAATAAACGATATTATAAAAAAAGTGGATATTTTTTTGATAAAATACTGTGAACATAACATTATTGATGATACAATAGATATTGACCCTGATCGATCAAAATCTATCCAATATTGTGATAAATGTTACACTACATTTCATTAAATATTTAGTGACGTATTATTTCTGTAAAATACAAAATATAAATTACATTTATAGAATGGACAGTTTCAGTAGTACGAATGATTGGATTAAAAAAACCCACGAAAATATGTGTAATGAAGCAGAATACATCAAAAAAAATGATAATCAAGAAGATACATCCTCGTTTAATGTTAAACGAAGTAGAGCCACAAAAAGTTTAATTCCTATTCATAATATTCCAAAATATGATGCTATACTACATAATTTTATAATCGAAACGACTCAAACTATATTTAAATTAAACGAGAGAATCGCAGAATTAGAAGAAAAATTAGAACAATAAAGGATTAATAACTATACATTTTTTCTACAAACACTAATATTGGTTGTAGAAAAACAAATCTCATATCGAGTAAAATATACAATATTGTGAAAATGTAGAAATATATATTTGATAAAAAATTTAAGCAGAACCTGACTGGTTTCCACCACGTGTCTTGAGCATCTCAATTTGTTTATCATCTAAACATAAATATCCTTGGGAATTACTTAATCCACTTGAACGCATCATGCAGTCCTCACTTAATCCACCTTTTGCTCTAGAGTATGAATCAAGAACCTTGTCTTTGTCGTCAGGTCCAAATAGACCTTTCAATTTAGGAACGCGTTGGTCAGTAGGCTGGGATGCAGTGCTATCGATAAGATGTCTGTCCTTAATATCGACGGCATTTCCATCAGGATAACTCGCATAATGAACAGGTCTAAATCCCTCGGCACTTGCGTATTTGGGACGAGCATTGTAAGGCATCACATTGGAACATCCAGCACAAGTAGTCAACATAACGACAACGGCTAAACCAATAAGTATGAATAGTAGTCCAGTTGAAATTTTTCCAGTTGATTTCATTTTTTATTTATATATCTAGATGAGAAATTCTAGATTTCTACAACTACTTTTTTTCATTATGTATCTACTTTTTTATCAATATATGGAAGTGTTTTTTTATCGATTTCCGTTAATGAACGATATAATTTTTGAAGTGGGGAAGAATATTGTTTAAAATATGGATTATCTAATGATTCTTCTATTTGAAGTCGAAGTTGGGCTAAATGTTCTGGTAATCCGCGAATAGAGTCTAAAACATAATCTGGAGCACTATGAATATTATGTAAGATGGATTCTAAATTTCCTAAATATTTTGACGCAATTAAATTAGTAATACTCGTCATTTTATCAATTTCACTAACTGAATTTTTGATAAATTCATCATTATTTTTTAGATTATCATCTATATAACTCTCCGCATTTTCTAATTTGTCTTTACCTTCTTGCGTTGTTTGACGAACACCTTCGTATTTGTTTGTTTTATCATTATATTTTGATACAGTATCGTAGTAAATCTTCTTTAATTCTATAAATTTAGGGTCTTTTAATATCAAATTAGAATTTTTGTTCACACACGGTTTTCCATAATAAAACATTGGGTCACATTTATCTATACGTGTGTAATATTCGTATTTAAATACTAAAAATAAAATGATGGTGAATAAAATAAACATAATAATTATAATCACGGATCCGAAATAATAGGGTCTATTATATTGAAAGTAATCTAATGGTATGTAATTATAGAACGTTTTCGATTCCGGCATTATTTAATATAATATATAACACGTTAAAAACGTTTTATATATACTGAATTATTCTTGCGGGCTTTTATATGTTTTCTTGATTATGATTTAACGGTGTTTATTGCTCCGTCTTTCACATAATTTCCTAATACAAATGCTCCACCTAGTTTTGATATGGTGTCTCGCAATTTCGCAATATTTTGCTGAATAGAAACGCCTAAACTATTTGATTCGACATATTTCTTTGGAACTTCGGTTTGAACCTTGGTGTCTAATCGTGATGCTGAACTATCCAATCTAGCATTCACTGTTTCTAAATTCATCGCAGAAGATGTGATATCATTCATTACCGTCGAAATTATTTCGCCTTGTGAATTTTTCATATATTGTTCGAACTTACTTTCGGGGTCTTTACCAAATAAATAGGCATTCGTTATTACGCTTATTCTATTTTGATAATCCGTAAAATTAGCATATACATATGCGAAAAGAATACCAATAAACATCAAACCGAAAAATATGAAAATAACAATTGCTTGCCCCCATTTGTAATATTCAATTGTTTTAGGTGGAATAAAATATCTATTCATTATCTTGTCTAATGTAATATTTTTGTTGGTATCATTACGTACATGTTCGTCGGTAACATTAATATTTAGATTAGGTGATTCAGACATGTTATAATATATAGTATTCGCCTATATATTATAAAGGGTTCAAAATACATAAAAAAACGATAATATACTGTTTTATATTATGACTTCCAGTTTAAGTGATGATGATAGACTTAATCTAAAAAAAATGATGACCGAAATGGATTATGTGGATAATACAGAGACAATTCGTCGTCTTAAACACAGTGTTCAAATTCGTGATAATATTCGTAAATTGGAAGATTTAAAACGCGAACACGCGGATATGCGTATTCGGTCTCCTGAACAATTTTTCAATATCGCATATACCGAATGCGATTTTTTATACAACAATTATTCCGATATTTTTAGACGTCTTATGAATGACGCAATCGATATTAATATAATGTCTAAACTGTTGATTGTTTTAAAGCTAATTGAAGAGGGACATTTAGACCAAGAGGATGGTGCTATTCGCGTCGGTAAATTATTAAAGGAATTATATTTGGATTCTGCTGTTAGACATGCAGATGCTCTCGATAAAGAACATGAAGGCGATAAACCAGTTGTTAATGATGGTAAGAAAATATCTTGGACTAGATTTAAACAAGGGGGTATGCCTACGAATGCTTAAATGAATCGCAATTTACTGACGTCTACCTCTCGTTTTGTTTTTTCTCCCTTCTCATCTTTATTATTCTCATTTTCGTCCAATAACATTACACCCATCGCCGCATAATTATGTAAATCCATAAGTGTATCGCGAATTCCTTCATCATCCACTAAATTCACACCATTCTTTGTTATAGACAAAGAACGTTGTATTTTATCTTCAATGCGCATCAGTATTCCAATCACTCCAAATTTCGCGAAAGCATCTCCATAATCTTGGTTTTTCTTCTTGAACATTTCAAGACATTTATTTTGAACAATTTCCAATTGTTTTACACGGTCCATGGTATACAGACTAATAAATACACGTATTTATATACGTTAAAATTTAAATATTTGTAAAATATATTTTGAATTACTATTATAACTAGATATGTCTGAATCGGATGATATATTTACCATTTATAAGGGTAGAGGGCTACATCAATCAACATGTAGAAAAAATACAGTTAAATATTTTGTATTTGACCTAGATGAGACAATCGGTTCATTCTCTGAAATGTATATTCTGTTTAAATGTATTCAGTGTGTCCAAGAAGATACCAATACTGTATTATATGATTCATTAGATGGGCTGTTATTTTCTATCATGGACGAATTTCCAGAATTTTTTAGATATGGAATTTCGGTATTATTTAAATATTTAAACAGTAAAAAGAAACTCTATTCAAATATATGTATTTATATTTACACAAATAACGCTTGTATTCCTATTTCTTGGACATCTATCATTGTGAAATACATTGAACATAAATGGAATCTACAACTCTTTGATAATATTATAAGATGTTTCAAAATAAAAGACCACATTGTTGAATATAACAGAACTACACATGATAAAACGTTTACTGATTTGATTTGTTGTGTAAAATTACCCGATAAAACGGAACTATGTTTTGTTGATAATACATTATTTCCAAAGATGCAGCATCGTCACGTATATTATTTACGTCCGAAACCATACTACCACTATGTGAATAGAAATGATATATTGAATCGTTTTTTTAATTCGGAAAAGGGGGTAGATATTGCGAAACGTCTGGATTTGACTAGTTCAGAACTAATAGACAAGACCAAAACGTGGTATACAATGAACAATTATAACTTTGACGTCTTTTCAAAACAACGGGAAGAAATGGAAATAGACATCGAAGTGTCCAAGAAGATGTTATACCATTGTCGCCTTTTCTTCTACATTACTACAAAGACGATTAGAACGAGGAGAAAAAAACAACGAATAATTTTAAATAAAACGAAAAAAAATTATTGTAAATAGGTGGGTGATTATTAATCCTTTAATTGTAGGATGAGTAGTTCATCCATTGTTAATTTTTGGAAGGTTATACAGTCATCAAATTTATATTGAATAAACCGTTGCCTGTTCTTGCATAGAATTTGGGTTCCATTTTCTAGAAATTTCACATCAACGACTATTCCTCCATTCGTCAACTTATCGTTTCTTAACCATCGTATATGTTTCCCTTTATGAACATGATACACCTTTTCCACTAATCTATAATTTATAAGACTCGCACTGTATTTATGTATAATCTCTTTTGATATATCTTGCTCACTCAATATATCAAACACCTCTTGTGTAATAGAAGACAATGAGTGGTCGCCTATGTATTGATGGTCTACATTTCCTGCGGATTCCAATATAGTGTCCAAGTCCAATGTATTTTGTAATTCCGGATTATTTCGTTCATTTTCTATGAGTACATCCATTGTATATCTATAACACATATCATTTATATCCATTTTTTATGGTATTTTACGATTTATTCTCTTATTCTTGGACACTCTCTGGATATAAAATATAAATAGGATGTATAAATCAATGGTGCATGTTGATATTTGTCCTCACTGCGAAGATTTTATTATTATAGAGAAATTAAATTGTGGTATTTTCAGACATGGTGTATGTAAAGAGACACATAAACAGATCGACCCTCACTTATCGAGAGATAAATGCGAACTATTAATAAAGAATGATTTAATATATGGGTGTGGAAAACCTTTTCAAATATTAAATTTAGATGGTGTATGGAAAATACAGAAATGCGACTATATTTAGTCGTCATTATCAATACAAATTTCTTTTGTAAATTGTCTTGGACATTTTTGATTTTTTAAATATATATTCATTATTTCAGCAGGTGTAAACGTATTTGTCGATATTCTATCTTGGACATTTCGTGGGATATTTTTCTCATAAAGATGTCGGTATATATCCACAATGGATTTTCTCGATAATTTCGACATTTCCATCCGAAGGTCGATCCTACCTGGACGTGTTAAAGCCGGATCCAATTTATCATAATGATTACTTGTAATTATCATGATTCTTCCCGAATGTTCTTGAATACCGTCCCATATGTTTAAAATATCATCTAGTGTAATTGGGTCAGTATTTGCTATTTTGAACACCATTTTTTGTTTATCTTCACAATTTCCTTCAGTTTTATCTGAATCTTTCTTCTCCATCATCGATTCTATTAATTTCACTGTATTATCCTTTTTTTCATCTACATCCTTTCTTTGTAAAACAATATCACCCAAACAATCAATATCCTCAATAACGATGATTTTCTTATCAAATGTTATGGAATCATCTATATTTTTTCGATTATAGGTATTTTCAAAGAAAAATTTATACAATTGTGCTCGGGTTTTAAACAATTTCATCGATAAATTCACAATATGTCTGTCGGTATATTTCGCAATTGCCTTTATAATAGACGTTTTTCCAGTTCCCGGTTCTCCAGATAAACCTATTCCCAACGTATATGGAATTCCTTTTTTATAATACCATTCCTTATTGTGTAGAAAAAAATCTATCTGGTTTAGAAGTCGTGTCTTATTATCAAAAAACAGATTATCAAATGAACGTGTGGTTGTGAAAATAGATTCATTCCAACATTCCTGATAATAATCTTCGTGATCCACTTGTTTTATCGTATAAATATATCGATTTTTCTCCCGAACTGTCTTTATATTTTCGGTATATTTGGTGGTAATATCATTTAAAAACCCTTTAATCGAATCTACTTTTGTCGTATACGAAAATAGTTCGATTGTAATTGTATACGATTCACACGGACCAGAATTCCCCTTTTTCTCAAGCGTCTCTTTCGAAACATTGGTATGTCCGTATATACCGAGTTTTTTATCTACAAGAAAAGCGTGCGGTTGAGATACATAAAAAAACGTATTATTCTCATTATTTATACGAGAACTCGACGTCCGGTTTAGTTCAGTCAATTCCAATACATGATCATCGTTACTGTTGTTTAAAATATGCTCCCATATAGCAGAAAAAGTATTTGTAAAACATTCCACTACAGTGGCCTCTCCTGAAAAAAGACATACACTACGAATACGTTCACCCTTTAGACAAATGGTATATTTCATATTGAATAGATTATTCCATTGAATAGCAGAAAACCACGATAAAAATTGTGATATATTAAACCCATCCACTTTAGATAGAACCTGTGTTAACATAGTCACGAGAAGGGGTATAAATATAAATTGATACATATTATTGGGCTCCATGTTCGAAGCTTTTTTATAAAAATATAAACAAATCTTTATATTTTTACACCTACACATTATTTTTTATGGATTAATAAATAATAAATTCAAAACGACTTAATAAAATAGCGGTAACATATATTATAATGCTTTATATCTGTCTCTTCGCAGTTCTCACTACTTTCTCAAACGCACACAACCATTTCGATGAATGGTTGCATAAATTTTCTATCCACGTAAGTGACGATTCTCATCGTGAGCATTTGTTCCAAAACTGGTTTTCAAACGACAAGTATATTCAGGAGGTGAATGGCCATAATTTGACGTATACTTTAGGACATAATCATTTTTCAGGAATGAACAGTGTTGAATTTAGCGGTTTTTTAAATAAAAACAACCACTTTGTTGAACATATGAATACAGATAATATTTTTGCTAGAATTGTTGACTATTCTGTGCCTGATTCCGTAAATTGGGTAGAGAAGGGTGCGGTGACCCCAGTTAAGGACCAGGGACAGTGTGGTTCGTGTTGGAGTTTTTCTACTACGGGTGCTTTAGAGGGTGCCTATTTTATCACTTATGGTGAGCTACTATCATTTTCCGAGCAGCAATTGGTGTCTTGCGACTCATTGAGAAACGGAGGACGTGACCATGGATGTAACGGTGGTCTTATGGACAATGCTTTCCAGTGGATTGAGAAAAACGATGGACTCTGTCTTGAGTCTGATTACCCATATACATCCGGAACAACTATGCAGGCAGGCAATTGTGAGACCACTTGTTCTATCGTTTCCCAAAGTGACGTCCAGACATACAGTGATGTGAAACCTAATTCTGACGATGATATGATGGCGGCTTTAAGTCAGCAACCTGTATCAATTGCGATCCAGGCAGACCAGAAAGATTTCCAACTCTATAGTTCAGGTGTATTTACTGGAGATTGTGGAACTAGTCTTGACCACGGTGTATTGGCGGTAGGATATGGAAGTGAAAGTGGGGGTGACTATTATATCGTCAAAAACTCATGGAGTGATACTTGGGGTGACGGTGGATATATTAAACTCGGTCGCGGTATTCAGTATAACAATGGCGCCGGACAATGTGGTATGCTAATGCAGGCCAGTTTTCCTACCGTATAACTTTTTTATCGTCCTATATTAAATGAGCCATTCAAAAGATCCGATTTCTATAGATGATAAGGATTTTGAACGGTTGAAACTAGAAGTATACAATAAAATGAATAATGAAGAATCCTATAAAAACGAACAAATTGCACTAAAAATTAAAGCGAAACAAGAGATGGTTATTTTAAAGAATATAGTCAATCAAAAAGAAAAAATAAAACCTAGTTTTGACGAAAGTATTTTATTAAACGAATTAATCGATTTTTCAAAAAAGAAGAAGACGAAGAATAAGAAATAATAGAAACCTAAAGCATATTAACAATATTCCATACGTTTATTGTTAATAAAAATTGATTTATAGAGATAGAATTATAATACAGTATAAAATACTACATATGAGCACACCCTATTCTGATTTATCTATATCATTAACCAGACAGATAAGCAAAATCGAAAAACAAAACAATGGTATATATTTCACACCCCCATCGACGATTTTACGAAACCTAGAGATTTTAAAACCCTATATGAAAAACATGAGACGTGTTTTGGAACCTTCTTGTGGATCGTGTGAATATATCACAGCATTATGCTCACAATATCCAAATTTAGATATAACCGGAATAGAATTTAACGAAACAATATATCAGTCGATCCAATATTTGGCGACGGAAAAGACAATGCTATACAATGAAGATTTCCTAAAACGACAAAATTCAGGGGGTTATGACCTAATCCTGGGAAATCCCCCGTATTTTGTAATGAAAAAACAGGATGTGGACCCAATGTTTCATGATTATTTTGATGGCCGCCCAAATATTTTCATATTGTTTATCATAAAATCACTAAATCTCCTAAACGAGAATGGAATATTGAGTTTTGTATTGCCCAAGAATTTCCTAAATTGTTTATATTACGACAAAACTCGAAAGTATATCAATGGTCATTACCAAATCATCGATATTTTGGAATGTGCGGATGACTATATTGAAACCAAACAAGACACTATTATTGTAATTGTTCAAAAGGTGGTAATTAACACAATCGACAATCGACCGTTTTGTCTAAACAATGGCGACTATTCGATATTTGGTACACCTCAAACAATTGTTGAATTAAACCAACTATATCTAAACTCAACAACTCTAAATAAGTTGGGATTTCGTGTAAGTGTGGGAACTGTGGTATGGAATCAGTGTAAGGATATTTTAACGGATGATTCTTCTAAAACACGGCTAATCTATAGTTCCGACATCAAAAACAAAAAACTAGTGGTTCAAAAATATTCAAACAAAGACAAACAAAATTATATAGACAAAAAAGGGGGTCGAGGACCACTTTTGATTTTGAACCGCGGCTACGGAGTTGGGAAATATAAGTTTGAATATTGTTTGATACAACCAGATTGTGATTATCTAATCGAAAATCATTTGATTTGTATCAAATATACAAAGCAAATTGGTTCGGAAGAATTAATGGAGTTATATGGAAAAATAATATCATCGTTTGATAATGATAAAACCGCATCTTTTATAAATTTATATTTTGGAAACAATGCTATAAACACAACTGAATTGGGTGAAATAATGCCTATTTATGATATAGAACAAATATCACATACATTGTGGTAAGAGTTGGGTATCAATCGTCCGTAAACATAATCCCTTTGCCGTCACAACAATAATGACTGAATATACCAAAATTCGATATATATGGTTGTGCGAGTCTACAAATCTCCCGTGTTTTAAAATGAATGGTAGGTATTTTTTGTTCTGTTACTTTATTTAATACTTCAAAACAATGATACAAATCCTTATTATCGTGTTGAAAACATACTCGTTTACCTTTATATTCTATAATATTACATGTATCGAATATAGGTGATATATTTGATACTTCTATAATATCCTTTTCAATATCAAATGTACGTTTACAAATAAATGTATTTATGTAAATTAATAGTTCGTCTGGTAACATATTATAATACAATATCTTATCTCTATATCTCTATATCTCTATATCTCTCTTATTTTTACACAATATTTTCCATTTTTATGATATAGCACAAATATCACATACATCTTCGTAAGAGATGGGTTTAAAATATTCTCCTTGATTATCAAACCAGATACGAGATTCGCCCAAGTACACGACCTTACCGTCTATATCATATACACGACAACGTTTTCCTCTCATTTTTATATCATATTTCCTCTCATTCGAGATAAACATTGGACTAGATAATATCCCCCCATTTATTTCTATATAATTTATATAAATGAATTTAACACTTGGTTATCTTAAAGATTACATGGCGGTCTATCTCTTTGCGATTGGATTAATGATAGTATTTTTCGTAAAAGATACACGAATTTTAAAACCCATTATTCTATTCGGATTATTCATGGGGTTCATTTTAGACAGTATTTTCTCATATTATCCTGAATTACACAACATGGATTATAGGGTATTTTTAACAAGATATATGACGTAAAATTGAATAGTTTTTTTGGTTATAACTTATTATAACCAAAAATCACGAGAGATAAAATGATGCTACAAGAAAAAGACGACGAAGAAGAGTGTTGTAGGGAATGCTACTATTCCCCCCTTTCACACTCATTTAAATTAATAAGTAATAATGGCGATGAAGATTACTTCTATTGCTGTCCATCTGCTGGTAAGAAATATGATGACGATATTGGGATAGAGCAACACATTTTGATAGAACTAAACCAAATAAACAAACCTTACATTCTGATAATAGATGCTCAAGCATTTAGATTACGACACAGAGCATATGTTGATATTATCATGAAATTAATGCATACATGGAGGTCTTTACAATTAAAACACATTGTGATTATAAATCGTAATATGATATTTAACATGAAATTAAATTACGTGTGGTACAGTATTCCAACATATATCCGAGAAAAAATAATCGTAGATTACTCGGGTAATTTCGCAAATCTATTAGCAATAAATGAAGACGCTGGACATGTAACATTACGCACATTATATTAAAAATAAATTATTATTGTTATGCGAATATTATATTTTTTTCGATATTTTTATTAGAGCTCGTGTAACTCGATATTATCCACCTCCTCCTCTTGTTGTTCTTCCGCGACTTCTCCAAAATCACTTTCATCATAGAGTTTGATTTTAACATTCTTCCAAATACCCTGCGTATTTTTACCAAATTTCTTATCCATATGGTCGTGAATTTCCTTGGGTTTCACATTCTTTGTACCAACATTCACTATGTACCAGTTTTTAAATTCATTCGACAGTTCACCCTTACGAATACTATAACCATCCGCACGGCATACCTTATCACTAACGAATTCCGCAAGATAATCCTGACGTTCCTTGTAAGCATTACTGGCTTCTAACACAATATCACAATCTGCTGTCTTACCTTGATTATCATAGGCCATTTCGACCAACATAGCAAGGAATGTTTCGGACCAGGCATCATACTTGTCCATAAGATTGAGGTCAACCTTATATTGATAAGGGCTATCTGGGTCATCTGTAACCGGATTTTCTGTGAATTTCGATTTGAACGGAATGACCTTGAGCCTTCGCCATGTGCCGTCATCTTGCGTTCTTACTGAAAGTAGGTGATTACAACAAACTACGAGTGCGAACTGGGGAGTGAATGTGACTGATTTAGTCATATAAGGAGCACGAGCCGTAATTGGCTCAATACCAGAGACCAATTCTTTCATTGGACCTTCATGAATTACATCGGTGGATTCTGGCTCTTGCATCACAACATAACGACATCCTTTCATTGCTACAATTTCAGGAGCAAGACCACCTACCTTACCTCTACCCTGTGAGATAATGGATATGGGAGCAACTGACTTATATGTTCCCAATACCTTTTGCATCAAATCAGTCAGGGCAGATTTACCATTTCTTCCAAATCCAATATAATTAAATAGAGACTGGTTCAAAGATGGCTTACCTATCAATACAGAGGATAAGTGGTTCCACATATAATCACGTAGTTCCTTTTGGGGGAATAGTTTTTCCATAAAATCGTGAATTTCACCAATAGACGATTTGTGTCGAGAAGACGTTAATGTATGATAATCAATACCCGTACATTTTGTTAAATAGTCTTCTGGACATCCAGGTCTAAAACACTTATAATTGAAATCGATTACGCCATTATTACAACATAATAGGTAAGGATTACTATCTAGTCTTTCATAAAATTCATCATCATAGAATAGATCCTTTGATTCTTTCATAATATTCGTTTTGTCGCTTGTCTGTCCTAGTCTCTGCACAATTTTTAAAGCAGCATCGATTTTTTGTTTAATTGAAATTCGTTTATCATCCTCTGTATCTGGGACAAGTGTTACAATATAAGTCTGTAATTCCGTTATTTTTCTTGTATATAATTCACGAAGTTCAACCGAAATTGCCTTTCTAAGAGTAGTTCCACTATCGATTTCAAACCATCGGTGCTTTTTAAAACGCCACCAATGCCCATTTTTCACATCTGAACAAATATATTCACCCTTAAGCATTTGATACAAAACCAAGGCAATATCAAAATCACCTGCTCCTCGTGTATCATTCGACGAATTTGCGACAGAAGTAGCACTCATGCTACTAATTGTATTATCTAGATAATAACCAACTGTATTTTGTAAGACCGCTTTCGCTCCATCTGGATTGTCGTTCTTTGCCCAATAAATAATAGACCATTTCGAAACGCCCGAATCCCGTTTAATATCAAACTGATACCATTCTTCACAAAGATCCGGAATTTTTCCATAATCGAACGATGACGACTTAGCACTGAACGCCAACCATACAATCAATAAATGTTTTGACGTATTTTTCAGTGCCCAACCCACGCGAATCCATTTCGAGTAAGACCCATTACCATAGTAAGCCTCTGGAAGAGTCATCGTATACTCATATAATTCCTTCAACGTATATTCATTATAAGGAAGCGTTTCTAGAAAATGTTGAAGATAATTATCTAATTCATCAGAATTAGATATGGTTTCAGGTGAATCATACTCCATATGATTTGCTACATTCGATGTTACACGTTTCATCTGTATGCCTTCTGATAATTCTGCCTCTTGAACCAAAACGGAAAATGCCGTTTTATAAAAGTAACACGGACTTTCTGTATTTCTAGCCAATAATTTTGTATAATTATCAGCAGTTAAATATTCACTTACAATTCCTCTGTTATTCATAAGTTCACCATCGTCTGGATCTACTGTAATTTTATAGACGTGTGTAAGTTTATATGCTTCATGATGAGGCTTACAAGAACCATACATCTGCCAGTTGGTATATCCTTTTGATATTCCATCGTCAAATACATCATTCCACGTATTCACAATTGGAAAATCACCCCAACAATCAGCGATTTTGTTGATTATATTCTTACGTAAAACCATCTGCGCAGCATGTTCCATTTGTAATGTAATCTTCATATGAAGACCATCTTTTGTAATATTTTTATCCTTCACCCGATTCACAGCATCCTTTTCGAATACGAAAATTTGAAATGCTGCATCCCCATCAAATTGATAAATTTTGGACAATTCAGCTAAATATAAATCAGCCAGATCGTCGATATGATCCTGTGAATATACACGCTCTTTTAAATCGAGAGCAAAATGTAGGTCGATGTCTACCATAATAGACGCACGACCGTCGGTTAATTGCCGTTCTGTAAGATATTCACATTTATTTTTCGAAATTACATCTTGATAATAAAGTTGATGAAATGTTGCTGAATCTTCCTCAGGAACATAATAAGACCCGCCGTAAATATCCGCATCTCTGTCACCAATTCGTGTATGCGTAGGACCATTCAAATGAAGGTTTTTATCGTATTTATGTGATTGAAGGAACTCAAACATGTTTTTATAATTTTTATTCATTTTCGGGGGTTGTTTGGTTTTACCATTGATTTCCATTGTATAAGTATAAGATAGTTCTACATTTATTTCCTTTTGGAAAATCAATTTTGTGCAAGGAGTAAAACGGCATATGTATCTAGATATATTTTTATGTTGTTTTTGTACGATTTATCTTGTTTGTTTGAAAAAATTGATTGTTTTTATCTGTAAAAAATATAACTCCTAATTATACATAGAAATGGGAAATATAACGTCTTTATTCACAACAAAATCATCCATTGTCGCCGACACAAATAATCCTGTCGATGAAACAACACCTCCTGTCGATGAAACAACACCTCCTGTCGATGAAACAACACCTCCTGTCGATGAAACAACGAATGTAGAAGAATGCACAACAAATATTCCATTTAATAACCAAATGGATGATAATAATAAATCAGCTGTTGAAATATGGGCAAATGAAGGAGTAGACAAGGCAATTGAACACATGTGTAAACACCCCGAAACAGGCGATCCAATGGATTATGCGACAATGAGAAATCATTATGGGTAATATATAAAATTGAACTCAAAGCATATAGAATTATTATATACATACAAGTTATAATTATAAAATGAAATTCTGCATAAAATGCGACAATATGTATTATATCGGAATCAATGAGACAAATCCAAATGCTTTAACTCATTATTGTAGAAATTGTGGATACGTCGATGCTACAAATATTGATGATAGTTCATGTATTTTAAGAAATGATATCAAACAAAATGGACAAAAATATAATCATATTGTGAATGAATATACCAAACTAGACCCTACATTACCAAGAGTGAATAATATTAAATGCCCGAATGATCATTGTGAGACAAATACAGAATCTGATAAAAAGAGAGAAATTCTATACCTTCGATATGATGAAGATAATATGAAATATCTGTATATGTGTTCAACTTGTGATATTACCTGGAAAACGGACGACCATTCAAAGTAAATTATATCTTATTAAAAGTGTGTTATTGTATTTTTTTTATAAAATTGATTTATAAACAAATGATTTAGAAATATCTAGTGAATATATAATTATTTAATATAAAATGGAAGCATTAAGTGATGATGAAGTTTCAGTATCCTCTCTTGTATCTCAAGAAGACGACGATAAAAATGAACCAAAAAATACTGAAGTCGATGATTTGGTAAGTGACAGTGAACAATTGGATGATGATGATGATGATGATGATGATGATGGAGCAAGTGTTCAGTCAGATGATGTTCCAAATTCATCTATAGAACAACCTGATGTAGAATCCGCACCTTTAAATTATTCCAGTGATTATGGTGAAGATAGTGACGATTATGATAGTGACGATGATAATTATCTACAAAAACTAGATGATGTTAATAAAAAGAATATTATTAAAGAGTTCCATCCTGAACTACTTCAACATAATCATTATGAAATTGAAGCACTTACACGTATTGTGCGAAATCAACAGGGACAAATTGTCGACCCTCTTCATAAAACTATTCCATTTATTACAAAATACGAACGTGCACGTATTTTAGGAGAGCGTGCTAAACAGATTAATATGGGCGCAAAACCTCTTACCGAGATTGGTCCTGAAATTATCGATGGATATTTAATCGCTGAAAAAGAGTTTTCAGAAAAGAAGATTCCTTTTATTGTGAAACGTCCTCTTCCAAATGGTGGATGTGAATATTGGAAATTCAAGGACCTAGAAGTTATATAAATCGCTGAATATTAAAACATTTCATCAATTATATGTGTAAAATTGATAGTTTTAAATGAATTTGTGTTTTTTAACAAGAAATACACAAATAACAACAATAATGAACAAAATAGTTAAGATATTTATACCATATATTCCCAAGAATGTTCACGCAAAATTCATAGAGAAAGTATTAAATGACCAAAATTTCGGCCAAATCATGGATATTCAGTTACACGATAAACAAATTATAGTAAAAAACAAACTGCGTTATTGTAACCATAGTTACGCGTTTATCTCACTGTATATATTTAACACCGTTCCTGGTAATAATATGCTTAATAACATCGAAAGCAACTTAACAACTCATATACTCTTCCATTATTCAAATGGAACTCATGGGAATTTGGAGGTTAAACCATATTTAACGGTTTCAGATAGATTAGAACGAGGTTACCATACGCATATCAAAGACGATACATTCGACCAAGATTCTTACTGGGCAAAATGGCTACAAATTACTTCAAAAAAAAGCGAACAAAAAAAGAAGGATACACCTGTATCAATATCATTTTATAACAACATCCAAGAAAAAATGGAATATGAGAAAGACTACCTCGATATCGAGCTTGGATTACGTCCATATTATGTAATTTCAAGCACTATTTAAAAAAATTTATACTCGTTGAATATACAATAATTGCGATCATTATATAAAACCAATAGTCTATACAATACCCTATAAAAGCTACCTGATTACTTGGTTCCATTTTTTTTAATCCTTGTTTAAAATAGTAATAAATTAACCAGAGTAAAATGAGAGAATATAAAAAACCACTAAAGGGTCCAAGCTCAAACGAAAATAATGTTTTTAAATTCGCACGATAAATATTTAAAGTGTGTTTTATACTTTTAACATTTTTTGATAATTGCGCAACAACTGTTTTTGATTTATCCATTTATATTATATTTCTATAAAATGTGTAGGTGTTTTTATTATCCAAAATACTTGTTTCTTACCACCTATTATTTCAGGAAAGTAAATTGTAGATGATTTATTATATATATCGTTCTTCTCATCTTCTTCTTCCTCTTCCTTTTCTTCACCTTCTTCCTTTCCTTCCTTTTCTTCATCTCCTTCCTCCTTTTTATTTGTAATATTACTCATTAATGACGGTATTACATTTCCTAGACTAAATGATTCGGATGAACTAGTAGTATTATTCGTGGATGGTTCATTAAATGTATAAGTGGGTTTTATTAAAAATACAGCAAACCGTTTAAAAGTTTTAATATCTGTATTCGGTAACGAATCGTATACAAATATAAGTGCATTATCACCAAATACAGGATGTGTAATTGTCTGGTCGATTAGAGATATAAATTCATCTGAATCATCTTCTTCTATAGCATATTCTCCATTTGTTTCAGAATAACACTTATACATGATATGGGGAGTGGGAACTATCGCATCTTTATCATCTCGTATAGAAAGAAGTGAACTATTCTCAACAAATAGTTCATTTACGCTTTTTACAATAGGTATGTCCAAGATTCTCTGTGTATTTAAAATCTCAAATATTCCTGCTTTTGTTAATCCCGGTTTTAATGTGAAATGTTCAACATCAAACAATACATAAATAGTATTTTCCGAATATTTACTCTTTACAAAACCCTTATAATAATATTCTAAATCGTCCCCCCTTTCTGGGTCAGGCACAGCATGATTAAATAACACTTTTGTACATTCATTTTGAAAATATATCTCTTTTGATGTATACTCTCCTTCTGAACTTATTATATTTCTAGCACATTGGAATTCAAAACTAGGGAATTTATATTCACCATCCTCTTTAATTAACAAGTACTGTAGAAATGGATAGAGTGATAAGCGGTTCATTGTATACGGACATATATGAACTGTAAATTTCGTCAAAAGTTCACTCTCTTTATCACAAAGGTCAAAAACTGTACTTAATTCTTTGTCTGAATCTAAATAGAAATATTCATTATCGAATTCGTTTTGTTCTAAAGTTCTTACTGACTCGTCACTATCAATACTAATAGCATCAATATCAATATCATAATCGGTTTCTTTTATTCTTATTAAGTCTGATTTCTCATTAAAAAAATCGGTTGTTATCTTTTGTAGTAAATATTGCGATTGAATATAATGTTCCGACATCTATCTATAAATAATAGATAGTTTTTTTAAACTCAATAAACTATTAAAAACGAATTACATCGTCGATGTGTAAACAATTAAATCAACCAAACGATTACTATATCCCCATTCATTATCATACCAAGATACCAATTTTACAAAATTATCATTTAATGCTATTCCCGCTTTTACGTCAAAAATACTACTCCTCGAATCGCCTTCAAAATCTTTACTCACTAAATCTTCATCCGTCCATCCAAGAATTCCCTTCATTTCATTTTCGGACGCTGCTTTTACGACATTTACTATATTTTCGTATGTTGTTGGGGTTTTCAATCTTACAGTTAAATCTACAACAGAAACATCTATTGTGGGAACACGAAACGCCATACCTGTTAGTTTACCCTCTAATTCGGGAATCACTTTACCAACCGCTTTCGCCGCACCCGTTGATGATGGGATGATGTTTACTCCCGCACTGCGCCCACCTCTCCAATCTTTCGCAGATGGACCATCTACTGTGCGTTGAGTAGCCGTAGTTGCATGAATAGTAGTCATCAAACCTTCTTCAATACCAAATTCATTATGTATTACTTTCACCAAAGGAGCTAAACAGTTTGTTGTACACGATGCGTTTGATATAATCGTTTCACCATTATATTTATCATTGTTTACACCCATTACAAACATAGGAGCGTCCTTTGAAGGGGCGGAAATAACTACCTTTTTCGCACCACCCAATATATGCTCATTCGCTCCTTCTAATGTGGTGAATATACCAGTCGATTCTACCACATAATCTACCTTGTGTTTATTCCAAGGTAATTCACGTGGATTTTTGTTTGATAACCTATGCACTTTACAATTATTAACGATTAATGTGTCGGATTCTGAATCAAATCCTATATCATAATCCGCTTTTCCATGAACACTATCATATTTTAATTGATACGCCATATATTCCAAATCAGAAAAGGGTTCATTTATAGCAACTACTTGAATATTTTCTCCGCGTAAACGCCTGTCTTCAATACATCTAAATACCAATCTACCGATTCTACCAAATCCGTTGATACCTACGTTAATCATTATATATTATAATGATTAATTATTTATATCCATAAAATTGAACATAGGTTCGTTCTAGAGTTTTATTTCGTAACAACAGCACAATGGTTAAATGTAGGTATTGTAAAAATGAAGGACATAATATAACATCTTGTAATGAATATAAAATACAAATTTCTACATATATTCTTGGTAATGACGACAACTTACGAATCGGGAGGGAGGGATGGAGGTATTGGAACGGGGAGTATGAATACTATCCGGTGCCTTATGTGAATATTGAGAAACTCGCTCACGTGAGATTGATTAAGGAAACCGATTTCCCATTTATGATTTGGAAATATAAATTAGGCCACCGCCAGGTCACCAAGGAGATCCGATACGAAAATAATAGTTTCTTACTCGGCGATCTTGCGGCAGATGATGAGACCTCTGAAAATAGGTGGAACGTCCATGTAGCAGCAAACACCCATTTAATTAGGGAATATAAAAACGATTATAAAACAAGAATGGATTATTATAACAACACATTTAATGGTACAATCGTACGACCACGCACGCATGACTGGTGTAAAAACATTATAAAAGACATATTTACTAAAGTTGATTATATTGAATATATAATAGAGATGTTAGCCAAGGTGAATAGAGATATGGAGAGGCAGGATAGAGAGAGGGAGGAGAGAGATAGAGAAAGAGATGCTCGGGACCGCGCTTGGCGACAACTCGTTGCTCTCCACGGCATAGATCATATTCGACAAAATCCACAGCTTGTACAACATTTGGACCAGGACGGTCTAAACCCAGCTCACGTTCCCCGGGTTGCCCCTATCCCTGACCCACTTCCCAATATTAGAGAAACTGCGGTTGAATCAGACGATTGTCCGATTTGTTTAGATACATTTGGTGAAGTTGGTAAAACTATATTACGATGCGGTCATCAAATATGCACATCTTGTTTATTCAGACAAACAAGAAATGGTGTTGGTCAATGGCTGTGTCCCGTATGTAGAGCACCCTATGTTTAAGGCCAATTATGCTGCACTAAAAAATCGTGTGATACAATATCATTCGAGATATCGTGTTTTATATGAATCTTCTCTTTCAACTGTTCCTCCTTTACCGTTATGAAATTAATTAATAATTCTGATATCTTGTCTAGCGATGAACGATTATGTTGAATAATTCGCAACGCCATTTTCAAAGCGGTTTTAACCAACATTTCAATTTCACCATCAATTCGTTGTTTCGTATTATCAGACATTTTATCATCATACCCTTCACTATTATCATATATACCAATATTCTCACCCAAACCATATTTGGTAATAAACCCTCGAGCTAATCGATTTGCCTGCTTTAAATCATTCGACGCACCCGTAGTAATATCCAAATCGAGATGTTCATTAAAAATAATAGTATCATCGTAAATATACTGTTTTTTATCCTTTTCCTGATACAAAACAATTTCTGCCGCCCTGCCTCCCAATGAAATAATCAGATTCGCTAACATATATCGTTTTGTTGGAAACTGAACATATTCCTCTTTTGGTGTAAAAAGTGTATATCCACCCGCACCCGTATTATTCGCATTTATAGTTACACGACGCACATCAAATATATGATTGAAAAATAGCGCCGCAATTGTATGACCCGCTTCATGGTATGCTACCATCTTAATATTTTCCTTTGGACGATTATCCTCTCGTTTAGGTAGCCCAATGGTGTTTTTCTCAAACGCATCAATGAGACATTTATCGTTTATTCGAGGAAGTTTATATCGCACCGATAAAATTGCTGCTTCGTTAGCCAATGTCGATAATTCAGCACCAGAAAAACCTGTCGTTAATTCGTATATACTTTCCATATTACATTTGTCTTCTACGAATTTATTTTTTAGATGAACGTCCATTATCTGTTTGCGTCCCTTTTTATCAGGTAATCCTACGGTTACCTTTCTATCAAAACGTCCACTTCTTACTAACGCACGATCAAGAACCTCTGACCTATTTGTAGCAGCCAATACTATAATACCATCTCTTGATTTGAACCCATCCATTAATGTAAGCAACTGATTGAGTGTCTGGTCTCGTTCATCATTTCTACTGTTTGAACGTGAACCACCTATCGCATCTATCTCGTCTATAAATATAATACAAGGTTTATTCTTTTTCGCCGTATCAAATAATTTTCTCACACGTTTCGCACCTACACCTACATATTTCTCAATAAATTCCGAACCATTCGCATATACAAAATTGACTTCTGCCTCATTTGCTGTAGCGCGTGCTAACATTGTTTTACCTGTTCCGGGCGGACCCTCTAATAAAACACCTGCTGGTATTTTTGCTCCCGCATCCTCAAATTCCTCCGGGTTTTTCAAAAATTCTATTACCTCTTGTAATTCTTCTTTTGCTTCATCGCATCCTGCGACATCTTCAAACATTGTATCATCATTTTTTTTTTCAATTTTTTTATTAGTTACTGTATCAGAATCATAACCTTCATAATCTACATATACACTTTTATTTGGTACAACTCCTTTATTACTGGAATTATAATAATAAAATAAAAACAAAAAAATACGCATTAAAAATATATACCAATAGATTTGAAATAACTTCGTTATGAAGTAGTATGCCCACGATAATATCCAATCTGGTTCTGGGTAATCTCCCTCTATAAAAAAAGGTGTACCGTTTTCTTCTAATTTTTGAATCACCTTTCCATTCATAGATGATATTGTATTCATGTGATGAATATTTTGTTTAGTCGAATAATTATTAAAATTATTGTCTACAAATACTATCTGGTTCGATTTTTCATATACTACAGCACAATTAATATTACCAATATTTGATTCAAATTCTAACAAATTCCAATCATTACCTGTTGTTGGAGGATTATATACACTCAATACATCTTTTAGATACTCGACACACGGTAGTGTTGGATTCGAAACAACCGATTTTTGGAAAAACCATCCGTTTGATGATTTAATAAAAGTGAATATAAATAAATAGAATAAATACATTATTAATGTATGTTAATGTCATCGCTTTATATTAATTGTAATTACAAAATTTAGGGGGGATGTAATTATTCTATAATTATAGTATAATATATAATATATGAGTTCGAATTCAGGAACAGGTATTCATCGATTATTACCACAAAATTTTTTCGGTTCAGTCAATGAGTTTCTTACAAATAATAAAACATTGGATTTTTTTATGCATAGGGGAACGAACGATATTCCATACGGATTTATGGCTATTTCTACGATTGCTGTAGGTGCTTTTACTTATGTAACTTATTCTGATTATGCGAATGAACTTTCTACCGGAATATCAGAGACAATCGACCAATTACAATCGAATGAATTATTTAATGCATCTAATGAAGAAGAATATGATAATCCATTTGATTTGAATATTCCCAATATAGATAATTCTGACCAGGAACCACAAGATATCATATTAGGAGAAAACACCAATGCTGATGATAAACCTGAAGATGTAGCAAAAAAAACGGAAGAAGAAGAAGCGGCATCAAAAAAAACGGAAGAAGAAGAAGCGGCATCAAAAAAAAAGGAAGATGATGCATCGGCATCAAAAAAAAAGGAAGATGATGCATCGGCAACAAAAAAAAAGGATGAAGAAACAAAAAAAGAGGAACCCGGTGAACAATTTAAAATGGGTGGTAAGAAAAAACGTAAAAGAAGAAAGACCGCCAAAAAAAAAAAGTAATCACAAAATTGAACAACATTTATATTATTATTGGTATGTTAATAATATAATTGAAAATGTATGAGACGACAACCAGTATCGAATTAAGTGAGTTGTTATTTAAACTATTTAACAAAACGCGGTATGATTTCGTTTATGTATCATTCGGCGGAAAAAAAAACGAGGATAAAGTATCTTTTATATATCCGAACAGAGGATTAATGATGGACTGTAACGCTGAATACCAAATGGTCCCAAAGTTTATAAGAAAGAAATCAAATAATGATAAGGTTTTAATCATTGTAATCGACGACTTCCATATGGTTGATTTAAAAAAGACCAATGTTTCTATATTGGGTAGTATCGAGAAACAACATACGAAAATTCAAACCATTCTAGTGGACCATATGATTACATTAGAATCAATCCATAAATACATGGGTGCTATCTTGGAATGTCTATCTTATCACAGAATTAGTAATAGTCAATTTATATTAACAAATTTTATATGTTTTAAACAGCCAAATGTAATACAAACTACATTTGAAAAAAAATTACCGGATATTATACAAAAACTACTCGATTCAACTTACGTCGATTATCAGACCTGCTTTTATCAGTGGTATGGTTACGCATATTATACATATAATTATACATATTGCTATAAACAATACAATATACATCGTTTAATGTCTATTCGACAATTACAAACATTTATGAATAAATCATTATTTGAATCTTGTCTAGCTACAACTAATGAGAATGTCGTAGCAAATTTTATAAACCAGTTTTATAAAGAATCAGAAAAAAAATGGGAGAAATTTATAGAAAATTCTATGTGTCTACACATCTAATGATTTCACATGTTCCACACACCTTACAAAAAACGCATTTGTCTCATTCTCATCACTTCCAAAACACATATCATCTGGTATGTAATGCATATTATCCTTATAATATGCTAGTAATGTAGGCACTCCACGAACCACTCGTTTTTTCTTTAAAAATCCATACAAATCAATACACTCGTCTATGTCTAAAATAACCCGGGAAATCTTTTCATGTTGTAATTTATTTAACCAACTCATAGTAACTGGTTCTATTTTTTTACAAGGCTGACACCACGTCGCACCCAACTTGATAATCACAATTCCTGGATTCGACCCTAAAAAAAGAGACAAATCATTAGGTGTTTTTATGTTTGTAACAATTGAATTGCTCATTATATTATCTAATATTATACACGACTTTTTATATCATATTTTCACGAATCCTTGTTACAACGTATACATAGAAAATTGATTCAAAATTCTAGTGAAAATATAATAGCAAATAATATGGAGGTCATTATCAAACGACGCAAAAAAAAGGCAAATAAACTTACAAGAGAATATTTAAATAAAGAAAAGGTATGTCTTGTAAATGGTGATTGTTTAGATGTTATGTTAAACATAGAATCCGAATCTGTTGATTTGATTTTATGTGATCTACCTTACGGAGTCACTAAAAATAAGTGGGATGTTATCATTCCATTTGAAAAATTATGGGAACATTATAATCGAATCATTAAAAAAAATGGTGCTATTGTATTGTTTGCGAGTCAACCTTTCACAACAATGCTTATATCGAGTAATATGAAATATTTTAGATACTGTTTAGTATGGGAAAAAAATAAATTCAGTGATTTCTTAAATGCTAATAGAAAACCTATGAAAACAAATGAAGATATTTGTATATTTTACAAAAAACAACCTACGTATAATATACAATATTGGTATAGCACTCCATATGAACGGTGGAATACACAAAAAGCTGTAGATAAACAGAGTAATTATGGAAAACATAAAGAAAATGTCGCTAAAAGTGATGGAAAACGACTTCCCACAACTGTATTAAAGTTTAATCGTGTCGAAAGACCCAGTCACCCAACACAAAAACCGGTTGACTTACTAGAATGGTTAATTAAATCATATTCAAATGAAGGAGAAACTGTATTAGATAATTGTATGGGTGTTGGTAGCACTGGTATAGCGGCAAAAAAAACAAACCGGAATTTTATTGGGATTGAACTCGACGATACATATTATAATCAAGCGGTCGAATTTATTCAGAAACAGGAACCAGAGACTGTATAAATTCTATATCCTTTATCACTAATTCTTCGCTCGCATTTATAGAATAGCAGTCATATAACTCTTTTGAAAACCAACGTTTTTTTGATAATCTATCACACTCAACCAGTGTAGTATATACTAATTTTTTTTGTATTTCATCTCTAATTTCTGTCTTTCTTGTATCCATGTCCTCTTCTAATTTCTCACTAAATTTTTTGTATCGTGTAAAGCTATGAAGAATTAAAACTGGTATCGGTTTCCCTCTTTTTTGATATGTATTTACGGTTTTGCTAAATCCTGTTAGAGCTCTCTCCATAAAACACGAGTCCACATAATGACCTTTATCCTCTTCAAACGCAATTAGTTCCCCTTTATATGTAATAGACCAATCAACATCAAACATTGCTTCGTGTCTCTCTTTTGAAACATCGAAACCAAAATAATTCCATATACGCTTACGATGCGTTTCAAATGCTAAACCTACAATATCCTTCAGTGCTTTTCCTGTCTCATGTTGAATTCGAATCTCATTGTCTGCCTCTCGCAGACTTTCTTTGTAGAACACAATATTTTCTTCAATATTAGTCATGTTATATATGATTTATTTGTATCTATAATAATTCTTTCAATTTTTTATCCAAATATATTTCGTATGCATTTAAACATACCTATTCGCGGTTCGTCTATTTTTGATATACATACACTCATTTCGATGATATTATCGAAACACGATATTACTTGTTCCTTGTTTTTTTTTATACGTATACGGACAATATTTTCATATACGGTTATAGAAAATAACAATTTTAATATTTCACCACAATGATACATGTCCAAATACCGTATTTGTCCTTTCAAATTTTTATATAGTTCGATTAATAAATCCATAATAAAAGGCACCTTATCAGCATCTATTTTATCTCCTTTTACGATAGATATAAAAAAAAACTCGGTATCAAAAAAAAAAGATGAGTTCAATAATAAACGCAACATAGATACTATTTTATTCGTTATTTCTATAGGATACTTCTTTTTATCGGTATTATCATTCTTTATAAAATTTGTAACGTATTCCGAGAGCAATCTAACATCATTTGTTTTTTCATCATCACTATCAAAATAACAATATTTTTGTATTGGTATTATTTTTTTTATTGTTAATTCGGGTGACGTTCTATCAGGTATAATTATATCTAATTTAGATATATCTATACTGCTATCCGAATAAGGAGAAAGTCTCCTATCTACCAATGTTTTTTCCATATATATATCATTCATCGATAAAAAAAAGGTGGGATACCCCCTCTTTTTATTTGGTTTCTTATCTTTCTATCTTTTTATTTGATTTCTATATGTTTTATATCTTTTTATTTTAAATATACGAATTGCTCTCGATTAGACAGCAAGTTCCTCTACCGTCATCTCACTGGTATTGGGCTGATAGTGTCCTTCCTCTTCCTCTTCCTCTTCGAAGCAATCGCCAGCACTACACAACTCACGCTTGAGACGGTCCATCTGGTTGTTATACGCAAGATGAACCCACTTGTCCACCATATCCTCTGTCCGCGAAGTAGATGCGAGCAACCTGTTATACTCATTGAAGAGCAGCTGATGGTTCTTCTGGAGTTCAGTCATATCCTTACAAAGATGATAGTTATCATTCTCGATGCTCTCTACATATGCGACATCGACGAGAGAAGTGTCCGCGTCTGGTGCGAAATGCGCGTCCATAAAGTCCAACTCCTCCTCCGTGAACGGCACAGCCACCTGCTCGACCGCCACTGGCTCAACATACTCGCCGGCATTGCTGCTTCCGTCATAGACGCGACGACTGTTCAGCATAATCCAGAAAACGTGCTCGTTCTTCGCGTAAGCGAGCTTCGACGTATTGTTGGCGTTGACGTTCTCCTGAACCGCACGAGATTCTTCCGTATCATACATCTCGCTAAAGAAGACGTGGGCACGGTTTCCCTTACCAGTTGTGCCGATGAGCTCGACGTGCTTTACCTTACCGATGTTCATACGGTGGAAGGTCTTGGAGATCATACTCTCCGTGATGTTAGCGTAGACGCTGGGCATATAGATTGTGAATGTGGACATTTCGAAAACTTGCTTGTTTGATTAATTTAATAACACTCATCCATTAGTAAAAAGGCCTTTCAATTTTACGCAATCATTTTTACCTTTTTTTCATAAATCACCTGGATGAAATTTCTCATTGTATATTTCTACGGCCGCTTTATTATCAAAATACTTACAATAGCAATATCTGTAACACGGTGTGCCTTGATGTAAGTATATTGAGGCATTTATTAAACGACGTTTTTTACTCTTTAACGCTATATTATGCCTATCGTTTCGGGTCAGGATAGCTCGATCTGATTTGGGTATATATTCACGTATCATTGTGTAGTAATAATATTCATTCATCTTTTTTGAACAATATATAGTTATTGGTCAAAAAAATTAGATTACACATCTTTTGATCGTTTCGTGTGTGATAATGTTTTTTCTCGGACTTGTTTGTTATCAAACAGATTCATCGCATAATGTGTTTGAAACATTAGATTCTCTTTTATTTCACCTGTTGATTTACGATAATTATTGTAGTCTTTCTCATACTCGTCGTAATCTTCATAATCCTCTTCATTTGGCTTTGGTTGTATATTTAATTCTAATTTTGGTATACACGATTCCTTACACGGATGTATTGTCTTATGTATCGCATGTCCTAGTTTGGCTCCGTGTTTATCAAATCCGTCACTGTATTTCACAAATTCCGCATCACCTACCAATTTGTTTTCTTCATCTTTCTTTTGCTCTTTTACATAAAATATGCCGTTTTTCTTATCCGTTGTCTGAATAAACCTGTTGGGTTGTGTTTTATCATCCATGCATTCGAAAAATATTGTCTGCACATTGTCTGCTAGACTTATTTGATTATGTGCTATTTTATCATAATTTCCATTGAAAAACGTTTCTATACGTTCACAAAATCTGTTTGTGAAATCTGTTATTGATTCCGCGTCCTTACATGTGTTTGTTAGATAGAAATTTAATGTATTATTGTGGCTATTTGTCGTATTATGATGATCATTTCCTATAAGAGGCAATACTTCTTGGATGATTTTATTCGTAGTGTTTTGATTTTCTTGGAGTCCTGTAATTATTTTATTCATATTTTCTTGGGTTTTATCTTGGTTTTCTGATTGGCTTTTTAAAAACATAATAAATAGATTCGTCATATTCGCCATCATATCTATATTTGATGTATCATCGGGTTCTACTTTCAGTGATTGCTCTTGTTGTTGTTTTTTTAAACTACATTTTGTTTTGTGACCACATAATGAAGAGGCGTGCTTATAACTTTTTCCACAGACACATATATGCTCTTTTGGAATTTTTTCATTAGGATTAATTAGTATTTGATGTTTACGAGTGGATAAATGTTTATTATAATTACTTAATTTACTACAGTTAAAGTTACATATTTCACAAATATATTTTTCGGCATTTTTAGGCATCTTTTTATTAGGCATTTTTTAGTATATTATACTAACATATAAAATGCCTAAACTTTCCCGCATAAAATATAAACATATTTGAAAAAATATAATGCAGTCATTTTTTTATTCTTGGTTTACAAAATACTGCATTATGATGTAAATCGTTATTTTAACAGTTTTTACCGTTGAACATTTCCAGCCCATGTCTATTTTGGAACTTTTTAAAAAGTTCCATTTCAAATATATCTCAACTATTTTTGTTTTCGGTTTTTTATAGAATCTATATTATTTGAAATTCCTATTATTGATTTTACAAGGGTGTAATTGATAAAAGGTATAAAATATATATAAAAATTATATTTTATATATAATTAGATTAGATTATGTATAATATTATTAAGAATCAATCATATTCGAATACAAAATTATGTATATCAATGTTGAATAATATCAATTTTAGTATATTGGGATTTTATTTTTATTATTATACCACGATTGAAACATATACAAATATATATTATATAGGTATTATTTATCTATATGTGTATTATTTTATTGATTCCATTGTAGAAATATACAATGAACGTTATTTAATAATACCTCATCATGTATGTGCGTTATGTATGATATCATTATTTGATAATTTTCATTACTATTTGTTGAAAAATATTTTTTATTGTTTTTCATTGATTGAAATATCTGGTGGATTAACAAATATACATCAACTTTTAAAACAAAATAAAGTATTGCATATATCTGTCGACATATTCCTTTTTTCTATATATGTATATATTCGACAAATAATGTTTTTTTACCATTTAATACACGATTATAACATGAATATTTATCACGAAAAGATGTTTTGTTATATTAGTAGTATTGTATATGCGATGTCTTTTTATTGGTCGATACAATGGATACATAATATTTTTCTTGACGAAACACTAATAAATTCACCTTTTAGATATTCAAATAAATTAGATAATATGTAACGTTTGTCTCATTTTCTTTCCGGTCGGTGTAATCGCAAAACAAAAACGTATAAAATCCTCCACTGTCCGAATGTTAGCTCCAATTTTTTCTGCATAAATGTTTTATAATGGATTTTTTATAGAATCTATATTATTCGTTCAAAATATAATGAACCTATTATTTTACCATAATTTTTTTGTAATTTTTTTAATACAATATCATTTATACCTGTGAACATTATAAAATTAAAATTATATTTTTCTATTTTATTTAAATAATAAATATCTAGTGTATCAGTTGAAAAATAATAAAAATTGGAAATGATATTATTATCTATATAATTATTTATTTCTGTCTCATAAATAATTAATTCATCATTTTTTAATTTATCTATTTTATCCATCAACATTTGAAATTCTTTTGATTCATTAGTTTCAATAAATTCAATATTTTTATACATTTTTTCAATAATTTTATTAATATAAAATTTATAATCATAAAAATATTCAAATTTTATTATTTTTTTAATAGGATTTAATTGATAAAATTTAATATCCAAATTATTATCTAATCCACAACATATTATCATACCTAGATTATTTTCATGAATAATATTGATTTCTTTTTTAATTTTATTAATTATACTTATTAATTGTTTTTTTTTATTTTCGTGCTTTATACAATATACATTTTTTTCAATAGTTTTTATACATTTTTCAAATAAATTACTGGGAATAAATAATGTTAGAGCACAATTACGTTTTCCTTCAAATTCAAATATTTCTTTCATAAATATATACATAAATATAAATATATATTTAAATAATAACTTATATAATATTTATATTATGAATACAATTATAGGTGATAATGCTGTTATTTATTTGCCTCAAAATAAAATAGATAACGAGACACAATTATTAGTTAAAGATATGACCAAAAGCCAAGTATTTAACAATATAAGAATAATGCCTGACTGTCATTCTAGTTCATATTGTTGTGTTGGTTTGACGAGTATGATTGAAGATAAAGTAATACCTCAAATAGTAGGTGGTGATATAGGTTGTGGTATTTCGTGTTTAAATTTGAATAAGGTTTTAAAAGAAAAACACTATGAAAAAATTGATAAAGCAGTAAAATTATTAGTACCAATGGGTGATAAAAATCATAAAATCCCGATAACAAATGATGAAATAATGAATGAGCTTTATTCCAAATGTAATGTTAAATTAGACATATTAAAAGAAAAGTTTCCAGAATATCCTTTCGATGAATTTCAATATAATGATAAGTATTATAAAAAAATGATAAAAAGAGCAAAATCAAATGTAAGTTCGTCTAATTATTTGAAGGCGATGGGAACGTTAGGTGGTGGTAATCATTATGTAGAATTTAATAAAGAAGAAAACGGGAATTGTTATTTAACTGTTCATTGTGGTTCTCGACATATGGGACAAGCCATTTGTAATTATCATCAAGACAAAATAAAAGATAATAAAAATTATGATAAAAAGAATTTTTTACAAAATTATTTGGAAAGAGAAGAGTTGATAGAATATTTGATAGATATGGTATTTGCTCAAGAATTCGCATCGAAAAATAGATCGATTATTATAGAGAGAATATGTGATGAAATAGGATGTGAATTTAATCAAAATAAAATTATTGAATCTATTCATAATTATATTGATTTTGATAAATTTATATTGAGAAAAGGGGCGATTAGTGCTGATGCGGGAAAATTATGTATTATATCATTAAATATGCGAGATGGTATTTTAATATGTAAAGGAAAAGGAAATCCAGATTGGAATTATTCAAGTGCTCATGGATGCGGAAGATTAATGTCCCGTAAAGATGCCCGTTTAACATTTAATATGAAACAATACAAAGATGATATGAAAGATGTATATTCATCTTGCATTTGTAAAGAAACATTGGATGAAATACCGGAAGCATATAAAGATGTAGAATTTATTAAAGAACTAATAGGTGATAGTGTAGAAATTGTAAAACAACTCATACCTATTATCAACATAAAAGGATATTAAGTTATTTTTTATCACTTTGACTCTCCAATATTAAAAGTGGTATCTTCGTATGTAATATTATTTTTTAATTCATATATTTCAATGTTTTTATCTTTGTATATTGAATTTAATGATAAAATAACGTAATTTTGTGGTCTTCTTTCAAATCCAGAATATTTTCCTTTTATGGGAACATTTCGAGGAACACATAGATAACCAATTCCATCTTCTTCCAATAAACTTTGAATATTTGATATTATTTCTTTTCTAATTTTGCTCGACACTACATTTAACACATTGATACATACAATATTTTTAAATTTTTTGGTTGGATAATTATCAAAATAATAGGGGTCAAATTTATCCCATCCATTTACATCAGCATCATATCCATATCCACATCCATAATCTAATACATTTGTTGTTAATATATTTAATTTATTTAAAATTTCTGCTGATTTACCTGGATTTTTTCTTTTCATAGCTCCTCCTAACAAAACTTTTGTTTTATTTACTCTATTCATAAGAATATAAATATAAATAGTAGCAATATATATTTATATTGTTATGAAACCTATTTATAAAATATTAGACTGGATACCATTACATAGAATCAAATGGATGTGGTTATCTGAAAATCCAAATATATTTGAATTAGATAAAGATGCGATGCGGAAACAAATACAACCACTAGCTGAGGAGTTAGCATCTGTATTGTTTCATCCCCTGAGAGTGGAGAGAATATTAAATAAATACAACTACAATATTGTCGCAGAAGAATACTGGCGCGATTGGGGAAGTTGAATCACATTAGTAGGTTCAATCATTATTGAAATAATATAAAGTAATATTTTTATATTATTATTATGAATCCCCATTTACACAGCTTATTACCGTGGAATTTATTAAGTGATTTGCAAATGTTCCGTGTCGGGAAAACAACCCCTATGACCATGCTGTCAGGTAAATGTGATAAAATCCACGTCCAGAATAAGGGAGATCAAATAAAAATAGTGAATCGAGATTATATTGACGAAAATGATATATGTAAAGACCCCAAATGTAAAACAAATAAGACCATTACTGTAGTCAATAAAAACAATAAATTTAAATGGATATATAGTAGTTCTATTAATCATTGGATTAGAAAATTGCCCAAATATTCAGTGAAAGAACACAATATGTACTATAATTTTATGACCCAATACGGTAAAACATTAAATCAATTTGCCGATGATTACTTGCGAAAAATGCTAAAACATAAGGTAGATAAGTACACAAAATTATTTATATTGCCCGATGAATATAATGACGAGAACATAGAGGCGTTAATGGTTAAACGACTAAACGAATATTATAATACAACATATTTACAACATGTGGTTAAAGAACACTGGTCAGTCGCTGAGAATAATTACAAAAATCAGCAGAAAAAAATAACAGAAGATATACAGGCTGCCAAAGATGAATATAGTAGTCTGGTTATGCGAATGGAACAAGACATCAAATATGCTACGACCATTCCCAATAATACTATATTTGAACGTATACAGAATAGAATACGCAAACTGGAAGAAGATAAAATAGAATCAACAAAGTTGTATAAACAATGTAGGAGCGTACATACATCAGCAAGTGACTATGACTGGGTATATGCGTTAATAAGTAGTGAAAATGAAAATGACGTTTTATATTTGTTAAATCGCATAAAATTGGATGACGATTTTTTATATAGAATAGTGAATGAGTGGGGAACTCAATGTTATTGTAGATATGCTAACTTTATACATGAACAAATGACCGAGCTATATTTTGATTTAAATATAATGATTTCATCTGGTAATTTTCACAACACAGAAGCGTGGGGTGGATTAAATAATTATTATTATTTAGATCATTATTTTCATGAAGCGGATTTTCACGGAATGGTACCGAAATGGAAACATGAATATTTTGAAATAGATAAGTTCAATGATTTTCAAAAATCTTTCCTTACATTTAAAGGCTGCGATGATGCCCGAGATGCAATACTTAAAGAATTTAAAATAAAAGATTACATTAAATTGGATAAGGTGAATGAACTTTTGAAGAAAATATTCAGATACAGTTATACGTGGTTGATGCTATTTAAATATAGAAAAGAATCAGGATATTTGAGACATGTTGATTTATGGTCGTCAATAAAGGCAGATGATTGTTATCCGTGGAACGAAATATTCACAGTAGAACAGGTCAAAACTCTCCAAAATATAATAAAATATTAAGTGAACCTCATAGACATCTGGTTGAGGCACGCGAAATAAGTTATATAGTTAGAAAGTCTTTGGCGTTTTGAAACATATAATAAAATTGATATAAAAATTTTTTTTATATTAATTATAACAACAATAATGACCCGTACTACCGAAATGAACAAGATCGTAGAAGAGCGATACCAATTTTGCATATGGTTAAATCTCATTAAAAAAAACATAGATAGAAAAAACAAGGAAAAAAGGAAACGAGGAGAGGAAAATGTATTAAATTTTGATTTATTTACCTGTCCTGTCCATATACAAAAACTATTTGGAGACTTTTTGAAAACTCCACAATACACAGAAATAGCGACTTTGAGAGGGCATGCTGAAGGTGTGGAATGTCTCACTCTTCACGAGAACAAATTGTATTCTGGGAGTGGGAATCTTGATAATACTATCCGTATATGGAACACAGAAACTTACGAGTTAGTCGCGACTATGGAACGGCATACTGGTTGGGTGTATTGTCTGACTCTTTACGAGAACAAATTGTATTCTGGGAGTTGGGATGGAACTATTTGTATTTGGAACACAGAAACTTACGAAGAAAAAGCGACTTTGAGAGGGCATACTAATACTGTGTCTTGTCTCTGCTCCCCACGGGGGAAGGCGCACGAGAACAAATTGTATTCTGGAAGCTATGATAATACTATCCGCATTTGGAACACAGAAACTTACGAACCAATAGCGATGTTGGAAGGGCATACTGGTGGTGTGCGTTGTCTCACTCTTCACGAGAACAAATTGTTTTCTGGGGGTATGGATAATTTTATCTTTGTTTGGAACACAGAAACTTACAAAGAAATAGCATTTTTAGAAGGACATATATATGATGTGAATTGTCTCACTATTCATGGTAACAAATTATATTCCGGGAGTGGAGATAAAACTATCTACGTTTGGAACATAGATACTTATGAAGAAATTGCGATTTTAGAGGGGCATAGAAATTCTGTGAATTCCATCGCTGTCTTTGAAAACAAATTATTTTCTGGGGGTGCGGATAAAACTATCCGCATTTGGGACACTGAAACTCACAAAGAAATAGCTACTTTGAGTGAGAATAATGAAAATGTGAATTGTCTCGCTATTCACGATAACAAAATGTATTCTGGGAGTGATGATAAAACTATCCGGGTTTGGAATATTTAAATTATAAAATTGATATAAAATATTTTTTATATCTTATAACAATAACAATAATGACTACAATGATTAGCAAAATGAATAACCATGCTGAAGAACGAAACCAACTTTGTATATGTTTGGCTCGTATTGCTAAGGAAAGAGATATTAAAAACGAAGAAACACGGGAACGGGGTGAGAAAACTCAACAAAAATTAGATATATTTACTATGCCGAACCATATTAAAAGAATGTTTGGAGATTTTCTGAAAACTCCACTATACACAGAACTAGCGACTTTGGAAGGGCATACTAATTGGGTGAATTGTCTCGCTATTCACGAGAACAAATTGTATTCTGGGAGTTGGGATAAAACTATCCGCATTTGGAACACAGAAACTTACGAAGAAATATCGACTTTGAGAGGGCATACTGGATATGTGTTTTGTCTCACTCTTCACGAGAACAAATTGTATTCTGGGAGTAGTGATTATACTATCCGCATTTGGGCAAGGGGAACAAACACAGAAACTTATGAAGAAATAGCGACTTTGAGAGGGCATACTAGTATTG
>Ga0257121_1000209_pt1 | contig 51303 bp, 44 predicted proteins | sample SI106_100metaG_FD_190180 | JGI IMG/M metagenome (GOLD analysis project Ga0257121, IMG submission 190180) | Marine microbial communities from Saanich Inlet, British Columbia, Canada - SI106_100 | ecosystem: Environmental > Aquatic > Marine > Inlet | place: Canada: British Columbia | collected...
GTAAGTATTGTGGCTTTTTGCTTACTGCCGAATCATTATCATTTGTTATTAAAACAGGAGGTTGATAATGGTATTTCACAATTTATGCAGCGACTTGGTACGTCTTATACAATGTATTTTAATCAGCAAGAGAATAGAAGTGGAAGTCTATTTCAAGGTAAGTTTAAAGCAAAACATTTGAGTGGAGAATTTGCACTTCCAGTGGTTTCTGCTTATGTAAATCTTAATAACAAACATCATAAGATCGACTCAAATCTACATTTGGTTAAATCTAGTATTAATGAGTACCTCAACCCAGGATTTGAAAAAGGAATCTGCAATCAGGAAATAGTAAAATCTATTATTAGCGAGATTGGATCGTTATTCGAATATAAGCAGTTTATTAAAAATGCATCATTGTCTTTTGCTGATAATAAAAATAATCCATTAACCATTACTGATTTTGAGTTTTAACAAAGTGGGGAAGGCCTTGCCTTCCCCACTTTGTGCTTGTAGAAAATTTGAGATGTATATAAATCCTTTAAAATGTAATTTTTGAATTGCTGATTAACCTATGATCACACAACTTACGAATCGATCTTTATTAAAGCTCAGTGGTGGTGATACTCAAAGTTTTTTACAAGGGCAATTCTCTAATGATATTGATGCATTGGAAGGTGGTGCGGTGCAACTCAATGCGTATTGTCAGCATCAAGGTAAGATTATTGCATTATTGTGGGTAATAAAAAGAGATGATGATTTTTATTTGTCTTTTCCGAGTGATTTGGCTGAACTTGTAACAAAGCGTTTGACCATGTTTAAGATGATGTCAGATGTAACGATTACTGATGTGAGTAATGAAGTTATTCAATTAGGTGTTATTGATGAAGAGTTTGATGGTGCGTTTAAACTGAATGACCAGCAATCGGTTGCTTTGGTAGATAAACATGAATTTGATCTTTCGGATGAATCCAATTGGGAAAAGGCTTGTATTGAAAATGGCATGGCTGAGGTGTATCTTAATACGTCTGAGCAGTTTGTGCCACAGCTACTGAATTTAGATATTAATGAGGTAGGTGTAAGCTTTACCAAAGGTTGTTATCCTGGGCAGGAAGTAGTGGCTCGACTGCATTATTTAGGTAAATCAAAACGACGCATGCGAGTATTTACCTGTGATGCCGATGTTAATATTGGTGATGAACTGGTTGTGGCTGGTTCAAAGTCAGCTAAAGCTTCCGGTATTGTGGTGCGTTGTGTAAAATTAGATTCTAAATCTTTATGTTTAGCAACGGTTGAAGTGGCACATGAAGATGGCAAAATCACACTAAATAACGCCGAAGGCGCTTTATTAACTAGAATTCAAAATGACTAAAGTATTATTTTTACTGGCATGGTTGCCATTGTCCGTATTTGCCAGTGATGAGCTTGCAGCGCCATTAGATCTCACTAACCATTGGGTTGGTTATGCGGCACTTGCGTTGTTTGTATTGGCGTATATTTTAGTTATGGTGGAGGAGTTTACCCACTTTAGGAAATCTAAGCCGGTGATATTGGTGGCAGGTGTAATTTGGGGATTGATTGGCTGGGTTTATGCTTCTAATGGTTTGCCTCATTCTGCTGAAGTTGCACTACGACACAATTTATTGGAATATTCAGAGTTGTTTTTATTTTTGCTTGTTGCTATGACTTACATTGAAGCCATGCGAGAAAGATTGGTATTTGAAAGTTTAAAAACTTGGTTGATTTTAAAAGGCTTTACTTTTAGGCAGCTTTTTTGGATGACTGGATTTTTAGCATTTTTCATCTCTCCTATGGCTGACAACCTGACAACAGCGCTTATCATGGGCGCAGTGGTATTGGCGGTGGGCTCGAGTAATCCGCGTTTTGTCTCTATTGCCATGGTTAATATCGTAGTAGCTTCAAATGCTGGCGGTGCGTTTAGTCCATTTGGTGACATCACTACGCTGATGGTTTGGCAAAAAGGCTTGGTTGAGTTTTCTGAATTTTTTGCACTGTTTCTACCATCGTTGGTTAATTTTGTTGTTCCTGCAGCTATTATGCATTTTGCCATTGAAGATAAAAAAGCAACGGGTGATCAAAGTGACGTTAAGATTAAATTAGGCGGTATGGGGATTGTTGTTTTATTTACGCTAACCATTGCAACAGCAGTTGGATTTCATAGCTTTTTGCACTTGCCACCGGCAATGGGCATGATGACAGGACTGAGTTATTTGATGATCATGTCGTATTTTATTCGTCGAAAAGAAAGGCACTTGCAAGAAGACGGCTTTGATGTGTTTAGAAAAGTTGCGGGCGCTGAGTGGGATACATTGCTATTTTTCTTTGGCATTATTCTTAGTGTCGGTGGATTAGGATTTATGGGGTATTTGGCACTTACATCTGAGATGATATACGCCTCATTAGGTGCCACTTATGCTAATATTTTGGTAGGACTGTTGTCATCGGTGGTGGATAACATTCCGGTTATGTTTGCTGTACTAACCATGAATCCTGATATGTCTACCAGTCAATGGTTATTGGTTACACTAACGGCCGGTGTTGGTGGTAGTTTGTTATCAGTGGGTTCTGCTGCGGGCGTGGCGCTGATGGGGCAATCTAATGGTTTATATACGTTTGTTTCCCACCTCAAATGGACGGGCGTAATTGCACTTGGGTATATGGCCAGTGTTGCGGTGCATTTGTGGATGAGCGGCATTGCATTTGCATAAGGACGATCTATTTATTGATCTTGGTAATAGCGCTATTAAGTGGTGTTTTAAGGATGAATATTTTTCATCAGCATTAAAATATTTCAACAGTAATGCCTTGCCAAAGGCCAGAAAAATTTGGGTAAGTTCAGTGGGTGACAAAACTCCATTAAGCACTCTGACCAATGTTACTTTTGTTACTTCTAAGGCAAAATTTGGCAGTTTTATATCAGCTTATAAAGAGCCAGAAACACTGGGAGTTGATCGTTGGTTGGCAATGGTAGCTGGTGTGCATAAATATCCAGATCAAAATTTACTCGTGATCGATGCCGGTAGCGCCCTAACTTTTGATGTTGTGCTTGCCGATGGCAAGCATCAAGGTGGATTAATCATGCCCGGACTAGGTGTTTTACGCGCTGGTTTTGATCAATTTACAACCGATAGTGTAGAATTAAAAGCTGAAAATTTAGCCGATAATACTAAAGAAGCCTGGAGTTTTGGAACTTCAAAAATGCTCACTAACACCATTAATGGGCAAATTAATACTTACCAAAGTATGTATAAAAATTTGGTCGTTATTTTAACGGGTGGAGACGCAAAGAATATTAAACCACTGATCGAAGGAAAAACCCATGTTCACCAGAATTTGGTACTTGATGGTTTGATTGTTTACTCGGGTATAATTTAGCCATTTAATTAAGCAATAAGTACAATGCAAGAGAATCGAGTTTTATCAGGCATGCGACCCACTGGTCGACTTCATTTAGGGCATTATCACGGTGTTTTGAAGAATTGGCTGGATTTACAAAATGAGTATGATTCGTATTTTTTTGTGGCTGATTGGCACGCATTTACTACCCATTATGCAGACAGAATCGACCTAGAAGCCAACGTGATGGAGATGGTGGTGGATTGGTTAGCCGCAGGTATTAATCCCAACACCTCGACGATCTTTGTGCAATCTAAAGTACCAGAGCACGCTGAGTTGCATTTATTGTTATCGATGTCGACACCGCTTAGTTGGTTAGAGCGCGTTCCGTCGTATAAGGACCAGCAATTAAAGTTAAAAGAAAAGGATTTATCCACTTATGGCTTCTTGGGTTATCCCTTATTGCAAAGTGCCGATATTTTGATCTATAAGGCGGGCTTAGTGCCTGTGGGTGAAGATCAAGTGGCTCATGTAGAGCTTACACGTGAAGTCGCTCGACGCTTTAATCACATTTACGGACGTGAAGCAGATTTTGAAGAAAAAGCCGAAACTGCGATTGGTAAAATGGGTAAAAAACAAGCTAAGTTATTTTGTTCTTTGCGTAAGGCGTATCAAGAAAAGGGCGACGGAGAGGCTTTAGTCAAGGCGCAAGCGTTATTAAAAGAACAGCAAAACATCACGTTGGGTGATCATGAGCGCCTTTTAGGCTATATTGAGGGTGTTGGTAGAATTGTTTTAAATGAGCCGGAATCATTACTCACTAAGGCTTCAAAGATGCCAGGATTGGATGGGCAAAAAATGAGTAAATCATACGGCAACACTATTTCTTTGCGTGATACGAGTGATGAAATTGATAAAAAAATCAAGCGCATGCCAACCGATCCGGCCAGAGTGAAATTAACCGATTCAGGCAATCCTGAAAAATGCCCAGTATGGCAATTACACAAAGTCTATTCAGACGAACAAACCCAAGATTGGGTGGTAGATGGTTGTACCAAAGCAAAAATGGGCTGTGTTGAGTGCAAACAACCTGTGATTGACGCGATAAAAGACGAGTTAATGCCAATGCAAGAGCGCATTGAAAAGTACCAATCCGATCCTGAGCTAATCAAACAGATTATCTTTGAAGGCAGTGAAAAGGCCAGAAGCGTCGCCAAGGAAACCATGGCGGAAGTTAGGGAAGTAATGGGCATTACTTATTAATAATGGAAAGATTACAAAAATTGATTGCAACGGCCGGTTATGGCTCTCGCCGTTGGGCAGAAAGACTGATTGAACAAGGTCGTGTTGAGGTTAACAACAAAACTGCCAGTATTGGTGATAAAGCTGATATTACCGACAAGGTAAAAATTGATGGCCGTACGATTGATTTATCTCGTTATAACGAGGAAGAAACCAAAGTCATTATTCTTAATAAACAAGCAGGTGTGATTTGTTCAAACAAGGATAAAGAAGGCCGAAAAAGCGCTTATGATTTATTGCCCAAAGAGTCTCGCTGGGTGATGGTAGGGCGTTTGGATTTAAATACTTCGGGTTTACTGCTTTTTACCAATAATGGTGATTTAGCCAATAAGTTGATGCACCCTTCATCAGAAATTGAGAGGGAATATGCAGTTAGAGTACTGGGAAAGGTTGAAAACGAAGACCTTAAACAGCTCACCGAAGGCATTGATCTAGAAGATGGTTTTGCCAAGTTTAGCCGTGTGACCATTGGCGGAGGTCAAGGGGCTAACCGCTGGTATAAAGTCGTACTTAAAGAAGGTAAAAAACGTGAAGTTAGACGTTTATGGGAAGCTTTGGGTTTTAAAGTTTCGCGCTTAATTCGCATACGTTTTGGCGAGATTCGTCTGCCGGATTCTCTTCGTGCTAATCAGTACGAATACCTTAAATCTAAACAAGTTCAATCGTTACTTAAAAAAGTCAATCTTTAGTCGTTTATTTTATAAAAACTTGATATATATCAAGGACTTATAAGTTATTTATTGTTACAATATCTTTGTATTAAATAATAACAAGGAGAAATAAAATGTTGATGAATGAACTAAACGTAGACCCGGTTTTTTACATGAGCCTATTAATGGTTGGATTAGCAATTGCTTCTTTTTTACTTTTCTATTTCATGAAAGACTTTAAAACAAAAGCTTAATTTTTGGAATAAATAAACCACACTCAAACATTGTTTATAAGACAGGCAATGTTTGAGCGGTGTGATAGAATATCTTTATTTTTAACGTAGAGGTATTCACATGCCAATGAACGAACTGAACAACGATGCTGTTTTTTGGGGCGTGATGATTTTTACTGCAGTTTCTATCGCTATGTTTATCTTTTTTAAGTTTTTTTATCACTTTAAAAAATAGGTGTTTTGACACTAATAGCACCGTATTATCATTTTCAAAAACAAGTATAATTGCGCTTTTAATCTGTGTTTTAAGCATTAATGTCTGATTATAAAGCAACCCTAAATCTTCCTGCTACTAGCTTTGCCATGAAGGCAAATCTTGCAAATCGAGAAGGTGGTTTTTTAAAAAAATGGCAAGATGATAATCTCTATGCACGCATTCGCGAGCACAACCAAGGCAAGTCGAAATTTATCTTACACGATGGCCCTCCGTATGCAAACGGAGACATTCATATTGGTCATGCGGTTAATAAAGTTTTAAAAGACATTATTGTTAAGTCGAAAACGTTGTCTGGTTTTGATGCGCCGTACGTGCCAGGGTGGGATTGCCACGGTCTGCCGATTGAACATAATGTTGAGAAGAAAAAAGGTAAAGTTGGGCATAAAATTGATGCCAATGCATTTAGAGCAGAATGCAGAAAATACGCTCAAAGCCAAGTTGACAAGCAAAAGCAAGATTTCCAACGTTTGGGTATTTTGGGTGACTGGAATAACCCGTATTTAACCAAAGATTTTCAATACGAAGCCGATATTGTTCGCGCTTTGGGTGAGATTGTTGAAAAAGGCCATGTGTCTAAAGGCTATAAGCCGGTGCACTGGTGTACTGAATGCGGTTCGGCACTCGCTGAGGCTGAAGTAGAATACAAAGACAAGAAATCCGACGCCATTGATGTTAAGTTCAGAATCATAGATGATGACATTTTTGCGCAAACTAAACCGGTTTCTGTCATTATTTGGACCACCACCCCTTGGACATTGCCTGCAAATGAAGCGGTGGCATTGCACCCTGATTTGAATTATGTATTGGTTGATGTGGGTGATGAATATTATTTATTAGCGCAAGACTTGCTTGAAACTACCTTAAAACGCTACGGTATTACAGATGCTAAAGTTGGCAAACAAGCATTTGTTGGTAGTGAGCTTGAAGGATTAAAAGTGCAGCATCCGTTTTACGATAAGCAAGTTTCAATCATTCTAGCCGACCACGTTACTACCGAAGCTGGTACTGGCGCTGTGCATACTGCTCCTGCTCATGGTCAGGAAGACTACGTTGTGGGTATTAAGTACAATTTGCCGGTTGAATGTCCGGTTGATGGTCGAGGTGTATTTTTTAAAAACGTCGAACTTTTAGGCGGTCAGTTTATCTTTAAGGCCAATGCCAGTGTGATTGAGATTCTTGAAAATGCCAATACTTTGGTTAAGCACGAGCCGATAGAACATTCATACCCACATTGTTGGCGACATAAAACCCCAGTTATTTTTAGAGCAACACCGCAGTGGTTTGTGTCTATGGAGCAAAATGGTTTAAGGGATTCTGTTAATGCTGAAATACCTAAAGTCCAGTGGATTCCAGATTGGGGCAAGAAACGAATTGAGTTAATGGTAGGCAATCGCCCTGACTGGTGTATTTCACGTCAACGTTTTTGGGGCGTTCCAATTACATTGTTTGTGCATAAGCAAACGGGTGAATTGCATCCTGATACCAAAGAGCTGTTTTCAAGTGTTGCGGATAAAATTGAGCAAGGTGGAATTGAAGCTTGGTTTGAAGCCGATATTGAAGATTTTTTGGGTGATGAAGTTAATGATTACGATAAAACAACGGATACTTTGGATGTATGGTTTGATTCTGGCGTAAGTCATTATGCTGTTTTAAAGGCCAGAAGTGAACTATCAGACGTGGCCGATTTGTATTTAGAGGGTTCTGATCAGCATCGTGGGTGGTTCCAATCCTCATTAATTTCATCCGTTGCTATTAACGGTCACGCACCATATAAGCAAGTACTAACCCATGGTTTTACGGTGGATCAGAATGGCCATAAGATGAGTAAATCCTTAGGTAATGTTATTCCACCACAAAAAGTGGTTAATTCATTGGGTGCTGATATCTTGCGCTTGTGGATTGCCAGTACGGATTACACTGGAGAGATGACGGTTTCTGATGAAATTCTAAAGCGCTCGGCCGATTCTTATCGCCGCATTCGTAACACCGTTCGTTTTATGCTGTCAAACATGCAAGGGTTTGATGCATCTCAGCATTTAGTTGATCACAATAAAATGCTGGATTTAGATAAATGGATTGTGTCTAAAACTGCGGACTTGCAGGCGCAAGTTTTGCACGGTTACGACACGTACAACTTCCATCACGTGATGCAATTGATTTTAAATTTTTGCACCAATGATTTAGGTGGTTTTTATTTGGACATTATTAAAGATCGTCAATACACCACGCAAGAAGATTCATTAGCAAGGCGATCAGCGCAAAGTGCATTGCATCACCTAACCCAAGCGATGGTACGTTGGTTGTCCCCTGTACTGTCATTTACGGCTGAAGAGATTTGGCAAACTCTATCCGATGATCAAGAGCAGAGTATTTTTTTGCAATCTTGGTATGAAGGCCTGAGTACTGGTTATAAAAATAAAGCCATTGGGGCAGCACGTAAGATTAATCCATACATTCGCAAGCAAATGGAAGGAATGCGTGCCGATAAAGTCATTGGCTCATCTTTGGATGCAGAGGTGGACATCTATTGCGACGATGAAGTGTATGGCGCACTGGCTCAATTAGAAGACGAACTTAGATTTGTGTTCATTACCTCATACGCCAGAATTCATTCGATAGACAATAAGCCAAGCGACTGTATTGATGCAGGTGAAGGTGTGTTTATCAAAGTTGAAAAATCTGAACATGAGAAGTGTGTACGTTGCTGGCATCATAGACAAGACGTAGGTCATGATAACGACCATCCTGAGCTTTGTACTCGTTGTGTCGATAATGTAGCCGGTGATGGTGAAAGTAGGGTTTATGCATGAAGACGCTTAAACTGGATTTAGCAGAAAAATCTTACCCAATCTACATTGGACAAGGCTTGTTGTCAAAGTCTGAGTTAATTACTAAGCACATTACTAGCAAGCAAGTGATGATTGTGACCAATACAACCGTGGCACCCCTTTATCTTAATCAAGTTAAAGGGTTGTTGAGTGACTACACAGTATCTGAAGTAATCTTGAGTGATGGTGAGGAGTATAAAACACTTGATACGGTTAACCATATTTTTACTGCACTTCTTGAGCAAAGATTTGATCGCAGTTGCACTCTGATTGCTCTTGGTGGTGGTGTGGTCGGTGACATGACTGGCTTTGCTGCAGCCAGTTACCAGCGTGGCGTTAACTTTATTCAAATTCCTACCACGTTATTGTCACAAGTGGATTCGAGTGTGGGTGGTAAAACTGGCGTTAATCACAATTTGGGAAAGAACATGATCGGTGCTTTTTATCAGCCAAAATGCGTGGTGATTGACGTTGACACGCTAGATACTTTGGACGATAGACAATATTCAGCTGGCATGGCTGAAGTAATCAAATACGGCTTGCTGGGCAATGTTGATTTCTTGCATTATTTACAAAATAACATTGACGACTTGATGGCTAGAGACAAAACAATGATGATTGAAGTTGTGCATCAGTCTTGCGAAGACAAGGCTAATATTGTCACTAAAGATGAGTTTGAAGCAGGCAAACGCGCCTTGCTTAATTTGGGTCATACTTTTGGCCATGCAATCGAAAATACGCTAGGATATGGCGTTTATTTGCATGGTGAGGCGATTTCAGTGGGCATGTTAATGGCAGCAAAATTGTCTCAACTTGAAGGTTATTTAACCAATGAGAATGTTGACCAGGTTAAACATTTATTAGAAAATTCTAATCTACCAATCTCAATTAACGGTAAAATAAGTACTTCTAATTTCATGAAATCAATGGCTGTAGATAAGAAGGTAATTGACGGCAATATTCGTTTGATTTTATTAAAGAAATTAGGCGATGCATTTATTTGTGATGACTACCAAGAAGAACTTTTAGGCAAGGTAGTTGCTGATTTTTGCACCACAAAAAATTAAAAAGGACATTATTTTGACTACTAAAAAACAAAAGGAAGAAGCCCCTAAGGTTGAAGACGTTGCAGTGCCAACCATTGAATGTTTAGAAAATTTAGTCTCTAAAATGGAAGAGCAGACAAGTACTAAGTTTGAACGATTTTTCTTACCTGCATTAGCGGTATTCAGCGCCACTATTATTGGCATGTTTGTCATTATTTATTCAATTACCCAAGACATGACTCGTCTCGCTAATTCAATGGACCCTAACATGGGTGGCAACATGAGTGCAATGGTAAGTAGCATTGAAAAACTTTCTAACAATGTCTCGCAGATGACCGTGTCGGTTGCCCACATGCAAAAAAACTTTTCTCAAGTTAATAAAAACATGGACATCATTGCTAAAAAGCTTGATAATTTAGATTCAATTTCCACTGATTTAACATTAGTAAGTGCTAAGATGGATGCACTAGAGCCAATGTTAATAAACATGGAAGAAATGAACAAAAACATGACAACCATGCAGGATTCCATGACTTGGATGCAACGTGATTTATCCATTTTACGCGCCTCATTCTCTCGACCAATGAGCGTTATTAACAAGATGCCATTCCCGTTCTAAAATGTCGCTAAGTGAAGAGCAAGTTGGTCAAATTGCTTATTTGGCACGATTATCTCTTAGCAAAAAAGAGCTTGAGAGCAATACAAAAGATCTAAACAATATTCTAAATTTAGCTGAGCAATTAGCCCAAGTTGATACGCATGATGTTGAGCCGATGGCACATCCTTTGCATATGTCACAACGCCTTAGAACAGATGAAGTAACTGAGAAAGATCAATCAACATTGTTTCAATCCATTGCCCCTAAAACTGGAAAAGATCATTATCTTGTGCCCACTGTAATTGAGTGATATGCATACTAAAACCATAGCACAGCTGTCTCAAGGCTTAAAAGACAAAGAGTTTTCTTCCGTTGAGTTAACGCAACATTATCTAAATCGTATTAATCAATCACAGCTTAATGCTTTTATTACCGTGACTGATGATCTGGCCATGAAGCAGGCTCAAGCAGCCGATGAAAAAATTGCCTCGAATAATGCCAATATTTTGACGGGAATTCCCTATGCGCATAAAGATATTTTTTGCACACAAGGGGTAAAAACTTCAGCAGGCTCAAAGATGCTTGATAATTTCATTTCCCCTTACGATGCAACCGTAAGTCATCAGCTCAACAATGCCGATTTGGTGATGCTGGGAAAATCCAATATGGATGAATTTGCCATGGGTTCCAGTAATGAAAACTCCTACTATGGCTCGGTTAAAAATCCTTGGGATGTTACAAAAATACCAGGTGGTTCGTCGGGTGGCTCAGCTGCCGCTGTTGCAGCTCGTTTATCAGCCTTTGCCACAGGTACGGATACGGGAGGCTCTATTCGCCAACCTGCTAGTTTATGCGGAATAACTGGGCTTAAGCCTACTTATGGTCGAGTGTCTCGCTATGGGATGATTGCCTATGCCTCTAGTCTTGATCAGGCGGGCCCGATGACACAAACGGCCGAAGATGCGGCTCTTGTGTTAAATGTGATGTCTGGCTTTGACGAGAAAGATTCAACCAGTGCAGAGCAAGATGTACAAGATTACACAGCTAATCTTAACGATTCAATTAAAGGCCTAACCATTGGCTTACCAAAAGAATTTTTCTCAGAAGGTTTGGACAACGAAGTGGCTGATAATGTGATGGCCGCAGTAAAAGAATTTGAAGCCATGGGTGCTACGGTTAAAGAGGTTTCGTTGCCTAACTCTGCTTATGCTATTCCCACTTACTACATTGTTGCACCGTGCGAGTGTTCGTCCAATTTGTCACGTTTAGATGGTGTGCGTTATGGTTATCGCTGTGAAGAACCAAAAGATTTAGAAGATTTGTATTTACGTTCTCGCTCAGAGGCTTTTGGCGAAGAGGTCAAGCGCCGTATTATGATTGGTGCTTATGCTCTTTCAGCTGGTTACTACGATGCTTTTTATTTAAAAGCACAAAAGACTCGTCACTTAATTAGTGATGATTTTAAAAAGGCATTTGAAAATGTGGACGTGATTATGGGCCCTGTTTCCCCGACCACTGCCTTTGATTTAGGTTCCGTTAAAGATCCAGTTTCCATGTATTTGGCTGATATTTATACATTGAGTGCTAATTTAGCAGGCTTACCAGGCATGAGTATTCCAGCCGGTTTTGCACAGAATTTACCCGTAGGATTACAACTGATTGGGAACTATTGGTCTGAATCTAAGTTGCTTAACATTGCACACCAATTCCAACAGCAAACCGATTGGCACCAAAAAATGCCACAGGAGAATTAAGATGGAATGGGAGACGGTGATTGGTTTAGAGATCCATGCACAACTTAATACCAAATCTAAGATTTTTTCAGGTGCTTCTACTCAATTTGGCGCCAAGCCAAATTCCCAGGCTTGCGCAGTTGATTTAGGCTTGCCCGGAGTGTTGCCAGTTTTAAATAAAGAAGTAGTTAAAAAAGCCATCAAATTTGGTTTAGCGGTTGATGCGCATATCAATCAACGCAATGTATTTGATCGAAAAAACTATTTCTATCCAGATTTACCTAAAGGCTATCAAATCTCACAACTGGATTGGCCAATTGTTGGTGAGGGGAAAATTGAAATCAGTGTGGGTGATAAAATTAAAGTGATTGGCGTTACACGAGCGCACTTAGAAGAGGATGCTGGTAAGTCCATTCATGATTTGTACAATGACTTTACTGCAGTGGACCTGAATCGTGCCGGAACGCCTTTGTTAGAAATCGTGTCTGAACCTGATATGCGCAGTGCCAAAGAGGCGGTGGCGTATGCTAAAAAAATTCACGCTTTGGTTCAATATTTAGAAATTTGTGATGGCAATATGCAAGAAGGATCATTCCGTTGTGACGCTAATGTTTCGATTCGTCCAATGGGGCAAGAAGAATTAGGCACTCGTGCAGAATTAAAAAACATCAATTCATTTAAATTTTTAGAGCGCGCCATCAATTTAGAAGTTGAACGCCAACAAGATATCCTTGAAGAGGGCGGAAAAATAGCACAGGAAACACGCTTGTATGACTCCGTTAAACATGAGACGCGCTCAATGCGCTCAAAAGAAGAAGCCAATGATTACCGTTATTTTCCAGACCCTGATTTATTGCCGGTTGAGATTTCTGATGAGCTTATGGATCAAATTAGAAAAGAATTACCCGAGTTGCCGACTGAGAAAAAATCCAGATTTATCACTGAGTTTGATTTGAGTGAATACGATGCCGATGTATTGACTTCGCAAAAGCCATTGGCGGATTATTTTGAACGGATACTAGTCAATAATTCTGATCATGCTAAGCTATGTGCTAATTGGGTGATGGGCGAGTTTAGTGCAGCGTGCAATAAAAACCAAATTGAGATTAAAGACGCACCAGTATCTGCCGATGATTTATCGTTATTAATCAGTCGTATTTGTGATGATACCATTTCAGGAAAGACCGCTAAAGACGTGTTTAAGGCGATGTGGAAAGGTGAGGGTAGTGCTGATAAAATCATCGAGTCTAAGGGGCTTAAACAGATGACGGATACGGGCGAAATTGAAACAATTGTCAATGAGATTATTGCCAATAACACCCCGCAAGTTGAACAGTTTAAATCGGGTAATGAAAAAATCTTAGGCTTCTTTGTGGGGCAGGCCATGAAAGCCACACAAGGTAAGGCCAATCCTAAATTACTTAATGAAATGTTAAGATCAAAACTTGGCTAAAAACACTTTGGATTTTTCCAGTTTGGGTGAAGAATTTTTTTCTCCGATTACAACCCAACCTTTAAATAACACCTTTTTAATTCATAAAAATCAAGCTTTATACGATCAACTAGGTCTTGATTTTGACGAGAAGACATTGCTTAAAATAGCTTCTGGCGAGCAAAAGTTTGAAGGAACACAGCCCATTGCCAGTATTTATGCAGGGCATCAGTTTGGTCATTTCGTGCCTCAATTAGGCGACGGTCGATCTTGTTTGATCGGACAGGTGTCAGGCTATGAGTTGTCTCTTAAAGGTGCTGGAACAACTCCTTATTCACGTGGCGCAGACGGTCGTGCGGTACTTCGATCTTCTATTCGTGAGTATTTATGCTCAATTGCGATGAAAGGCTTAAACATTGCTACTACTGAAGCATTGACCTTGGTGAGTAGTGATACCGAAGTGTATCGAGAAAACATTGAGCCAGGATCAATTGTGATGCGTGTAGCACCTAGTCATGTTCGTTTTGGTCATTTTGAATTATTTGCCTCACGTGGACAAACCGCACAAGTTAAACAATTGGCTGATTTTGTTATTGAACACTACTATCCACACTGCCAAGGCGAAAGTCGATACGTTGATTTTTTTAATGAGGTGGTTAAGCATACTGCGGTGATGATTGCCAGATGGCAAGCGCAAGGATTTTCCCACGGTGTGATGAATACCGATAATATGTCGATTTTAGGATTGACGATTGATTATGGGCCGTTTGGGTTTTTAGAAACTTACAATCCTAAGTTTGTTTGTAATCATTCTGATCACGAAGGGCGGTACGCTTTTGAACAGCAACCCGGAATTGCTTTGTGGAATCTAGCTCGATTAGGGGACAGCTTAGAAAGTTTAATTGATGCCAAACAATCCAAAGCCGTATTGGATAATTATCAAGCTTATTTGGTTAAGGCTTACTCAAAATTAATGAGACAGAAGTTTGGTTTTATTAAGAAAGATGATCAAGATAATGTACTGATTGGTCAATTTTTTGAAGTACTCTATCAAAATCAAAAGGATTACACTAATTCATTAAGACAACTCTCAGATATTGATCAATTGTCTAAAGACACTGATTTTACTGATTGGATTGAGTTGTATCACAAGCGCATTGATCAGGATAAAAGTAGCGATAGGGTTGAATTGATGAACAGTGTGAATCCTAAATATATCTTGCGCAATTATTTGGCAGAGGAAGCGATTCGAGAAGCGCAAGATCAAAAGCGTTATGATAAGATTGCCACTTTATTTGAGCTATTGAGAAAACCTTTTGATGAACACCAGGGTTTAGAATTGTATACCAATGAAGCGCCAGATTGGGCTCAAGGCTTGAGTGTTAGCTGCTCTTCATAAGCTAGATTAATCCAACCAAGCTGTAGGCCGAATGTTGAATCAGTTTAACAATCGGCAAGATGACAGTTTGAAAAATGCCTAAAAACAGTAAACCAAGCAGTATAAATAAACCATAGGGCTCTAGTTGGTCAAACTGGTAGGCAATTTTTGGCGGTAATAGCGAGCTTAGCACTCGACCACCATCAAGTGGCGGCAAGGGTAGTAAGTTGAGTACAGCTAGTAGTAAATTTACGAAAATACCGACATCACCCATTAGAACTAAAAATGAAATGTCAGTTTTACTTGCAAATAAAACGACAATCAGCCATAAAGCCACCATGATGAAATTACTCACAGGTCCGGCAATCGCTACCCATAGCATATCTCGTTTGGGCGATCTTAGCGCACTAAAGTTAATGGGTACGGGTTTGGCCCAGCCAAAGATAAAACCTGCCGAAGCAAAGTACAACAGTGCAGGCACTAAAACAGTACCAACAGGGTCGATGTGTTTGACAGGGTTGAGTGTTAAACGCCCCATCATTTTCGCTGTATGATCGCCGAGTTGGCTAGCTACCCAACCGTGCGCAGTTTCATGTACGGTAATGGCAAATAAGACTGGAATAGCCCAAATTAGAATGGTTAGAATATCGCTCATGCACTTCTCTCGCAGGTAAAATCAGAACAATTATTTAATAAAGCAATCTTCATTTTATATGAAAACCACCAATCTTTTAATCCCTACTCAAAAAGAAGCTCCGAATGATGCTCAAATTATCTCTCATCAATTAATGATTCGAGCGGGTTTAATATCTAAGCTTGCATCCGGTTTGTATTCGTATTTGCCAATGGGACTGAGGGTGCTTAAAAAAGTGGAAGCCATTATTCGTGAAGAAATGAACAAGTCTGGTGCACAAGAAGTCTTAATGCCGGTTGCACAACCGGCAGAGCTTTGGCAAGAGTCGGGCAGGTGGGAGCAATACGGCCCTGAATTATTGCGTTTTAATGACAGACACAATCGTAAGTTTTGTTTGGGTCCGACTCATGAAGAAGTGATTACTCATTTAGCTGCACAATACATACGTAGTTATAAGCAATTACCAATGAATTTTTACCAAATTCAAACTAAATTTCGTGATGAGATTCGCCCGCGTTTTGGGGTGATGCGTTCGCGTGAATTTATCATGAAAGATGCATATTCATTTCACCTTGACCAAAACTCTTTACAACAAACTTTTGATGTAATGCATCAAACTTATTGTAATATTTTTAATCGTTTAGGATTAGATTATCGTCCGGTATTGGCAGATTCTGGGTCAATTGGTGGTGATAATTCAGTTGAGTTTCACGTGTTGGCTGATAGCGGTGAAGATGCCATTTGTTTTTCAGACAGATCTGATTATGCAGCGAATATTGAAAAGGTGGCCTTTTCTAAACAAAGCAAAACGTGCAAAGCAAAAGCCAGCGAAGAAAAAGTTCTTACCAAGAAAAAAACCAGTATTGAGGATGTAGCACAATTTTTAAACATTAATCAAGAACAATGCGTCAAAACCTTGATCATCAAAACTAGTGATGGCTTTACAGCTTTGGCATTACGTGGTGATCACGAGCTCAATGAGATTAAAGTTCAAAATCTAATGGGTGAGTTTGAATTTGCAAGCGATGATGAAATCAAGTCGCTTAATTTAAAGAAAGGTTTTATTGGTGTTAAGGCGTTGAGTGTTAACCTAATTGTTGATTATTCAGCCAGTGCACTGTGTGACTTTGTTTGTGGCGCTGATGAGTGGGACTATCATTTAACGGGTGCTAATTGGCAAGGTATTGAATTTAACGAGGCTGATTTACGCAATGCAGTGGAGGGTGATGTTTCACCAGATGGCAAGGGAAAATTATTGATTAAACGCGGTATTGAAGTTGGGCATATTTTTCAGCTTGGCACCAAGTATTCACAAGCCATGAAAGCCAATGTAATTGGTGAATCTGGCAAAGCAGTGACCACCACCATGGGTTGTTATGGCATTGGTGTTACGCGCGTAATTGCTGCCTCGATTGAGCAAAATCATGATGATCGAGGTATTATTTTTCCTGAATCGATTGCACCGTTTCAAGTAGTGATTGTGCCGATTAATTATAACAAGTCGACGCGAGTTAAAGACTTAGCCGATCAGTTGTATCAACAGTGTTTAGACGCAGGCATTGAAGTCTTATTGGATGATCGTAAAGAACGCGCAGGTATTATGTTTGCAGACAGTGAACTTTTAGGCATTCCACATAGAATGGTGCTTAGCGATACTCATGCCGATAATGGCAATGTTGAATACAAGGCCAGAAACAATCCAGACAAAGTTGAAGTTAAATTTGATGAGGTTTTATCGTTTATTCAGTCTAAATTAGGATGATACAGGCAAGGCCTGTATCAAAAAAAATATGACTTGGTGGCAATACATCATTCCACAGCATTGGCTTTCTAAGCTAATGTTTCGATTTGCACGTATTGAAAACGTTTGGTTTAAAAATAAATTCACCCATTGGTTTGTAAGCGCTTATCAGGTTGACCTATCTGAAGCAACTCGAGAGCGTGTTGAGGACTATAAACATTTTAATGATTTTTTTACTCGCTCATTAAAATCCAGTGCTAGATTAATTTCCAAAAGCAAAATTATCTGCCCAGTAGATGGCGTGGTTTCACAAGTTGGCAGGATAGAAAATTTGAATATTTTACAAGCAAAGGGCCGTCTTTATAGCTCCCAAGCCTTGCTTGGGAGCGAAGAGAAATCGCATTTATTTAAGGACGGATTTTTCACCACGATTTACCTTTCTCCTAAGGATTATCACCGTATTCACATGCCTTATGATGGCAAGCTGGTTTCTATGGATTACATTCCAGGTGATCTTTTTTCAGTTAATCAACAAACCGCACAGAATGTGGATAATTTGTTTGCCAGAAACGAGCGTGTGGTGTGTTATTTTGAAACTCAATTTGGCTTATGTGCTTTTGTTTTAGTGGGTGCAATTTTTGTAGGATCCATGCAGACCGTGTGGCATGGTCAAATTAACCCCCCGTACAAAAAACAAGTGCAGCATTTTGATTATTCAGATCAAGACATTAAATTGAAAAAAGGAGATGAATTGGGGCGATTTAATATGGGTTCTACCGTTATTATGCTTGCTCCAAATCAGGACAATCCATTTACCTTAAAGACAAATGAAGCGGTTAAAATGGGTCAGAATTTAATTTAGTTAGTTTAACCAGCTTAATGGTCTGATCGGAAATTTGCATAATTTCAATCGACACATTATCAATTTTTAAACTGATATCGCGCTTAGGAATACTTTGCAGTGTTTCTAAAATTAACCCATTTAATGTTTTTGCTTTGGCAACCGGTAAATTGATTTTGAGCATGATATTTAGTTCTCGAATGCTAATTCTTGGATCGATTAAATAGCTACCATCTTTTTGTTTGGTGACTTCATCGATGGCTTCATTTTGATTTGAAGTGAATTGACCAACAATTTCTTCCAGAATATCTTCTAAGACAACCATACCTCTGACTTCGCCATATTCATCTACCACAAGCCCTAATCGCCTTTTTTTCGTTTGAAAATGCTCCAGTTGATGTGCAAGGCTGGTGCCTTCTGGCACAAAATAAGGCTTTCGAATCAGTTCAGATATATTCTCAATACTGAACTCACCTTTGGCGTATAAATTAACAACATCACGCATGTGCAGTACACCGGTAATATTGTCTGGCGAGTCATCAAAAGTAAGAAGTCGCGTGTGTTGAATGCGCTCTAATTGACTTAAAATTTCACTTTTATTATTGATATCAACGCTGATTAATTCATGGCGAGGAACCATAATGTCTTCAACTTTAACTTTTTCTAGGTCAATGATATTGAGTAACATTTTTTGGTAGTTTGAAGCAATGATAGGTTTAGCATCATTAACCACCATTCTTAGCTCTTCAGAACTGATATTGCTCGTTTGATTTTCATTTTTAACGCCTAATAGTCTGAGGATATTTTTTGATATTTGCGCAATGATCCATACAAAAGGTTTGAATATTTTAATTAACAGTTCAATAATAATGGATACCGGTAGGGCGATCTTTTCTGGGTTTTTGGCAGCAAAAGTTTTAGGCGTTGTTTCTGCAAAGATCAAAATAACAAAGGTCAATGCAATCGATGCATAAACAATAGAACCTTCCCCCCAAAGCTTAATGGCGAGTACTGTGGCTATGGACGAGGCAAAAATATTAACAAAGTTATTGCCCAGTAAAATAGTGCCAATTAAGTGATCTAGGTTACTTAAAAGTTTTTCTGTGCGCTTGGCCTGTGTGTTGTTTTGACTGCTTAGAGTTTTTAGGCGATAGCGATTAATCGCCATCATTGAAGTCTCAGTTGATGAGAAAAAAGCAGAACCAAGTATCAATCCTAATAGAATTGTTCCTAGCCAAAAGGTTGAAAGATCTTCCAAAGATTTTTAGTTTTTTATTTTAATATTCGGCAGTTTAGCTCAAATGATTAAAAGCATCAAGTCCTGGATAGATTGCTTGGTCGCCTAATTGTTCTTCGATGCGTAGTAGGCGGTTGTATTTGGCTAAACGATCAGAGCGTGACAGGGAGCCTGTTTTAATCTGACCACAACCCGTTGCAACCGCTAAATCAGCAATGGTCGTGTCTTCAGTTTCGCCAGATCGGTGTGACATCACCGAAGTATAGCCTGCTTTTTTAGCCATTTTCATGGCTTGAAAAGTTTCAGTTAAAGTGCCGATTTGATTGACCTTAATTAGAATTGAATTAGCAATGTTGTTTTCAATGCCTTTGGTTAAAATACTGCTGTTAGTAACAAATAAATCATCACCAACCAATTGCACCTTGTCACCAACTTTTTTGGTTAATAAATCCCAACCATCCCAGTCATTTTCGTCCATACCATCTTCAATAGAGATAATTGGGTAGTTCTCAACCCAGTTTGCTAGGTAGTCAACAAATTCTTCAGAAGATAATGATCTATTTTCTGAAACAAGATTGTATTTTCCATCTGCATAAAACTCAGAGCTTGCTGCATCAATACCAATAAATATATCTTTACCAGCCTCATAGCCTGCATTTTTAATTGCTTCAAGGATTACTTTAATAGCATCTTCATTTGAAGCTAAATCAGGGGCGAAACCACCTTCGTCGCCGACGGCTGTGTTCATGCCTTTTGCTTCAAGAACTGCTTTTAAATGATGAAAAACTTCTGCACCATAACGCAGAGCTTCTTTAAAGCTCGGAGCGCCAGCAGGAATGATCATGAATTCTTGAATATCAACACTGTTGTTAGCATGCTCACCACCATTGATGATGTTCATCATGGGTACGGGTAATTTGTAATCATCACCTTGATCAAGCGAGGCATATAAAGGTTTGTTTTGTCTGTTAGCGTTAGCATGTGCGCAAGCTAAAGACACGGCTAAAATTGCGTTAGCACCAAGCTTTGATTTAGTCGGCGTACCATCAAGATCGATCATTGCTTGGTCGATTTTTTTAAGGTCTTCGATACCAAAGCCGCACAAGCACTCGTGAATTTCACCGTTGATGAATTCAACTGCTTTTAAAACGCCTTTACCCAGATAGCGTGATTTATCACCATCACGAAGTTCTAATGCTTCACGTTGGCCCGTTGAAGCACCAGACGGTACCATTGCACTACCCATTGTTCCATTGTCCAGAACAACATCGGCCTCAATGGTTGGATTACCTCTAGAGTCAAGCACCTCTCTTGCTTTAATTTGTTGAATTTTCACCTTAATATCCTGTTTGTTTATTCGAAGAATGACTTCATTTTACCAAAGAAGGAGCTGGACTCGGGGTGATGTTTTTTACCGCATGAGCCGGAAAATTCCTTTAATAAATCTTTTTGTTTCTTGTTAAGATTAACCGGTGTTTCAATTTTGACCTGACACAGTAAATCACCTGTACCACCTTGACGTATTGCTTTTATGCCTTTACCGCGTAGGCGAAATAATTTTCCAGTTTGAGTGCCTGCCGGTACTTTAATTTTAAGTTTGCTACTAAGTGTGGGCACTTCAATTGAGCCACCCAGTGTTGCCGTTGCAAAATCAATTGGAACTTCGCAATACAAGTCATTGCCTTCTCGCTGAAAAATGTTGTGTTTTTTAACGTGAACTTCTACATACAGATCGCCACTTGGCCCACCTCTAGCGCCTGCTTCACCTTCGCCACTTAGGCGTATTCTGTTGCCAGTATCAACACCAGCGGGAATTTTAACCGATAAAGTTTTTTGTTTTTTGACTACACCCTGGCCACCACAAGTGCCACAAGGTTTCTCAATTTTTTGACCGGTTCCAGAGCAAACGTGACAAGGGCGTTGAACTGCAAAGAACCCTTGTTGTACCTGTACCTGACCATGTCCTCCACAAGTAGTACAGGTTTTAACCGATGTACCTGGTTTTGCACCTGAGCCTGAACAAGTATCGCAAGTTTCATTTTTAGGAATGCGAATTTTAACCGTTGTGCCTTCTGCCGCTTCTTTAAGATTGATTTCTAAGTCATAGCGAAGATCAGAGCCACGATTGTCGGGTTGGGCATTGCCACCACCAAAGATATCTCCAAAGATATCTCCAAATCCTCCACCCCCACCTCCGCCAAATGGACTGCCGCCACCGAATCCACCAGCACTACCATCTACACCGGCATGGCCAAATTGATCATAAGCTTGACGTTTTTGTGAATCCGATAGTATGGCGTAGGCTTTTTGTATTTCTTTAAATTTTTTCTCAGCGGATGTTTTGTCATCTGCATTTCGATCTGGATGATGTTTCATTGCTAAACGCTTGTAAGCTTTTTTAATCTGCTTATCGTCCGCGCCTTTATCAACACCTAATACTTCGTAGTAATCTCTTTTTGACATGTTTAACCTTAATTAATAAAAAACCTTCTTCAGATGGGGTATCTGAAGAAGGTTAGTTGTTAAGTAGTAATTGCTTAGTTACTTATCGTCTTTAACTTCTTCAAAGTCTGCATCAACAACATCATCACCTGCATCAGCGGTTTGTGCATCGCCTTCAGTAGTGCCTGCTTTAGCTTGTGCTTTTTCAGCCAAAGGTTGTGCTTTTTCACTCAACGCTTGTACTTTGGTGTCAATGGCTTCTTTGTCCTCACCTTTGACGGCTTCTTCAAGTTCGCTAATCGCAGTTTCGATGGCTGTTTTTTCATCGTCAGAAACTTCATCCTTTAACTCTTCCAAGGTTTGCTTGGTTGAGTGTACTAAAGAGTCAGCCATGTTGCGCGTGGTGACTAATTCTTGGAATTTTTTATCATCTTCTGCATGTGCTTCAGCGTCGTTAATCATTTTTTCAACTTCTTCATCGCTTAAACCGCTTGAAGCTTTAATGGTGATTGATTGCTCTTTGCCAGTATTTTTATCTTTGGCAGAAACATTCAAGATACCATCAGAGTCAATATCAAGTGTTACTTCAATTTGAGGCTGTCCTTTTGGAGCAGCACCAATGCCTTCTAAGTTGAATTGACCTAATGACTTATTGGCACTGGCAATTTCACGCTCACCTTGTAGTACATGAACCGTTACCGCAGATTGGTTATCAGCCGCTGTGGAAAAGGTTTGCGAAGCATTGGTAGGAATCGTTGTATTTTTTTCAATCAGTTTGGTCATTACTCCGCCCATGGTTTCAATACCTAGAGACAATGGAGTTACATCAAGTAATAATACGTCTTTAACGTCACCACCCAATACACCTGCTTGAATTGCAGCACCCATAGCAACTGCTTCATCAGGGTTTACGTCTTTCTTAGGTTCTTTGCCAAAGAAATCTTGTACCATTTTCGTTACCTTAGGCATACGCGTTTGACCACCTACTAAGATAACCTCGTCGATATCACTCGCTGAAAGATCTGCATCTTTAAGTGCAATTTTACAAGGCTCAATGGTGCGCTTTAAAAGATCATTAACCAACGACTCTAATTTTGCACGTGTGATTTTAATGTTTAGGTGTTTAGGGCCAGAAGCATCAGCCGTTACATACGGTAGGTTAACTTCGGTCTGCTCTGAAGAAGACAGTTCAATTTTAGCTTTTTCAGCCGCTTCTTTTAAGCGTTGTAAGGCCAGTGGGTCGTTAGTTAAGTCCACACCTTGGTCTTTTTTGAATTCATCCACTAAATAACTGATGATGCGTTGGTCAAAATCCTCACCACCTAAGAAAGTATCACCATTGGTTGAGAGTACTTCAAAGTGTTTTTCACCATCAATGTCCTCCATTTCGATGATGGATACGTCAAACGTACCACCGCCTAAGTCATACACGGCAACCGTCTTATCGCCTTTAACTTTATCGACACCATAAGCTAGCGCTGCTGCTGTTGGCTCGTTAATAATACGCTTAACCTCTAAACCAGCAATTTTGCCAGCATCTTTAGTGGCTTGACGTTGTGAGTCATTAAAGTAAGCAGGAACAGTGATGACTGCTTCGGTTACTTTTTCACCTAAATAATCTTCAGCCGTTTTCTTCATTTTTCCAATGACTTTAGCTGATATTTCTGGTGCGGCCATTTTCTTGCCGTTTACTTCAACCCAAGCATCGCCATTGTCTGCTTTGACAATTTTGTACGGCACTAAGTTAATGTCTTTTTGTACTGCCTTTTCATCAAAACGACGGCCAATCAGACGCTTGATGGCGTATAAAGTATTTTCAGGATTAGTAACCGCTTGGCGTTTTGCCGGTTGTCCTACTAAGATTTCTTCACTGTCTTTTGGATAAGCAATGACGGATGGGGTAGTACGATCACCCTCAGAATTTTCAATAATTTTAACACTACCACCGTCCATAATGGCTACGCATGAATTGGTTGTTCCTAAGTCGATACCGATAATTTTTCCCATTTTTTTTAACTCCTTGTATTAGATATACCTCCTATATAGGGATGGTCATTTTTTTTTCAAGGATTATTAACGAAAAAACTCTTTAGAGTGAGTCTTTTAGCAGTTTTTCGACTGATTTCGGCACAAAGGCACTGATATCACCACCAAGAGACAGAATCTCACGTACCAGTGAGGATGAAATATTGGCGTACTGTTCGGCAGGGGTCATGAACAGAGTTTCAATATTAGGATTAAGGTGTTTGTTCATGCCCGATAGCTGAAATTCGTACTCAAAATCACTAACAGCACGTAGTCCGCGTAGAATTACCTGGGCATTTTGTGCACTCGCAAAATCCACTAATAGAGTATTAAAACTAAGTATTTCAATGTTATCGATTTCCTTGAGTGCGGTTTTTGCAGCAACCAATCTTTGGTCAATGTTCAAAAACGAAGGTTTCTTGCTGTTTTGGGTAATGCCAATAATAACCTTATCAAACAATTTACTTGCACGGCGAATCAAATCAATGTGGCCATTGGTGATTGGATCAAATGAGCCGGGATAAATTGCAACTTTTTTCATAATATTTCAATTAAACAATAATGCACTTGTCCTGAGTGTTTTTGTTTGCTGATTTTGATTTTTTGTGAAAAAAATTCAGCCACTTCACTTTCAAGCATTTCAACTTCAGATTCTATATAGATTTTGCTGTTTGGGGCGACAAAATTACCTTTTGAAAGTGCTTTTAGGGCTTTTGGTAGGATATTTTGATGAAAGGGCGGGTCTAGAAAGATAAAATCGAAGGTTTGGTCACTTTTTTGGTCTAAAAATTTCAACGCATCTTGGTTGAAAAGGTGAATTTTGTCTGATTTTAATAATTTCCGATTTTTTTCCAGACTTTGAAAAGCTTTTAAATCTTTTTCAACGCTAACGACTTGTTTAGCGCCACGAGATAGAGCCTCAAAACTGAGTGCACCACTGCCAGAAAATAAATCCAGATAAGTTTTGTTGTGGGTTTCGAATTGAATCCAGTTGAATAAGGTCTCTCTGACTTTTCCCGGTGTGGGTCTTAAGCCTTGGGCATCGGGGAAGCTAAATTTTCTGCCCCGGTGTTCCCCTGCTATGATTTGAAAAGTGTTGGTGTTGCTCAAATCCTATTTTTTATAGGCATCAAACGATTCTTGCAATTCTTTCTTGGCTTCTTCAGCATCTCCCCAGCCATCGATTTCAACCCATTTACCTTCATCAAGATCTTTGTAGTAGGTAAAGAAATGTTCGATCTGATCTTTAAGTGTAGCGCCAACATCATCAATGCATTTAATGTCATGATAAGATTTGCACAGTTTATCGGTTGGTACGGCTAAGATTTTTGAATCCTTGCCTGCTTCGTCCGTCATGCGTAAGACGCCAATTGGGCGCACGGTGATCACTGAGTCGTGGATTAGCGGGTAAGGTGTAATTACTAATACATCAGCTGGATCACCATCATCTGCTAGAGTTTCCGGTACAAAGCCATAGTTGCACGGATAGAACATCGGTGTGGAGATAAAACGATCCACAAACATGGCGCCAGTTTCTTTATCAATCTCGTATTTGACTGGTGATGACATTGCCGGTATTTCAATAATAACGTTGACTTCTTCAGGGATGTTGCCTGCTGAAACAGGCTTTAAACTATTTTGCATTTTCTAATTCCTCTTTTAAAATTTGATAACGCCAACCGCTTAAAAAAATAACCGAGCGATTACCGCGAATAAAACTCAATAACGACTTGCCATTGGCAATGATCTTATCATCTAGATTATACTGATTTGCTATTTTTTGTATCAGTTTTTGTAATTCATTTTTTTTGGATTTTTCAGTTTTTGTTACTATTTTGTTTTTTTCAACATTTATGCTCATCGAGTTAATGTGTGGGTGATGACCAAGAAATTCATTGAACAGGCTGTTTGTTTTCCCTGAAAGCTTATCTTTTCCCAATGCGTAACTGATTAACTTATCATCCGATAAGATCCATTTTCTGGGTTTATTTTTTTTCTTTGCCTGGTACTCTCTCCATGCCGATAACTGTGCAGCTTTGAGCTGAGGTTTTTTAGCCAGACGTGAAAAACCCTTTACCCTTTGCCAAGCTTCCTTAATGTCTGGGTTGTAAAGGTTAATGTCAAGCAATGATTTGCCTTCTTCCTCAATCCAAGTGGATTTTTCTTCCACTTCCAGTTGGGCTTTTAGTTGGTGGTAGTTTTTAAGTAAATAGCGCACATCATCAAGTGCATATTCAATGGCCTCATCGGGCAGAGGGCGAATGGTCCAGTCCAGTCTTGTGTAAGCTTTTTCCAAGTGTACGTTTTGCAATGATTCAGTCAACGCTTGGTAAGAAATCTGGGCAGGGTAATTGACCAAACTGGCGGCAATTTGAGTGTCGAATAATTGTTTTGGTAGTTGTTTGGATAAGTAATGCAACGCCTCAATATCTTGTCGAGCAGAGTGCACGATCCACAAACAATCGTCTTGATAAAGTTTGTCGAACAAAGGGCTTAAGTCATCCAAGGTCAATACATCAATGCAGTCCGTATTTTTTTTAGTGGCTATTTGCACTAAGCACAGCACTGGGTAATAGGTATTAACGCGTTTGAATTCCGTGTCAATCGCCAGTTCAGTTTCATCTTTGATTGAATGTAGAAAATCGCGCAGTTGTGTTGGTGTTTGTATCATTGTTGTATTTTAGCAACAATTAATGATAACGGTATATTTTTTATGAGATAATCGGTCTAAAATAATAATAACACTAATGATTAGCGAATGATTTTCAATCGAGTTTTCAAACTAAAAAACAATCTACCTGCTTGGTTTTGGCTAGGCGTGTTTTTGATTTCGATTTCGGGTACGTTTTATCTAGGTCTTAATCCTAAGTTTATTACGCAGTACTGGCAAGCCTTAGTTGCTTACAACGTAACTTTAAGCTTGCTTGCAGTGTTTTATATTTCAAGTAACGTTAGGCACCTAAAGCAGGACCTTAAAGCCAATGTTATTGGTTCAAGGTTTACTTGGTCTTTTATTAAAATTGTACCAATCTTGGTGATTGTACCTGTCTTGTCTTTTTATCTGTTTTCTTTTCAGTCCATTCAAGAAAATGTTAGGAGTTCAGAAAAAACATTTGAAGAGTTTAATGCTGGCTTTATTCAGCAAGTCGATGGTTTGTATCAGGGCATTCAAGAAGTAAGGGATGATCGTTACACCGGTCACTCTAAAGGTTTATTGGACATTATTATTTCTTATGGTAATTTTCAAAAAGATTCGAAAAATTACAAAAAAGATATGAAAGTCTTTCTTGATGGCCTGATTGATGGAGGTTGGGCGTGTCAAATAAGCTTGTTTGATTCAAAGGAAGAATTGGTTGCTAAAACTGCAGACATTGAAAGCTGTGGCTCAATTGAAGATCAGTCGTTGCCAAAAGACCAGACTTATACAATTAACGAGGATGAGACAACGAATGTTATTCAAGTTAAGATGTCATCAAGATACATTGCCAGAGCTCCAATAAAAGAATTTTTTGTGATTGATGTTATGTACACAACGGATCCGGGTTTATTGAGTTTTTTACGTCAAGTAAGAGCATTCAGCAATAGAACAAAAACAATTACATTTTCTGCTAATACAGCCGTTACTCAAAAACGTTTTTTGATTGATTTTTCATCCACCGTATTGCTGGCAATTTTGAGCGTATTGATGATTGTTTTTCGAATGATGAATCATTTAATGAAGCCTTTGCATAATTTGTCGTTAGCCACAAGGGAGATCTCAAGGGGTAATTACGACGTAACGGTCGATATTCATGAAGAAAACAAAGACATGCAAGAACTGATTAAGCACTTTAATCAAATGTCCAGACAAATTAAAACTTCTCGCGAGGGTTTGGATACACACAACTTGTACTTAGAAACCATTTTGAAGTATTCTTATGGTGTGATTGGTCTTGATCAAAAAAGAAGAATTCAGTTGATTAATCCGGTGATTGGTAAGATGCTGAACATTAATAATGAAAAGAAATTCATTGGCAAACTTTGCGGTACTATCTCTGCTAAATACAATTATCTTAAGCCTTTGTTTGAATTGACGGCGGATAAGTTTAAACAAAACTTAGGTGAATGGGAAGAACAAATTGAACTCTCGTTACCCAATAAACACATTCTTCTAACTTGCCAAGGAACGGCATTAGATACCCAGGATAAAACATTGGGCTATGTGATTATCATTAAAGACATCTCTCAACTTCACAGGGCGCAGAAAAAAGCGGCTTGGGGTGAAGTGGCGATTCGAATGGCACATGAAATTAAAAACCCACTTACTCCAATTTTGTTGTCTGCTCAGCGACTTCGAAATAAGTTTTTAGATGCGCTCAAGGGTAAGGATTTGGAAATTATTGATAAAACCACCCATACCATTATTGAACAAGTTAAGTCGATGGATACAATGGTTAGCGCGTTTGCGGAGTACGCCAACACGCCTCAGATTGAAAGAAGACCTTGTGACTTAAATACGATAATCTATCAATCGGCTGAACTTTACAATGCACAAAGCAACGTCAGTATTGAGTTTGATTTATCAGGTGATATCCCAGAGTTATTGTTGGATGCAAATAGCATTTCCAGAGTGTTGATTAATTTGGTTAAAAATTCAACTGAATCCGCTGAAGATGAGCATAACTTAGTGGTTAAGATTGTTTCTCAATATTTAGAATCTGAGGGTATAGTGCGTTTAAGTATTCAGGATGATGGTCATGGTTTTGATGGAGATGTGATTGACCGAGTGTTTGAGCCTTACGTAACCACTAAAGTTAAAGGTAGCGGTTTAGGCATGGCCATTGTACAAAATATTATCGAGCAACACGATGGGCGAATTTTTGCAGGTAACGTTGAACCGCACGGTGCAATTGTTACTATAGAATTTGATTACAAGGCATAACAGGAGAAAGAAATGAGTGACCCAGACCCAGTAGTAATTGGAAATATCTTAATCATTGATGATGAGGCGATTAACGCTGAAACCATGATGGACACCTTAGAGGATGTTAACTATAAAGTAGCGCTGGCTGCTAATGCCGAAGAGGCTAAAGCCATTGTTAAAGAACAAACGTTTGATTTAGTAATGATGGACGTTTGGATGCCTGGTCAAGACGGCATGTCTTTATTGCAAGAGTGGATGGACGATGATTTTTCCATGCCAGTAGTGATGATGTCTGGCCATGCTGAACATCAAGACGTGGTCAAGGCGATTAAGCTAGGAGCGGTTGATTTTTTAACCAAACCATTGCATGATATCTTGCCTCTTGTGCGTAAAATATTGAGCGAACAACAAACCGGAAAAGTGTTAGAAAAAACCATTAGTGGCATTGATTTTGACATTCCATTAAAAGCTGCCAGAAATATTTTTGAGCGACAATATTTCAATCACCATTTAGACAGTAATAATCATAACATCGCTAAAGTGGCTGAGCTTGCTGGTCTGGAGAGGACAACACTGTATCGTAAATTAAAAGATTTAGGAATCGACAAAAAATGAAGATTTTAATTCTGGGCGCAGGTCAAGTTGGTTCTACGCTGGCCAAGTACCTTGGATCCGATGATGAAAACGACATCACCATCATTGATAAAGATGAGACTAATCTTTTATCATTACAACGACATCTAGACGTTAAAACCGTTTTAGGGCATGCTTCTTATCCTAATATTTTAGAAGAGGCAGACATTAAAAACATGGACATGGTGATTGCCGTCACTCGTTCTGACGAGGGCAACATGCTCGCTTGTCAAATGGCACACACTTTGTATAAGGTGGAGAAAAAAGTTGCACGTATTCGCACCGCTGAGTATTTGCATCGAAAAGAACTGTTTTCAGACAGTGCCATCCCTATTGATTTTGTTATTACTCCTGAGAGCTTGGTAACCAATTACATCAAAAGAGTGGTTGAAGAGCCAGGAGCAGAACAAGTATTTGAGTTTGAAAATGGTTTGGTGCAGTTAGTGGAAACCAGAGCTTATGCAGGCACACCAATCGTTGGTCATCCAATCAAGGATTTACACTTGCATTTGCCAAAAACACGCATGCGCATTGTTAGTTTATATCGTAATGGTAGGGCAATTCCAGCTTATGGAGATACCGTAATCAAAGATGGTGATCGCGTTTATTTTGTTACTAAAAAAGAAAGTGTGTCTAAAGTTTTGAAAGAGTTTAGGCGTTTAGATAAAGCTTATAAAAACATCATCATTGCTGGCGGCGGGCACATTGGTCTTGATTTAGCAAAATTTTTAGAAAATAAACACAAAGTCCGTATTATTGAATTAAACAAGGCCAGGGTTAGTGAAATTGCCGATCAATTGGACAACACCTTGGTCTTGCATGGTAATGCTTCGGATGAGGAGTTGTTGCTCGAAGAGGGCATTGAAAGTACCGATTTATTTTTAGCACTCACTGATTCTGATGAAATTAATGTGATCGTTTCAATTCTGGCTAAACGTTTAGGTGCACACAAAACCATTGCTTTGGTTAAGCGTAATGTTTATGAAGATTTGGCTGAGCAAAGTGAAGACGTGGACATGGTGGTGTCACCTGACCAAATCACGGCCAGTGGAATTTTGGCACACATTCGTAAAGGCGATACCATGATGGTGCATTCATTGCGTCAAGGCAAGGCTGAAGCCATTGAACTGATCGTGCACGGCGATCAAGATCATTCAGATGTTGTGGGTAAAACAATTGAAGAAATCAAGCTTCCCGATGGCGTAGTAGTGGGCTCGATAGTGCGCAACAAGGAAGTAATCATGGGTTCAAGGACACTGGTAATTGAAGAGGGTGATCACGTGTTATTAGTGCTTACCGATGTGAGTAAGATCCATGTGGTCGAGACTTTGTTTGCAGAGAATGAATAACTTTAATCAAACTCATGCAATTTAGTATCGTATTCAAAACCATTGGCTTATTGTTGATGGTTTTTAGTCTTACCCATCTTCCGCCGGTTATTGTTGATTTAATTTATGCTGAGAATCAATATTCATCCTTTTTGTCGGCATTCGCACTAACGTTACTCAGTGGGCTTGTGCTATGGCTACCTTTTAGAAAATCAAAAAAAGATTTCAGGATTCGTGAAGGGGTTTTAGTGGTGGTTAGCTTTTGGTTTGTTTTGTCTTTATTTGCGACCATTCCATTCTTACTTTCAGAATCACTCAGAATGTCATTTAGTGATGCCTTTTTTGAATCCATGTCAGGTCTTACCACTACAGGTTCTACCGTACTTTCTGGATTGGACGATTTACCCAAAGCGATCTTGTATTACCGACAGCAACTGCAATGGTTAGGCGGTATGGGTATCATTGTATTAGCAGTGGCTATTTTGCCAATGCTAGGTGTGGGCGGTATGGAGCTTTATCACGCAGAATCCAGCGGTATTTCTAAAGAAAGACTCACACCAAAACTCACACAGACTGCTAAAGCCCTGTGGAAAATTTACATTAGCTTCACCATTATCTGCGCCATTGGTTACTATCTGGCTGGCATGAATGTGTTTGATGCCATTGGGCACAGTTACTCTACCGTTGCCATTGGCGGTTTTTCCACGCACGATGCTTCGATTGGTTTTTTTAATTCAAGTGCAGTTGAATCCGTTGCTATTGTATTTATGCTCTTAGCCGGTATTAATTTTTCTTTGCACTTCTTTGTTTGGCAAAAGAAAAACGCCTTTACTTACATGCAAGATTCAGAATTTAAAACTTATCTGTTCATTCTATCTGTCACCACAGCATTGGTTTCTTTTTATCTATTTAACACCGAATACTATTACACGGCAGGCGAATCATTCAGACACGCCATTTTTCAAACGGTATCCATCGCAACTACCACGGGTTTTGCTTCTCAAAATTATTCTCAGTGGCCTTTTGTTTTGCCAGTACTGTTAATTTTTGTTAGTTTTATTGGTGCTTGTGCAGGTTCTACGGGTGGCGGTATTAAGGTAGTTAGGGTGTTACTTATGTTTAAATTAGCCATGAAAGAGATTAAAAAACTCATTCATCCCAGTGCACAAATTAACATCAAGCTCAATCAAAGAAGTGTTTCTGAGCAAGTATTGGTATCAGTCTGGGGTTTCTTTTCATTGTACGTAATTGCTTTTATTTTTATTTTAATCGCACTGATGTTTACAGGTCTTGATCAAGTCAGTGCTTTTTCAGCAACGGCAGCCAGCATGAATAATTTAGGCCCAGGTTTGGGTGAAGTAGCCGCTAATTATGGCGGTGTTAGTGATACGGCAAAGTGGATTTTAAGCTTTTCAATGTTGCTTGGACGCTTGGAAATCTTAACGCTAATGGCGTTATTGCATAAAGCTTTTTGGCGTTTTTAAGTTTATCGACATAAGCAATGCCTATGTCGATTTGGTTAAAAACACACTGTTTTCATTATTTCTGAAATTTTTAGTGATATTTGTTAAAATGGAATTATAAATTTTGGAGAAACACCATGTTAACTGTAAAAATAAATGACAAAGAAATAGAAAAAGCACTGTTGTCACAGTTTAAGACTCAGAGCAATATTAGTGATTATTTTTGCAAATTAGTTGAGCAAGATTCAGAAGACAAGCTGTTTAGTGATATTTTGCTAGCAAGTGATCAACAAGATTGTGTCAGTAAAAAAGAGGTGTTTAACGCATTAAACGCCTAGTATGAAAGTTAGCTTTGAGCGTGCTTTTCTAAAAGATATTACTAGATTAAATGATGCTAAAGTTGTTAAACAGCTTAAGATAATTTTGGATTCATTCGAATCTAATAACAACCTCAGTCAATTCAAAAATATTAAAAAACTCAAAGGGCATAACGCTTATTTCCGTATTAGAATAGGTAATTATCGATTGGGTTTTAGTCATGAAAATGAAAAAATTCATGTGATTCGTTTTTTACATAGAAAAGATATCTATAAATCTTTTCCGTAAACGTAAAAACACACTATTCTTAAAATTTCCTAAATTTTTTGTATTGCTTTGGCCAAAGCCTTGTTTCTAGGGAAAGACCGCCTAAACAGGCTGTTTTTGGCCTTTAAATGGCTATTTTTAGATAAGAATAATTAGGAATTTAATGTTTTGATTGGTCGTTTTGATTATTTCTGATATTTTTTGGTTAAATCCTTTCTCATAAATCAAAGATTTATTCGTTTAGGCTCTGATACTTTTTCTAGTGAGTAGAAAAAGTATCCAAAAAGAGCTCACCCTAAAAACAACCTCAATCTTTCTAATCTCGTTCATTGGTTTTTCTAAACTCGCTACGCTCAAACACCGAAAAACCAGTTATTCACTTCGATAAGAATGTTTGGATTTATTTTTAAAAAGGGAATTAGTCAAAAACTAAATCTGGTCAACTGTTTTATTTTTCAATAAGTTGCAGTAATTCACTGGTTTTAATATTAAATGCTTGTGCAATTTTATTAAGAGTTGGAAGTGTTGGTTGTTGTTTTCCAGTCTCAAGTAGTGAGATTGAACGCATAGACAGACCTACTTTTTCTGCAAATTTTTCTTGTGATAAGCCTGTTGCTAATCGCTTTTGTTTGAGTACATGAGGAAAACTTGTTTCCATATTTACAGAAAAATTATCAAAATTTAATTTTGACGTTTTTCGTAATTTTTACTATGAAGTAAACTTCATATTATTAATACACTCTGATATAATGTGGTCTTTTAGAATAATAATGGAAGGACTTTATGAAAAATACAGCAGGCGTACTTTTAGTTTATTTATTTTCATTAACTTTATCTGGTATAGCCATATCGGAAGGATTTAATGACAACTATGTGCAATTAGGTTACACAACGAATGATTATAAACACGATGATAATACAAGAATCCTGTCTGGTTCTAAAGAGCTCAATAATGGTTTGCTTGTATTAGGTAGTTATTCTTATATGACGGCTGACTGGAATGACCCTGGAGAGTATGAAGAAAAAACTGTAAAAACAATTTCTATTGGAATTGGCAAGGCTATAAATATAAATCCTAAGACTGACTTTACTTCTTCACTAATGTATTCTGATTATGATTCAAAGCAAATATGTACAAACACAGATGGTAGTGACTGTACTTCAAGCTATAGTGATGGCGGAATCTTGAAAAGTGATTATTACACCGTTAATTTCGGAATTAGGCATCTTGTTTTTACTGATTTGCAAGTTAATGCTGAGTATTCTTTGGATAGAAAAGGCGGTCTTGATCCAAAAACAAATACAATTTCAATTGGTGCAATGAAAGATGTTGCCAAAGATATTGCTATTGGTTTAAGAGCTTCTTCATATTCAAAACCAGATTCAGATGAAGCTGAAATATATATACGCAGAAGCTTTTAGTTATTTCCCTTTACAAAATTCACCAATAAACACTTATTGAAATGAGTGACTGTATTTTCGGTGTCTGAACGTAGTGAGTTTAGAAAATACAACGAATGAAATTTAGTGTAAATTGGTGATTTTGTAGGGGTGTTATCTTTTGGATACTTTTCTAAACAAGTAGAAAAGTATCAAGTCCTAAAGAAAAAATTTGTAGAATTTTTGAAGAGGATTTTAAAATCTTTTAAAGTTACTCAACCACGATATTGTATCCTGGTAAAGCACTAAGTAATTGTTTGCCATAGAACTTAGTCGTGAGTCGATTGTCAAAAATAGTAATTTTTCCCGTATCAGTTTCAGTACGAATTAGTCGGCCACAAGCTTGTATGAGTCGTAGAGACGCATCAGGTAGTGAGATTTCCATGAATGGATTACGATTTTGAGATTGTAAGTAATCTTGTGTGGTTTTTTCAATCGGTGAATTTGGTACGCTAAAACGTAGCTTGACAATAATCACATGAGTGAGATTATCACCTTTTAGGTCAACGCCTTCGGCAAAACTATCAAGTCCAAAAATGACACTACCTTGGTTTTGTTTGCGAAGATCTTGGTGTTTTTTGAGGATGAGTTTTTTAGAGAATTCTCCTTGTATAAATAGATCGCAATCTAATTTTTTTTCAACTAAATCAGCCACCATTTGCATCTGCTTGTTAGAAGCAAACAACACTAAAGACCCCTCGTTGGGGTCAATGCGTTTTAACAGTTGTGAGGCGACCTCTTGAGTGTGTTCGTATATTTGAGTTGGGTTATTTTTAAATTTGGCAACGATAAAGTCCACACCATTAAGGTTAAAAGGTGAGGGCAATCGCAAGTATTGATTTTTATCTTTTGTTAAGCCTAATTGTTGGTTAAGTCGGGCAAAACTTCCAAGTGATGAGAGTGTGGCTGAGGTTAGTACGGCGCCTGCTACTTTTGACCAGATTAAATTGTTCAAATTGTTTGACACGTCAATCTGCGCACTGTTGAGAATGTAGTTGGTTTTTTTGTTAGCTAAAATGGTTTTTTCAATCCAGCGTGAGTGAGGTGCTTGTCCGACTTCATCGGCTTGTAGTAGGGACGATAACAGTAACAGGATAGAAGACAAATGTTGCTCGCATTCTCCTAAAACATTATTAAGTGGGTCAGCAATGGTTTTGTCTACCATTTTTATTTTTAGATAATCGATCCAGGATTCTTTTAGAGTTTCAAATTGAGTGTGAGTGGAGCTAATGGATGTGAGTAGGTTTTGGCAGATTGATTGGATAGGTGTATCCACTTGTCCTTGTTCAAAAAGATGAACGTCTTCATCAAAGTCCAGTTCTTTTAACAATTGCACTAAATCATCCAAATAACCATCAATTTGTTTAATGTTGTTTTCGCTTGGATCTTGCTGGGTGATTTTGCACACTTGCTCACTGACACCTTGAGTTTGTCGTATGCTGGTTTTAATGAATTCGATGCTGGTGCTGAGCGAGAAATGTGACAGCGCTTTATGGCTCAAGTGATGCGCTTCATCAAAGATAAAAATAGATTCTTCCACATCGGGAAGTACGGTATTGCCCGTACTAAGGTCGGCTAAAATAAGATCGTGGTTGGCAATAATCACATCGGCTTTAGTGATTTTTTTTCTGGCTTTGAAAAAAGCACAGTCGTTATAAAGTTCACAACTTTTTGCCGTACAAGTAAAACGGTTGCAAGCCACTTTTGGCCATAATGAATGATCTGGTGTTTGTTCTAGGTCGTCAATTTCACCGTTCCATTTTTTATTGGAATAATCTTGCAACATATCACTAAGTTGGTCGAGCTGGTATTTTCCGGGTGGAGAGTCCCACAATAAGTCGTTATCAAACAGCTTATTATCACTGGCATTGTCTTCGACTAAATTAACCAAATTGCGAATACAAACATAGCGTGATCGACCTTTGACCAATGCGTATTCAAAATCAACAGAGCAGTATTTTTGCGTCTCTGGAATGTCTTTATTCAGTAGTTGTTCTTGCAAGGCAACGTTGGCACTGGAGATGATTAATTTCTTTTTATTGGCTTTAGCAATGGGGATGGTACTTAAAAGATAAGCCATGGTTTTCCCGGTTCCAGTGGGCGCTTCAACGCATAAAATAGGGTTGGTGTCTGGATATTCTCCGGCTAAGGTTTTGGATATTTCAGCAATCATTTTGTTTTGTGCATGGCGAACAACAAAGCCAGGCATGGTGTTTTTAGCGGCCTCAAAAGACTGACGGATTTGTGCTTTAAGCGTGTCGCTTAGCACTAGGACTTACGTTGTAAGGATAAATCACACAATAAGACGAGTGCGTTTTTATAGTCAGATTCTTCTAGGATTGCTAGTGATTTTTTAGCCAGATCGGCCGATTCTTGGGCTTTATTATGCGTGTATTCAAAGGCGTTCACACTGTCTAAAATTTTAATAATTTTATCAATTTTGCTGTTATCAGCGTTGTTGATAGCATTTTTTAATAGTTCGTGTTCTTGTCCGAGAGTTCTGGAAAGAGCACAAATCATGGGCAGGGTAGTTTTTCCTTCAGCGAGGTCATCACCGACTTCTTTACCCATGGTTTGGGCATCTGATTCATAGTCGAGTGCATCATCGATAATTTGAAAAGCGTTGCCTAAATGCAAACCGTAATTTCTTAAAGCCAATTCTTGCTTTTCATCAGCATTGGATAAAATACCGCCAATTTGTGTTGATGCTTGGAATAGGCAAGCGGTTTTACGTTCAATCACATTAAAGTATTCTGCTTCTGATAGTTCAGAATTTTGACAGTTGAGCAATTGCAGTACCTCACCTTCAGCAATGCTGTTGGTGGTTTTAGATAGTATTTTCATAATGCGCATCGAATCAGGTTCTACCATCATCTCGAAGGCACGTGAATACAGGAAATCACCCACCAGAACGCTGGCAGCATTACCCCAGACTTCATTCGCTGTGTCTTTGCCACGACGTGTGGCTGATTCATCAACAATATCATCATGCAGTAAGGTGGCTGTATGGATAAGCTCTATAACCACGGCCATTAGGTGATGATGATTGCCCTGGTAGCCCGTTGCTTTAGCACAAAGTAGTAAAAGTAGTGGGCGTAAGCGTTTACCACCTGCATTAATGATGTAGCTACTCATTTGATTAATGAGAGCTACATTGGAGCTCAGGCGTTTAATTAGTACTTTATCAGTCTTTTTTAAGTCTGATTTGAGTAATTTTTGAATGTCAGCAAAATTATTCATAGAAAGTTATTTTAGCGTATTTGCCAGTAGATATACTTCTTTAGAGCGCGCCCTTGAGGCTTTAGGTTTGCGAATGGTGACCTTGACAAATGAGTCTCTGCAGGATTTAACAAAACCATCAAAACCATCACCTTGAAAGATTTTAATAAAGAAAGAGCCTTTAGGCGTGAGTGTTTTAATTGCCATGTCGAGGGCTAATTCGCACAAATACATGGATTTTGGAATATCGACTGAGAGCTGGCCACTCATGTTCGGCGCCATGTCTGAGAGTACTGCATCCATTTTATTACCTTGGGTTAGGTTTAATAATTCTTCGTAAACAGAGTCTTGTGTAAAGTCACCTTGTAAAAAATCCACCCCAGTAATGGGTTCGATCTCAAGTATGTCACTGGCGATTACTTGGCCAGTTTTCCCTACCAGTTTGATGGCAATTTGACTCCATCCGCCTGGTGCTGCGCCCAGATCAAGTACGCGAGAACCACGGGTGATAAACTTATCTTTTTCAATAATTTCAGTGAGTTTGTAGACCGCACGCGAGCGATAACCCTCTTTTTGAGAGCGTTTTACATATTCATCGTTAAGATGCTCACTCATCCAACGACCAGAACTGCCTTTTTTACCCATGAATAGTTATATCAATAATTTCTAATATTGATGGTCATTTTACGGGATAATAGTGTCTTTTTTATACTTACCCATCAAGCATGAACACTAAACTCAGAAACGTTGCTATTATTGCACACGTTGACCATGGAAAAACCACACTAGTTGATAAACTGCTTGAGCAATCTCAAACCTTTGATGATCGTTTTGAGTCGTCCGAGCGCATGATGGATTCAAACGATTTGGAAAAAGAGCGTGGCATCACCATTAGCTCAAAAAATACAGCCATTAAGTGGAACGATTATCGTATTAACATCGTTGATACTCCAGGGCACGCTGATTTTGGTGGTGAGGTAGAGCGTGTATTGTCAATGGTGGACTCAGTGTTGTTGTTGGTAGATGCACAAGAAGGTCCTATGCCACAAACGCGTTTTGTGACCAAAAAAGCTTTTGATCAAGGTCTTAATCCAATCGTGGTGATTAATAAAATTGATAAAGATGCTGCGCGCCCTAATTGGGTGATTGATCAAGTGTTTGACTTGTTTGATCAGCTTGGTGCAACTGATGAGCAATTGGATTTCCCAATTATTTACGCATCCAGTATTAACGGTTATGCTTCACTTGAAGATAATGTACGCGAAGGCGACATGACACCAATGTTCGAGACCATTGTCAAACACGTGAAAGCTCCTGATGTGGATGTTAATGCACCACTGCAAATGCAAATTACAGCGCTTGATTATTCATCATTTGTCGGTGCAATTGGTATTGGTAGAATTACACGTGGCACAATCAAGAAAAATATGCAAGTTGTAGTGGCTGATGCACAAGGTAAAACACGTAAGGCTAAAGTTGCCAACTTACAAAGTTTTCTTGGTTTGGATAAAATTGATACTAACAGTGCTGAAGCAGGGGATATTGCTGCCATCATTGGCATTGAAGGTATTTCAATTTCAGATACCATTTGTGATCCAGAAACCATTGAGGCATTACCACCACTTAGTGTGGACGAGCCAACGGTATCGATGGCATTTCGTGTGAATGATTCACCGTTTGCGGGCCAAGATGGTAAATACATTACTTCGAGAAATATTCGAGATCGCCTTGATAAAGAGTTGATTTACAACGTAGCTTTACGTGTTGAAAATACGGAAGATCCGTCTGAATTTATTGTTTCAGGTCGTGGTGAATTGCACTTATCGATTCTGATTGAAACCATGCGCAGAGAAGGCTTTGAGCTGGCAGTGGGTAGACCACAAGTGATTTTAAAAGAAATTGATGGTGTGATTTGTGAGCCATTTGAAGATTTGAGTGTGGACGTTGAAACTCAACATCAGGGCACGGTGATGGAGAAACTTGGTGAGCGTAAAGCTGAACTTACCAACATGATGCCTGATGGTAATGGCCGAGTAAAATTAGACTTCGACATTCCTGCTCGTGGTTTAATTGGCTTTAGAACAGAGTTCTTAACCGCCACCACAGGAACCGGCCTAATGAACTCAACCTTTGATGGTTATAAACCACAAAAGCCTGGCAACATTGGACAACGTTCTAACGGTTCTTTGATTTCAATGAACCAAGGTAAAGCCGTGGCTTATGCAATCTTTAATTTGCAAAAGAGCGGAAAGTTTTTTGTTGAGCACAATACCGATATTTATGAAGGTATGGTGGTTGGCATTCATACTCGTGATAAAGACTTGGTGATTAACGTAATGAAAGGCAAGCAACTGACGAATGTACGTGCTTCGGGTACGGATGAAGCGGTGGTGCTGACGCCGGCAATCAGGCTAGATCTTGAACAAGCTTTAGAGTTTATCGATGATGATGAGTTGGTGGAAGTAACGCCTCATAACATTCGCATTCGTAAACGTGTACTTGGTGAAACTGCACGTAAAAGAGTGCGCAATAAAAAAGCTGACTAGAAAACAAAACGTGCTACTGTTGGTATACTAATCCGTTATGGATAGTATTCTTAATTTTTTTGTTCGACAAAAAAAATTAGCACTGGTTTTTACCGTGAGTGTGATTGCACTCGGACTGCTTACCCTTAACAACATTCAAAGAGATCAATTTCCATTGGTTGATTTTGAGATGATGACCATCTCAACATCTTATCCTGGCGCCTCACCTGAGGACGTTGAACAAAATATTACCAACCTTATTGAAGATGAGCTTAATAATATTTCAGGTATTGATAATTTCACTTCAGTTTCTCGAGAAGGGCGTTCCAGTATTGCCGTTACCCTTTCTCAAGACGTGAGTGATGTAGACACTCTAAAGCAAGACATTAGAAATGCGGTAAATCGAATTAAATCTTTACCTGAAGAAGTGGTTGATCTACCTAGCGTTCGTGATCAAAAAACTTCCAGAAAAAGTATTATTAAGATCAGTATTGGTGCCCAAGATTTATCTTATGCCGAGTTAAGAAAAATTACCGACAACATTGCTGATTCTCTTGAGCTGCTTGAGGGTGTGTCTGAAGTGGTTAAAGATGGCTACTTGGATCGAGAAATACAAATTAGGATCAAGCCTGACAAGTTGTATCAGCATAAACTCTCTCTACCGCAGATTATTGATGCCATTGCTAAGCGTAATAAGCGCTATACCGTTGGACAAAATCATAGTGATACTGATGAGAAAATCATTGTCGTATTGGCCAAATTTAATCAGGCTGAATCAGTGGGGGATGTTATTATTAAATCCACTTTTGAAGGGCCGGTGGTACGTTTAAAGGACATTGCTAGTATTGAAAATGGCAACGTGGAGGAGAAATCCATTATCCGCATTAATGGTAAAAAAGGTTTTATTCTGCGTGTGCGCAAGCAAGAACAGGCTGATGTAATAACAACGGTTGATTTGGTCAAAGAAAAAATCATTGAACTGAATGCTAAGTACGACCATCAATTGCGAATTTTCTACTCATCAGACATGTCAAAGTACGTGCGCAATCGTCTGAAGATTGTAACCAATAACGGCATGATGGGATTGGTTTTAGTGCTCATTGTGTTGGGTGCTTTTCTATCTTTTAAAACGGCTTTTTGGGTAGCGGTCAGTTTACCAGTGAGTTTGTTAGGCACCGTTGCACTGCTTGGGGCAAGTGGTGAAACCATTAATTTAGTGTCATTGGCAGCAATGATTTTGGTACTTGGCATTGTGGTGGATGATTCCATTATTGTGGCAGAAAGTATCCATCATTACAAACAACAAGGGGAGGATCGATTTGAATCGACTGTCCGTGGTTTTAAACGCGTTATTATGCCAGTGGTGACTACGATTCTAACGACCATACTGGCTTTTTCCTCCATGTTTTTAATGGAAGGCACCATGGGTAAGTTTATTTATGTAATCCCAATTGTGGTGATTTTTGCATTAATTCTTTCATTTTTAGAAGTATCAATCGCATTGCCGGCACATTTGGCCAGTTCTCATGAAAAAATTAAAAAATCCAACTGGTTTGATGCCGTAGAGGTATGGTTTGGGGGTTTTTTAGCCGCTGTACTAAAGTGGCGTTATTTAGTGATTAGTGTTTTTATAGTGATGTTAGCAGGTTCTTTGTATTTTGCCAAAACCAACATGAAGTTTGTGCTTTTTCCTGCGGTGGGTGTTGATACCATTAATGCTAGATTACAAATGCCAGCGGGCAGTTCGCTTGATCATACCGAATCTGTGAGTAAGCAAGTAGAGGCGTTAGTTACCGAAGTGGTGGGTGAGGACCTAGAATCTGTAACCACCGATGTTGGCAAGTACTTTACTCATGTGGCCAAATTTAGCATTGAACTCTCTCCATCAGGCGATAGAGTTCAAACTTCAAAATCATTGTTAAAACAACTCAAAGCAAGGGTGGGCGAGATCTCCTTGGCTGAAAAGTTGAAATTCTCCATCAGAAGGCCTGGTCCACCGCAGGGCGAGGACGTTGAGATTAGCCTAGTTGGGAATGATAACGTTCAGCGTAAAGCAGCTGCAGATAAGCTTGAGAAGATTTTATTATCAATTAAAGGACTGGATAACATTAATCGTGATGATGAACCAGGAAAATCACGAGTTGAAGTGGTGCTTGATTTTGAAAAAATGGCCCGATTGGAGATTGATTTTCCCGTGGTGAGCCAGTATTTAAAAACGGCCTTTACGGGCATTGACGTCACTGATATTCGTGACGGACAAAACGATGTTAATTTCAGGATTTATTTTGGTGATGGAAAACATTCGCAAGACTTTATAAGTACTTTAAAGGTCAACAATCGTAAAGGCCATTTGATACCGATTTCACAATTTTCCAGTATTCATGAAATTGAGGGAGAGCCCGACTTTAATCACTTCAATGGTCAGCGATCCACTTTGCTCAGTGGTAGTGTGGATGATGATACCACCACCATAGGTAAGGTAATGACCCAAGCTTTAGAGCGTTTAGATTTGACTAATAATTTCCCTAATGTTCGCGTAATAGGCGAGGGTGGTGCCAAAGAAACCAAGCAGTCCATGGACAGCTTTAAAAGCGCCTTTATTATGGCTATTTTTGGTATTTTCTTATTATTAGTGCTGTTGTTTAATTCTTACACGCAACCACTGTTAGTGCTTAGCGCTATTCCTTTTTCGGTCATCGGTGTAATCTGGGCATTTTTCTTGCACGGTGAAACTTTAAGTTTTTTCGCCGTTCTCGGCACATTAGCTTTAGTGGGAGTGATTGTGAATGATTCACTGGTGTTGGTGTCTCACCTTAATTACCTTAAAGACAAAGTGATTGACAAAACAACGTCGGCACATGAGTTCATTGTTCGTGGTGCTAAAGATCGTCTACGGGCTGTGGTGCTCACGACATTAACCACATTGGCCGGCGTAATTCCTTTGGCTTATGGCATTGGTGGTACGGATTATATTTTGCAACCAATGGCATTATCACTCGGCTATGGGTTGTTATTTGGTACGGTAATGACCTTGATTCTGTTGCCGTGTTTGTACCTTATCAATCATGATTTTGTCCACTGGGTGAGTCGTTTTCATAAAAGCTCTTAAGGTTTTAAAGTCAGTGTTGTTGGTGGTAAACACACTTTGTCGCTACAAGCTTGCAGTGTGAGCTCTAGACTTGGAGAGTGATAATCTTCTGAGTGTTGTTCGAGTTTGAGCTCGATGCTTACCTTGTCTTTATAGATTGATATTTCATCTTTTGAAAAACCCAGTTTCGCCAATTCGCCTTTTGGATAAATAGCCTGTGTGATTGTCCAATGCTTCGTATCTAAATTATTCACTTGTGTGGCAATCAGTGAATCCTGTAAAGGCTGGTTAGAATTCACATGCCACAGCGGATTTAGAGTTAAGTTAATCACAACTCGATTATTCAATCTTTGCGTATGGATGCGAATACGGCCATCATAAGCGTATTGGACGTTAGACAACTCTTCGAAAGTAGCATTGTTAAACCCTAAAACAAAGGAACTGTAGTTGTATGGATTTTGAGTAATTTCAGCTGAAAAAGCACTTAATAATTGTTGCGCCTGTTTAAAGAATTTTTGCCCATTGACTCGATAATTAAGCTTAACCAAAACCTTGTAGGCCACGCCGTTAGCTGAAGGAATGGCGCCATCGTAAGATTCCTTGTAATTGGTGTTTAAGTATTTTTTATCTTGAGTCATGTTAAAACCAAATTTCTTTTTATCCCAGAATTTTTGCATCATGTCATCGATCAATTGCACGGTTTTATCCAGCCAAATTGACTCATGAGTATAGTCAAACACAGATAGATAGGCATTGGCTAAATACGCATAATCTTCAGATAAGGCGATGGTTTGTAACTCGTTATTAATGGATACACGATAGAGTTGGCCATTTTTATTAAAATTGTCTAAGTAGCGTGCAAGCGCCACCCCAGCATCGGTGTATTTTGTCTCGTTAAAAACATCGCCAGCCTCTAGTAAACTGGGAATCATTAGAGCATTCCAAGAAAGCAAAACTTTGTTATCCGTAAGTGGTGGCTCTCTTTTAATTCTAAGCTTGTACAATTTAGTCAGTAAGGCGTCAATTTTCTTATAGTCATTTTCATTAATATCATTAACGTCTTTAAAACGAATAACATGATTTCCTTCAAAGTCAGTGTAAGTTGATAAATCGAAGTATTGGTCAAAGCGTTTAAACTCTTCTTTGTTTAAAACATTTTTTAATTCTGTGATCGACCAAACAAAGAAAGTACCTTCCTCATCTTCGGAGTCCGCATCCGTGGCCGAGAAGAACCCACCATTAGTATCTTGCATCTCACGTAAAGTGTAATCCAGTGTTTGTTTAGCAATGCGTTTGTACAATGGTTTCTGTGTAAGTTGGTAAGCGCGCGTGTAGATCAGTGAGAGTTGTGCCTGATTGTAAAGCATTTTTTCAAAATGCGGTATCAGCCAAGAATTATCCGTGGAGTAGCGATGAAAACCACCACCGACAGTGTCATAGAATCCACCGCTGGCCATGGTGTCTAACGTTGTAGTAATGGCGTTTAGAAGATCATCCGTTGGATTGCGTTTTTGCTCATCAATGAGTAACAATAACATGGTCTCGTGTGGGAACTTTGGCGCCTCACCAAAGCCACCTTCAAGTTCATCAAAATTATCTAATATCGCTTGAATAGCTTTAGAGACAATGTTTTTGTTAATACCCACTTTAGTCGTAACCGTGGATTTATTTAAGATTTTATCGATATCATGAGCTTGGTTAATCACTTTGTTTTGTTCATTTTTCCAAAGTGTTTGTATTTGTAAGAGAATGTCTAGTAATTGTTTTTTTGGAAAATAAGTACCGGCAAAAAACGCCTTGCCATCCGATAATATAACAGCATTGAGCGGCCAACCACCTGAGCCATTAATTAACTGAGAAACGTTCATGTAGGTGGCATCGACATCGGGGCGAATTTCACGATCCACTTTAATGGAAATAAAATGCTTATTGAGAAACTCCGCCACCTTAACATCGTCAAAGCTCTCCTCTTCCATCACATGGCACCAATGACAAGTGGCATAACCAATGGAAATGAAAACCGGCTTATTTTCTGCCTTAGCTTTATCAAAAGCCTCATCTGAAAAAGCATACCAATTGACTGGATTATGGGCGTGTTGCAGTAAGTAGGGTGATGATTCTAAAATTAAATGATTAACAAACTTAGCACGACCTTGTTTGTCAAGGTGCTGTGTTCTAGGAGAGTAGTCCGAACCTTTATCAAGATATGCTTGTTCTAAATCAACCATGGGGTGTGCCCATATTAAAGTGGGTATAAAAAATAATAACAGTCTAAACATGCTTTGATTATAGCAATCTTATACTTTGTGGGGTGATTTCAATAATTTGCCAAATTTTTTTAACCGATGCGGACAAGGCTTGTATCAGTAGTATTTTTTTAATAAAATCAGCTATTTTTGGCTTGAAAATAAGGTTTTATTGAGTTCTAGACTTGAGTTTGATGGATTTTAAGAGAATTTTTCTCTCATTTTAAAAATTTACGAAATTTTTATTTATTTTGTAACGCTTTACGAATAAGCTCTTCAATTGAGAGTGAATCATCGTTGATGGCGTTCAGCATTCTGTCGGCTTCTTTGGTTTTAAATCCGAGTGCCTGAAGGGCTTGTGAGGCTTTAATAGTGTTTGGATTGGAGTTGCTAGCAGTGATGATTTGATGTGCGCTACTGCTGAGTTCTAATTTTTCCAAGCGGTCTTTAAGTTCAACAATGAGTTTTTGCGCAGTCTTTTTGCCAATGCCTGGGGTTTTGGCGAGTAATGCATCGTCTTCATTCGCCACTGCATTCATTAATGATGCCACGTTTAAATGTGAGAGAATGGCAAGTGCCACTTTAGGGCCAATGCCGTTGACTCGAATCAACTCACGAAATAATATTTTTTCGTCTTTAGAGATGAAACCGTATAAAGTATGTGCATCTTCTTTAACGTGAAAATGCGTGTGCAGTGAGATATTTTCATTGCTACCCATCTCGTAAAAGCTCGACATAGGGCATAGAATTTCATAACCAATACCACCCACTTCAAGTAAGATTTCCGGTGGATTTTTTTCTAAAATTTTTCCTGTTAACTGCCCAATCATAGTTTAAAGATTATAGCCAGGAATAAGTTTTGAAATATCCCTTTTCAAAGGCTTTGATGTCATCTTTGTATTGCAAGGTCAAACCGATGTCATCTAGGCCATTCATCAGACGACGTTTACGCTCAGCGTCAACTTCAAAGGAGTAAGTTTTATTATTTGCATTAATGGTTTGTGCATCCAAATCAATACTAATTTTGCCGTTAAAGGCAAACAGTTTATCCATTACTTCGTTGGATTGTACGATTGGTAAGATGCCATTTTTAAAGCAATTGTTGTAAAAAATATCAGCAAAACTAGGGGCGATGATTACCCTAAAACCGTAGTCTTCGAGTGCCCAAGGGGCATGCTCACGGCTGGATCCGCAGCCGAAGTTCTCCCGTGTCAGTAAAATCTGCGCACCTTGATATTCTGGGTTGTTTAAAACAAAATCTTTATTCAGTGGGCGTTTTGAATTATCCATCCCAACTTCGCCATGATCAAGATAACGCCATTCGTCAAACAGGTTGGGCCCAAAACCAGAGCGCTTAATAGATTTTAAAAATTGCTTAGGGATGATGGCATCGGTGTCAATATTAGCGCGATCAAGTGGCATGGAAATTGATGTTAGTGTGGTAAATGCTTGCATTATTTAACCTTCGAGAAATGACCAGCAATGGCACTCGAGGCCGCAATCGCAGGACTAACTAAATGAGTGAATGAGCCTTGACCTTGACGACCTTCAAAGTTACGGTTTGAGGTGGATGCACATCGTTCACCGGCTTCTAACTTGTCAGCGTTCATCGCCAAACACATGGAGCAACCTGCCTCACGCCATTCAAAACCAGCATCGGTGAATACTTTATCCAAACCTTCTTTTTCGGCTTGCGCCTTAATTAGGCCAGAGCCAGGCACCACCAAAGCAAGTTTGATGTTGTCAGCAATGTATTTACCCTTTGTTACTTGAGCGGCTATGCGTAAATCCTCAATACGAGAGTTGGTGCATGAGCCGATAAAGACTTTATCAATGCTCACGGTGTTAATGGGTGTATTGGCCTTAAGGTGAATATAATTCAGTGCATTGCGAATGCTTTCAGCCTTAACGGCATCCGTTTCTTTGGTGGGGTCTGGCACCATGCCGTCAATACTAATAACCATTTCAGGGGACGTTCCCCAGGTTACTTGTGATTTAATGTCTTTGGCGTCAAAATTAATGACCTTATCAAAATGCGCACCTTCATCAGAGTGTAAGGTGTTCCAATATTTAACAGCCTTATCCCATGCATCATTCGTAGGAGCGAGTGGGCGACCTTTAACGTACTCAATGGTTTTGTCATCCACGGCAACCATGCCCACGCGCGCACCGGCTTCAATCGCCATGTTGCACAGGGTCATTCTGCCTTCGATGGACAGACTTTCAATGGTGTCACCAGCAAATTCAATGGCGTAACCCGTGCCACCTGCCGTGCCGATTTTGCCGATAATATAAAGCGCTACGTCTTTAGCACTAACGTATTCGTTTAAAGCACCATTAACTTCAATTTTAAGATTTTTTGATTTTGATTGCCACAAACAACCGGTGGCTAATACATGTTCAACCTCAGAAGTTCCAATGCCAAAAGCCAGTGCACCTAGTGCACCGTGGGTTGAAGTGTGTGAATCGCCACAAACGATGCTCATGCCCGGTAGGGTGGCACCTTGCTCAGGGCCAACCACATGGACAATGCCTTGGCGAACATCATTCATGGTGATTTCATTAATGCCAAACGTTTTGCAGTTTTTATCCAGTGTTTCAATTTGTAATTTAGAGATCGGGTCTTCAATGCCACTTACGCCACTGGAGCGCTCCGTGGTGGGTACGTTGTGATCAGGCACGGCTAAAGAGGCATCGATGCGCCAAGGTTTTCTGCCTGCTATTGCTAAGCCTTCAAAGGCTTGCGGTGAGGTAACTTCATGAATCAGTTGTCTATCAATATAAATCAATGAAGTGCCACTTTCTTCATGCACCACGTGTGCACTCATCAGTTTGTCATAAAGTGTTTGTGCCATTATTGATTCGTAATACTTGATAAAATAACCGTATTTTACCTTTGTGATTTTTATATGTGCGGTATTTGTGGCCAGCTAAGATTTGATAATAAGACCGTTAAGCCTGAAGATTTAGGCGTAATGATGTCTAAGATTGCGCGCCGTGGTCCGGATGCGTCTGGCGAATGGATGGATGGAAAGATCGGATTTGGGCATCAGCGTTTAAGCATCATTGATTTGTCTAATCATGCGTCACAACCCATGGCGGATAAAACGTTGGATTTAGTGCTGGTGTTTAATGGCACGATTTACAACTATAAAGCCTTACGCGCAGATTTAATCAAACAAGGTTATGAGTTTTTCTCGCATTCTGATACCGAAGTCATTCTTAAAGCTTATCATCAGTGGGGTGAGGATTGCATTACCCATTTTGATGGTATGTTTGCCTTTTGTATTTGGGATAAAAAACAAAATCATTTGTTTGTTGCGCGTGATCGTATGGGGATTAAACCACTTTATTTTAATTTAAACAAAGATGCTTTTAGTTTTGCTTCGAATACGCAAGCTTTGGTGGCGATTGGTGCTGATACTGACATTAACTCAGTCGCTCTACAACAACAGCTCTCGCTCCACGCGGTAGTGCCAGCACCGAATACGATTTTAAGTGGGGTAAATAAAATCAAGCCGGCTACTACACTTATCATTAAACCGAATGGCAAGGTTAAAGAAACGACTTACTGGCAACCCAAGGCTCAACGAATTGGTTTGAACGATAATGAATACATTGAGCGTACGCACGAATTGCTAACCGATGCAGTGTTAAAAAGAATGGATGCAGCGGACGTACCAATTGGTGTGTTACTATCCGGTGGTTTAGATTCTTCATTATTGGTAGCACTTCTGGCTGAGGCAGGGCATCAAGACATCCGTACTTTTTCGATTGGTTTTGAAGACGTTGGCGATGAAGAGGGTTCAGAATTTGAATATTCAGATCAAATTGTTAATCAGTTTAATACACGCCATGAAAAATACGTGGTCAGTAATTCTCAAGTGTTGCCACGTCTTGGTGAGGCAGTGGCAAACATGAATGAGCCGATGGTAGGCCAAGACGCTGTGGCTTTTTATTTGCTTTCTGAGCAAGTATCCAAGCACATTAAAGTGGTGTTATCAGGTCAAGGCGCGGACGAGGCTTTTGCGGGGTATTTTTGGTATCCACGCATGCAAGCAGAATCAGGCACGGAAGTTGAGCGATTTTCTAAGCATTATGTGGATAGACCTTATGAGGAGTATTTACAAACGGTGCATGCCAAATATCACACGGGTAATCATACTGATGCCTGGCTAAACAAAGAGTTTTCAAAAGCCCACGCCGATGAATTTATGGATAAAGTATTTCGCACCGACATTACTCGTTTGGTGGTGGATGACCCAGTAAAGCGCGTGGACAACATGACCATGGCTTGGGGGCTGGAGGCACGCGTGCCATTTATGGACCATCGACTGGTAGAGCATGCACTGAGTATACCACCAAGTTTAAAAATGAGTGAAGAGGGTAAGCACCCACTTAAACAAATATCCAGAGGCTTGTTGCCCGACAGTGTGATTGATCGTAAAAAAGGTTATTTCCCAATGCCGGCACTAAAATACATTCGCGGTGAATTCCTAGATTTTATGGCTGATATTTTAAATTCAAGCAAGTGCATTAATCGAGGTGTTTATAATCAAGATTTTGTGAAAAAAGTTATTAATCAACCGGAGCAGTACATGACCGCATTAAACGGATCAAGACTTTGGCATTTGGCTTTACTTGAGTATTGGTTGCAAATAAACATTGATGGATAAAATAATTATATACACCGATGGTGGTTGTCGAGGAAATCCGGGCATAGGTGGCTGGGGCGTTTGGTTGCGCTATGGCGATCATGATAAAAAACTCAAAGGTGTGGAAAAAGGCACCACTAATAATCAAATGGAACTCATGGCGGCGATTAAAGCATTAGAAGCGATTAAATCAAGTACGATTTCCATTGATTTATTTACCGATTCTAAATACGTCATGCACGGAATTAATGACTGGATTGTTGGCTGGAAGGCCAAAGACTGGAAAACAGCAAATAGAAAACCGGTTAAGAACGTAGCACTGTGGAAACGCCTTGATGCATTGAACGAGCAACATAACGTGGATTGGCATTGGGTTAAAGGCCATAGTGGCAACGAAGGAAATGATATAGCGGATGAATTGGCTAACCAAGCCATGGATGAAATGGGTTAAACTAAATAACATAGGTTATGCATTATTAGAATATTATGATATTTAGATAGTTGCAATAAAACTTGTATTTATCAATATAAATGGTATAAATAGAGTTTTCAAGTAAGATAAATAAGGAGAGGAGTAGTGAAGAAGCTAGCAATATTATTTGGATTTTTATTAAGTTTTAATGTTTTTGCAAATGCAACGGACGGTGTCAAGCCTTTGGAGGCTAATGCAACAGAAGCACAAAAACAAGTCATTCGTGATGCTGCACAAGATTCTTGTGACGGTAAAGAAGATGACGAGAAAGAAGAATGTGTAATGGATTATTTCGCTAATCACAATTTGGAAGAAGAGCCAAGCTGCGATTAACAACAAGAATTTTTGGTCTCTGTCTACTTGGGGGGGGCTATGAATAAAGACTCAATGATGAGTCATTTTTTTATATATAAGAGGAGAGAAGTATGAAACTTCAAACATTAGTAGTAAGTGCTGCAACAGTAGCATTCTTAGCATCAACGGCTGTAACGGCTAAGCCAGTTGGTATCGTTAAAGGCGTTATGGAAGTTGCGGGTATTTCTCGTAATCAAGATAACAAAGCAACCATTGATCCTGCGTTCGCAAAGACTTCACGTCCTTGTCCTCCGTTCTGTATCAATGCAACCAATCCATTTGCACCTGCAAAAGTTGAAACAGTAACAGAGTTAGATGTTATCCATGCTGCGCGTGATTCAGCCAATGGTGACACATCGGTACTCGTGGTTGATGCACGTACTCCGGGTTGGGTTAAGAAAGGCACAATCCCACACGCAATCAACGTTCCATTTACTAAGTTGAATTCTAAGGCGTTAGCTAAAGATCCAATGGCAGTTGTTGAAATCTTAACTGATAAATTCGGTGTTAAAGATTTAGACGGCATACTAGGTTTTGGTAATGCTAAGACGATTTATAATTTCTGTAATGGTGCATGGTGTGGTCAATCACCAGCTTCAATCAGAGCATTGTTAGCAATCGGTTACCCTGAAAGCAAGATCAAATACTACCGTGGTGGT